>JAABUR0100000252.1_pt1 | contig 124998 bp, 103 predicted proteins | sample 5560091 | NCBI WGS metagenome assembly JAABUR01 (sample SAMN10711879, study PRJNA513375) | rock metagenome | isolation source: Antarctica rocks | place: Antarctica: Victoria Land, University Valley sud | reverse complement strand
ACGGTCGTCGATCAGCACATACAGTTCAGTCAGGAGGGTTTCCAGTTCTTTCGTCATAAATCGAGCTTGGAAGCCCTCCGCCAACGACCCCGGCAGCGACACGCTTCAAGGAATCAACCGTCTAGACCGCGGGACGCCTGCGCGGGCGCAAACCGCGGTCCCTGGCGCGGCAGTACTGGCAGCCGGGGCGCCAGTAGAACTCGATCGTCGCGTCGAACGCGACGCCCGTGCTGGTGTGTTCGGGGTGGTGATTTCGCTTCCTGAACGGGCCCATTTGTCAGTTCGCCGGCTGGGTCTTGCGTCGAACCGCCCACAGAGTCCCTGCTGTCACCAGACCGAAGAGCAGGTGTCCCATCAGGCTCAGCAGGGTGGTGGTGTTGATCTCGAACTCCGGCATCCCCAGGCGCAATGGCATCAGCAGTAAGGCGCCGAGCACCCACCAGATCACGCCGTATGCCGCGCCGGCGATGAGCAGCGAGCCGGGCCGCTGGTGGCGCCAGAGGAAGGCGAACAAGGCGCCGAGACCGGCTGAAATGATCAGATGGACGATCGCGCCGACGGCCGCGCTACTGCTGCCGACGAGCATCGCGACCATCGGGAGCATGCCCGTCATGACCATCAGGATTCCGAAGATGAGGCCGCCTGCGATGCCGGCGGCCGCGCCGGCGACACCGCGGGCGATGAAGGCCCGGAGACCGTGATCGGTCGTCCGGGCGTGTGTGGCACTGGACATGGTGAGTCCCTTCCCGTTGAGCTGAGACTGCTGATGGCTTTCACTGTCGGCCCTTTGCAGGCCCGGCCCGATGGGTTTGTCAGCCGGCTGACAGACCTGGCCGCTCGGCCTCGGCAAAGATCCGACCCTCCGCTGGGGCGGGATTGACCCGTTGGCCTCGGCGAACGCCATGACAGGCGCCTGGTGTGCTCTCCCGGCTGACGGACCGGTTCGGTCGACGGCGGCAGATATCAGGCGAACAACGATTCCACTGCTCGTCGATCTACCTTGCCGGTGCCGCCGAGCGGCAGACGGTCGAGTATCCGCACCTGTTTCGGCCGGGCATGGATCGGGAGCCGTTGCCGCGCCCAGGCTTTCAGTTCGGGGATGGTGACGTGCGTTCCGGGGTTCAGCACGACGCACACGCCGACTGCTTCGCCGGCGTCGCCATCGGGCACCGGCACTGCGGTCGCCTGCGCGACGGCCGGATGTGAGCACAGCGCCTGTTCTACGTCGGCGGGCCAGATCTTGACCCCGCCGCGGTTGATCATGTTCTTTTTGCGGTCCACGACGGTCACATAGCCGTCATCGTCGATCCGTGCGATGTCGCCGGTGTGCAACCAGCCGTCGGTGATCGTGGCAGCGGTAGCGTCCGGGTCGCGCCAATATCCCGGCATCACGGTGGGGCCCTGGACCAGCAGCTCGCCGTCGTCGGCGAGCCGGACCCGAGTACCCGTAATGGCGCGACCGACCGAATCGGGGCGGGCGTCGATGTCCTGGTCTGGTAAGGCAGTGATAATGCCCGCGGTTTCGGACATGCCGTAAATGTTGAACAACTGCACGGTCGGCATCCTCTCCCGCAGCGCCCTGATCGTCGCCGGTGGTGTCGGTGCCCCGCCGAAGAAGATCGCGCGGAGCCGCGTGGTCGGGTCGAAGTCGTGCTGGCGCAGCAACAACGGGAACATCGATGGCACCAGATCGAGCACCGTGACACCGTGCGAGCGGATCACCTCGACCAGTCGTGGGGCGGAGAATCGCGGCATGGTGACCGCCGATCCGCCGGCCAGCATGAACGGGTTGAGCTGGGCGATGTGACCTGACACGTAGGAGAACGGCAGATGGATCGCGGTGACGTCGTCTGGCGTCAGCCGCAACAGGTCGGTGTAGAACCGCGCCACCTGCATGCTGGCCCGGTGCGTCACGGCCGCAGCCTTGGGCCGTCCGGTGGTGCCGGAGGTGTAGACCACGGCATACAGATCATCGGGCGCCGGGGCGGCCGCGGTGGTGCGCCAGGGTTGCCGCTGTCCGGTGAGCAGGTCACCAACTGGTAGCGCGCCGGGCGGTAGATCGGCCACGAACTCGGGGTGCGCCACGAGCAGCGAAGGTTGGGCATGGTCGACCAGCGCCGCCCACGCGGTGCGGTCCAGGTTGGTCGGCAGGCCGGCGAACACGAATCGGCCACGGGCGCAGGCCCAGATGGCCACTGCAATGTCCAGCCCGTTGCGCAGGCACGCAGCCAGCCGGTCACCGGGCCGCATGCCTTCGGCGGAGAGTCGGGTGGCGGCCCCCTCGACCAGTTCGGCGAACTCGGCGTAGCTCACCGTCCGGTCGCCATCGATCAGCAGCGGGCGGTCGGGAAAGCGCTGACGGCCTCGGTCGAGATTATCGATGATCGTTGCGGGGACACGGTGCTCGTTCATGACCGACCGGCTTGCCGGGCGGTGCGGCCGCCGATGGTGGTGAAGAACTGCGTGGCAGCCTGCTGCAGGGCGACCGAATAGGTGGGATAGGCGTGCACGGTCTGCGCCAGCCGTCCGGTGAACATCGATGTGCGCATCGCCAGCGCCAGCTCGCCGATCATCTCGCCGGCGCGTGGCGCAACGATAGTTGCTCCAAGGACCCGGCCGCCGCCGATGCTGCCGGCCCCCCGCCGCGGACCGGCGATGATCCGGACGAATCCCTCGGTTCGGCCGGCGGTGATGGCCCGGTCCACCTCCTCCAACGGCAAGTACGCCACACGGTCGTGTTCGGAAGCTTGATCCTCTCGCAGCCCGACCCGGGCGACTTCGGGGTCGGTGAAGATCACCCACGGAATGGGGTCGGTGTCAAAACGTCGACCGGCGGCGGCGAAGGCGTTGCGGGCGGCGAGCCTGCCCATGGCGTCGGCGGCGTGGGTGAACGGCATCCGGCCGGTCACATCGCCGGCCGCGTAAATGTGCGGTGCTGTGGTGCGGAGCTTGTCGTCCGTCACCAGGTACCCGGCCTCGTCGACGTCCACGCCTGCGGCCTGCACCTGCAGCCCGAGGGTGTCGGGCCGGCGGCCGATCGCGACCAACACCCGGTCAGCGGTCACCGGCTCACCGTCAGCGAGCGTCAGCCCCTGGCAATCGAGGGATTCAACCGTTGATCCGACCCGGACCTTCACACCGTCGCGTTCCAGCGCTGCTCGGACCACCACAGCGACATCCGGTTCCTCCAGCGGCAGCAGCTGCTGCGATCCTTCGACCAGGCTGACCGGTACCCCGAACCTCGCCGTTGCCTGGGCCAGTTCGCAGCTGATCGCGCCGCCACCCACGATGGCCAGCGAGGCCGGCGCCGAGCTCTGCGACCAGAACGTGTCGGTGGTCAGGATGCCGGCGCCGGACAGCGATTGCGGTACCACAGGTGACGATCCGGTGGCGATGACGATGTGATCCGCCCGCAGCACCGTGCCGCCGACATCGAGGTGATGCGCATCGCGGAACGCAGCGTGGCCCTCGATCACCTCGATGCCCTCGGCCCTTAGTACGTCGGCCGATTCAGTCGCGGCGATCCGGTTGATCGTCTCGTTCACGCGCCGCATCGCCCGCTCGAACGTCAGACGCTGTTCGGCCGCTTCGATCAGGGTCTTCGACGGAACACAACCGGTAAAGGTGCAATCCCCCCCGATCTCGCCGGCTGTCACCAGGGCAACCCGCCGCCCGGCGCGGGCAGCGCTGCGCGCCGCGCCCAGTCCGGCCGCACCGCCACCGATCACCACCAATTCGAAGGTCAGGTCCACGCTTTCTCCTTTCACCGGGCACAGTTCAACCTCCCACAGCGCGCCAGACCCCGAGTCTGTCAGCGCGCTGACACACTCGGGGTGCCGCGCCCGGCGCCGGGCAACGATGAATCGCAGTTCGATCACAACCGGCGAAGGAGAGTCGATGCCATCAGAGAGCAGGCTGCGGCTGAGCAGACGCCGGATGCTGGGTCTTACCGGGTTGGGGCTGCTGACCGCCTGCGGCACATCGCGCTCTGCCGAGGTGTCGGCTGGCAGCGACGGCGCGGAGCTGCGCACGATCACCGGGTGTGTCTACGCCAAGAACCATGCGTCTTCCCCGCTGTTCTGGAGCCGGTTCGCACCCAAGGGATTCCGGGTCGAGATCAAGGTCGTGACGAGCTCGTCGGACGTGCAGAACGGTTTGCAGGCAGGACATCTCGATGCTGGACTGCTCGGCCCGTATTCACCGCTGCTGTCCACCGATACCGGCCAGCCGTTCACCGGCAAAATCATCGGCATGTGCGCGCGGGGTGGGCTTGGCCTGATCGGACGGAAGGGTCGGGTCGAATCCGTCGATGAGCTCAAGGGCAAGACCATCGGCCTGCCGCCGGCCGGGCAGCAGAACCTGATGCTCGATATCGCGCTGGAACGAGCGGGGCTGAAACGGGGCGCTGGGGTGAAGGCCGTACCGGTGTCATACGCCGACGCGCCGGTCGCGCTGGCCAGAGGCGATGTCGATGCCTTCATCAGCACGGAGCCACAATGCAGCCAAAGCATTGTCGACGGTGTCGGCGTGCGGCTGCACGGCCTGTACAACACTCCGATCGGCGACTTCAACACCGCCATCTGGGTGTCCCCGCAGCTGATGTCCGACCCCGATGCGGTGCGTGCCGTGGCACGGATGCAACAGGGAGCGGCGGAATATCTGTCGCCGGGCGGGGTGAACGACCAGGGTCGGTGGCACGATTTGTTGGTCGGCCAGTTCGGATACACCGAAGCCGTGTTCGCCGAAGTGCTCACCAACATCGGGGCGGTGTGGCGGTTCGACGATCAGCGGATCGGCCAGGTCGCCGCGACCGGTGCTCAGCTGGTCGCCGAGGGTCTGCTGCACGCCGAACCGGACTATGAGGAGTTCTTTGCCCGCGACTATTGGAACCTCTGACCCGCTACCGGCAGCCCTCACCCGCCGGCCGGCGGGGCGCGGGTTCCGGCCGGCATGGGTGGGGCGGTTGGTGATCGGCAGTCTGGTGCCGGCGCTGGTCCTGATCGCCTGGTGGATCGCCAGCGCGAGCGGATTTATCGATCCACACCTGCTGCCCGCACCGGGCCGGGTGGTCGCAGCCGCACGCGATGCGTTCTTCGGCTCCCCACAGTTGACCCTACCGGGGGTGGTTCCTTACCAGGGGGCGGGGTGGGTGCACCTGGGGGCGAGCCTGCGTCGCTGTCTGGTGGCGTTCGTGCTGGCCGCGATCATCGGCATCGCCGTCGGCTTTGCCGTCGGGTTGTCCCGTCGGGTCGCGTCCTTGCTGGATCCGACGCTGAACGGGCTGCGCTCGGTGCCGCTGTATGCCTGGCTGCCGATCATGTTGGTGTGGTTCGGGATCGGCGAGACGGCGGCGCGAGCGTTGATCTTCCTCGGCGCCTTGTGGCCCATCCTGCTGGCCACCGCCGGCGCCGTCGGTCGGGTGCCGCGGCAGTATCTGGAGACCGCTCGCATGCTGGGCACGCCGCGGCGCAGGTTGTGGCGCCGGGTGTACCTGCCGGCTTCATTGCCGGAGATCGTCACCGGGTTACGGCTCGGTCTGACCTGGGCATGGATGTCGGTGACGGTAGCCGAACTCACCGGCGCCACCAGCGGGCTGGGCGCAATGATGAACGCCGCCCGCGAGACCTCCCGCACCGACCAGATCCTGGTCGGCATGTTCACCTTTGCCGTCGTCGGGTTCGCCGCGGATGCCCTACTGCGCACCGTCACGGCGCCGCTGACCCGGTGGAGTCGAACGTGACCGGCGGATCGCTCCGCATGGCCGGGATCGGCAAGGCCTTCGGTAAGCTCCCGGTGCTGGACGACATCAGCCTCGCCGCCGAACCGGGACAGACCCTGGCGGTGCTGGGACCCAGCGGCTGCGGCAAGAGCACGCTGCTGCGGGTGCTGGCCGGATTCGAGTCCGCCGACCGCGGCACCGTCGCCCTGGGTGGCAACCCGATCACCGGGCCAGGACCGGAGCGCGGCATGGTCGCCCAGAGCGGCGGGCTGCTCCCTTGGCTCGACATCCGCGCCAATATCGGCTACGGGTTGCGAGAACTCGGCCGCGCCGACACCACCGTGCTGGTGGACGATCTGCTGCGGCGCACCGGGTTGGCGGACTTCGCCGATTCGCTGCCAAGACATCTGTCCGGTGGTATGCAACGCCGGGCAGCGATCGCCCAGGTGTTGGCCACAACGCCTCCGGTGCTGCTGCTCGACGAGCCGTTCGCCGCGCTGGACGCCCAAACCAGACTGCGGATGCACGAGTGGCTGCGCGAACAACTGCAGGCTGTCCCCACCATCACGGTGCTGGTCACCCACGATGTGGACGAAGCGCTGCTACTGGCCGACCGAGTGCAGCTGCTGTCGATGCGGCCGGCCCGCACCATCGAAGACGTCGCGGTGCCACTCGGATCGAAGCGAGGACGGCACACCCTGACGGAACCGAGGTTCATCGGGCTCAAGGAACAGCTGCTCGAGCGGGTGCTGACGACATGACCTGGCGCGACTACCTCAGCAACTACCACAACGACCGGCCCGCAATCACTGAGTGGCTCCTGGCGCTGGCATCAGCGTCCCCGTACCTATGGATGGCGCAGGCGCTGCGCGACACGGCAGATCCCGTCCTGGATCTCGCCTGCGGATCAGCGCCGACTCGACCGCTCCTGCCCGGCAGAAGCTGGGTCGGTCTGGATTCCTCACCCGCCGAACTCGGCAGCGCCGCACACGCTGGTCGGCGACCACTGGTGCAGGCGGACGCCGCCGCGTTGCCGATCGCGACCGGATCTGTCGGGTCGGTGTGCGCCGCCATGTGCCTACAGGTCCTGACGCCGCTGCCCGTAGTGCTCAACGAGATCAGCCGGGTGCTGCGGCCCGGCGGCGCGCTGGTCGCGATGGTTCCCGCACGGCCATCCAGACGGCTGGCGGGACTGATCGGCTGGGGACGAGTGATGGCAACACTGCGCGTCCGCCGCCTGGAGTTCCCGAACCCACAGGCGATGGACGGCCTGGCCGCGACGTTGCGGGAACACGGATTCTTGATCCAGCACAGCCAGCGCCGAGAGTTCCTCTTGTCGATCATCTCAATCGAGGATGTCGAGTTGCTGATCGACGGGCTCTACCTCCCCGACGTATCCCGTGCTCGCATTCACGCCGCGAAGCAGAAGCTGCAGCCGTGGGCCGCAACAGGCCAACTGCTGCCGATCGCCCTGCGAACAGTCGTCGCCCAGCCCCCCGACTGAACCAAGACCCGGAAAGAGCAGCATCCTCCCCCGGCCGGCGCGTCAGGCTGCAATTTCCTATCAGCCCGGACGGCTACCGCGCACGGCGGGCCAGCCGCTCGGTGTCAAGGACATCGATCGCGGCGTAGCGAACCGAGATCACTCCGTCGCGTTCGAACTCCTTGAGGATCTTGTTCAGCGACGGCCTCTGCACTCCCAGCATGGCTGCCAGGGTGCGCTGCGGCAGCGGCACTTCATTGTCGCGGGCCTCGTCGAGTAACAGCTGTGCGAGCTGCTCGGTGAGAGAGTGTCCCAGCGTTGCCAGCAGCCGTTGCTGACTGGCGGCCAGGCGCAGCGACACGCTGGTCAGCCAACGGCGGGTGATCGGCGGGCTGGTGGCCAGCAGATGGTCGAAATCCGCTGCGCTCAGCGACAGCAACGTGGCCCCGTCCAGGGCACGTGCGGTGTACGGAATTGGCATGTCCATCACGAGCTGGATGTCGCCGTCGACATCGCCCGGGTGCAGCACCTGCACGACAGTGCGGCGACGTCCCGAGCCCACCGATAGCTCCAGCCGGCCGCTATGCAGAATCCACACGTCTGTGGCGGGCTCGCCGCTGCGGAAGACCACAGTGTCGGGTTCGACGTGATGGTGCCGCAGCGTGGTGGCCAGCGCGGTCACCGCATCCGCGGTCAACGGGGCGGTGTCGCCGCGGCCAACGCAGCGGGCCACCCAGGCGGCCTGCCGGATCGCCGCATCGCCGGGTCCGGAAGGTCGGGTCAATCCCAGCAGCCGTGGCGCCATGCCTCCATGGTGTCATCACGCTGACATTTCCGCGCGGTGCCGGGGCGGCAGCGCCAACCCATACCGACGACGACGCTCGCAAATGTTGTCAACAGAATTCAACGGAAAGCCTCCACCCTCAGCCCCTCCGGGCCACATGGTCATGGATCGGTCATCCGGAGTTATCGGCGGGAAAGCCAAATTGCGGCCTATGCCATAGGTCACAATTCGCTGCCTTGTGCTGCGACGATCCCTCAAGCGGCATCGGTAACCGCGTAGTAGATCGCCATCGGCTTGTGGACTGGTCCGGTCTGGCGCTGGGATGCTGGCTGCATCGACGTCAGCAGGAGGTGGGCGGTGACGACTCTCAGCACGGAGGACCCGGTAGTTGAAGCGGCAGTGCGCGCGGTACATCGGGGTGACGTCGACGCGCTGCGCCAGCTGCTGAGCGAGCATCCTGACCTGGTCACCGCGAGACTCGGCGACGACGACCCGCACGGGATGTACCGCACGCTGCTGCACGTGGTCACGGACTGGGGGCGTGTGACCGTTACGTGGTCGCAACGACCAGCAAGCATCCGATTTCGAGTCTGTGCCACTCGACCGACGCCAAGGAGCAGAGATGCCCGTCACCCGTGGATTCACTGGGCACCGGCGACCCGAGCAGCCGCGGCTGCCGCCGGGCCAGTACGACGTCGGGCCGGATTTTCCGGTACTCACTGCGGAGGTGGCGCCGAAGATCGACACCGACACCTGGACGATGACCGTCGACGGGCTGGTGGAGAACCCCAGCAGCTGGAGTTGGGACGACGTGCACGCGCTGCCGCGTTCAGCGTACGTCGGTGACATCCATTGCGTCACCGCATGGTCGAAGTTCGGCACCAGCTTCGGCGGGGTCAGCGTTGACGTCCTGCTGGAGGCCGCCGGACCGAAACCGGAAGCGGCATTCGTCCTGGCCACCTCCACCACCGGCTACACCACCAACCTCCCGCTCGCCGACGTGACGGGTGGCAAGGCGTGGCTGGTCTGGACCTACGACGGCAAGCCGCTGCACGCCGAACACGGCGGCCCGATCCGGCTCCTGGTGCCGCACCTGTACTTCTGGAAGAGCGCCAAGTGGATCACTCAGATCACACTGCTGGCGGAGGACCAGATGGGCTTCTGGGAACGGAACGGTTATCACCTGCGCGGTGACCCGTGGAAGGAACAGCGGTACATCGGTGACTGAGCCTCAGGTGGCGCCGGCCGGCGAGTGGCGCACCGCGGTGATCAGCGATGTCCACCATCCGAATCCGCGAACGGTGATGATCCGGCTGGACGTCCCCGGCCGCACCCGGCAGCTGCCGGGTCAGCACTACGTCGTCCGGCTGACCGCCGACGACGGCTACACCGCATCGCGCTCCTACTCGGTGTGCTCCGCGCCGTCCGATCCGTTGCTCGAGATGCTGATCGAGAAGCTCGACGGCGGCGAGGTTTCCGGGTACTTCGCCGACGTGGCCGAACCCGGCGATCTGGTGGAGGTCCGCGGACCGATCGGCAGGTGGTTCGTCTGGAACGGCCACCGCCCCGCACTGGCGATCGGCGGTGGGACCGGAGTGGCGCCCATCGTCGCGATGCTGCGGCATGCCAGGGAGATCGGGGCCACCGACCTGTTCACCCCGGTGGTGGCGGCCAGAACGATGGCAGATCTGCCCTTCGCCGACGAGTTCGTCGCGGCCGGTGCGACGATCGTGCTGTCGCAGCAGGACTTTCGCGCTCGTAGGGCCGGCCGGCTGTCGGCCGCCGACCTGAAACCCTTGATGGCGCAGGGACAAACCAGTTACGTGTGCGGCTCTGCCGGCTTCGCCGAATCGGCCAGCCAACTGCTGGTGGCGCTGGGCGTCGATGTCGGCAGCGTCCGGGTCGAACGATTCGGGTTCAGCGGGGGGTGATCGCCGCGGCTTCACACAGCCTGTCTCTTCGGTGGTGACCGAACCGACGAACGTGCACCCTGGCGTCATGACGTTCCGCGACCTGCATGCCGGAGAGCTTCCGCTGGTGCTGCCCAACGCCTGGGATGTGGCGTCGGCGCTGGCGTTCCTCGATGCCGGCTTCCCGGCCATCGGCACCACCAGCTTCGGCGTCGCCGCCGCTTGCGGCTATCCCGACGGCGGGCGGTCGACCAGGGACCAGACGCGGGCGCTGGCTGGGCTGCTCTCAGTTCTGCCGTGCTACGTCTCGGTCGACATCGAGGACGGCTATGACGACGATCCCGGCAGGGTCGCGGAATACGTCGCCAGTCTCGGCGTCGACGGGATCAACATCGAGGACAGCTCCGCGGGCAGGCTCATCAGACCGGAGCTCCACGCGGCCAAGGTCGCGGCGATCAAGGAACGCTGCCCCGGGCTGTACGTCAACGCCCGCGTCGACACCTATTGGCTAGGTGAGGATGCGACCGTTTCGGCGACGCTGACCCGGGCGGCGGCTTATGTCGGGGCGGGCGCCGATGGGATCTTCTTCCCCGGCGCCGCCGATCCCGCCGAACTACGGGAGCTGACGTCGCAGATCCCGGTTCCGGTCAATGTGCTGGTGCTGCCGGAGGTCTCGCTGGCCGAGTTGGCGGAGTGGGGCGTGCGCCGGGTGAGCACCGGCTCCCTGCCCTATCGGGTAGCCATCGACGCCGCGGTGAGGGTGGCCACCAGCGTCCGGGACGGCAGTGGGGTCCCGCCGGCCACCCGGTACTCCGAGATGCAGCAGCGGCTGGTGGGCTTCCAGGCTCTACGCGGGCAGTGAGCCGGCCGGCTCACTGCCCGCGGCGTAGCTTGCGCCCGTTCACCGAATGGTGAGCGTGGTGCTCGCCTTGTTGTTGCCCTCCTGGGATTCGCGGATGGTGTTGGCAGGATCGACGACCGCTGTCACCGTGTGGGTGCCCTTCTTGGCCTTCTGCCAGGTCACCGTCACGCGCGTTGACGCACCCGGTACCAAGGTCACAGCCGTCGCGTCGCCGATCACGGTCGTGCTCGAGCCGGCCGTGTCGGTGAAGCGGGTGACGGCCCCTGTCGCGGTCGCTGTGCCCTTGTTGGTGACCAGGGCGCTCACCTGCTGAGTGGAGTTCGCGCCGGGCTGGACCTGCACGCCGCTCACGGTCAGGTCGGGCAGCGGGTCCGCGGCGGCGTACATCCGTAGACCGCTGCTCTGCCGGGCGATCGTCGCAAGTGCATCCCGGTAGCCGGCGGTGGTCCCGTCGACAGGGGCTGTCGTCGTGACGCAGGCGGCGGTGCAACCGTCTGCGTACCCGACCAGCACCCGGCCCTGCCCGTCGATGGTGGCGTCGATGAAGTCCAGCAGGTTGCGATCGTTGCCGCACGTGGTGCCGTCAGTGCAGATGGAGCCGCGTTGGACCGGGTCGCTGCCGGTGGCGTTGGAGGTCTTCCACGTTGCGCCTCCGTCGAACGTCGAGGCGACGTAGAGCTGCCAGACGCCCTTGAACACGTCGGTCTCCTGCGGGTTGCCGGGAGTCGCGGTGCCGATGAACGCGACCGCCGCCCGATTCCCGTCACCGGCGACCGCGGCCGGGAACACGATGTTCTGCAGTCCGAGCTGCAGGCCCACGTCATAGGGCTGGCTCCAGGTCTTTCCCTGGTTGCGGGAGACCACGGTGTAAGCGTGGTTGTTGGCGCCGCTCCACCCCAGGTAGACGGTGCCGTCGTCAGCGACCGCCACGGACGGATCACTGTTGCCCGGGCTGCCGGTCGGCACCGGCCGGATGGCCCAGGTCAAGCCGTTGTCGGTGGACACTACGACAGCGGGATGCCCGCCGCAGGACTTGTTGGGGACATATGCCGTCCCGTCCGGGCCGACCTTGACGTGGCCGTGCAAGCCGCCGCACTCCGTGAGGTTGTACATCGGAACAGCCGGGCCGAACACGGTTCCACCGTCGGTGCTGGTGGAGCAGGACGCGGCGGCAATGTCCTGCGAGCAGTAGTACAGCTCACTGGGGAACGTGCGGGTCGCGGCGACGCCACCGGGCGCATACGGACCCCAACCGAGCGTCTGGTGGTCGACCCCCGAGTTGAACCCACCGCCCTGACTGACCGACCAGCTGCCTCCGTCGTTGCTGGTGACGCAGGACAGGCTGCCGATGGCCCTGGCATCGGCCAGCTGTGACTCGATGGTCCGTCCGGTGCGCCGATCGGTGGCCAGGATCGGGTCCAGGCTCGCGGTGCTGCCGACCGGGCAACCGGTGGCCAGGCTGGCGCTGCGGTCGACGTAGGTCGCCGTGGCGCCGATGCTGGTGTCGGCGAACCCGACCCGATAGGTGGACAGGTATGACTGGTACAGCGCCTTGTCGGTGATGCGGTTGTAACCGATGGACGGCTCGCCCGCGTTGTGTGCATTGCGGAGCGACTCCGGCGCCGGGAAGTTGTTGAATCCCGATGCCGGGGCGGTCGACGTCGGCGGAGCGGCGGGGTTGGTCACCAGCGCGACCGTCGCGGTGAAGCTCTGCCCGGCCGGGGCGTACGGCACCACCCGCACGGTGTACTTGCCGGCATTCGGGGACACCTGGATGACCTCGGGGTCAGAGGAGGACGCCGCCACCCCGACCTCCCTGCCCGCCGAGTCGAGCAGGTAGACGTCGAAGTCCGCGGCCGCGGTCGGCCACGACACGGTGACCTTCAGGCTGTGGGTGGTGCCGTACCCCGCCGGGGTGGCAACCGTGAGCGCGTAGTCGTCGCAGGACTGTGGGGCGGTGCAGTTCACGGCACCCGCCGTCCCCGTGACGTTCGGCGCGACAAAGGGCCCGGCGGTATACCTGACGCTCGGTGACGTGTCCGACACCGTCCCCGACGCTGGAGTGGCGGCGTCAGCGGGCGGAAGGAGAACGGCAGTGAGGCCGACTGCGAGCACAGCGGCTGCTGCCGCTGCCTTACGTGGCCGAGCCAATGACATCATGCGCATGGATCCTCCAGATCACCCGCAAGCGAGTGGGACAGGGCGATTTCACTGGCCCGATAGGTCGTCAGCGACCGTACAGCGTCGAGAACTGTTCCGATAGAACCCGCATCCTTCATACCCATAAGGGTGGGCCGCAGCAGAATGCGGCGCCGGCCGCTACGGCTGGCGCACCTCCGCCAGCCGATGCTCGAGCGCAACCACCAGCTCGCCGCTCATCTGCTGGATGCGGTCCAGATGACCGGGCGGCAGATGGTCCTTGAGCCGCGCCGAGTTCGCCGACAACGCCGTCAATGAATCGGTCAACAATCGTCGACCTTCGTCAGTGAGTCGCACCAGGACCAGCCGCTGATCCCGGTCGTGGCCGGTGGCAGACAAGCAGGGTCTGGGATTAGCACGAGCAACCGTAGGGAGCGGCCGCGGGCGGAAGGCTGGTGCGGATCCCACCGGGAACATCGGGTTTCAAAGGGAGCACGCACCGCGTCCCGCCTCCCGGGTCGGGCGGAGGTTGACTGACCAGCACCAGCTCGACCTGGCCAACGGTGCCAGGCGCCGATGCTCGGCGGCCGGAGGCGTTGACACGTCTGTGACCTGGCGCATATTCTCAACCGATTGCTAACTAGTCAACATGATCGTGACCTCGCCCGCCGTGTGCCCACCGACTGAAAGATGACCCGCCGTGGAACGTCAGCGTCGACATCGCCGTTCGGCTCTTTCCGGTCTGCTCGTTGCCGTGTTGCTGGGAGGCCTGGTCGCCGCGCCGGCGGCGCACGCCGACGCCCCGGTGGCCAACCGGGCCAGCCTCAAGCAGGACTTGTGTTACCAGATCGCCACCGACCGCTTCTTCGACGGTGACACCGCCAACAACAATCCGGCGAAGAGCCCGGGTCTGTACGACGGCAGCAAGTCCAACTGGAAGCAGTACTGGGGCGGCGATTTCGCCGGTATCCAGCAGAAGCTGACGTACCTGAAGAACATGGGCGTGACGTCCATATGGATCTCGCCGCACGTGGACAATGTCGACGTGCCGGTGGTCTACAACGGCGTCACCAACACCGGCTACCACGGCTACTGGACGCGGGACTTCAAGAAGACCGAGGAGCACTTCGGCTCGCTGGCCGACTTCGACGCGCTGATCTCCGCCGCGCACGCCAACGGCATCAAGGTGATCATGGACTGGGCCCCGAACCACACCAGCCCGGCCGATCCGGCCAACCCGTCGTTCGCCGAGAACGGCAGGCTCTACGACAACGGCGCCCTGATCGGCAGCTACTCCAGCGATCCGAACGGTCTGTACCACCACAACGGCGGCATCACCAACTACGACGACCTGTATCAGGACCAGTTCTACAACCTGGCCGATCTGGCAGACCTGGAGCAGCAGAACTCCACCATCAACTCGATCACCAAGACCGACGCGCAGTACTGGATGAACCGCGGTATCGACGGCATCCGGATGGACGCCGTCAAGCACATGACGCTGGGCTGGGAGAAGAGTTTCGCCGACGCCATGCAGGCCACCAAGGACACCACGCTGTTCGGCGAGTGGTACCTGGGCGGGCAGGGCGACCCGACCTACGTCGACAACGTGAAGTTCGCCAACAACTCCGGGGTGTCGGTGCTGGACTTCTACACGAACATCGCGATGCGCCAGGCGTTCGCCCAGGGCGGTTCGATGGCGGCGCTGGACGCGGCCATCACCAAGACCGGCGCGGACTACACCTACAAGGAGAACCTGGTGACCTTCCTGGACAACCACGACATGTCCCGGTTCCTCACGGTGAACAACAACAACGGGCTGCTGCACCAGGCGCTGGCGTTCATGCTCACCGTGCGCGGCACTCCGTGCGTCTACTACGGCACCGAGCAGTACCTGCACAACGACACCAGCGGCGGCGGTGACCCCTACAACCGCCCGATGATGCCCGGCTTCTCCACCACCACCACGGCCTACCAGGAGATCACCAAGCTGTCCGCGCTGCGTCAGTCCAACCCGGCGCTGGCCTATGGCACCCACCAGCAGCGCTGGCTCTCCGGTGACGCCTATGTCTACGAGCGTCGGTTCGGCTCGGACGTCGTGCTGGTCGCCATCAACAAGGGCACCACGGACCAGTCGCTGACGAACCTGAACACCGCACTGCCGGCCGGTTCGTACGCCGACTACCTGGGCGGCATGTTCGGCGGCGGCACGCTGACCGTCTCGGCCGGCACTGGCGGCAACAACCCCGCCGGCGCGTACCTGCTCAAGGCGGGCCAGACCGCGGTGTGGTCGTACAGGGCCGCCGAGCCGGCCGCACCGCTGGTCGGCAGCGTCGGCGCCACGGTTACTCGGGCGGGCAACACGCTGACCGTCGAGGGCCGCGGCTTCCGGACCTCCGGCACCCTCAAGGTGGGCGGCGTTACCGCCGCCACCAGCAGCTGGACCGCCAACCGGATCGTCGCCGCGGTGCCATCTGGCGTGACACCGGGCACCGCGTCGGTCACCGTGACGACCGCCGGCGGCACCAGCAACGGCTACAACATCACCATGCTGACCGCGCCGCAGGTACCGGTGACCTTCACGGTGAACAACGCCCCGCAGACCACCGTCGGCGACGGCATCTACCTGGTCGGTAACGTGGCCGAGCTCGGCAACTGGACGGCGAGCAAGGCCGCGGCGGTCGGGCCCCTGTTCACGCCCAACTATCCGAACTGGTTCGGCGTAGCCAGCGTGCCGGCCTGCATGAACATCCAGTTCAAGTTCGTCAAGATCGCCAGTGGCGGCGCCGTCACCTGGGAAGGTGGCGCCAACCACGCCATGATGACCCCGTGCTCGGGGACGTCGGCGGTGACCGTCAACTGGCAGAACTGACGGCGCCGCCGTTGGGCGCCGGACCACCCGCCGACCGTCGACCCCGCTCGTCATTGCACCGAGCTGTCGGCTCCCCGATTCGCCCTGATTCGCGAGGAACAACCACAATGACGCTAGCCACTGGCCGGAACACCGTTCTGCTTCACCGGCAGCCGCACCACGACGGCTCGCCGCTCTACACCGACAACGCCACCCCGTCGCTGGGGGAGCGGGTGCGGGTCTGGGTGAGGGTGCCGGCCGAGTCGGACGTACACGCCGTGTATCTGCGCACCCGGCCGGACGGCGCGGAGACGTTCACAGCCGCCGAGATCGACCCCGAGCGCACCGGTCGGCCCGTCGGCGGCTACGGACGCGGTCACACGTGGTGGACAGTGCAGGTACCGGTGCACAACCCGGTCAGCCGATACCGCTTCCTGCTGGCCACCAATGCAGGGACCCAGTGGCTGCAGGCCAACGGTGTCCACGCGTTCGATGTCACCGACAACGACGACTTCCGGCTGGTCGCCTACGACCCCGGCCCGGCCTGGGCACGCGACGCGGTGGTGTACGAGATCTTCCCGGACCGCTTCGCGCGCGGCGGCGGTGCGACCCGGCCGCCGCAGGTCCCCGGCTGGGCTGTCGCCTGCGATTGGGACACCGAGCCGGTACAGGGCAGCGGCCCGCTCGCTCAGCGGCAGATCTACGGCGGCGACCTGGACGGCATCGTCGAACACCTCGACCACATCGCCGATCTCGGCGCCAATACCGTCTACCTACGGCCGGTGTTCCCGGCCGAGTCGAACCACCGCTACAACGCCACCACCTTCGACACCGTCGACCCGCTGGTCGGCGGGGTTCCCGCGCTGCGCCGGCTGACCGACGCGCTGAACGCCCGCGGTATGCGGCTGATCGGCGACATCACCACCAACCACTGCGGCGACACCCACGAGTGGTTCCGCAGTGCCATCGCCGACCCGATGGCCGCCGCGCGCGAGATGTTCTACTTGTCGCCGGACGGCAGCTACGAGGCCTGGTGGGGGGTTCCGAGCCTGCCGAAGCTGAACTGGGGCAGCCCGCTGGTGCGGGACAAGATGACCGCGGTGGTCCGCCGCTGGCTGGAGTTCTACGACGGCTGGCGGGTGGATGTGGCCAACATGACCGGCCGGTTCGGCGCCGAGGACCGCGCCCGCGAGGTAGGGCAGCTGATGCGCGACACGGTCCGTAAGGCCCGCCCGGACGCAGCCCTGGTCGCCGAGCACATGTTCGACGCCTCGGCCGACCTGGACGCCGACGGGTGGGACGGCACCATGAACTACGCCGGCTTTACCCGCCCGGTGTGGACCTGGCTGGCCGGCGAGGGCGCCGCGGCGATCGACTTCATCGGCGTCCCCGGTGGAGTACCGCGGCGGGACGGCCCGGCGGCGCTGACCAGTCTGCGGGCCTTCGCCGCGCAGATGTCCTGGAACGCCTGGGCCCGCTCCTGGCAGTTGCTCGACTCCTACGACTGCGCGCGCATCCGCTCGGTGGTCGGCAGCCGCGAGCGGCAAGTTGTCGCCGCCGGCCTGCAGGCCGCGCTGCCCGGCGTGCCGATGATCTGCGCCGGCAGCGAGTTCGGGCTGACCGCCGACAACGGTGAGTGGGGGCGCATTCCGATGCCGTGGAACCGACCGGCGGATCGGGACGAACAGACGCACGCCGCGTACCGCTCGCTGTTCGGGTTGCGCGCGGCGCATGCCGCGCTGCGCGAGGGTGGCCTGCGCTGGTGGTACGCCGACTCAGACACGCTGGTGTTCAGCCGTGAACATGCCGACGGTTCGGTGCTGGTGCAGGCCCGGCGGGCCAGCGGCTCCCCGGTGACGCTCCCGCTGGACGCCTCGCTCACGGGTCTGGGGGAGACGGCCGATGTTGCCGCCGGCGACGGTGCGGTGACGCTGCCCGCCGACGGCCCGGCGATCCGGCTGTGGCGCATCGACGGCGCCTGACCGCTCCGCTGTAGGAGCCAGCCCACGGCGACGTCGAGCGACCGTCGCGCGACCTCTGGCGACCGAGACGGCCGGCAAGGCGGCTACAACGGTCAGCCTTTCACCGCGCCGGCGGTCAAACCGCCGACGATGTACCGCTGGAGGAACTGAAAAAGCACGACGACGGGTATCGCGCCGAGCACTGCGCCGGCGGCGAATACCCCCCAGTTCTGGTTGAACTGGTCGGAGACCAGCGCGTACAGCCCCACCGCAAGAGTCTGCGTCTTGGGGTCGGTCAGGGTGATCGAGGCCAGCAGGAAATCGTTGAGCACACCGACGAAGGACAGCAAGGCGACGACGGCGAGGATCGGCGCCACCAAACGCAGGATGATGGTGAAGAACACCTGCGCGTGCCCGGCGCCGTCGATCTTGGCCGACTCGTCGAGGTCTCTGGGCACCGTGTTGAAGAAGCCGTACATCAGGTAGGTATTGACCCCGAGCGCGCCGCCGAGATAGACGAAGATCAGCCCCCATCTGGTGCCGAGCCCGAGAGCAGGGAGCACGTCCTGCAAGCCGGACAGCAGCAGGAAGATCGCGACGAACGCCAGCATCTGCGGGAACATCTGCACCAGGATCAGCGACAGCAAACCGCCGCGGCGGCCGCGGAACTGAAAGCGGGAGAAGGCGTATGCCGCGAGCGCGCCAAGGAATACCGTCAGAACCGCGGTGACGATGCCGACCCACATGCTGTTCAGCCACCACCAGATGTAGGGGTGAAGCGGATCGTCGAACAGCGCCTTGTACGAGTCCAGCGATATCGAGGAGAACAGCGCATTGGATCCGGTCAGGGTTGCCACCTTCGACAGCGATGCCGAGACCACGAAGATCAACGGGAACATCGCGACCACCAGGGCGGCGATGCCGATCAGGTGGCGCCAGCCGGTGGCCCTGAACCATCGACCGAGGGAGAACGATGGTGTGCCGAGCGGCGCCTGCGGACTGTGGGCGCCGCGCACGGGTACCGCCACAGCTGCCGCAACTGGATTCGCAACCATCAGTTCAGGTCCTCCAGAACTCGCGTCTTTCGGAAGCTGATCGCCGAGACCGCCGCCACCACCATGAAGATGATGATGGAGATCGCGCTGGCCAGGCCGTATTGCCGGTTGACTCCGCCGAAGGCCAGCTTGTAGACGAAGGTGATCAGGATGTCGGTGGAGCCCACATTCACCGATGCCGACAGATCCTTCGGCCCGCCACCGGTGAGCAGGAAGATGGTATTGAAGTTGTTGAAATTGTAGGCGAACGAGGTGATCAGCAGCGGCGCAAGGGACACCATCAACAGCGGGAACTTGAGTCGCCGGAAGATCTGCCACGGGGTGGCGCCGTCGATGGCGCCCGCTTCGATCAGGTCCGCCGGAATCGCCTGCAGCGCACCGGTGGCCACCAGGAACATGTACGGGAAGCCGACCCAGCAATTGACTCCGATCACCGACAGCCTGGCCAGCCACGGGTCGCCCAGCCAATCGAGGTGGGAGCCTCCGAGCAAGATCTGGTTGATCCAGCCGAAGTCCTTGTTCAGCAGGCCCTGCCAGATCAGCGCAGACAGGAACGCCGGAAAGGCGTACGGCAGCAGCAGCAACGACCGGTAGACCCGCCGACCGCGCATCCGATTGTCGTTCAGCACCAACGCCAGGAACAGCCCCACCATGAACGACAGCACGACAACCAGGATGGAGAAGGCGAAGGTCCACACGAACACCCCGACGAAGGGGCCCCGGATCGATGTGTCGCTGAGCACGTTGGAAAAGTTGGTGAACCCGATCGTCACCTTCCAGCCGGGCGTCAAGATCGAGCCGGCCGGCCCGGCGAAATTGCCCTTGCCGTTGTCGTGATACACGGCGTTCGTCTTGGTGTCGGTGACGGTGTCGGCACCGGCGTCGTACCTGAGCGTTGACTGGAAGACGAACGCGGTCTGAGCGTCCTGGGTTCTGATCGATCCGTCGACCGGATTGTCCGACCGTGGAACCCGCAGTCCGGTCACCTGGTTCTGAAATGCCTGGCCGCGGTTGAGGATGTCGACGAACTTCAGCACCCGCCAGCCGGGATCGGCTGTCACCTTCCCACCTGAGATGGTGGCGTCGGGAGCATCGGTCAGCGGGCTACCGGCGGTGCCGAGCTGGGCCTTCCGGGTGTCGGGATTCACCACCAGGAACGCGACGGTGTCGCCTTGGACGGCAATGGTCAGCGGGTACTGCGGCGAGTTGGGTATCCGGGCTTCGTTCTGGGTCAGCAGGGCCGCGACCGCGTCGTCCTTGGTGGAGTTGTGCCCGTCCCCGTAATTGGTGAAGGCGATGTAGCCGGAGAACAGAACCGAGTAGATCTGGTACAGCAGCAGGAATGCCAGGCCGGGCACCAGGTACTTGCTGGCGGTGAGCTTCGGATGGAAGTAGACGACGTTGACGATCAGCAGCGCCACCAGCATGAACCCGAACGGAATCCACGAGGCATTGGTGGCCAACGCGAACAGCCCGTAGACGCCGAGCGCGTCGACGACCGCCATCAGCACGAGCTTGAGGTAGAAGCCCTTTCCGGCCCTGGCGGCCATCTCCGCCCCCCGGCCCCGACCGCCAGCAGCAGGTGCCGGGGCGCGCTGCGCTGTGGTCACCCCTCGGTTCTCAGCCGCCGGCGATCTTGGACTCGATCGAGCTGCTCATCTTGTCCCACAGGGTTTTCGGGTCGCCCTTTCCGGCGATGATGGCGAGCTCGGTCGAACCCCAGTCGCTCCACACCGCGTCCATCGCCGGGATGTTCGGCTGCGGGGTGCCGGCGGCGCCGACCTTGCCGAAGCCGGCCATGATCGGGTCGGACTTGACCTTGTCGAACGCTACGGTCAGTGCAGGTGGCCGGCCACCGGCGGAGTACAGCGCCATCTGGACCTCCTCGGTGCTCAGGTAGTTGAGCACGAAGTTGTCGGCCAGCAGTTGGCTCTTGGACTTCGACGACACGAAGAAGCCCTGCACCCCGACGAACGGCTTGGCCGGCTGGCCGCCGGCGGACGGGATCGCCTCCACGCTGAACTTGAGGCCGGCCTTGGCGAAATCACCGGTGTTCCAGGGCCCGGTCACGATGTACGGGGCCTGCCCCTTGAGGAACGCGTTCTTGGCCACATCGGGGGTGATCGTTCCGCGGACGATGCCGGCCTTGCCCTGTTCTGCCAGCCAGGCCGCGAACTTCTCCCCTGCTGCGCCCTTCATCTGAAGGTTCTTGGAATCGAAGCCACCCTTGGAGTTCAGCCCGAAAACCGGCGCACCGAAAGAGGTCTGGAACGGATACAGGTGGTACGGATCGCCATTGGTCGGATCCTGCTGCAGCAGGAACGGGAATTTGGCCTTGCCCGCCTTGACCAGCGCGTTGCCGGTCGCGATGGCATCGGCGTAATCCTTGGGGGCATTCGGGGCCAGCGTGGTGTTCCGGATCAGCGCGACATTCTCCACGGCGTACGGAAGGCCGTATACCTGCCCGTTGTACGTCATCGCGTCGATGGCGACCTGCTGGAACTGGGAGGCCTTGTCGCCGAGTTCGAGCGGCGCGACCACACCGTTCTGAACCAGCTTGCCGAGCCAGTCGTGGGCGCCGACGATGATGTCGGGACCCTTCCCTGTTGGTGCCTGCGAGATGAAGTCGCCTTGGATCTTGCCGAAGTCCTTCTGCACGATCTTGATGGTGGCTCCGGTATCAGTCTCGAACTTCTTGGCGATGTCGCCGAGCGGCTTCGCGCGAGTCGCGTCGGCCCAGACGGTGAGTGTTGTCCCGGCACCCCCGGCACCCGATTCGGTGCCGACTCCCGACGAGCTGCTGATTCCCGACGAGCTGCCGATTCCCGACGAGGTGCCGACTCCCGACGAGGTTCCGGCCGCGGATGGCGTGGTGGCGCCGGTATCGGAGCCCGCCGCCGACGTGTCGGCGCCTGCCGAACTCCCAGCACCGGACGCCGCCGATGCTGCAGATCCAGCCGCACCGGATGACGGGGCGGGGGTGTTTGCGCTGTTACCGCCGCAGGCGGCCAGCGCCAGCGCGAGCGTCGCCGTCACTGCGGCAGCGGCGAAGGAACGCAGCTTCATCGGTCTCCCAGGAGCAATGACGACCGCTACGCCGCCGATGGCGGCCATCCGGAACGTCGAGGTCGGAACAGGTGCCGAGAACATAGCAAGGATTTTCAGGACTTGAAACCCCTTGCAACGATCTGGTACCGACGTACGCTGCCGTCCATGGGATCGCGGTTGTCCGACATCGCCGCCCACGCCGGCGTCAGTACGGCGACCGTCTCCCGGGTACTCAATGACAGGACAGGGGTCGCCGAGACGACCCGGCAAGCTGTCCTCACCTCGCTGGACGTTCTGGGATACCACCGGCCGGTCCAACTGCAGCCCCGCGGCGCCGGCCTGATCGGTCTGATGATCCCGGAGCTCGAGAACCCGATCTTCCCGATGTTCGCCCAGGTGATCGAGTCCGGCCTCGCCCAACACGGCTTCACTCCGTTGATGTGCACGCGCACACCCGGCGGGGTGAGCGAAGAGGAGTACATCGACCTGCTGGGCGAGCACGGCGTGGCCGGGATCATCTTCGTCTCCGGATTTCACGCCGACTCGACCGCGGACCTCTCGCACTATCACCGGCTCCGCGACATGGGGTTGCCCTTGGCATTCATCAACGGTTATGCCGAGGGCATCGACGGCTGCTTCATCTCTGACGACGACGTCGCAGCGATGGATCTGGCCGTCGGCCACCTGGTATCGCTCGGCCACACCGCTATCGGATTGGCCGCCGGACCTGAACGGTTCGTGCCGGCGCACCGCAAGGTCGTCGGCTACCGACGTGCGATGCGCCGACGCCTCGGGCCCGAGGCGGAGCAGTTCGTCGAGGTCACCCTGTTCACTGTCGCGGGTGGCCAAGCTGCGGCAAAGGTGTTGCTGGACAAGGGATGTACCGCAATCATCTGTAGCACGGACATGATGGCTCTTGGCGCCGTCAGGGCGGTGCGCAGTCGTGATCTCTCGGTCCCGGATGACATCTCGGTGGTCGGTTACGACGACTCGATGCTGATGGCCTACACAGACCCGCCGCTGACCACCGTCCGGCAATCGGTGCTCGCGATGGGATCGGCTGCCGTGCAGGCACTTGTCGACGAGATCGCAGGCCGGGCACCGACCAGGGTCGAATTGCTGTTCGCCCCCGAGCTGGTCGTCCGCGGATCCACAGGGTCGGGACCGCGAATGCGCTCAACCATCCCCTTCGAAGATCGGCACAGTGCGGCCGGACGCCGAGCCCTTCGATAGCGCCCCCAAACAATACGTAAGGAGACCCGATGCCGATCGAGGAACAGGTGGCGGCGCACTACAGCCGCAGCGGACTGAGCGAGGCGATCCTGTCCGCTCTCGCCGCGAGCGGCAAGGACATCGACAACCTGGTGCCAGCCGAACTCGCCGGGGCCGACGAGTTCCACTTCGGCTGGCGACCGGCGACCCTCCGGTTCGCGCAGATGCTCGCGTTTCCTGCCGGTGCCCGCATCCTCGACATCGGAGCCGGCCTCGGCGGTCCGGCCCGTTACTTCGCCCAGGAGTGCAGGGTCGAGGTCGCCGGGATCGACCTGACCGAGGACTACGTGCGGGTCGCCGGCGACCTGACCCGGCGCTGCGGCCTGTCCGATGGCGTCTCCTTCCGGCAAGGGACCGCGCTGGCGCTGCCGTTCTCGGACCAGGAATTCGACGGCGCGTACACGGTTCACGTGGCGATGAACATCAGCGACAAGCAAACCCTCTTCGCCGAGGCCCGGCGGGTGCTGAAACCCGGTGGCCGGTTCGGCATCTACGACGTCATGCGAATGTCCGACGAGCAGATCCGCTACCCGATGCCCTGGGCGGACAGCGTCGCAACCAGCTTCGTCGAGACGCCGGAGACCTACCGCAACTGGCTCACCGCAGCGGGTTTCACCGTCGAGGTGCAAGAGGATCTCAGTGAGCTCACCCAGCAGGCCGCCCGCGCGATGACCGAGAGAGCAAAGAAGGACGGGCCGCCGCCGCTTGGCCTGCACACCTTGATGGGGCCGGCGACGCCGGAACGGCTCGGCAACGCGATGCAGGCGCTACGGCGGGGAATCTTTGCCCCGGTAGCCATCACCGCTCGGGCCGACTAACGGTATCCGCAACCCGGAGCCCCACCGCACGATGCGAACGAACTGTGCGTTGACGGTACCGAGCTGGTCAAGAGGCCGAGCCGAGAAACGTACCGAGCCGGGAAACGCAACGAGTCGATTCCCGTCATCGCTGGACGATGTATCCCACATAACCGCCGCCGTTCCGCAACGAAACCAGACCGGGCACGTTGTGAATGGATCCGTAGGTATGGATCGCATAATTGAGGCCCGCGTACAGATTTGCGGCGGGGTTGTACAGGTCGTCGGGCAACTGCAGCGTCCGATACTGATCGAAGGTCGGTCGGATCACCTGGATGAGGCCCTCCGATGGATGCCCTTGCTGTGCGTTGCTGTCCCACAAGTTGATGGCATTGGGATCACCACTGGATTCGTATCTGATCATCGTGTTCACGTCATCGAGATTGCCGGCCGATTGCCCGAGGGCGGAAAGGATGCACAAGGTGATCGGGTTCCAACGCGTGATCAGAGTGCCGGAGGGATCGCTCTGTACAGTGTTACAACCTGCCGTGCCGGTGCCGTCCACATGCACTCCGGCCACGTCCGCCAGCAGATTCACCGCGCCGCCGCTCGTGTTGGAAATCCGAACGCGGCCACCGAGCCCCACCGGAACCGCCACGAGGTTCGCCACCGTCTGCCGGGTGGCGAAGGCCAGGTTCGACCCCGTCGGTCTACTGCCTCCATCCGGATACACCGTGAGATAACCCTGAGCGGCCGCCTCGACGACCGTGATGTTCAGAATCACGACCGACACCCCGGAAGCGGGGACACCGCCCTTGCCGCTGACCGTGAACGTCATGGAGGCCCCAGCTGGCAGCGGCGCCGCTGCAGCGCCCAGGCCGGAGCGGGTATCCAGTAAACGGGTCGCCGGAACGACCTGAAATGTTCCAGCCGCTGCGGCGTTGCCGGACAGGTAGTAGCCGACCACATCCGCCACCAGCTGCGTGGAGCCGCCGGACTTGTTGACCACGCTGATCATCCCGTCACCGCCCAGTGGCACCACCACGAGATTGGCCACCGTCTGCCCGCGCACGAAGCTCACGTGCGAAATCCCCTGCCGCGTCGAACCATTGGCAGAAGCGGCGATGTACCCGCCGGAAACCGGCGCTGTGACGGTCATGTTCACCACCACCGCCGATACGCCGGTAGCCGGGATCCCGCCCACGCCGCTCATCTTGACGGCCATGGAGGCCAGCCCCGGCAGCGGACCAGCTGCCCCGAGCCGGGTACGGGTATCCAACACTCGTCGGAGCGGGAGGGCCTGGAACGTGCCGGCCGCGGTCGGCTGGCCGGCGAGGTAGTACCCGGTGACATCTCCGACCAGCTGGACAGAACCGCGATCGGAACGGTTGACCAGGCGAATCTTCCCGTCACTGCCGACGGGAACCACGACCAGGTTCGACACCGTCTGGCCGGTTTTGAAATTCAGATTGGATCCTTCCGGGCGAGCCGCACCGTCGGCGTATGCCGCGATGTACCCGGCACTCGTCGGCCCCGTCACCGTCACATTCATCATTACTGCCGCCACACCGGACAGCGGAACCCCGCCCGCCCCTAGCACCTGCACCGCGACGGACTGCGAGGCAGCTACCGGTCCTGCTGCCCCCAGATGCAAGCGGGTGTCCAACACCCTGGTGGGGGAAAATCCCCGGAATGAGCCCGGCACCGGTGTCGATGCGGATACCAGCGCAGCAACACTTCCGTTCGAGGATGTCGTAGCGCCCGCCGCGGTCGGAACTCCGGCGGACGCAACTATCGGTGGCGTCAGCATGATTCCCACCAGAACAGACGTGCTCAGAGCGAGAAGGCAGCGCAGTTGTCGCGACACTCATGGCCTTTCGTGATCGAGGCCAGTCCGGCAGCGAACAAGGCCGAACGGATACCTCACGGGTAGAGCGGGGCATCGGTGGGGCTGCCACCGGATGCGGTGGTTCGTCGAACGCCTGCTCTTGAAGGACAACGAACCATGACCATCCGGGGCGGGTTGGCCTTGTCAGCCTCTTCGGCGCTCCATAACACGGTGGGAGGCCAGAGTCCGCGTTACCGGAACCATATTCCCCTCCACCGGATAAACAGGAGCCCCGTCCGGATGAAAGAACTTCCAGGCTCTCAACTACGCTGAGTAACAGAGCGGCACTGTCATCGGTCGAACTTCGACCGAACCCGACGAGGAATCGAGCAGGTCATGACCACCACTGAATACGATCTCATTGTGATCGGCGCCGGACCGGCGGGAGAGAACGTCGCCGACCGGGCCGTGCAGGGCGGCCTCACGGTAGCCATCGTGGAAAACGAGCTGGTCGGCGGGGAGTGTTCCTACTGGGCGTGCATGCCGTCCAAGGCGCTGCTGCGGCCGGGCGCCGTGCGGCGGGCCGCCCGGGCGGTTCCCGGCGCTCGGGCGGCGGTCAGCGGCCCGCTCGACGTGCCGGCCGTGCTGGCTCGGCGCGACGAGATCACCGCCGGCTGGGATGACGCCGGGCAGGTCGGCTGGCTGGACGGCGCCGGCATCGTGCTGCATCGCGGCAGGGGTCGGCTGGTCGGCGTCAGAGAAGTCGAGGTGGTCGCCGAAAACGGCGCGGTCAGTACCCTCACGGCCCGGCACGCGGTCGCCCTGGCCACCGGAACCGGCGCGCTGCTGCCGGACATTTCCGGGCTCACCGACGTCGCCCCATGGACCAGCCGGGAAGCCACCGCAGCCAAGGCCGTGCCTGGCCGGCTCGCCGTCATCGGCGGTGGGGTGGTCGCCGCGGAGATGGCCACCGCCTTCACCAGCCTGGGCAGCGAGGTGACCATGCTGCTGCGCGGCGGGCTGTTGCCGAGAATGGAAAGGTTCGCCGCCGATCTGGTGGCCTCGGCGCTGTCCGATGCCGGCGTCGCACTGCGCGACGGCGTCGAAACCCTCGGCGCCGAGCGGACCGCCGACGGTGCCGTCCGGCTGAGCCTGAACAACGGCGAAACATTGGAGGCGGACGAGGTCCTGGTGGCCACCGGACGCGCCCCGCACACCCGCGGCCTGGGGCTCGAGTCCGTGGACCTCACCGACGGCACCTGGCTGACCGTCGACGACACAATGCGGGTGCTGAACAAGTCCGGCGACGTCCTCGACGGCGGCTGGCTCTACGCCGTCGGTGACGTGAATCATCGGGCGCTGCTCACCCATCAGGGCAAGTACCAGGCGCGGGCGGCCGGCGACGTGATCGCCGCCCGGGCGAACGGCACCCACGTCGATGACGCGCCCTGGGGGACACATGTGGCCACCGCCGATCATGCGGCCGTGCCGCAGGTGGTCTTCACCGATCCGGAGATCGGGTCGGTCGGACGGACGGCCACCGAAGCTGAGCAGGCCGGGCTGACGGTGAGAACAGTCGACTACCAGATCGGCAACGTCGCCGGCGCGACACTGCACGCCAAGGGCTACACCGGAAGCGCGCGGCTGGTGGTGGACCAGGACCGTGAGGTGATCGTCGGCGCCACCTTCGTCGGGCCGGACGTCGCGGAACTGGTCCAGGCGGCCACGATCGCGATCGTCGGCGAGGTGCCGATGGCCCGCCTGTGGCACGCCGTGCCGTCCTATCCGACGCTGAGCGAGATCTGGCTCAGACTGCTGGAGACATACGGGCGTCCGAGCTGACGACGCCGGCTGCGGGCCGTACGCTGCACCGGACACCGGCCGATTCCGCCGGGACGGGCGGGAGCAGGAACAATGGATCGCCGGCGCAGGTGGGGCATCGGTCAGCTGGCGTTCGCCGCCCTGGAGATCACCGCCGTGTCCTTCCAGGCGGCGGCCCAGCTCAGGGCCGGCGCTCCGATGATGAACTTCTTCAGCTTCTTCACCATCGAGGCCAACATCTTTGCCGCGATCGTCCTGATCGTCACCGGCATCTTCCTGCTGACCGGGCGCCCGGTCGACGGACTGACCATGGTCCGCGGCGCCGCGACCCTCTGCATGGTGATCACCGGGATCATCTACACGCTGCTGCTGCGTGATGTCGACGTGCAGATCCCGCTGCCATGGGTGAACGCCGTGCTGCACTACTGGATGCCGGTGGTGCTCCTGCTGGACTGGGTCGTGCTCCGCCGTGCCCCGGTGACGTTCCGGCGCGCTGCCTGGTGGCTGCTGATCCCGGTCGGCTATCTCGCCTACAGCCTGATCCGCGGCCCGCTCGCCGACTGGTATCCGTATCCGTTCATGGATCCGCGGCAGCACTCCACCGGCGCGTTGATCGCGAACGTTGCCGTGGTCGCGGTGGGAGTGGCGGTGGTGGCATTTCTGCTGAGCAGGCTGCCGCCGGGAGGGATGCTGCGAGGTCCGCAGGACGGTCGGCGGGACAGATCGAGAACTGCATAGGTGCAACAGGTGCCGGGACCGCCGAACTCTGCGACAGTTCAGTGAACGGTCGTGACCACGGTCGTTCGCTCGGCGTCCCGGGGGACCGGGCGCTGGATCTGACGGAGGTCACATGCCCAAGGCCAATCTTGTCGGAATGGCTCTGTCCACGCTTGCGGTCATCTACTCGATCATCGCCGCGGTGAACCACTGGCCGGGCTGGACCTACGCCGTGGCGTGGATCATCGTCGGCTTCTACTGGGCGTTCGGGCGGCAGTTGATGTTCGGCGAGGAGTTGAGCGCGATGGGCCGCAATCGGAACCGGAACCGAGACTCCCGATAGGCACTCGGTAAGCGGTGCTGCGGGCCGGCCCAAGGTGACGAGGCAACACAGTGTTCGAGGCAACACAGTGTTCGAGGTGAATCAGTGTTCGAGGTGAATCAGTGTTCGAGGTTCGAGGTGAATCAGTGTTCGAGGTGAATCAGTGTTCGAGGTGAATCAGTGGTGGTCGGCGTCGCGTTCGGCGGCGTCCATCCGTTCGTCGGTGACGACCAGCATTCCGCCGAGCAGCGCCAGCATGATCATCGCCATGATGCCGAAAACCGCGCGCAGGCCGAGAAATTGGGCCAGCACACCGCCAACGACGGCACCGAGCGGCTTGGTTCCCCATGCCACCAAACGGAACCCGCTGTTGACCCGCCCCAGCAACCGGTCCGGGGCGATGCGCTGTCGCAGCGAGACCCCGATGACGTTGCCGATGACGATTCCCACTCCGCCGACGAAAAATGCCGCGCCGATGAGGTACGGGTTCGTCGTCAGCGCCGGGATGCCGACCAACAATGCGCCGGTGAGATAGGCGAGCACCAGCGAGCGGGCGCGCCCCAGTCTCCGCTCGAGCCGCGCCGCAAGGACCGACCCGACCACACTGCCGACAGCGGTCGAGGTCAACAGGATGCCGTAGGCCTGCTCGGACAATCGCATCGGCGACTGGATTCCGACCGCGAACAGCACGAATATGGTGAACGTCGCATTGGTGGCGAAGTTGAACAGGCCGACCATGATTGCCAGCGTCCGCAGGATGCGATTGCGCCACAGAAACCGCAGCCCCTCGGCGATGTCGGTGCGCAGGGTGGTGGGCCGGTCCCTGGCGATCCGGAACCGTCCCCGGATCAGCAGCAGCGCCACCACAGCCAACGCCCAGAGGGCGGCGGGTGCGGTGAAGGCGATGGCTGTGCCGAGGGCTGCCAGGAAACCGGCCAGCGGGGGACCGGCGAACTGGTTCGCTGTGAGTTCCACCGCGAACAGGCGGGCGTTGCCGCGTGACAGCTGATGCCGGCCCAGTAATTGCGGCACGATCGACTGCGCGGACGTGTCGTAGATGGTCTCGGCGATCCCCGCGCCGAGCGCCACGGCGTAGAGCGCCGTCATCGAACCGCCGCCCAACAGGCTGACCAACACCAACGCGACCAGGAGCAGCGAACGGCAGCTGTTGGCCACCGTCATCGCCCTTCGCCGGTCCACCCGGTCCGTCAGCGCTCCGGCCGGCAGCGCGAACAGCAGCCACGGGAGCGTTGCTGCGAACGTCAGCCCGGCGATCGCGGTCGGCGAGCGGGTGAACTGGACTGCGATCAGCGGGAGTGCCACCTGGAAGATGCCGTCGGCCAGGTTCGACATGCCGGACGATGCCCAGAGCGTCCAGAAACCAGCGCCCAGTGGCCCCGAGGGGTTCGCACCGGGGGGGCTGTCGTCCGGCGGCGGGCCCAGGATAGCCATCGATGGACGATCTCACATGGATTGAGAAATATCCATCGATGGGTTGGATTCCACCAGCGGTTATCCTGGCGGGCATGACCGTGCAGCCTCCTGTACCTGCACCCGGCGAGGACGGTGGCGGGCAGCCGGGCGTCCGCGGTCCGGAGCAACGGCCGGGCGTCCGCGGTCCGGAGCGACGGCCGGGTGCGGGGCCAGCCCGTCAGCGGCGGCAGGCAACCGAACTCGAGGCGAAGGCGCTCGGCCATCCACTGCGGGTGCGGATTCTTCGGCTCTGCGGTGAGCGAGAACTGACGAACAAGCAGCTGGCCGATCGGCTCGACCGGGATCCGGGCACCGTGCTCTATCACGTCCGTCTGCTCTGCGAGGCCGGATTGCTGGAACAGGCCGCGGTCCGAACCGGCGACAGCGGTGCGCTCGAGAAGCCCTATCGCTCAACGGATGTCACCTGGTGGCTGGACGGTCCGCTGGCCGGTGAGCCGGCCGACATTCGGTTCGCACCCATTGAGGCGTTCCAGCAGGAGCTGCGCGAGGCCGGTCCGGACTCCGTTCAGGTCTTCGAGCGGTTCGCGCTGCACCTGTCGCCCGAGGACGTCCTCGAACTCGACCGTCGCATCCTCGAGGTGCTGGACGAATATGTCGCCACCGACGACCTGCGCCGCGATCGGCCGGTCCGCGGCGGCATCTTCGTCTTGCACAATCTGCGCGCCGAAGATTCGGTTCGCCTCGAGCCTGATCCGGCGCCTCGTTCGGACTGAATGCTTGACAGCGCTGGACGATCGCCATAGTCTCGGCGCCGGTCAGAAATCGATTTCAGCGGACAGGATCTTCGCACCCGCGACCGGGAGAGCGACACATGACAACGGCGACGAAGCCAGGGTCTCCGCTTCTGGAGATGCGTGGCATCGGGAAGTCCTTTCCCGGTGTGATGGCGCTCCAGGACGTCTCCCTCACCGTGAACGGCGGCGAGGTGGTCGCGCTGCTCGGGGAGAACGGGGCCGGCAAGTCCACTCCCTGATCAACGTGCTCTCCGGAGTGTTCCCTGGCTACCAGGGCAGCATCCTCATCGACGGGCATCCAGTGTCCATCCACAGTCCCAGCGACGCCCAGCGGCTGGGGATCAGCACCATCCGCCAGGAACTCAACCTGGTGCCCGACATGTCGGTCGCCGACAACATCTGGCTGGGTCGGGAACGCGGGACCGTCATGGTGAACCGGGGTGAGACGAACGCGGAGGCCAGGGCACTGCTGGACCGTGTCGGCCTGAAGATCAGCCCGCGGCGGCTGGTGCGGCAATGCCGGGTGGCCGAGCAGCAGCTGATCGAGGTGGCCAAGGCGTTGTCGCTCAACACCCGGGTGTTGATCATGGACGAGCCGACCTCCGCACTGGGCCATCGGCTATTTCGCTCCGCGCGGCATCCTGGCGGTCGGGATGACGCAGGTGATCATCGCCGCCGACCGGTGACACCGCAGGCTTCTGGGCCTACCAGACCATCACTTTGCCGGCCTCGGCCACCGCCGGGAAGTCGAGCATCACGGTCAAGAACGTGTTCGTCTCGGCCACCATCGACTGGAACGAGTTCACCTACTGGGTGGATTCGGTGGTCGGTGGCAAGGACGTGCGTACCGACACGGTGAATGTCGGAACCTCCCCGGAAGCACTGGCCAGCGAGCGGGCTCACCAGTACGTGATCGTCGGGCAGACCTGGACCGGAACGCCCAACCAGACCGACCGCCCCCAGAACCCGCAGGACCCGAAAGTGCTTGCTTCCAAAGGACTTCTCCGCAACGTGATAGTGCGCATCACCTTCGACGGTCAGCACACTGTCGAGGCGCCGCTGGGCGAGTTCTTCGGTGACGGGCTCACCGAGATGCAGGTGAAGGCGCTGTTCTACCGCGTCGACACCGGCCCGAACGGCTGGTTCACCAGCTGGTGGCCCATGCCCTACGCATCGAGGGCCGCCGTCCAGCTGGTGAACAACACCGATCAGATGATCAGTGCAGGGAAGTTCTCGGTCACCTCCCGGGAAGACAAGTCGATCGGAAAGGAATTGCGCAGCAAGGACTCCCGGATCGGTTACTTCAACGCCACTCATCATCGCGCCGACACCGTCGACGGCCAGGACTGGCTGTTCCTGGACACCGCCGGGAAGGGCAAGTTCGTCGGCGTCAGCCACACCATGCGCGGCCACATCGCCGAAGGCAACATCCGCGAGTACCTGGAGGGTGACGAGCGGGTGGCCACCGACGGTTCGCGGACGCCGCAGCTGCACGGCACCGGCACCGAGGACTTCTACGAGGCCGGCTGGTACTTCAATCGGCGTGAGTTCAGCAATCCGATGAACGGGGCGCCGGCCATGCCGGCGAAGTCCTACGGATGCCAGTACCAGTGCGACGCACCGTACCGATGATGATCGCCGACGCCGTGGCGTTCCAGTCCGGGATCACCTTCGGGATCGAACACGGCCCGATCGACAGCGCGCCGGCCGAGTACTCCTCGACCGCCTACTGGTACGGCTTCGCGGGCAAGCCTGGCGCCAGGATCACCGACACCCTCCACCTCGGCAACGCCGCCAGCGAGAAGTCGCACGGCTACCACGGTTCAGGACAATCGGTTACCCTCACCGGAACTTTCGAGGGCGACCACGACAACGAGCCGGTGACCCAGGACGTCGTCAGCTCCACGGCTTCCTCCACCTTCACCCTCGCGGTCGACCGGCGCAACGTCGGCGTCACCCTGCGCCGCACCTCCGACCAGGCCGCCTCCTACCAGTCGGCCACCGTCAGGGTGAACGGCAGAGCGGCCGGAACCTGGCTGCAACCGCTGGGTAACACCACCCACCGGTGGTTGGACGACACCTTCCAGATCGATTCCGCCCTCACCGCCGGCCAACGCAGGGTGACCATCACGCTGACGCCGACGCCGGGATCGCCGGCCTGGAGTGCCGCTTCCTACCAGGCGATTTCGATGGTCCGACCGTCAGTGGACCGCCGGGCGCCGAGCGCAATCAGTGATCTGGTGGCGGTCGGCACGGCCGGCAACGCGAACCGCCTGTCCTGGACACCTGCCACTGACGACGTGGCGGGGCACCACTACGAGGTCTACGCCTCGACCGTGAAGGGATTCGTGCCCAGTCCCGCGAACCGGGTGGGCACCGCGGCGCTGTCCTCGTTCGAGCACACAGGACTCGGCCTGACCCAGACCTGGTACCACCGGGTGAGGGCGGTCGACAGTTCGGGCAACAAGGGCCCGTTCTCGCCGGAGGTGACGGCCACCACCGGCAACACCCTGCAGCTGGCGGGTGAGTCGCTGTTGCCGGCCAGGAGCGCCTCTGCGGAAGCCGTGCCGCAGGGCAACTGCTGCGGAGTCACCTGGTCCAACAATGCCCAGCTATGGTTCCGGGCCACCAAGGTGGGTGACACGGTGACTGTCGCGTTCCCGGTGAGCCAGGCGGGCACCTACGCCGCGTCGGTCGTGACGACCACCGCGGCCGACTACGGCATCGTCCAGATGTTCGTGGACGGCGTCCCGCTCGGCGATCCGATCGACGGCTATGCGCCGACCGGAGTCAACGTCGCCACCCACGAGTTGGGCTCCGTGCGGCTGTCCGCCGGCACCCACACGCTGACCATGACCATCACCGACAGGAAATCCCGCTGCCAGCGGATACTTCGCGGGTCTTGATCTGATCAGGCTCAGGTTGACCGGCGGGTAGGCGGCCCCCGGCGCTCCGCAGGGCACACTCGGCACGTGAACTCATCTGAGGACCTCACGCTCGGGTCGGCCCTGCGGAGCCGCGCGGTGGTCCTGGACGGTGGCCTTGCCACCCTGCTGGAGCGCCGGGGCCACGACCTCGGGGCCGGCCTGTGGTCGGCGCGGATGCTGTCCGATGACCCGGGTGCGTTGCTCCAAGCGCATGCGGAGTTCTACGCGGCCGGCGCCGAGGTGGCGACGACGGCTTCCTACCAGGCGTCGTACGAGGGGTTCGCGGCTGTGGGCCTGGATCGCTCGTGTACCGAGGCGCTGCTGCGGCGCAGCTGCGAGGTAGCCGGCGCTGCTCGTCGCGCCTGGGCAGAGCAGGAGGCCGTTCGGGCTCCCGCCGCCAACGGCGAAGGGGTTGGCGGGCAACATCCCAGATGGGTCGCCGCCTCGGTCGGACCCTACGGCGCGGTGCTCGCCGACGGCTCGGAGTACCGGGGCGATGACGGGCTGACGGTGAAGGAGTTGCGCCGCTGGCACCGGCCGCGGCTGCAGGTGTTGATGCAGGCGGTGACCGACGGGCTGGCCGATGTACTGGCCATCGAGACGATCCCCTCGTCGGCCGAGGCGGAGGCGGTGCTCGCCGAGATCGAGGGAACCGGCGTGCCGGCTTGGCTGTCCTACACTTGCGCCGAGGGACGGACCCGCACCGGCGAGCCGGCGGAGGACGCGTTCGGGCTGGCTCGCGGCCTGGACGAGATCATCGCGGTCGGGGTGAACTGTTGTCGCCCCGATGAGGTGGCCGACCTGGTGGCGTCTGCGGTCGAGGTCTCAGGGCTGCCGGCCGTCGTGTACCCGAACAGCGGCGAGAGCTGGGACCCGGTCGCCAGGGTCTGGACCGGGGAGCCGACGTTCGAACCGGAGGTAGTTGCCTACTGGGGCGCCGCGGGCGCCGGGCTGATCGGCGGCTGCTGCCGGGTCGGTCCCGCGGAGATCGGTACCATCGCGGCGATGGCGGCCGCCGGTCGTATCGCTGATTGTCGCCATGCTTGAGCTCACCCCGATGGCGAGCGAGGATCCGTCATGAAGGCATGGAACGCCGATCAGGTCCCGGACCAGAGTGGACGGCGGGTCGTGGTCACCGGGGCGAGTTCCGGGCTCGGCGAGATCACCGCACGCGAACTCGCCCGCAAGGGCGCCCGGGTGGTGCTAGCGGTCCGCAATGTCGGCAAGGGCGAGGAGTCGGCGCAGCAGATCCGCACCGCCATCCCAGGGTCGCAGGTCGAGGTCCGCGAGCTGGACCTGTCGTCACTGCAGTCCGTGCGCGACTTCGCGGCCGAGCTGATCGCCGAGACGCCAACGCTTGACCTGCTGATCAACAACGCCGGGATCATGCAGACCCCCGCCCGCCGCACCGCCGACGGATTCGAGCTGCAGCTGGGCACCAACCACCTCGGGCACTTCGCGCTCACCGGGCTGCTGCTCGAGGCGCTGGGCCGGGGTACAGCGCCGCGGGTGGTGACCGTCAGCTCAACCGAACACAAGGGGGGCCGCATCAACTTCGACGATCTGCAGATGGAACACGAGTACGCGCCACGCAAGGCCTACCAGCAGTCCAAGCTCGCCAACACTGTTTTCGCCATCGAGTTCGATCGGCGGCTGCGCGCTGCGGAATCTCCCATTCTCAGCGTGCTGGCCCACCCTGGATACTCGGCCACAAATCTTCAGTCCACCGGCCCCACCGGCCTGTCCGCCCTCGCACTGAGGATCGGGAACGCCCTGGTGGCGCAGGAAGCTGACCGGGGCGTACTCCCGCAGCTGTACGCCGCGACAGCGCCGACGGCCCAAGGCGGCCAGTTCTACGGACCGTCAGGTTTCCTGGAGATGCGCGGCAACCCCACCCAGGTCCAGGCAACGCCGATGGCGCACGACCCAGCGATCGGTCTCCGGCTGTGGGCGGTGTCCGAGGAACTCACCGGCGTCACCTTCCGGCTACCGGAGCCCATCAGCTGACCAGAGCCGCAGGCGGCAGAGCGAGGCGATGAGGTCACGAAGCAGTGACGAATGAGGCGCCACAAGCATCGATCGACCCGGAATCGCCGTGACCCGTGTGCACACTGGTCTACATGAGCCAGTCCCGAGTCCTGCGCCGACGCGCACTGCTGCTGGCCGGTCTGGCGGTAACGCTCGTGCTCACCGGATGTTCAGCCTCGGTCGGTGACAATGCCGCCGTCACGCTCACCTCAACGGCGAAAGCAGTCGCGGCCGCTTCGATGGCTCCGGTGGCATCCGCGGAGCCCGGCAAGATCGAGGTGGTGGCGCCGCAGAGTGACGTCGAGATCACCGGCCCGGCATCGGCATCTGCCTCGGTCGGCAGCGCAGCACCGGCGACGTCGGAAGCCGCAGCGACGACCAAGGCCCCGCGGACAGCCACCCTCCAGTCGGCACCCACACCCGCTCCCACACCCCAGCTGAAACCGAAGCCGAAGCCGAAGCCCGCGGCGCGGGTGAGCACGGGGCCCGGGCCAAGGGCCACCGACGTCGACCCGGTTGCCACGATCTCGGTCGCAGCTCAAGGCGGAATCCTGTTGTGGGTCAAGGTGATCAATCCGGAGGGCAAGGTGGTAGGCGGGGGGACCGTCAACAAGACCACCTGGTCATGGCTGCCCGAGCTGGGCTTCGGGCGTCAGTACATCGTCCGCAGTGCCAGCAGGAGCACCGCCGGGGTGTTCCGCGTCTCCGAATCGACCTTCACCACACTGAAGCCGAAGAAGTTGGTCACCATCTCGGTGTCCCCGGCGGGAGGGCAGACAGTGGGCGTCGGTCAGCCGGTAATCTTCCGGTTCAGCGAGCCCATCGCCGACGCGTCCCGAAGATTCGTCGAACGGCAGATCACGATCGAGCGCACCATCGGGCAGCCGGGCGCCTTCCGGTGGTTCTCCTCCACCGAGATGCACTGGCGGCCTCAGCAGTTCTGGAAGGCCGGCAGCATCGTGAAGGTGAGCCTGGACATCTACGGGAAGCAATTGTCCCCCGGGCTGTACGGCGCCCAGGACGGCAAGCGTGAGTTCAAGATCGGCCGCCGGATGACGACCGAGGTGGACGCCAACACGCACCAGTTGCACGTCTACCGCGACTTCAGGTTGATCAAGAGTTTCCCGGTCTCGCTGGGCAACGACAAGTACCCGACGCGGAACGGGACCCACGTCGTCAGCCAGAAACTGGCCAAGCATGTGATGGATTCCTCCACCTGGGGCCTGGTGGGTGCGGGCGCCTACCGGACCGAGGTCAAATGGGCAACCCGGATCTCGGATTCCGGCGAGTTCGTGCACGGCGCCCCGTGGTCGGTGTACGCGCAGGGAAAGTCGAACGTGTCTCACGGCTGCATCAACGCGAGCGATGCCAACGCCGAGTGGTTCCTCAAGACGTCGCTGATCGGAGATCCGGTGACAGTACAGAACAGCAAGGGCGCGACGCTGGACCCGGGAGACGGGATCGGCGACTGGAACATCCCGTGGGGTAAGTACTGATGCGCAACGCTTTTCCATGTGGGCGGTGACCGCATCGGCGACGTGACGCCATCGGGGCCGTGAGGTCATCGGCACCGTGACGGGCCGGTCGGTCAGTCTGTGTAGAAGTCGTTCAGGATCTTGGTGTGCTGCTTCTCCACCGTCCGCCGGCGAACCTTCATCGACGGCGTGAGTTCACCCGAATCGACCGAAAGGTCGCGGGGGAGGATGGCGAACTTCTTGATCGTCTCCCAGCGTTCCAACTTCCTGTTCAACTCGTCCACGTAATCCGAGATCAGAGCCCGTACCTGGTCGGACTCGGCGATCTCCTCGGCCGATCGGCCGCCGAGGCCGTGCTTCTGGGCCCATTCCCCGATCGCCTCCTCGTCCAACGTGATCAGCGCGGAAACGAACTTCCGCCCGTCGCCGTGCACGACGATCTGGCTGGAGTACGGGCAGATCGCCTTGAAGATGCCCTCGACCTTCTGCGGCGCAACGTACTTGCCACCCGAGGTCTTGATCAGGTCCTTCTTCCGGTCGGTCACCCGCAGGTAACCGTCAACCACCTCGCCGATGTCGCCGGTGGCCAGCCAGCCGTCCGCCGACAGCACCTCGTGGGTGGCTTCCTCGTTGTTCTGGTAGCCGCGCATGATGCCGGGGCCGCGCAGCATGATCTCGCCGTCGGCGGCGATCATCAGCTCTGTCCCGGGCGCCGGCGGACCGACGGTGCCGATGCGGCAGTCCTGAGGCAGGTTCACGAAGCTGAACGCGCTGGATTCGGTGAGTCCGTAGCCTTCCAGGATCATCATTCCGGCCGCATCGAACCACCGGGCCACCTCGGGGGACAGCGGCGCCGACCCGGAGACGAAGAACTTGATGTTGCCGCCGAGCCGCTGCCGGATCTTGCCGAACACCAGCCTGTCCGCCACCGCGTACTTCGCCGCCAGCACCCATCCCGGCCGGCTGCGGGCCTGGCTGGTCCTGGACATTTCGGTGCCGACGCGGAAGGCCCAGGAGAAGATTCTGGCCCGCGCCCCGCCCTCACCGGTGGCGGTGAGAGTCACCCTGTTGCGCACCTTCTCGAAGATCCGCGGCGCTCCGCACATGAAGGTGGGCTTGACGACACCGAGGTTGTCCACGATACGGTCGAGGTCTCCGTCGACCACGCAGACGAATCCGATCCTGATCTGCGCCACCAGCAGCACTTTGCCCAGGACATGCGACAAGGGCAGCCACAGATAGTGCACGTCGTCGGCCGTCAGAATGCCGAGCGCATCGATAGCGACTGCCTCGTAGGTCCAGTTGTCGTTGACCAGCCGGACGCCCTTCGGCCGGCCGGTGGTACCCGATGTGTAGATCAGGGTGGCCAACTGCTCGGGCCCGGCCGCGTCGATCCGCCGGGTCACCGCACCGGGATCGGTGGCCCGCAGTTCCGCGCCCTTGGCGGCGAGTTGGTCCATGCTCAGCACCACACCGCTTGCGGCGTCGGGATTGTCGACGACACCGGGCTGCGCTTGCGGGCCGTCGAAGACCACGATCGCCACCAGATCCGGGAGCTCCGAACGCTGCACCTTCGCCACCTGCTCGGAGTTCTCGGCGAACACCACCCTGCACCCCGAGTCGGACAGGATGTACTCGACATCCTCGGCGTTGGTGGACGGGTAGACCGTCGTGGTGGCGCCTGCCGCACACATGATCGCCAGATCGGCCAATATCCAGTCGATCCGGGTGCCGGAGGCGATGGCCACCCGCTGCTCCGCGTCGACCCCGAGCGCTATCAACCCGGCCGCCAGGTCGTAGACCCTGTCCGCGGTCTGCTGCCAACTGAGCGTGTGCCAACCGGAGCCGGCCGGACTGCGGAACGCCGCCCGATCCGGGGTCGCCCGCACCCTGTCGGCGAACATCCGCGCGTAGGACGCCGGCCGGTCGGTCACCGATGCGGGGACGGTCTGCTGGACGGACATCGGCGCCTCCTGGTGTCGTGCGTCACTCTGTCGACTCTACTGAGCGGGATTGCACTGTGACGAACCCGGCGGGTTGTGGGATCGTCTGTCCCGACTGCATCCGCACGAAAGTTCTCCGCACGCGATGCTCTCCGCGGGGCTTTCGCCGGCACGGAATTTCGTCCGCACGGAATTACTCCCGCACAGAATCAGGAACTCAGATGAGCACCGAAGGTGGAACCAAGGCGATCGTCGCTGCTCTGCTGGCGAACGCCGGAATCGCGGTCACCAAGTTCATCGCGTTCCTGATCTCAGGGTCGTCGTCGATGCTGGCCGAGTCGGTGCACTCGCTGGCGGACTCCGGGAATCAGGTGCTGCTGCTGATCGGCGGCCGGCGGGCCAAGCGGGCCGCTACGCCGTCGCATCCCTTCGGCTACGGCCGGGAGCGATACGTCTACGCATTCCTGGTCTCCATCATCCTGTTCAGCGTTGGCGGCGTGTTCTCCATCTACGAAGGGGTTCACAAGCTCCAGCATCCAGAACCCATCGAGAAGGCCTGGCTGCCGATCGCGGTACTGGTGGTGGCGATGGTCCTCGAGTCGTTCTCGCTGCGGACGGCGCTGCGGGAATCCAGGCCGTACCGGCAGGGCATCTCGATCCTGGCCTTCGTCCGTCGCCACAAGTCCCCGGAGTTGCCGGTGATCGTGCTCGAGGACATCGCGGCCCTGGCCGGTCTGGCATTGGCGTTGATCGGCGTGGTGATCGCGGTGATCACCGGTGACGGCATCTGGGACGGCATCGGCACGGTGGCGATCGGCGTGCTGCTGATCGTGGTCGCGGTGATCCTGGGGGTGGAGACCAAGTCATTGCTCATCGGTGAGGGCGCCAGTGCCGGTGACGTCGACAGGATCACAGCTGCGGCCACGGACGGTCCGGAGATCGAGTCCATCATCCACATGCGCTCGCTCTATCTGGGCCCGGACGAGTTGATGGTGGCGATGAAGATCGCGGTGCCGGCCCGCGCCACCGCGGGCGACGTGGCGACGGCGATCGACGCCGTGGAGTCCAGGATCAGGGCCGCGGTGCCGCAGGCGCGGGTCATCTACATCGAGCCGGACATCCGCAGCGACCGGAAGTCGGCGGCCGCGAGGGTCCGGTGACTCAGCTCCGAACCGTGGAGCAGCGCAACGGGTCCTCGGCCATACGGAACACCGGCTTGTCCGTGCCGCTCGATCGGCCGGTGCCCGCACGATCGCTCAGTTGCCCGCCTGGGTCGCCGTCTCTCTGATCGGATCGGCGGCCGCGTCCTTCGCCTGATCCGGATTGCCGCCCGGATTGGGGGCGCCGTCGCCGGAGCGGACCAGTCGATCGATGCGGGCGCCGGTGTCGGCATCCACGTTCTTCCAGTAGTCGAAGGCCCGCTCCAGCACGTGCCCGGTGACGCCGCCCAGCAGATGCCCGGCGACGGTCTCCACGAAGGCGGCCCGCAGCGCATCGTCCCAGACCTCGCGGACCAGGGTGCCGGCCTGGGTGAAGTCGTCGTCGTCGGCGCGTAGCGCGTACGCAACCCGGGTCATCTCGCCGTCCGTCTCCCAGCCGTCCTGCACCGGTCCTGTGCCGTCGGAGTACGGGCGACCCATCGAGTTGGGGGCGTAGACCGCGGCGTCACCGGAGTGGTCGTAGGCCATCGGGCCGTCGAAGGTGTAGCTGTCGGTCCTGGTCTTCGGCCGGTTCACCGGAAGCTGCTGGTAGTTCGGGCCGATCCGGTAGCGGTGGGTGTCGGAGTAGGCGAACGCCCGTCCGAGCAGCATCTTGTCCGGGGAGAAGCCGATGCCGGGCACCAGCGCGCTCGGCTCGAAGGCCGCTTGCTCGATCTGGGCGAAGAAGTTCTCCACATTGCGGTTCAGCGTCATGGTGCCGACCCTGATCAGCGGATAGTCCTTGTGCGGCCAGATCTTGGTCAGATCAAAGGGATTGATCCGATAGCTCTTCGCGTCCTCGTACGGCATCACCTGGATCGACAGCGTCCAGCTCGGGAAGTCGCCGCCGTCGATGGCCGAGTACAGATCGCGCCGGTGGAAATCGGCGTCCTGGCCGGCGATCTGTTCCGCCTCGGCGCCGGTCAGTCCCCGGACACCCTGGTCGGAGTGGAAGTGGTATTTCACCCACGACTTCCGGCCGGAGTCGTTGATCCACAGGTAGGTGTGGCTGCCGTAGCCGTTCATGTTGCGCCAGCTCCTCGGGATCCCGCGGTCGCCCATCAGGTACGTGACCTGGTGCGCCGATTCGGGGTTCAGTGTCCAGAAATCCCACTGCATGTTGTTGTCCCGCAGGCCGTTTCCGCCGCGTCGCTTCTGGCTGCGGATGAAGTGCGGAAACTTCATGGTGTCGCGGATGAAGAACACCGGGGTGTTGTTGCCGACCAGGTCGTAGTTGCCCTCTGAGGTGTAGAACTTCAGCGCGAACCCACGAGGGTCGCGCCAGGTGTCCGGACTGCCCTGCTCGCCGGCCACCGTCGAGAACCGTGCCAGCATCTCGGTTCTCACCCCCGGCTGGAACAACGCCGCCTTGGTGTAGGCCGAGACGTCCTCGGTGGTGACGAATTCGCCGAAGGCACCGCCCCCCTTGGCGTGGACGTTCCGCTCCGGTACCCGTTCACGATTGAAGTGCGCCATCTGCTCGAGGAAGTGCACGTCGTGCAACAGGATCGGCCCGTCGGATCCGACGGTCAGCGAGTTGCTGTCGCTGGGCGCCGGAGCTCCGGTCGAGGTGGTGGAGCCGGAGACGTCGGCGCCGGCCCGGCGGGCGAGTTCCCGGGCGGTGTCGTCGGCGTAGCCGTGCTGGGGTGCTCCATTGCCGGCTGAGCCATGGCGGGGATCGGTCATTCCATCTCCTTGGTGGTGCCGCCGGATGTAATGCCGGCAGGTCTGTGGTGGGTGTGCTGGCAGTCCGGACACAGACCCCAGTAGGTGATCTCCGCCTCGTCGATGGCGAACCCGTTGGTGGACGCGGATTCCAGACAGGGCGCGCTGCCGGTGGCGCACGCGACATCGCCGACCGTTCCGCAGGATCGGCAGACGACGTGGTGGTGGTTGTCCCCGACCCTGGCCTCGAACAGGGCCGGCGAGCCGGCCGGTTCGATGCGGCGCAGCAGGCCGGCTCCGGTGAGCGCCCGCAGCACGTCGTAGACGGCCTGGGTGGAGACGGAGCCGATGCGGCTGCGTACCGCGGCGGTGATGGTTTCGACGTCCGCGTGCGGATGCTTTTCGACCGCTGCGAGCACCGCCAGGCGCGGCGAGGTGACCCGGAGCGACGCCGCCCTGAGTGTCGCCTCGGCGGAGGGATGCACCTGGATTTCGGGGATCATCGGCGCCAGCCTCGCAGATTTTCTGGAATTGGTCAAGAAAGCGATCCGTTCCGGGAAAGACTCGGGCGCCGAGGCACCGGATGTGCCCGCAATCGGCTTTCCCCGTAGCGTGACGCCATGCTGATCGCCTTCTCAGTCGCCCCCTCCGGGTCCGGTGAATCCGTGGCCGGCGCCGTCGCCGACGCGGTGCGCATCGTCCGGGAATCGGGCCTGCCGAACCGCACCGATGCCATGTTCACCACCATCGAGGGCGAGTGGGAGGAGTGCATGGACGTCGTGAAACGCGCGTGCGAGGCGGTCGGCCGGTACTACGGCCGCACCAGCCTGGTCCTGAAGGCCGACATCCGTCCCGGTCACAGCGGCGAGCTCGACGGCAAACTGACCCGACTGGAGACGGCCCTTGGCCGACAGGAGTCCGGGCCGCCGTCGTGATGGATGCCGGAAACGGAACGCAGCGCGATTCGGAGGCCGACGACCTGGCCGCAGCGGTGGATGCCGCGATGGCGGCGACTCCACGCACCGCCTTCCTGCCGGCCGGTCAGCGCCGGCGCGCCGGCCTGGACCGGGCGCTGCCGATCGGTGCCGGGCAGACCAACTCGCAACCCAGGACCGTCCGCAACATGCTGGTCGGTCTGGACGTGCGGCCCGGCCAGCGAGTGCTCGACGTCGGCGCCGGATCCGGCTGGACCACCGTGCTGCTGGCCCGGCTGATCGGCGAACACGGTGAGGTCACCGGAGTGGAGCGGGTTCCAGCGTTGGCCGAATGGGGCGCCGGCAACGTCGCGGCCGCCGGGCTGCCCTGGGCGCGGCTGCTGCAGGCCGACCCGCTGATCCTCGGCCGGCCGGAAGCGGCTCCCTACGACCGAATCCTGGTCTCCGCCGATGCGCCGAAGGTTCCGGCGGAACTTCTCGATCAGCTGGCGGCCGGCGGGGTGATGGTGATACCGGTCGCCGGACACCTGTTGCGCGTGCGCCAGGGGCAGCCGGCAGACGACCTGGGTCGTTACGTCTTCGTCCCGCTGATTACCGGGAAGTGAGATCGGTTGGCGCGCATACGGATCGGGACATCGGGCTGGACCTACCCGCACTGGCGGCGTGATTTCTACCCGGAGGGCCTGCGCCAGCTCGACGAACTGAGGTATCTGTCCGGCAGGTTGGAAACGGTCGAGATCAACGGCAGTTTCTACTCGCTGCAGCGACCGTCCAGCTACCTGCGGTGGAACGAGCAGACTCCGCCCGACTTCGTGTTCGCGGTGAAGGGCGGACGGTACATCACCCACATGAAGAAGCTGACCGACGTTCAGACGCCGTTGGCTACCTTCCTGGCTTCGGGACTGCTCTCGCTCGGACCGAAACTGGGTACGGTGCTGTGGCAGCTGCCGCAGTTCCTGCCCTTCAAGGCCGAGCGGATGGAGGCGTTCCTGCAGCTGCTGCCCAGGACCCACGGAGACGCGGCCGAGCTTGCGGGCCAGTGTGACCGGGCCAAGTTCGAGCGATGGGGCCAGGGGCCCGCGGTAGCGACCGACGACCCGGAACGTCCGCTGCGGCATGCCGTCGAGGTACGGCATCCGAGTTACCAGAACGACGAATTCGCCGATCTGTGCCGGCGGCACGGCGCTGCTGTGGTACTGGCCGACACGGCCGGTCGCTGGCCGTGGATCGACCGTCCGGTCACCGATTTCGGTTACTTCCGGCTTCACGGCAGCCGGGAGCTGTACACCAGCGGCTACACCGACGCGGAACTGGACGGTTGGGTGGCGAGGATCCACGGCTGGGAGCAGGTGGACGGCATGCAGGACGTGTGGATCTACTTCGACAACGACGCCCAGTCACACGCTGCCTGGGATGCTCGCCGGCTGGCCGAGCGCCTCGGCGTCAAACGGGGATGACGAGCCCGGCGGTCTGCTGCCGGGCTGCGGTGAATCTGGTGGCGACGTCGGCCCAGTTGACCACGTTCCACCAGGCCTTCACGTAGTCCGCCTTGACGTTCTGGTACTGCAGGTAGAAGGCGTGCTCCCACATGTCCAGCAGCAGAACCGGAACCTGCGCCGCCGGCAGGTTGCCCTGCTGGTCGAACAGCTGCATGATGTTCAACCGCTGGCCCAGAGTGTCCCAGACCAGCATCGACCAGCCGGAGCCTTGCAAGGCGTTGGCGTTGGCGCTGAACTGCTTCTGGAATCCGTCGAACGACCCGAAGAACTCATCGATCGCGGCGCTCAGTTCGCCGTCCGGCCGGTCGCCGCCGTCCGGGGACAGGTTCGGCCAGAACACCGAGTGGTTGATGTGCCCGCCCAGGTGGAACGCCAGGTTCTTCTCGAGCTGGTTGATGGTGTCGAAGGAGTCGGACGCGCGGGCCTCGTGCATCTTGTCCAGGGCGCCGTTCGCACCCGTCACATAGGTGGCATGGTGCTTGTCGTGGTGCAGTTCCATGATCTTGCCCGATATGTGCGGCTCCAGGGCGGCATAGTCGTATGGCAGATCCGGCAGCGTGTACACGGCCATGGGGTTCCAGGCTCCTTCGATGTCTGTATTTCCGCGTCATTTTCCGCGTTCCAAGGGTCTTGCCGACTGCATCTCCCCGCCGACCCTACCCCCGGCCATCAGCATCGGCAGCGCGAGGAATCCCACCCGGACAGCTGTTGACCTCAAGTGCGGCTGAGGGTCTAAGGACGGGCCGGCGGCCGGCCGGCGTCATCCCCAGGAGGGCAGCCAGGTCTCCATCTGCAGGTGCGCCCTGGTGATCGGATCGCCGTTGAGGATCGGCCACAGCCAGATGAAGTTCGCCACCACCAAGCCGACGTACACCGCGACGACGCCGATCGACAACAGTCGGCGTTCCACGCCGAACCGCTTGCTGCCCAAGATGTCTCCCAGCACCAGCACGATGCCCAGGACCAGGAACGGGGCGAACGGCGTTGCGTAAAAGAAGTACATCTGCCGGTTGAGATTGACGAACCACGGCAGGTAACCGGCGGAGTAGCCGACGAGCACCGCCATGTAACGCCAGTCCATCCGGCCGATGGCCCGCCAGAGCGCCCACCCGGCGACGAACAACGAGATCCACCACAGCATCGGCGTGCCGATCAGGAAGATCCGCTGCACGCAGTTCTGCGCACCGCCACCACAGCCGGGCACGTCATCTCGCAGGAAGTAGAGCACCGGCCGGGTTCCCATCGGCCAGGTCCAGGGCTTGGACTCCCACGGGTGCCGGTCTAATGGATTCGACGGGGTGACCAGGGTGGAGTGGAATTCCAGCATCTTCCAGGTCCACTGCCAGAGCGTGTTGTGCCACAAATTGGCCAGGCTGTGCAGCGTGGGGGATTTCCAGGTCTGGGTGTCCGCGACGAAGTTGTGCCTGGCCCAGCCGGACTCGCTGGCGAACCAGGCCCACCAGGAAGCGATGTAGGTGCCGATGCCGATGACCAAGTACGACCACAGCGATGGCAGCAGGTCGCGGCGCAGCACCCCGACCACCGGCCGGCGCACGCCGGCCTCCCGGCGGGCCATGATGTCCCAGACCACCGACAGCACCCCGAAGAAGGCGATCCAGTAGATGCCGGACCACTTCACCGAGGTGGCCAGCCCCAGCATCAGTCCGGCACCGAATCGGTACCAGCGAGCGCCCAGCTTGATGCCGGGCTTGGTGTCGATGCCGGGGATGTGGTCCCACCGATCCCGCCCGGCGGCCAGCCGTTCCCGCACCTGCGCCCGGTCGGCGATCAGGCAGGCGAACGCGGCCAGCACGAACAATTCCTGGAAGACGTCCAGCAGGGCGACCCTGGCGTTCACGTGGCTGACGCCGTCGCAGATCAGCAGCACCCCGGCCACGCCGCCGAGCAGGGTCGATCCGGTGAGCCGGCGGGCCACCCTGACAATCAGCAAGATGCAGATGGTCCCGGCAACGGCGGAGGCGAACCGCCAGCCGAAACTGTTGTAGCCGAACAGCCATTCGCCGATTGCGATCAGGTCCTTGCCCAGCGGCGGGTGCACGACAACCCCATAGGCGGGGTTTTCCTCGATGCCGCCGAGCCGGAGCATCTCGGCGGCGTTCAGCGCGTAGTACTTCTCGTCGAAGATCGGGGTGCCGGCGTCGGTGTGCGCTCCCAGACCCCAGAACCGGACCAGGGCACCGACCAGGGTGAGCGCCACGGTGACGATCCAGCCGCGCAGCACATCGGTCGGTGGCGCGGGTGCCCTGAAACGCCGCGGGCTGACCGGCCGTTCGAGCGGCGGCAGTTCGCCGATCGGCACCACGTCGCTGCGGTCGGGCCGTTCGTCGCCGTCACCCGAGCCGTCGCCGTCACCGGAGCCGTCACCGGAGCCGGCACGCAGTGCGGCCGGGTCGCGGAGGCGGTCCAGGACTCCGACGGAGCCCGGGCCGGCTGGCGGCGCCCACCCGGGCGCGCTGTCGTCGGCGCCCGGCCGCCGGGCAACGCTCGGCTCGTTCCCGGGCCCGGATGGGTGCATGACGACGATCGTAGGGTGGCTCGGTGAGTGACACTGCGCAGTCCGGCCGGCTGGTGCTTGCCGGTACCCCGTTGGGGCGGGTCAGCGACGCCTCAGCCGGGCTGGTCGAGGCGCTGCGGACGGCGGACGTGATCGCCGCCGAGGACACCCGGCGGCTTCGTCGGCTGGCGTTGGACCTGGGGGTGACGATCACTGCCAGGCTGGTCTCCTACTACGAGTCGGTGGAATCCTCCCGGATCCCGCGGCTGCTGGAGCAGATCGCCGGCGGCGCGGTGGTGGTCCTGGTGACCGATGCCGGAATGCCCAGCGTTTCCGACCCAGGCTTCCGGCTGGTGGCGGCCGTCGCGGAAGCCGGGCTCCTGGTCACTGCGGTGCCAGGGCCGAGCGCCGTGCTGACGGCTCTGGCCTTGTCCGGGCTGCCCAGCGATCGGTTCACCTTCGAGGGATTCCCGCCGCGCAGGCCCGCAGAACGGCGACGGCGACTGGCGGATTTGGCCGACGAGCGCCGCACCATGGTCTTCTTCGAATCGGTGCATCGGCTCACCGAGTGCCTGACCGCGATGGTGCAGGCGTTCGGCGCCGACCGGCCGGCTGCGCTGTGCCGGGAGCTCACCAAGACGCACGAAGAGGTTCGTCGGGGCACCCTCGGCGAGTTGGCGGCCGGGGCCGACGACGTTCGCGGCGAGGTCACCGTGGTGGTCGCCGGGGCCACCGGGACCGCGGCCGCGCCGGACGCCGACGTGCTGGCCGCCGAGGTCGCTGAACTGGTCGGTACGGGCCTGTCCCGCCGGGACGCCGTGGATGCGGTGGCCGGGACCCACGGTCTGCCCCGGCGGACCGTGTATGCCGCGGCGACCCGTTGAATCCTGCGGGTGGGCCCGTTGGACGGTCTGGATGGCGACCGGGGTCACCCGACGGCGACTGACCGCAGCATGACCACCACGCCCGAATCAGTTCGGATTGGGATCCTTGGACAGATGCTCGTGAACGGCCAACCATCGGCCGTTCGGTTCGTGCCGAGGCCGGCCCGGGATAGCGTGGAGTCCTCAGCGAAGGAGAGTGTGATGTCGGCACTGAAGGACCGGATCCGCGCGGATCTCACGACGGCGATGAAGGCGCGCGACCCGCTGGTCACCGGAACCCTGCGGATGGCGTTGGCGGCTCTGACCAACGAAGAAGTGTCCGGCAGCCGGGCCAGGGAACTGTCCGACCAGGACGTCGCCAAGGTGCTCGTCCGTGAAGTGAAGAAGCGCAACGAGTCCGCCGAGGTATATGCACAGGCGGGCCGGGACGAGCTGGCGGCCAACGAGCGGTCCGAGATCGAGGTGCTGTCCGGTTACCTCCCGGAGCAACTGTCCGACGACGAAGTCCGCGAGTTGGTCGCCGCCGCTGTCGCAGAGGTCCGGAGTCGGTCGCCGGAGGCCCCGTCGACGAAGCAGCTCGGCCAGGTGATCAGGACCGCCACGGTCAGTGCCGCCGGACGAGCGGACGGCGCCAGGGTGGCTGCAGCCGCGAAGGCGGCGCTGGCCGGCTGATGTGGTGACATCGCAGGCGCAGCCTGCCGCGCCCGCCGTCCAACACCAGGTCCCCCAGGCCCACCCGCACGGCCATAGCGCGGATCGGCCGGCGATGACCGTCGGCGCGATGTGGCGACGGGCTGCCACGACCGCACGTCGGCGGTGTTGGCGGTAGCTTCCTCGAATGGCCCGTATCACAGTGTCCGAGACCACGGATGTGGCCGATCAGGGCGCTGCTGGAAACGGTGACTCTGACGGGCGGGCGGGTTACCGGCGGTCGGCGGGTTCACCACGCGGCGAGGCCAGGCGCCGCGAGCTGCTCGATCGCGTCACCGACGACCTGGCAGCCAATGGGCTGGTGGATTTCTCACTCCGACGAGCTGCGCGGGCGGCCGGCACGACGCACAAGGTGCTGCTCTATCACTTCGACGGATCCGACGAGCTGCTCACGCAGGCGATCATCGCGCTGCGAGACAGGCGCATCGACAAGGCGTTGGCCGCCGCCGCGGAAGGATCGGCCCGACGGCCGCTCGCGGACTGGGTGCGCGCAGTCTGGCCGATCCTCGTGGGTGAGGAGGCGCGGGTGCTCGATCAGGCGATCGGCCTGGCGATGTACAACTCCGACCGCTACGCCGAACTCGGCCGGGGGGCCTCCCACCAGTATCTGCCCACGCTGCTGTCCGTCTGTCCGGAGCACTGGTCGGGACGGCGCAAGCTCGAGGTCGCTCACATGATCCTCGCGGTGCTTCGCGGCTTCCTGGTGGACGCGCGGACCAGCGGCGACCCGGCCGGTATCGCCGCGGGCTTCGACGCCTTGATCCGTGCACTTGAGCGGGAAGAGGCCGCCGACGTATAGCCGCCCTCCTGCCCTGGCACAGCACAGCGATCGCTGGGTGGACAATTTGCGAACCGCATGGTTCACTATGTCGACGAGGCAGGCTTGGTTCATACCTGGGGGTTGTCGTGCGGATGTCCCTGAAGCGGGAGAAGGTTCGATTCGTCAGCGGCGACGCCGAGTGCGTCGCCTGGCACTATCCGGGAACCAATGGCGCGTGCGTGATCATGGCCGGCGGCTTCGCGGTCACCAAGGAGCCGGCGACCGATCAGTTCGCGAAGCGGTTCCACGATGCCGGATATGCGGTGCTCGCGTTCGACTATCGGCGTCTGGGCGAGAGCGGCGGACAGCCGCGGCTGACGTTACCCATCGGCGACCAGCTGGCTGACTGGCAGGCCGCGATCGCGTTCGCCCCGACCCTGCCCGGCGTCGACGCCGGCAAGATCGCGATCTGGGCGTTCTCCGCCTCCGGCGGTTACGTCCTCGACATCGCGGCGCGCAACCCGCAGGTCGCGGCAGTGATCGCGCAGACCCCGAACGTCGACGGGCCGGCGGCCCTGCGCAACGCGGCGCGCTATCAGACGCAGCTCGCGATGCTGCGCTTCACCGGCAGGGCAGTCCTCGACGCGCTCGGTGGCCTCGTTGGCCGCCGGCCCCGGCTGGTGCCGCTGGTCGGCGCGCCGGGATCGGTCGCGATGCTCGCGACACCGGACGCTCTCAACGATGGCTACCGCGCTCTCGACCCGGGCGACAGCTATACGGACTGGCAGCGGGCGGTGGCCGCCCGCTCGGCGATGCGCCTGTGCTTGTACCGGCCTGTCCGCTACGCCTCACGCGTGCGGTGTCCGCTGCTCGTCCTGGTCTGCGACCAGGATCAGACCGCGGTTCCCGGGCCGGCTGTCCGGGCGGCGAACCGTGCTCCCCACGGCGAACTCGTCCGGATGCCCGGCGGCCACTACGAACCGTTCCTGGACGGACACGAGCAGGCGGTCGAGGCTGAGCTGTCCTTCCTGCGCCGGCACCTGCTCGACGAACACGCCGATGGCCCGGTCGCAGCTTCGGCTGGATCGTCGCGCTGAGCATGACGGCCATGACGGACTCGAGCCGTGCACCGCGCCTCACAAGGGTTTCCCACCTGCGCATCGGCGGTAGTCTCTGGAGCCCATGGATATCTATCCGTCGCTGACGTACCGGGATGTGGGGGCTGCCCTGGCGTTCTTGACCGCGGCGTTCGGATTGGACGTCGATGAACTCGAACGTGATGAGTCGGGCGCGGTGCGCTCCGCCAGTCTTGGCGTTGGCGACGGACGGGTTCTGGTTCAGCCGGATCTGCCCGACGAGTTGCACGGCAGCCATCTGGCCAGGGCTGGGTCTACGTCGCGGTGGCGGATGCGGACGCGCATTTCTCCCGGGCACGGGCCGCAGGTGCGCAGGTCCTCGGTGATCCACACGGTTCTCCTGACAGCACGTTCCGCGGTTACAGCGCCCGCGATCCGGAGGGCAATCTGTGGAGTTTCGGCACGGATCGCCCGGGCGGGTAGCCCGCCAGGTACAGCACATGCAACGCCGCCGGCCAGATGGCGTATTCGGAGCTGAACGCGCTGATGGACTGACTGCGGTCCTCATGCAGTCACCACGCACCCTCAATGGGTCTCGCTGGTCGCCACCTCGGAGGTGTCGATCTTGAGAGTGCCGCCGTCCCGCACCAGCCTGTAAACGGTGTCCTCCACCGATACCTTGCCTGTCTTGAAGTAGTAGGTGATGGTGGCTCCGGCCAGATCGGGCACGCCGCTCGTCACGTTCCGGACCTCGACTCGCTGGACGCCGTCCCAGAACCGCTGATAGCGCACGCGGCTCTTAGCCGTCTCCGTCTGGAAGCGGGTCGTGAGGAGCTCCCAGCCCTGGTCGGTGTTGCCGGGCAACAGCGCGTAGTAGTCGGTGATCGCCGCGGCCAGTTCGGCCGGTGTCGAGGACCCTGGCGTCGCCGAACTCGAGCTACTGGTCGTGCTGGTGCGGGTGGTCGACGTCGCCGTCGTGGAGGACGAGGAACTCGTCGTGGCGGGAGAGCTGGACGTCTTGCTGGTAGACGTCTTGCTGGTAGTGGGATCTTCCGTTGACGACGTGGCAGACGATGTGGTGGCCGATGTAGTGGCGGCCGTGGTCGTCGGAGCCGTGCTGGGAACGGTCGCGGACTCGGTCGTCACCGGCGGCGCGACCGCGGTCCTGGTCGAGGGCGTCGGCACCGTCGTTGTCGCCGATCCCTTCGTCGCCGATGTCCGTGCTGCTGACGTGCCCGGTGTTGGTTTCTTCCCCGCCGAGGTGGTCGGGCCGGAGGCTGGTGGTGCGGGCGCCTTCGTCGACGATCCGGCCCCGGTTCCCGGCTTGGCCGGGGTGGATGACCCCGGTGGCGCGGCCGCAGCCCCGTCCGTGGCGTTGCGCTGGATCACCAGGAATACGACCACGGCCGCCGCCGCCAGCACCAGCGCGAGGATGATCCCGAGGAGCGCCCCGACCGGCCGGCGTCGCTCGGCCGGTTCGGCCGTGTCCAACGGAAGCAGGGGACTAGCCCCATCCGACTCCGCAGTCGCCGGTTGGTAGGCCGAGTTCCCGGCGAATTGCCCGGTCCACTCCCGGGTCGACGGGTTGGCCGGCCGGTCCCGGACCGTCGCCGGTGGCAGCGGGGTGGTGGTCGAGGGCGGTGCGTCCGGCGCGCGGACAGGTTCGTGCTGAAGAACGGTCAGGCTGCCGGCGACCTCGGTCATGGTCGGCCGATCGGCTGGTTCGCGAGAGAGCATCCGGAGCAGCAGCGGGGTCAGCCGTCCACTGCGCCGGGGCGGGATCAGCTGGCCGGAGGCGACCCGGTGCAGGATTGCCATCGGGTTGATGTCGGTGCCGAACGGTGGGGTTCCCTCCAGCGCGGCGTACAACGTCGCACCCAGCGAGAACACATCGGCCGGAAACCCGGAGTCCGCGCCACGCGCCACCTCGGGCGCCAGGTATGCCGGCGTGCCCGTCACCATGCCGGTCGAGGTCAGGGTCACATCACCGACGGCGTGCGAGATGCCGAAGTCGGTGAGCTTTGCCGACCCGGTGTCGGTGATCAGCACATTGCTGGGTTTGACGTCCCGGTGCACGATGCCGACCTGGTGGGCGGCGGCCAGGGCCGATGCCAGCTCGGCGCCGATCCGGGCGACCACCGCAGGCTGCAGCGTGCCCTGCGACTTCAGCACTGCGTTCAAGCTGCGGGACGGGACGAATTCCATGATCAAACACGGCCGGCCGGCCTGTTCGACCACGTCGTACAGCGTCACGGCGTGCGGATGATGCAGCCGGGCGGTGATCCGGGCCTCCCGGATCACCCGGTCGCGGGCGGTCCTTGCCTCCTCCATGCTGACACCCGGTTGCGGCAGAAGCTGCTTCATCGCGACCCGCCGCTGGAGCAGCTCGTCCCGCGCCTCCCAGACGAGCCCCATTCCGCCCGCCGCGATCTGGTTGACGAGGCGGTAGCGACCGGCGACCAGAGCTCCTGGTGCGGTCATCATCACCTCCGGACGGGCTCGGTCGATGTCACGGCGCTGGGTGCCGGCTGTCCGCACCACCTCGCGCCACCGTACTGAGTGGGAGATCTGCGCGGGTGGATGTTCCTACCGCCCGCTCGTCCTCACGCTGTGATTATGGTCCGGGCGACTCGTGGTCGGCGCGGCCTGTGGTGCTGATGGGCTTGTCGTACCGCGCGGCCACGCCGAGTCCCTCGATTCTCACATGCCCACGTGACCCAGTGCCCACGGAGATGCCCGATGACACCACCCCGAAGGGTGTGCTGGTCGCCGAGTTCACCGACCGTCGGCGAGCCGGCCCCGATTCGCGTGCACATGCAACGGTGGCAGCGCGGGGACCGTCTCAGCGCATGAGGGACTCGCAGCGCGTGGATCACCGGCAGATACGCACCCGGTCCCGGGCGTTCGGCCGATCGATTGAACTCGCCATCGACTGGAGAGACGGCATGACACGAGCGCGGATATCCGTGGTCACCAGCCTGGTGGCAACGACGATGGTGGTCTCCGGCTGCGGAATCTCCGCTGTGACCGGAACCCCCGTCCCCAGCTTGACGTCCGCCCCCGGCACGCCGACAGCAACTCCACTGTCGACAGCTCCAGTTTCGACAGTTCCAATTTCGACAGTTCCAATTTCGACAACGCCCGGATCGACAGCTGGGACCACCGGCGACGGTCCGACCGGCACGGCGGCGTACGACCGATCCGCGGATGCCGTCCTGATCGCGCTGACCGAGAGTCACACCACTGTCGCCGGACCCCAGGGTTCGTCGTCGGTCGTGGTGTTCGGGGATGGTCGGATGGTGCGCACTGCCGCGGACGGCGTGACCAGCGAGGAAATGCGGATAGACGAAACGGGTGTGGCCGAACTGGTCAGCACAGCACACGAGCGGGGGCTCTTCGATTCCCCGGATTTCGGTGACATCCAGGTGACCGATACCGGCGCCGCCAGGTTGACGCTGCGGGCCTACGGCCAGGTTGTGGAGTTGACGATCCAGGCACCCGGAATGATGGACGACGACGGCTCCCCGGTAGCCGAAGCGCGGAAGGCATTCAGCGATTTCGCTCAGCAACTCTCCAGTCTCGACGGGATCAAGATCGTTGACGGACCGACGCCGCTGATGCCGAAGTCCGCCACTGTGACCGCGGCGCCGATCCTTTTCGAGCACTCGGAACCTTCCGGCGTGCAGAAGTGGCCGCTGGACGGTCCCGCACCCACGCTGTTCCGGACGACGGACTGCATCGTGCTGACCGGCGGCCGGCTGCCGAGCCTGGTCGAGTTGATTCGCCAGCGCGGTAAGGACCAACCCGTCCGACAGCGTGCCGGCGCCGCGATCATCGAGGTTCCGACCGGAGAGCCAGGCCCGCGGATGCTCAGACTGGAGATCGACATCACCGGCAGGCCGTGCCCGGAATCTGCTGCGCCGCAGCCCATCCCATCCGATCTGCCGTGGGCCGCCGACGCTCGTCGGATCGCCGGTAGCTGGGAATCCTGGCTCGCGGTGGATGCACTGCAGCGCGCCGCCAGCGCCAGAAAACTGCCGATCGGTGATCCCGGCTATCTCGACGATTACGAATTCGTATTCGTGGTCGGCACCGTGAACGGCCGGCAGATCATCGATGTGGTCGCGACTCCGGACGACGATCACTCCGGCAGGGACGACATCCCGCCGATGGTGGCCCGCATCGATCCGGACGGCGCCGACGGCCCCGTCCTCAGCAAGGTGGCCAAGCGTTGAGCGGGCCCGCGGCGCCGTGACGGCTTGAGTCGGACAGGGCCGTGCCATCGATCGGGATCTAGGGGGTTGTTCCACCTGCCGATCAGGGCTGTCGTGATGCTGTTGCCGGGCGCAGTCGGCGCGTGTGAGGGCGCCGTGGCGTCGTTCGCAGACATCCGCAGCGGCTCCTTGACCGGTGCAGACCGGGGGTGGCGGACGCGAGCCCAGGGCGATGGGTCAGGCTGGTGACAGCAACAACCGGACGACCGCCGGCAGGCCCGATGAAAGACGAAAGGATTACGAGGATGGCGCAGAGCGTAGATTCGCCGGCGGCAACGAAGGTGTCGGAGGCCCGTGCGGAGATCGGCGTCACCGGCCTGGCCGTGATGGGCGCCAATCTCGCGCGCAACTTCGCCAGGAACGGCTTCGTCACCGCCGTCCACAACCGGAGCGACGCCAAGACCCGGACGTTGATCCAGGAGCACGGCGGCGACGGCGATTTCGTGCCGTCCGAGTCGGCGGAGGACTTCGTCGCTTCGCTGGCCACGCCCCGCAAGATCATCATCATGGTGAAGGCGGGGGAGCCTACGGACGCGGTGATCGACGAGCTCGCGCCGCTGCTGGCCGCCGGCGACGTCCTGGTGGACGGCGGTAATGCGCTGTTCAGCGACACCCGACGACGCGAAGAGGCGTTGCGGGACAAGGGCATCCACTTCGTCGGCTGCGGGATCTCCGGCGGCGAGGAGGGCGCTCTGAACGGACCGTCGATCATGCCCGGTGGCTCGGCGGATTCCTATGCGGCGCTCGGGCCGATGCTGGAGAAGATCTCGGCGCACGTGGACGGCGAGCCATGCTGTACCCATATCGGCGCGGACGGGGCCGGCCATTTCGTCAAGATGGTGCACAACGGTATCGAGTACGCGGACATGCAGCTCATCGCCGAGGCCTACGACCTGCTGCGCAGGGGCCTGAACCTGGATCCTGACCGGATCGCCGAGATCTTCCGCGACTGGAACCGCGGCGAACTGGATTCCTTCCTGATCCAGATCACCGCTGAGGTGCTGGCACAGAAGGATTCGAGCACCGGAAAGCCGCTGGTCGATGTGATCGTGGACGCCGCAGGCATGAAGGGCACCGGCACCTGGACAGTGCAGACGGCGCTCGACATGGGAGTCGGCGTCTCCGGGATCGCCGAGGCGGTGTTCGCCCGCGGGCTCTCCTCGGCATCCGAACAACGCGCGGCGGCGGCCGGCGAACTGCCCGGTCCGGACGGCACGATCGACACCGATGACGCGGACGACTTCGTCGAGGACGTCCGGCAGGCTCTCTACGCGTCGAAGATCGTCGCCTACGCGCAGGGTCTGGATCTGATCGTGGCCGGCGCCGACGAATACGGCTGGGACATCGATCTCGGTGCGGTGGCCCGGATCTGGCGTGGAGGATGCATCATCCGGGCAGCCTTCCTGAATCGGATCACCGACGCCTACACGGCCGCCGACTCCAGGCCGCCGACGCTGCTGCTGGCCCCCTACTTCACCGAGGTGCTCGGCAAGTCGCAGGAATCGTGGCGGTTCGCGGTGGCCCAGGCGAGCTTTGCCGGCATTCCGGTGCCCGGGTTCTCGTCGGCCCTCGCTTACTACGATGGGTTGCGGTCGGACCGGTTGCCCGCGGCCCTGATCCAGGTGCAGCGGGACTTCTTCGGCGCTCACACCTATCACCGCACGGACGCCGAAGGAGCGTTCCACACGCTCTGGTCGGGGGACCGCAGCGAAGTCGAAGCCTAACTCGATCGGCGCCCACCGGTGTCAGGCCGAGCACCCAGCCACCGGATTGCGGTGCCGGCGGCGGCACCGCAACCCGGCGCTCTACTCGATCGGGGTCAGGCGATCGCGGCTTCGGCCGCCGGCTCGACCACCGGCTGCGGAGCCCGCTCGGCCTCCCGCTTCACCAGCAGCGCCACCAGGATCACCGCTGCGGCGATGAAGGCAGCCGCCCATCCGAACGCCCGGTCGGCGCCGAGGATGTATGCCTGATGCGCGGTCTCGATCGTCGACGGGGTGGGCTGCCGCCCCGCCGCGATGGCCTCCGACGCCACATTGACTCGGGGTCCGGCGGTGTCGGCGAACACCGTGATCAGCACGGCCAGGCCCATGGCGCCGCCGACCTGTTGCGTCACATTGACCAGACCGGATGCAGCGCCGGCATCCTGGGGCGCAACGCCGGCCAGTGACAACGAGGTGAGCGGGACGAATGCCAAGCCGTTGCCCATTCCGAACAGCAGCAGCGGTCCGAGCAGCTCGACGTAGGTGCTGGCTGCCGACAATCCGGTCAGCCAGAAGAGCCCGCCGGCCGAGAGGATCAGCCCACCGACCAGTACCCGCTTGTCGCCGAAACGCCTGGTGAGCACCCGTGCACTGGCCTGGGAGGCAATGAACAGTGCCACGGTCAACGGCAGGAACGCCAGTCCGGTGACCACAGGCGAGTACCCGAGGATGTCCTGCAGGAACTGAGTCAGGAAGAAGAACACCCCGAACATGCCGGCCACCAGCAGCAGCCGGCCCAGGTAGGAGGTGGCCCGGTTGCGGTCGGCGAACAGTCGCAGCGGTGTGATCGGGGAGGGCGCCCTGACCTCGGTGGCCACGAATGCGCCCAGCAGGACGACGGCAACGACGAATCCGGTGAGCGTCAGCCCGTCCGTCCACCCGTCACTGGCCGCGCGCACCAGTGAGTAGACCAGCGTCCCCATGCCGAAGGTGGAGGTGAGGGCCCCGGTCAGATCGAATCGGCCGGGGCGCCGTTCGGTTTCCGGCAGCACGCGCATGGCCACCGCGAACAGCGCGATCCCGATCGGCACGTTGATGAACAGCACCCAGCGCCAGGACGCCCACTGGGTGAGTATCCCGCCGACGATCAGCCCGACGGCGCTGCCGCCGATGGACACGGCGGTGTACCAGCCAAGGGCTTTCGTGCGCTCCCTGGCCTGCGGGAACATGGTCATCAGCAGCGCGAGAGCAGAGGGAGCGGCCAATGCCCCGCCGACACCCTGCAGGCCCCTGGCGATCAGCAGTTCGGTGGCGGTACCGGCAAGTCCGCCGGCCATCGAAGCGGCGGTGAACAGGCCGACGCCGGCCAGGAACACCCGGCGCCGGCCGAGAATGTCCCCGGCCCTGGCGCCGAGCAACAGCAGGCCGCCGAAGGCCAGGGTGTAGGCGTTGATCACCCAGGACAAGCCGGTGGGTGAGAAGTGCATGGCCGCCTTGATGTCCGGCAGCGCGATGTTCACGATGGTGGCGTCCAGGACAACCATCAGTTGGCTGATCAGCACCACACCGAGCACCATGCCCTGGCGGCGGTTCTTGCCCGCGGAGATGCCGGCAGTGGTGGAAGAAGTGGAAGGTGTGGAGGCTGGCGCGGCGGAAGGCGTCGCGGTTGGTTGAGGTGTCACGGTGCGAACTCCTCGCGGAGTAGTATCGGTTAAACGGATGGGCCCTCCGGTAACTATACGGAGGCTGCCTCCGATTTTGCAAATCAGGAGTGGGGTTCCCCTCACCACCGGCCGGTGTCGTTCAGGAGGTGCCAGGATGGGCGGGTCAGCGAAGACCACGATGTCTGCGACCCGGTCGCGCCGGCAGCCCCCATCGACGGAGTCACCGCCCGAGCCGACCACTGCGCCGGCAGGATCGACCGGGGCGCCGACACGATGGACCGATGCGCCGGCAGGATCGGCTGGCTCGCCCGCAGGAGCGTCCCGCGCTCCATCCGCAGCCGCCGGCCCACCACCGCCTCGCCCGATGCGCGCCGATGCCAGCCGGAATCGGGAGGCGATATTCGCCGCCGCGGTCGAGGCGTTCGCCGCCCGGGGTGTCGAGGCATCGCTCGAGGACATCGCCCGTCGGGCGGGCGTGGGGATCGGAACCCTGTACCGACATTTCCCCACCAGGGAAGCGCTGGTGTTCGGCACCTACAACCACGAGGTCGAACTGCTCAGCCAGAGCGCGCCGGCGCTGGCTGCCGAGCTGCCGGCCGACGAGGCGCTGCGCGAATGGATGAGGCGGTTCGTGCGGTACGCCGCCACCAAGCGCGGCCTGGTCGGCATGCTCAGGACCATGATGCAGACCGATGCGGAGCTGTTCGCGCAGACCCGTAAACTGGTCCACGACGCGGCGAAGATGCTGTTGGTGGCCGCCGCCGACGCCGGCGAGATCCGGGACGACATCAGCGCGGACGATCTGATGCGCAGCATGGGCGGCATCTGTATGGCCAACGATCAGTCCGGACCTCCGGACGGTGCCGCCCGGTTGGTCGACCTGGTTTTCGACGGCCTGCGATACGGGGCGCCCGGCCGGCGGCGACATTCGGACGGCGGCTGACCGAGGGCGGGCGGCTTCCTGGGCCGACCCAGGCACCTCGAGTCGGCCGGGCCGCCGGCCGGTCACCTGAGGCGAGAATGCGGTTCTGCGATCCCACTAGCCTTGCGCCATGAGCACGCCCGTTCTGACTGCAGTCGCGTGGCCTTACGCCAACGGCCCCCGGCACATCGGCCATGTCTCCGGATTCGGCATCCCGGCGGACATCTACTCCCGCTATCAGCGGATGGCCGGCAACGACGTGCTGATGGTGTCCGGCACCGACGAACACGGCACCCCGATCCTGGTACTGGCCGAGCAGGAGGGCGTGCCGCCGCGGCAGCTCGCCGACCGTTACAACCGGGTGATCGTCGAAGACCTGCAGGGACTGGGGGTGAGCTACGACCTGTTCACCAGGACGGAGACGCGCAACCATTTCGCCGTCACCCAGGAGATGTTCCGGACGGTGCACCGCAACGGCTACTTCTTCGCCCGCACCTCCAAGAGCGCGATCAGCCCGTCCACCGGCCGGACACTGCCGGACCGCTACATCGAGGGCACCTGCCCGATCTGCGGCTACGACGGGGCCAGGGGCGATCAATGCGACAACTGCGGCAACCAGCTCGACCCGGTCGACCTGATCAATCCGCGGTCCAAGATCAACGGTGAGACACCGAAGTTCGTCGACTCCGAGCAGTTCATGCTCGACCTGCCGGCCTTGTCGATCGCCCTCGGAGATTGGCTGCACAGCCGCGCGGACTGGCGCCCGAATGTCCTCAAGTTCTCGCTGAACCTGCTGGACGACATCCGGCCTCGCGCCATGACGCGGGACATCGACTGGGGCATCCCGGTGCCGCTGGACGGATGGCGTGATCGGCCGGACAAGAAGTTGTACGTGTGGTTCGACGCGGTCATCGGCTACCTGTCCGCTTCCATCGAGTGGGCTCGCCGTTACGGTGCCGGCGGTCAGCCGGACGCCGATGCCTGGAAGTACTGGTGGGCCAACCCCGGCGCGCAGCACCGGTACTTCATGGGCAAGGACAACATCACTTTCCATTCGCAGATCTGGCCGGCAGAGTTGTTGGCCTACAACGGGCAGGGCAAGGAGGGCGGCGAGCCGGGGCGGTACGGGCACCTCGATCTGCCCACCGAGATCGTGTCCAGCGAGTTCCTCACGATGAGCGGTTCGAAGTTCTCCACCTCCCGCGGAACGGTCATCTACGTCGGCGACTTCCTGCGGGAGTACGGCCCGGATGCGTTGCGCTACTTCGTGTCGGTCGCCGGTCCTGAGACCCAGGACGCGGATTTCACCTGGGAGGAGTTCGTCCGGCGCACCAACTTCGAACTCGCCAACGAGTGGGGCAACCTGGTGAACCGGTCGGTCGCCATGGCGCACAAGAACTTCGGCGCCGTTCCACGGGCCGGTACCCGCACCGCGGCCGAGATCGAACTGCTGGCCGGCGCCGAGCGCGGTTTCTCCGTGGTCGGAGACCTTCTGGGCCGCAGCCGTTTCCGGCAGGCGAGCAGCGAGGCAATGAAGGTGGTGGCGGCGGCCAACAAGTTCATCTCCGACTCCGAGCCGTGGAAGATCTCCGGCGATCCCGATCGCCTCGGGACGGTGCTGAACACGGCCCTGCAGGTGGTCGACGACGTGAAGACGATGCTCACCCCGTTCCTGCCGCACTCCTCGCAGAAGGTGTTCCAGGCGCTGGGCGGGCGGGGGGTGTGGGCGGCCGAACCGGAGATCCGGACCGTCACCGACTTCGATGACGACGTCGAGGGGGCCGGACCCGACGTTGCCGAGTATCCGGTGCTGACGGGGCAGTGGGCTCATCAGCAGGCTGTCTGGGAGCGCCGCGCCGTCGAGGCCGGCACGCCACTGGCCAAGCCGACGCCGCTGTTCAGCAAGCTCGATCCGGTGCTCGGCGACACCGGGCCGGACTGGGCGCCGATCCATCGGGACTGATCGGCCACGGGACCCGCCGCGAGACCAGCCGCACCCGACCCGCCGCTGCGAGACCAGCCGCACCCGACCAGCCGCCGCGAGACCAGCCGCACCCGACCAGCCCGCCCCGACCGATTCCCAGCTCGGAGTACAGATGCCGCTGCACGGATCGCTGATCGGCCGCAAGGCCGTTCCGGCGCCTGAGCCGTTGCCGGCCACGGTGATCGACGCCCATACACATCTGGATGCCTGCGGTGCCGACACCCCGGAGCTGGTGCGGGCCGCGATGGCCAGGGCCGCAGCCGTCGGGGTCGCGAAGGTGGTCACCATCGCCGACGACCTGGACGCTGCCCGGTGGGCGGCGCAGGCAGCGACTTGGCATCCGGATCTCTACGCCGCAGTCGCCTTGCACCCGACCAGGGCCGACCGGCTCGATGACGAAACCCGGCGCACCCTCGGCGAGCTGGCCACCCAGCCACGGGTGGTGGCGATCGGCGAGACCGGCCTGGACCACTACTGGCAGGCGGCGCCGCACCGCAAGCAGGCCGAAGCCTTCGGCTGGCACATCCGGCTCGCCAAGGACGTCGACAAGCCGCTGATGATCCACGACCGGAACGCGCACGAGGAGGTGTTCGATGTGCTGGAGGCGGACGGCGCACCGGAGCAGGTCATCTTCCACTGCTTCTCCGGCGACCGGGCGATGGCGCAGCGGTGCGCCGATGCCGGATACCTGATGTCGTTCGCCGGGCCGGTCAGCTTCAGCAATGCGGCCGACCTGCACGCGGCCGCCCGGATCGTCCCCGCCGAGCTGCTGCTGGTGGAAACCGATGCGCCCTTTCTGACCCCGCATCCGCATCGCGGCGCCGTCAACGAGCCCGCCGCCCTGCCGTACACCGTTCGGGCACTCGCCGCGCTCCGCGAGGACGACCTCGGTGCCCTGTGTCGGCAGCTACGGTCCAACGCCGAGCGGGTCTATCGGTTGCACTGATCGATCGGTTGCACTGAATCGATCGGCTGGCACTGAATCGATCGGCTGCACTGAATCGATCGGCTCCACTGAATCGATCGGCTGCGCTGACGGCGCCGAACTCGGGTCGGGGCCCGCCCGCGCGGGACGATTGCGGCCGAACGTGTGAACCTTCTCGGAGCAGTGCGGGACGGGTTGCCCGGAACGTTGCCGTTCCGTTACCCTCCCGTGATTACCAGCCGGGAAGGGGAAGTCCCGGGTGCGTCCTTCTTCGTGTGCGCCGATCCGGCTGCGTCCACGGCCGGCGTACTCGCCCCTGGCCGGAAGCTGCTGACCCAGGGACATCTGTGGTTCTTTCCGATGACGCCCGGGCCGCCGCGGCCGCTCCCGCCGACGTTGCCCGCGGGCGGCGGGGCTGATCGGCCGATGCAGCTGGATTTCGCGATGACGCCCGCCGCTCACCCTGCCCGCCCGCTGCCGGGTGGTTGGACGCTTCCGGAGGACATGCCCCGTCGGCGGCCCGCGGCTGCGCGACGTACCCTACCCACCCAACGGCGGCCGCCGGCTCTGGAACCTCCGGGAGCTACCCAGGACACCCAGCGGCCGGGGACGGGCTCGGCGCCTGCGCCGTGCCCGGGTGTGCTGAAGGTGGACCGCGGCAGCTGGTCCGTTCCGCCGCCGCGCCCGTCACACTCTCCGGCTCTGGTGGCCGAGCGGGTGCTGTCGATCCCGGCGCCTGTGCTCCCGACCAGCGGACCGGCGGCGGCGCCCGCGCCGGCGGCTGCCACCGACCCGGCCCAGCCGGCGGTCGCGACCGACCCGGCCCAGCCGGCGGCTCGGGCCGCGGTCCGGGTGTACACACGGCGGTGGCGTCGGCCCTTGCTGGCCGGAACGCTGGCCGTGGTCACGGCGTTGGCGGCCGGCGCCCCGACGTTCGGCGACGACACCCACTCGCTCACCCTCTTCGTCGACGGCCAGCCGCGCACGATCACTAGCGCCGCCGGCACCGTCGGCGAAGCCCTTGCCTCCGTTGGCATCCCGGTGGGCGACCACGACGTGGTGGCGCCGGCAGCGACCGCGGCGGTCCGCGACGGTTCCGCCATCAGCATCCATCGCGGCCGGCTGGTCACCGCGACGGTGGACGGCAAGCGGCGACAGCTGTGGACCACCGCCACCACGGTGCAGCAAGCGATGGCCGAACTGGGACTCAACGGCGACGACTACCTGCTCTCGGCCGCTCGCAGCCGGAGGATCGGCCCGGAGGGAATCAGTGTCAGCGGCCGGGCACTGCACGCGGTGGCGCTGACCGACGGCGCAGGCAGAGCCCGGACTCTGCGGGTCCCGGGTGCCACCGTCGCCGACGTGTTGACTGCGCGCGGCATTGTGCTGACCGGCCGGGACACCGTGCAGCCGGCGCTCGGCACCCCGGTGGTGGACGGCCAGCGGATCGTCGTCACCCGGATCCGGGTCAGCGATCGCTCGGTCACCGAGAACATCGCCCAGCCGGCGCCCATGACGATCGACGACCCGAACCTGGGCAGGGGCAGGACGGCCGTCGGGGAGCCGGGGCAGGACGGGCAGCGCGAGATCACCGTGCAGCGAACCGCCGTCAACGGCAGGGTTTCCGAGAAGGTGATCGCCGCCGCCGTCGTCCGCGGGCCGGTGGCGGAGGTGATCAGGGTCGGCACCAAGGAATCCGGAACCCGCGAGGCCTGGAGCGTTCCGTGGGACAAGATGGCATTCTGCGAATCCACCGACCGGTGGAGCGTCAACACCGGCAACGGCACCTACGGCGGGCTGCAGTTCATGACGCCGACCTGGCTGGAGTACGGTGGCGGCCAGTTCACACCGCGTGCCGACCTGGCCACCGAGGAGCAGCAGATCATCGTCGCCGAGCGGCTGTACGCCAAGGAGGGTCTGGCCCCGTGGCACTGCGCTCGGCTGCTCGGCTGGGGCTTCGGCAAGTACCAGGGCTGACCGTCGGGGTGAGCACTCTGCTCGGCGCCGCGGAGATCCGCCGGCTGGCTCTCGAACTCGATCTACGGCCGACCAAGACACTCGGCCAGAACTTCGTCCATGACGGCAACACGGTGCGGCGCATCGTGTCGGCCGCCGAGCTCGACGGCCACCGGCACGTCCTGGAAGTGGGGCCAGGACTGGGCTCACTGACCATCGGTCTGCTGGACACGGTGCCCGAGGTGACCGCCGTCGAGATCGATGCGCGGTTGGCCGGCCGACTGCCGGAAACCGTTGCGACACATCGGAACTCCACCGATGGCCTGACCGTACTCACCGCCGACGCGATGTCGCTGACCGGCGCCGACGTCTCCGGCGAACCGACCGCGCTGGTCGCCAACCTCCCGTACAACGTGTCGGTGCCGGTGCTGCTGCACCTGCTGGCCGAATTCCCGTCCCTGACCAGGGTGCTGGTGATGGTGCAGGCCGAGGTGGCGGATCGGCTGGCCGCCCCTCCGGGCTCGAAAACCTACGGCTCGCCCAGCGTGAAGGCCGCCTGGTACGGGCGCACCCGCAGGGTGGGTTCGATCGGCCGGTCGGTGTTCTGGCCGGTCCCCGGCGTCGACTCGGCACTGGTTGCCCTGGACCGAAGGCCGACCACCCGCATCGCCGACCGCCGCGCGGTGTTCGCGGTGATCGACGCGGCATTCGCCCAGCGCCGCAAGACCCTGCGGTCGGCGCTGGCCGGCTGGGCCGGCTCGGCCACGGCTGCCGGCGAGATCCTGCTCAGGGCCGGGATCGATCCCGGTGCTCGCGGCGAGGTGCTCGACGTCGATGCCTACGTGTCGATCGCGCAGGCACAGCGATGACGGTGGGACGCATCGCGGCCGGCGCGGCGCCGGTCAGGGTGCGGGTGCCGGCCAAGATCAATCTGGTGCTGTCGGTCGGCGACCTGCGAGCGGACGACTTCCACGACATCGCCACCGTCTACCACGCCGTCGACCTGTACGACGAGGTAACGGTCCGTCCGTCCCCACGCTGGTCGGTGCGGACCGACGGCCACCCCGACGTTCCAGTGGGTCTGAAGAATCTCGCCGGCCGGGCCGCGAAAGCGCTGCAGGCCCGGCTGCGGGGAGCCGGCATCGGCGACATCGATCCTGGGCCGGTGGCCATCGAGATCGCCAAGCAGATTCCGGTGGCCGGGGGGCTGGCCGGCGGCAGCGCGGACGCGGCGGCGGCGCTGGTCGGCTGCAATGCGCTCTGGCATGTCGACCTGATACGGGAGGACCTGGCCGAGGTGGCGGCCGAGATCGGGTCAGACGTCCCGTTCGCGTTGTACGGCGGCACCATGGTGGGAGCCGGCCGCGGTGAACTGCTGTCCCCGGTGCTCACCAGGATGACGCTGCACTGGGTGCTCGCCTTCGCCGACAACGGCATGTCGACACCGGCGGTGTTCGCCGAACTCGATCGGCTCCGCGCCGGCGGCCGGTCGCTCCAGGCCGGTGATGTCGATCAGGTGGTCGCGGCGCTGCGGTCGGGAAAGGTGAACGACGTGGCGTCCGCGCTCGGCAACGATCTGCAGGCGGCAGCTGTGTCGTTGCATCCCGGACTGCGGCGGACGGTGCGGGCAGGCGTGGATTCCGGGGCGCTGGCGGCCATCGTGTCCGGGTCCGGCCCGACCGTTGCGCTGCTCTGCGAGGACGCCACCCATGCTGCCGGCATCGCCGCACACATGGCTGCCACCGGCACCTGCCGTGCGGTGCGAATCGTCTCGGGGCCGGTGCCGGGCGCCAGGGTCGTCGCCGGCCCACTCTGATGGCGAACCTGGTCAACATCGAAACCGTGACGGTGACCCGGGGAATCACCACTGTGCTGTCCCGGGTCTCCCTCGGAGTGCAGACCGGGGACCGGATCGGTGTCCTGGGTCTGAACGGTTCCGGCAAGTCGACGTTGATCTCGGTACTCGGCGGTCGACTCACTCCGGACACCGGCCGGGTCGCAGTGGCCGGTGGTACCAGGATCGAGACCGTCGACCAGACAATGGATCTGGATCCGCGGGCCAGCGTCCGCGATGTCGCCCTGCACACCTTCGGCGATGACGGCGACCACGTCTGGGCCTCCGATTCGGCCGTCCGCGGGGTGCTGGACGGGTTGGGACTCGGCGGCATCGGGCTGGACACCGAGCTGGGCGGCCTGTCCGGCGGCGAGCAGCGCCGGGTGGCGCTGGCGGCCGCTCTGGTCACCGACGCCGACCTGCTGATCCTCGACGAACCCACCAACCATCTGGATATCGAAGGGGTCAGTTGGCTGGCCGAGCACCTGCTCGCCAGGCGGAGCGCGCTGATCGCCGTCACCCACGACCGGTGGTTCCTGGATGCGGTGGCCTCCACCACCTGGGAGGTGGTCGACCGAGAGGTGGAGATCCGGGAGGGCGGCTACTCGGACTGGGTGTTCGCCCGCGCCGAACGGCTGCGGCTCGATCAGGCCGCGGAAGAGCGGCGGAAGAACCTGGCCCGCAAGGAACTGGCCTGGCTGCGCCGTGGGCCGCCGGCCCGCACCTCCAAGCCCCGGTACCGGATCGACGCGGCAGAGGCGCTGATCGCCGACATGCCCGAGCCGCGGAACTCCGTCGAGCTGCACAGCTTCGCCCGCAAGCGACTCGGCCGGCAGGTGCTGGACGCAGAGGACGTCACCCTCACGGTGCCGACCCCCGGCGGCGGCGAACGGGTGCTGCTGGATCACGTCACCTGGCGGATCGGGCCCGGCCAACGAATAGGTGTGGTCGGGGTGAACGGCTCCGGCAAGACCACCCTGCTGCGCGCGCTGGTGGGGGAGTACCCGGTGTCCGCCGGTGCGGTGCACCGCGGCCGAACGGTCCAACTGGGCTACCTGCCGCAGGAGGCGGCCGAACTGCCCGGTGAGCTGCGCCTGCTGGAAGCAGTCACCGAGATCGCCGGCACCGTGAGTCTCGGCGGCAAGGACCTGACCGCCTCCCAGCTCGCCGAACGGTTCGGGTTCACCCCCGCGCAGCAGTGGACGCCGGTGGCCGACCTCTCCGGCGGTGAACGCCGCCGGCTCCAGATGCTGCGCATCCTGATGGCCGCACCCAATGCGCTGGTCCTCGACGAGCCCACCAACGACCTGGACACCGACACCCTGATGGCGTTGGAGGACCTGCTGGACTCCTGGCCGGGAACACTGATCGTGGTGTCGCACGATCGGTACCTGGTGCAGCGGGTGACCGACGACGTGATGGGCCTGCTGGGTGACGGGAAGATCACACACCTGCCCGGCGGGATCGAGGAATACCTGCGCGGCCGGGCACAGGCCGTTACTACGCCTCCGGCCGGGTCGGCCGCCGCATCCGGACCGGCTGCGGCACCGGCGCCGGCGCCGGCGCCGGCAACGATCGGCGCGCGGTTGCCAGGCACGGGCCAGGACCGAGTTCTGCGCAAGGAGCTGCGACGGCTGGAACGCCGGATGGAATCGTTGCAGCGCAAGCAGAAACAGCTGCACGCCGATCTCGCCGCGGTGGGCGGCGACTTCGAACGGGCAGGCGAGCTGGACCGGCAGCTCACGGCGACGGCCGCCGATCAGCAGCAGGCCGAGCTGACCTGGCTCGAGGTCGCCGAGAGGCTCGAGGGCTGAGCTGCGCGGCGGCCTGAGAAACCTGACTGGCCGGCACCGTCGACAGGGTGTTGCGGACGTTGATGGAGCACGGCCACAAGGTGGCCGGCGGTGACCGTCTCGGCACGACGATCGTCGACCGTGTCGAGCCCGGCCTCAGCCAGTAGCGCTGCCACCGTGGTCACGGTGGTGGGGGAGATCGCACTCAGCTCCGCCACCAGCGAGAGCGCTGCCCATGGCGCCGGGCGAGACGATGCCGATGGTCGTGGTTGACGTCATGTCGTCGACCATCCTGCGCCCGGCCGGCGGAGCCTCAGGGCCCACCCCGTCGCCCGTGCGTGCGCGGCGGGTCGTAGCCGCCGACCGGCGGCACCATCTCCGCCCGCACGCCGAGCAGCCGAATCGGTCGGTCGTCACCCAGCTCGCGCAACAGGTTCAGCGCCGTCCCGGCGAGCACCGCCGGATCGAACGTCGGCTCGGCGAGCTTGCGCACCCGGGTGACGGTGAAGAACGGCGCGAACCGCACCTTCAGGTGCACCCGCGCACCCGCCCGGCCTTCGGTGCGGATGTCGCCAGCCACCTGGTCGGCCAACGCTCGAATGGCCACGGCGACCTCATCCGGGGTCTCCAGGTTCCGCTGATAGGTCGTTTCGCGACCGTGGGCCCTGGCTATCCACGTGGTGTCATCGACGACGGCGCTGCTCTCGCCGCGGCCGAGTCGCCCGATGTGCGGTCCGGTGTTCGGCCCGAACTCGGCGACCAGTGGTGCATCGGGCGAGCCGGCGAGCTCCCGGACGGTAGTGATGCCCAAGCCGGCGAGACGCTGGGCGATCCGGTTGCCGACGCCCCACAACGCGGAGGTGGGACGCTCGCTCATCACCGCCATCCAGTTGTCCCTGGTGAGCCGGTACACCCCGCGCGGTTTGCCGAACTCGGTGGCGATCTTCGCGCGGACCTTGGTGTCGCCGATGCCGATCGAGCAGTGCAACCCCGTCGCCTCCAGCACCGCGGCCTGCAGCAGCCGCGACGTCGATTCCGGGTCGTCGCTCTCGACGCCGACGAACGCCTCGTCCCAGCCGAGCAGTTCGACGACGGTGCCGGGGACAGTCCTCAGTGTGCTCATCACCGTCGCCGAGGCGGCTTCATAGACGGGGAAGTCCACCGGCAGGAAAACCGCGTCGGGGCACTTGCGGGCAGCGAGCTTCATCGGCATGCCGGAATGGACGCCGAACTCCCGCGCCTCGTACGACGCTGTCGACACCACCGCCCGCTCGGTCGGGTCACCGTTCCCGCCGACCACCACCGGTAGGCCGCCCAGCTCCGGGTGACGCAAGATCTCCACCGCTGCCAGGAACTGGTCCATGTCGACGTGCAACACCCAGGGCGTCATCCAGTCATTGTGGCGGCGGACTCGGGATTGCGGCGCGGCAGCTCGATGCGCAATCCGGTGACGGCGGCGGCGAGGGTGACGGGACGGATCGGGCCCACCTCGTAGCGGGTTAGGCACTTCCGCCTGTCCGCATGCGGTGGCGAGGGACCGGGAAGCCCGCCGGAACACCTCTCCGCGCAGTCGAAGGCCGGCGCCGGCGCAGCGTGCGTCGGCGGCGGCAATCGCACCGCGGATCATGGTGTCCAGCTGCTCCGGTGCGGCGCCAACCCTGGCGTTGACCAGTGCGGCCGCCCAATCCGTAGATTCCTCGGTATGGCCGCCCGATCGCTGCGTCAACCGTCGGCGCGATTCGGCACCGTTTCCGCCACGGGTCTGGTCGAGGTGGTCGATCTGACGGCCGATGCCAGCAGGTTGGATGACGGTGGTTGGTGGGTGGTGGTGGCCACCTTCGAGGGCGCGGTGACGGGGTACCGCTTCGAGCGGGTGGTCGAGGATGCAATGCCGGTGATAGCAGCGGTTGGGCCGTGGGTCGGGCCGGATCGATCCTCGTGGCGCAGCTCCTTGGATCGGGACGCCTACTGCGCTGGGGTGCAGGCGATCCGCGGGTACATCGCGGCCGGCGACGTCTACCAGGTGAACCTTTGCCGGATGCTGACTTCGGCGCTCGGTGCGGGGGGAAGTCAGGCGGATCCATGGGCGCTGGCCGCCAAGCTGGCCGCCGGGAATCCGGCGCCCTACGCGGGGGTGCTCGATCTGGGATCCGACTGGATCGTCAGCGCCTCGCCGGAGTTGTTCTTGGCGCGAGACGGCGATCGCCTCACCTCCGCGCCGATCAAGGGCACCGCTACCGGTCTCGATGCGTTCTGCGACAAGGACTTTCCAGAGAACATCATGATCACCGATCTGGTGCGTAACGACCTCGGACGGCTGGCGACGCCGGGCTCGGTCGTCGTCACCGAGCTGCTGAAGCGAGAGCCGCATCCCGGGCTGGCCCACCTGGTATCGACGGTGACTGCCCGGTTGCGGCCCGGCCGCGGATGGGCGGACATCCTGGCCGCGACCTTTCCGTCCGGATCGGTGAGCGGGGCACCGAAACTCAGTGCCTTGCAGGTGATCTCGGAGTTGGAGTCGGTTCCCCGTGGGGTGTACTGCGGTGCCTTTGGTTTTGTGGACGCCGACCGGCAACGGGGGCGATTGGCCGTTGGGATTCGCACCTTCAGCCGGCGCGGCGGCGAGCTGGCGTTCGGCACCGGCGCAGGGATCACCTGGGGGTCGGATCCCTTGGAGGAGTGGCGAGAGACGGAGTTGAAGGCCGACCGGCTGGTGGGACTGGCTTCTCGGGGGTGATGGTGAATGTGCGGTGGGCCGTACGGCGTGCGACGGATCCTCACAGGTTCCAGCTGGTGACCGACGATGTTCGGACGCGGTTGGATTCGGTCCGGATGCGTGAACGTGGTGGTGACGCATGTGAGTCCGTTCCTGCGTTGCTCGCCGAGAGGACATTTCTGTTACCCGATCCCGCTTCTCCCGTCTCCGCACTGCCATGGCCGTTACTGCCCTGCCGATGGTGGCGGCCGTATGGCCAGCGCCGAGCGCGCTGGCCGACGATCCGCCTGCGCCGCCTGGAACCCGACGGCGCACACCATCGACGGGCTCAAGACGGTCGGTCCGCTGTTCCGCGACGGGCTGACCAACGACCACGGCTGCGGCAGCGTACGGGCCGCTCGGCTGCCCAGCAGTAGGCCGGCTGCTGCCAGCACTGAGACCGGCACCAGCGCGCCGATCAGCCAGCGGGTAGTGGCGTTCCACAGTGCACGGTCTGCCAGCGCTGCCACTCCGATCCAGTCGACAACGACGGTCCCGAGGATCGGCACGCTGCAGACGACGCCGGCGCGCACCAGATGTTGCATGCGGAATCGCGGTATGGGCTCGCGGCGGCGACCACGGCTGGCGCAACAGGCAGTCGGTCCAGCCGGGACGAGCCATGACTCGCGGGCGGCCGAATCCAGGCGTGGGGTGCCTCCCTCCTCTGACGGCTCCGTGCCCCCGTTACCGGATCAGCCGAACGCGGATAGGGAGGCCCAGATCCGCCCAGGCACGATCGGCGGTGAGCACCTCTGCGGGGTTGCTCCGCACAGTGAGTGCGAGGCAGCAGCGGTCGCCTAATGAGAGCGCCCGGCCGCCGTCGAGGGAGCGCATCGCGCCTGCGAGTTCGGCGTCAGCCGCGCTGAGCGGTTCGATAGTGACGCCGGCGGCACTGAGCAGCTCGCGCAATCGAGCGACATCAAGCTCAGCGTCGACAAGTTTGCCGACGACTTCGGCCAGATTCGCTGCACCGAGAGCAGCGCCGACGATCTCTGCCGCGACGATGTCACTTCCGGGCTCATCGTGAATCAGCGCGAGCACGGCCGAGGCATCCAGGATGGTCATTCCGCGGCGGCAGTAAGCCGGCGTTCGGCCAACAGCTCCTCGACGAAAGAGCGCGATTTCGGCACGTCACTGGCCAGCGCTCGTAACTCGGCTACCGCGTCCTGTTGACGCTCCAACACGAGCCGCGGGCCAACCAGGTGCAGATGTAGTCGGTCACCGGGTGCTAACCCCAGCGCCGCGCGGACCTCCGCTGGGATGACAAGTCGACCTTGTTGACCCAAGACAAGCGTGGCATCCATTCCACCAGCATGCCACGTGCCCTTCGTTCGTGGCAGGTGCTGGTCGGCTGGCAACCAGGTACGGCACGGCGGGCGAGAACGTCCGGGCCGACCCGGCGAGTCCGTGCAGCAGCAGTTGCGGCACGCCGACACCGCTTGAGCGCAGCCGCATGTCACGGTCGTCGACCACGAAGTCTCGTACAACGCTGTACGCCATGTGGCCATCCTGCCTGGGATCGGACCACTCGGAGCCGGCATCATCCGCAGTCCGTCGGCGGCGCCATCTTTCCTCGGTGCGGTCTCTGTGCGGGGCGGTCTGTAGGCGACGCAGTCTTGGCGGTGCGTTCCGTCGACGGCGTCCGTGCGGTTCTCGGAAGGTTCAGCCGGCGGCGATCGGTTTGAGGTCGCGGTCGCCGTCGTCGGCGTGATAGTCGGCTCCAGTGGTCTCGTCGGCGCCGTCCCTGGACTTCATCCCCCGCAGGATCGCGGTGACGATCACCACTACCAGCAGGTTGGCGATCAGCGCGACGAAGCCGACGTAGATCTGCAGCTGCGAACCCGCGAACGGGTGCCAGCCGAACACCGACAACTTGTCGAGCGTCAGCGCCGATCCGCCGAAGTGCTGCTTGCCGTTGGTGGGATTGGCGACGCCGTAGAGCAGGATCAGACCCCAGGCCATGCCGACCACCCAGCCGGCCACCAGTGCCCAGGAATGCAACCAGCGGGTGTACAGCGCGATGGCCACCGCCGGCAGCGTCTGCAGGATGATCACCCCGCCGATCAGCTGCAGGTCGATGGAGAACTGCGGGTCGATGAACAGGATGAACGCCACCGCGCCGAGCTTGACCACCAGCGAGGCCCACTTGGCCTGCGTTGCCTCCGACTTCGGCGAGGCGCCAGGACGGATGTACTCCTTGTAGATGTTGCGGGTCCACAGGTTGGCGGCCGCGATCGACATGATCGCCGCCGGCACCAGCGCGCCGATCCCGATGGCCGCGTAGGCAATTCCGGCGAACCAGTCAGGGAACTGCCCGTCGAACAGCGCCGGGACGATGGTGTTACCGTCCGGCCTTCCGGTGGCATTGTTGGTGATCGGCTTGATCCCGGCGGCGATCGCCACATAGCCGAGCAATGCAAGCAGGCCGAGCAGAAACGAATATGCCGGCAGCGCGATCATGTTCTTCTTGATCACGTTGCGGCCCTTGGAGGCCAGGATCCCGGTCACCGAGTGCGGGTAGAGGAACAGCGCCAGGGCAGAGCCCAGCGCCAGAGTTGCGTACTGCAGCTGGTTGTTCTTGGTGAGCAGGACGGATCCGGTCGGCTTGCCCGTCGTCGGGTTCGGGGTGGTCATCTTGGTGTTGGCGGCGTCGAAGATGTGTCCCCAGCCCCCCAGCTTGCTGGGTAGGTAGAACACCGCGACGATGATCACCAGGTAGATCAGGATGTCCTTGACGAAGGCGATCAGCGCCGGTGCCCGCAGGCCCGACCTGAACGTGTAGAGCGCCAACACCAGGAACGCGATGAACAGCGGCAGGTGCCCGAGGATTCCGCTCCCATTGATTCCCATGGTGCGCAGCACGGCTTCCAGGCCGACCAACTGCAGGGCGATGTAGGGCATCGTCGCGACGATGCCGGTGATGGCCACCAACAGCGCCAGCGTGCGGTTGGTGTAGCGGCCGCGGACGAAGTCCGCCGGGGTGACGTATCCGTGCACCCGCGACACCGACCACAGGCGCAGCACAGGCAGGAAGACGATCGGATAGAGGATGACGGTGTAGGGCAGCGCGAAGAAGCCCGTCGCACCGGCGCCGAACACCAGCGCGGGGACGGCGACGAACGTATAGGCGGTGTACAGGTCGCCGCCGACCAGGAACCAGGTGATCCAGCCGCCGAACTTGCGGCCGCCCAGTCCCCATTCATCCAGGTGATCCATGGTGTTGCCGGCTTTCCAGTTCGCCGCCCAGAACCCCATGCCGGCGACCCCGACGAACAGGATGGCGAAGATGACCAGCTCGAGCCAGTGCACGTTGTTCATCGGTCTTCGCCGTCCCTCAGGGTTCCATCGGTGTGGTCCGATCGGCGGGCGTTGCCGATATGCCTGGTCGTCAGGTAGACGATCCAGACGCAGGCGACGCCGACGAAGACGTAGACGAACTGGAACCAGTAGAAGAACGGCAGGCCGAACAGCCGTGGTGTGTCGGAGTTGTACCAGGCGGTGACCAGCATCAGCAGCGGAACCAGCAACAGCAGGTTCCATGGGCTGACCCGGATGTCGTTGCGCCCCCGGCCTCTTGCCCCACCTTCGTCGACGGGATGGGCCAACGGCGGTGGTTCGAACTGCTCCGGATCCGACGTCATCGTCCGACCTTTCCGTCCAGGGTGCGGGGTGCACGACGGGCCCGTGCGATGGCAACGGACCCGGACGCACTCTAGATCCTTGTGAAACCCATGTGAAGGCTGTGACCATTGCGAATTGGTATCGCCGCCGGTCAATCCCTTCCGAGGCTGCACGGCGCCGCTCAGCCGACGGCGCTGGTGGAGTCCGGCGCGTCTTGCTGACCACGTCCAGCGCGCTTGTGCAGTTCAGCGTGCGGTCGTCAGGCGGCGTGCTGCCTCCACCACGAATGCCCGACGACGGTGGCGCTCGGTCGCGTCATCCCCGTCCACCCCGGTGATCATGTGTGCGAGCTGGGGAACGGTCTGCCACCAGGCTGCGAGGGCGATGAGGGCGAACACGAGGTGGGCGCCATCGACTCCGCCGTCCAGCAGGCCGTCGCGCTGGGCGTCAACGAAGCGTTCGACCTTGTCCCGATAGTGGCCCGCGCGCCGCTGCACGTCCGCCGCGGGATCGCGGCTGAGGCCCTCCCACTGCAGCAACCGCGCGAGCTCCGCATGCTCCGCGTGGTAGTCGAACGTCGCGCCGGCGAACTCGCCGATGTCTTCCAGGCCGACGCCGCGAAGCCTCACTGCGGCGGCCAGCCGCTCCAGCTCGTCGGCCAGCACGACGTCCCACAGTGCCCGCTTGTCGCCGTAGTAGCGGTACAGCCGCTCCTTGTTGATGCCCGCGCGCTCGGCGATCCGGGTCATCGTGGTGCCGTCGAGCCCGTGCTCGGCGAACTCCGCGGTTGCGGCTTCCTTGAGCCGGCGCCGTGTCCCCTCCGTGTCCCAGGCCACAGCGGTCACCGTAGACGATTCCAACGTCAGCGTTGCAATTAACCGTCAGCAGCCCTACGCTTGAGAAATCCAACGATACCGTTGGAGATGTCGAGAGCAGGAAGGAACATTCGTGTCCGAGGTGTCGAGCAAAGTTCACATCGTCACGAGCGAAACGACGGGGGTCGGCCGTCCCGGCGGTGGTTCCGTTGCGCTGGTCAGCGGCGCCAACAGCGGCATCGGCAAGGAAATCGCCCGCCAGCTGCTGGCCGCCGGCCTCACCGTGTACGTCGGTGCACGCGACGCCGAGCGGGGCACAGTCGCAGTGGACGAACTCGGCGGCTCCGCCCAACTGCTCACCCTCGACGTCACCGACTCCGACTCGGTCACAGCCGCCGCCGCGCACATCGGCGGCCTTGACGTGCTCGTGAACAACGCCGGCGTCAACTTCGGCAGCGAGGCCGCCCCCGAGGCGGCCGTCGACACTTTCCGCCGCACCTTCGAGACCAACGTATTCGGCGTCATCGCCCTCACCAACGCCCTCCTGCCCGCACTGCGCCGCTCCGCCCACCCCCGCATCGTGAACATCTCCAGCGGCACCGGGTCATTGGCCTGGAGCACCGGCCCCAACCCGCAGTTCGACTACCGCACGGGCGGCGGCGGCGCGGCCTACCGCTCCTCCAAGACCGCGTTGAACGCCCTGACGGTGTACTACGCGCAGGCCTTGAGCACCAACGGATTCAAGGTCAACGCTCTGGCCCCCGGCCTGCGCGCCACGAACCTGAACAGCCGCGCAGCCGCCAGTGGCGGAGACCCGGCCGAAGCGGCAGCCGCGGCCGTGCAGTTGGCTCTACTGCCCGATGACGGACCGACGGCCGGGTTCTTCTCCTTCGACGGCACCCCAGCGCCGTGGTGAACCAGCCCACGAAGACCATCAGGTCGTCAGGACGTTCCGACGGTCTCTCGGTGGCCCATGATCGGCCGATACATTTCCCGCATGAGCCTGTTCACCGACGCACTGGCCGAGGCCGCCACCTCCGGTACCGGCATGACCACCGGCGAACCGCAGACCCCGATCAGGACATCATGGCGGGATGTCCGCAGCCGGGCGCTATCGATGGCTTCGGTTCTCGCGGACAGAGGGGTGCGGGCGGGCTCCGCGGTCGCTGTGCTGGCGGCGGCTCCGGCGGACATCGCGCCGGCTGCGCAGGCGGTGTGGCTGACCGGCGGGTCGGTGACCATGCTGCACCAGCCGACGGCGCGCACCGACATGGGCAACTTTGCGCGTGACACCGCGTCGGTGCTCAGGGTGATCCGCGCCCGGTTGGTGGTCGTCGGCGCGCCGTTCGAGGGCGCAGCGGGCGCCCTCGCCGCCGGCGGCTTCGGGGTGGTCAGCATTGCGGACCTGGACGGGGCGGAGCCCGCGCAGACCGGCTTCGCCGGGGCCGACGTCGAGGAGTCGGGCACCGCGCTGTTGCAGCTGACATCGGGTTCCACAGCGACGCCGAAGGCGGTGCGGATCACCCACGCCAACCTGTGGGCAAACATCGAGGCGATGTGCGCGACCGCGGATCTGCGTTCCGGAGTGGACGTGATGGTGTCCTGGTTGCCGCTCTTCCACGACATGGGGATGGTCGGTTTCCTCACCCTGCCGATGTGCCGCGGCATCGAGGTGGTGAAGGTGACGCCCGCCGATTTCCTGCGGAATCCGCTGCTGTGGGCCGAGTTGATCTCGAAGTACCGCGGAACCTGCACCGCGGCACCGAATTTCGCCTACGCGATCACCGCGCAGGCGCTGTCCCGCCCCGAGCTGGCAGGCAGCGGACTGGATCTGGAATCCATGCGGTTCGCCATGAACGGCGCTGAGCCGATCGACGTGGCGGCCGCCGAGGTGTTCCTGGCCGCCGGTGCGCCCTTCGGCCTGGCGCCCACCGCGATGGTGCCGGGTTACGGCATGGCCGAAGCGACGCTGGGGGTGGCGTTCCGTCCCGGGGGATCACCGCTACTGATCGACACTGTGGACGCCGTGGCGTTGGAGTCGCAGCGGAAGGCGTTCTCCCGCAACAGATCTGCGCCTTCGGAGAGCCAGGATCCAGCGAGTGTCCGGCGATTCCCGGTACTGGGCCCGCCACTTCCGGGCATCGAGGTGGCCGTCCGCGCCGATGACGGATCGTTGCTGGCGGAGCGGGAGGTCGGAACGTTGCTGCTGCGCGGGAGTTCGATCACCGAGGAGTACCTCACCGTCGACGGGCCGCGGCCCACCCGAGGAGATGACGGGTGGCTGGATACCGGCGACCTCGGCTATCTGGTCGATGGCCAGGTGGTGGTCTGCGGACGGGTCAAGGACGTCATTATCATGGGCGGCCGGAACATCCATCCGACCGACATTGAGCGCGCCGCCCAGGTCGTCGACGGGGTGCGGGCCGGAAACGCCGCGGCGGTGCGATGGGCGACCACAGCCGGGCGGGAATCGTTCGCGGTGGTGGTCGAGTCCCGATCGGCGGCCGATGAGGTTGCGGCACAGCGAATCTCGGCGGGGGTCCGGTCGGCGGTGACGGCCGCGATCGGCGCCCGACCCGCGCTGGTCAGGGTGGTTCCGGTGGGCACGCTACCGAAGACGCCGTCCGGCAAGATCAAGCGCGCGGCCACCGCCGGACTGCTCACCGACGGCCCACTCGGCCCCTGACGTCAGCTCCCGATGAAACGCCGCAGCCCGTCGATCAGCCGGCCGACGTCCTCGGTGTTCGAGTACGGCGCCAGCCCGACCCGCAGGCCGCCGGCCGCGCCGAGGCCAAGGCGCCGGGACGCTTCCAGGGCGTAGAAGGAACCGGCCGGAGCGTTGACTTTCAGGTCGGCGAGATACCGATGCGCCTCACCCGTGTCGCGGCCGTCGATGCTGAGCAGCAGCGTCGGGGTGCGAACGCCGGCCCGAGAGTACCGGACAACACCCGGCAGCGCCGCCAGCTCGCCCTCGAGTAGGACTCGCAGCTGCAATTCGTGAACCGACAAGGCCGTCATCGCCGAGCGGAGCCGGTCACGGCGGCCGCCCACATCGCTGTCGGCCAGGGTGGCAATGAAGTCGACCGCGGAGCTGGCGCCGGCCAGCAACTCGTACGGCAGGGTGCCGAGCTCGAACCTCTCCGGAACCTCGTCGGTGGACGGCAACAGTTTGTCCGGTGCCAGTTCGGCCAGCAGGGAAGGGCGGGCGGCGAGCACCCCGCAGTGTGGCCCGAGGAACTTGTACGGCGAGCAGACGAACAGATCCGCGCCGATCGCCTGGATGTCGATCGGTTCGTGCGCCGTCAGGTGGACACCGTCGACGTAGTACAGGGCGCCACAAGCGTGCACCAGGCGGGCGATGTCGGCCAGCGGTGGGCGGGTCCCGATCAGGTTCGACGCCCCGGTCACCGCCACCAGCCGGGTCCGGTCCGACAGCTGACTCTCGATGTCCCGGGTGGTCAGCTCACCGGTCACCGGATCGAAATCCGCCCACCGCACGCCGGCGCCGACGGCCTCGGCCGCCTGCACCCAGGGCCGGATGTTGGCGTCGTGATCCAGGCGGGTGACGACCACTTCGTCACCGGGACGCCAGGTCTTGGCGATCGTCCTGGCGAAGTCGTACGTCAGCTGCGTCATGCTGCGTCCGAAGACGATCCCGCCGGGATCGGCGCCCACCAGATCCGCCATTGCCGACCTGGCTGCCACCACCACGTCGTCGGCCGCCCGCTCGGACGCGCTCACCCGGCCCCGGTTCGACAGGCCGGCCAGCAGAGCGTCCCGGATCGCGCCCGCCACCACATCGGGGACCTGGGAACCACCCGGGGTATCGAAGTAGGCGACACCGGAGTCCAGGGCGGGGAACCGGGAACGAACCGAGGCGACGTCGTAGACCATGCCTCATCCTCCCCGCAGCCAGACGGTTCTGTCCGCGCCGTGCTCACGCCGGCCAGTCGGCCCTGACCTCGTCGGTTCAGTGCAGGTGGTTCTGGGTGTCGAGCAGTCCTCGGCGAATGAGCACCTCGACCGCATCGGCGGCAGTCTCCAGGTCGATCGGCAGTTCCGAGCGCTCGGCGGCGGCGAAGTCCCTGAGCACGAAATCCGCCGCGTCCTGTCGGCCGGGAGGTCGGCCGATCCCGAACCGGACCCGCAGATACTCCTTGCTGCTCAGGGCATTGGAGATCGACCGCAGGCCGTTGTGGCCACCCTCGCCGCCGTTCTGCTTCACCCTGACGGTGTGAGTCGGCAGATCCAGCTCGTCGTGGATCACCACGATGTTCGCGGTCGGGATCTTGAAGAAGCGGGCGACGGCGGCGGTCGGTCCGCCCGACATGTTCATGTACGACCGGGGCTTCGCCAGGATCGCCCTGGCTCCGGCCAGCCGGCCCTCCAGCACGTCGGCGCCGGCCTTGTGCGCGGAGAACCGGCCGCCGATCCTCGCCGCCAGCAGATCCGCCACCATCGCGCCGACGTTGTGCCGATTGCCGGCGTAGGACTGCCCGGGATTACCCAGGCCGACCACCAGAACGGGATCCAGCACCGGACCCGACGGCGGCGCGGGTGGGGTAGCGGGTCGGCTCACCCGGACACGTTATCGGGTGCACTCACGGCCGTCGGAGCGCCACAGTCGCCCCGCCACAGCACCACGGCACCATCCGCGAACAGCGGATGACGCCGTTGGTAGCGTCCGCCAGACCGGCTGAGATCAGCTTTCGCCGTCCTCGGACCTCCGGTCGCCGGCCTCCCCAGCGACTCCGCCGTCCGCACCGTCAGCCGCTTCGACAGCCGCTTCGACAGCCGCTTCGGCAGCGGCGGCGATCTCCACGTCCGTGGCGTCCTGCTCGATGCCCAGTTCCTCCATCGCGGCCTCGTCGACGGCCTCGAGTTCTTCGGCGGTCGGCGCGTGCTGGATCCCGACCACCAGAGTTTCTTCATCCGAAACCAACGTGCAGTTGGCCGGCAGCCGCACCTGTCCGGCCAGGAACTGGGTGCCGACCTTGGCGCCGGAGATGTCGACGTCGAAGTGGTCGGGAATGTGCAGCGCGTCCACCTCGACCGACAGGAAGGACAGGTCGGTGATCACCAGGACGCCGGGGACCGGCTCGCCGACGACGTGCACCGGCACCTCGACGGTGACCTTCTCGCCCCGGCGGACCAGCAGCAGGTCGATGTGCTCCACATAGTCCTTGATCGGGTGCCGGACGACGGACTTGGGCAGCGCCAGTTCTTCGGCTCCGCCGAGATCCAGGGTGAGCACGGTGTTCGCGCCGCCCTTGATCACCCGGGCGAACTCGCGGGCAGGCAGCGCCAGATGCCGCGGTGCGGTGCCGTGTCCGTAGAGCACGGCCGGGATCTTGCCGGCCTTACGGGCCCGGCGGGCGAAGCCCTTACCGAACTCGGTGCGGACCTCGGCGCTCATACGGTTCTCGGACACGGGGGGAAGCTCCTCTTGATGACGTGATCTGCCGTTGCTGCGGCTGCGGTGGGTGTTCCAGCGCCCGGATGACGGCACGGGCGGGAACCATCCCACCGCGTCGATCACGGCGGTCCTGACCTGTCGCAGAAGCATGACAGCCGGGGCCGCCCTCGCCGAGTCAACTAGTGGCACACTACCGGCAGCCGCGGTGAGCCTCAAACTCGCCGGTTCGACGGCTGCCGGCCCCGGTTCGGAGTTGTCTGCTCCGGCGGTTCCGGCACCGGGTTAACCGTGGTGCCCGCGGCGGAGCCGGGCCGGGTGGACGCGCCGGTGGCGCTCTGTTCGACTTCCAGCAGTTGCTCTCCCCGGCGCTCGCTGTCGTAGGCGGGCCGCCCACCACGGAGGCCGAACAGCCGCTTGGACACCAACAGGTACACCACCGCGGCGACGTTGATGATGAACGCTCCGGCGCGGGTGGGGGTGACACCGCGCAGCAGTTCCCGCACTTCCAGCGGGAGGAAGATGGCGGTGGCCACGACGGCGAAGTACTCGCCCCAGCGTGTGAGCGACCACAGGCCGACCCCCTCGACGAGTTCCACCGCGGCGTAGACGGCGAGTAGCCCGGCGATCAGGGTGAGGCGGCTGGGCGCCTGGTCGAGCGCCTTCTGCAGGTCGCGGACCAGGGCGAGCTGGTCGACGTGGACGCCGACGGCGCGGAAGGCGGGAAGGTCGCGATCGACCGCCGCCTGGATGGAGTCGTGAGCGTCCCGGAACTTCAGCACCGCCCAGACGGCGAGAGCCAGGATCACCGCCCGGACGGCCCGTTCGACGGCCAGCAGCCGCAGGATGGTGGCCTGCCTGAGCGCCCTGCCCCGCAGGACCAGCGGAGCGGAATCGGCTGGTCCGCCCCCCGCCGGCCGGCCGAGGACGAAGTTGCCGCAGCGCAGGCAGCGCCACGCCTCGCCGAGCGCTGTCTGGGTGTGCAGGCGTTCGGCCAGCTCCGGTTCGTCGGGCCGATAGGTCGCATGACCGCGGCGGCCGCATGCCCGCAGTTCCCAGCGGTTCGGCGCGGCTGCTGGGCGTGCGCCGTTCACCGTGTGCTGCCCTCCGCCGACTTGTGTCCAGCGGGGCGCCGATCGGCGGCGCCGGTGAGTTGCCGCAGCCGCGCCGAGAACGCGTCGACGTCCGCCTCGGTGGTGTCCCAGGCGCACATCCATCTCACCTCGTCGGTTGCCGGGTTCCAGTCGTAGAACCGGAACCGCTCCCGGAGCGTGTCGGCGATCTCCTTGTTCAGGACCGCGAACACCGCGTTCGACTGAACCTGCTGGGTGATCCGCACGCCGTCCAGGCCGTCGACTCCCGCGGCCAGCCGCTGCGCCATGGCATTGGCGTGGGACGCCGACCGCAGCCACAGATCGCCCTCGAGCAGCGCGAGCAGCTGCGCGGAGACGAACCGCATCTTCGATGCCAGCTGCATGTTCATCTTGCGCAGGAACGGCAGGGCGCGCGTCACCGAGCCCTCCCCGGCACGCAGATCAGGGTTGAGAACCACGACCGCCTCGGCGCCGAGCGCGCCGTTCTTGGTGCCACCGAAACTGAGCAGGTCGACGCCGGCGTCGATGGTGAAGCTCCGCAGCTCGGTCCCGAGAGTGGCCGCCGCGTTGGCGATCCGGGAACCGTCGACATGCACCCGCATGCCGAGGGTGTGGCTGTGCTCGCAGATGGCCGCAATCTCCGCCGAGGAGTAGCAGGTACCCAGCTCGGTGGTCTGGGTGATCGACACGGCCAGCGGCTGGGCCCGGTGTTCATCGCCGTAGCCCCAGGCCTGCCGGTCGATCAGTTCCGGGGTCAACTTGCCATCCGGCGTCGGGACGGTCAGAAGTTTGATCGAACCGACTCGTTCCGGCGCGGCGTTCTCGTCGGTGTTGATGTGCGCCGTCTCGGCGCAGATCACCGCGCCCCAACGTGGCAAGAGTGACTGCAGGCTCAGCACATTCGCTCCGGTGCCGTTGAACACCGGCCACACCGAGACCCCGCCGCCGAAGTGCCGGGCGAAGACCTGCTGCAGCCGTTCGGTGTAGGCGTCCTCGCCGTAGGAGACCTGATGGCCGCCGTTGGCCTCGGCGATCGCCGCCAGCACCTGCGGGTGCACACCCGCATAGTTGTCCGAGGCGAAACCGCGGTGATTCTGGTCGTGCAGCCTGGTCACGATGCTTCTTCCTGGTTGGCGGTGCCGGTTGTCGGGTGCTGGTGTGACCAGTGTTGCCGGCCGGTGTTCAGTCCGATTCCACTGTGACCAACCGCGGTTCGCGCTCACCGGACAGCGCGGCATCGATCCGCATCAGCATGTGCCGGGAGATCGGCGGTACCAAAGATCCCAGTGCGGCGGTCGAGATCCACCGAGCCACGCTGTTCTCACCGTCGGCCGGGAACGGTTCGCCGCTGACGTACTCGCAGCGGAACGTCAGATCCAGGTACTGGGTGCGATCCCCGTTCGGGTGGCGGACCATCCCGGTCACCCCGACCTGTGCCAGCCGCTGGACCCTGGTGGTGATCGCCGCTTCCTCCATGGTTTCCCGGACCGCGGCCACCATCGGATGCTCGCCGGGATCGACCACCCCGGTGATCGGGGTCCACGCTCCGTTGTCGGCGCGCTTCACGATCAGCATCTCCGGATCGGGCGCGCCCGGCCGCAGCACAACGGCGGTACAACCGATCAGCCACAACGGAACGGTGCCAACGTGCCGCCGCAGCTCGACGACGAAGTCCGGGACCGCCATCAGGGGCAGGGGGTCAGGTCGATCCGGGCGCCGTTCAGCTCGGTTGCGTCCCCGTCGAACAGTGCGGTGATCCGGGTGGCTAGCTCTCCGGCCGGGGTGAACCCCTCCTGCTCGCCGATCGCCTTGACCACCAGGGTGACCGCCGCCGACGTCTGCGACAGCGGATCGTTCCTCTCCCCGGACTGGTTGCGCCACAACGAATCCGCCAACGCCTGCAACCATGCCTCGGCGGCAGCCTTGGCGGTGGCGTAGTTCGCGTTGCCGGCAGTGGGTTTCCCGGCTGCCTGCGCACTGACGATCACCGCCCGGCCGGCCCTGGACACCAGCAGATCGTCGTGTAGCTCGAGGGTGACGTGCCGCAGGGTGTCGATCAAGTTGGCGGACAGGAACTTCCAGTCCTCGTCGGTGTTCGCGGAGAACGTCCGCCCGCCGCGCCAGCCTCCCACCAGGTGCACCAGCCCGTCGATCGCTCCCATCTCCTCCCGCACCGCTCCGGCCAGCTCGGCGACCGACACCGGGTCGGTGAGGTCGCAGACCCGGCCGGAAACCCGTTCGGTCCGCAGCTCGGCAAGTCCCGCTTCGTCCCGGCCGACGGCGACCACCCGGTGCCCGGCGCCTGCCAGCGCCGCGCACGTCGGCCGGCCGGCCACCCCGGTGGCGCCGGTGACGATGACGACAAGATCGCGGGTTGGCGAGTTCATCGAGCGAGCCTATCCAGCGCGCGTGCGGACCGGTGGACAGCTGTGCACAACCGGCCCGACGACCTCGACCGGCAGTAGTCTGCCTCCAGCACGGCACGGTGCCGGTGTAGGTCACGGGGGTGAGGATGGCGACACCGACGACTGCGCCATCGCTGGTACGCGCACTGCGGCTGCGGCAAGTGCCACGACCGATGCGCTGGCTGCTCGCCGCCGTGTCCGGCGCCGCTTCGGCCGGGTTCGTGCTTGCAGTGGCGCTGACCGGATGGTCCGATATCGCGGACGCTCTGTCCGAACCGGCACTGTGGGTCCTGCTGGGCGTGATCGTGCTGGCCGACATGTACCCGCTCGTGCCGTGGATGAGGGACATCAGGGGCCGGGTCCGAATGCACTGGTCCGGAGCGCTGTCGCTGGCGATGCTGATCGCCTTCGGTCCGGCAACACTGGTGCTGTTCCCGGTGATCGGACTGGTCGCGGTCAGCAGCCTGGGTGGTGCCTGGTGGCGGAAGGTCTTCAACATCGGTGTGGTGATGATCGAGGGACTGGTCGGTGCCGCGGTGTTGCAGCTGGCATGGGGCGGCCAGGCCCACGATCCGTCGGTCGGCATGCTGCTGGCCGCCGGCACCCTGCTGGCGGTGGTGTGGGAAGTGGTGAACGTTGCCCTGATCAGCTCGGCGCTCGCCGTGATGGACGGAACCGGCTGGTGGCCGACGGCGAAGGCCGGGCTGCGCAGAACGGTGATGTGGCTGGCAACCCTGGTGACGGCGCCGATGATCGCGGAGATCACCCTGCGGGCGCCAGCCATGATGCCGGGGATGGCCGTCATCGTGATCGCGGTGCACCACAGCGTCGCCACGCTGACCAGACGCCAGGACGAGGCGCGCACCGACCCGCTCACCGGCCTGGCCAACCGGGCGGCCTTGATGGAACTGCTGGACCGCAGCCTGCTCCGGCCGGACCGGCGGGACAGCCGGATCACCATGATGTTGATCGACCTGGACGGATTCAAGGCGGTCAACGACACCCACGGCCATCACGCGGGGGATCTGGTGCTGTCCGAGATAGGTGCCCGGATCGCGGCCGCAGCGGCCCCCGGCAGCTTGGTCGCGCGGCTCGGCGGGGACGAGTTCGTCGTTGTCTGCACAGGACTCGCCGACGCCGCGGCGCTTGCGGACAGCATCAGGGCGGTGGTGGGTATGCCGGTCTCCGTGCGGCCTGCTCTGGTTTCGGTGGAATGTTCCATCGGCTGGGCGAGCGCACTGCCAGGGACGGATCCGATGGATCTGTTCCGGCTGGTCGACCGGAACCTCTACCGCTTCAAGAACGCCAGAACCGGCCAGGGCACCGATCCGGACCTCAGCCAGTGATCCCGGCAGTGGACCCCACCACGTCTGTCATCTTCTTGTTCAGCGCCTCGAAGAACATCGACAACGGGAACTCGTCGTCCAGCACCTGATCGGTCAGTCCCTTCAGCGGGCCGGCCAGCGGTAGCGCATCCCGATCGCCCCCGGTGTAGCGCGCCCAGTTGGACAGCGGATGCGGGGTGACGACCGAAGACACCAGCTGATAGGCGGCCAACCAGTGCGCGATCTTCGGCCGGTCGATGGACTTCCAGTAGAGATCTTCGATCCGGCGACCCAGTTCCAGCACCGGCTCGGTGACGCGTCCCCAGTCGATGGAGAGCCGATTGTCGGTCCAGTGCACGACGCCGCGGGTGTGCAACCAGGCGAACAACAGCTGACCGCCGAGACCGTCGTAGTTGCGGGTGCGATTGCCGGTGATGGCGAACCGGAAGATGCGGTCGAAGATGACCGCGTACTGCACCAGCCTGGCGTGCGGCTCGCCCTGCTCCTCCAGTTTCACCGCCTCCCGGAAAGCCGTGAGATCGCACCGCATCTCCTCCAGTGAGTAGAGGAAGAACGGCATCCGCTGTTTGATCATGAACGGGTCGAACGGCAGGTCGCCGTGCATGTGGGTGCGGTCGTGGATCAGATCCCACATCACGAAGACCTCTTCCGCGAGGTCCTGGTCGGCGAGCAGCCGGGCGGCGTCGGGCGGCAGCCGCAGGCCGGTGGTCTCGGCCGCGCTGCCCACCACCCGGCGGAACCTGGCTGCCTCCCGGTCGGCGAAGATGCCGCCCCAGTTGAACTTCGGAAGCTCACGCATGGCAATGGTTTCCGGGAACAGCACAGCCGAATTGGTGTCGTAGCCGGGGGTGAAGTCGAGGAACCGGATCGGCAGGAAGAGTGGGTTCGAGTAGTCGCCGGCCTCCAGGTCGGCCACGAAGTCGGGCCAGATGACTTGCAGCAGAACGGCTTCGACGTTGCGGTCGGGGTTGCCGTTCTGGGTGTACATCGGGAACACGACCAGATGCTCGCGGCCGTCGGTCCGATTCTGCGACGGCTGGAAGGCGACCAGCGAATCCAGGAAGTCCGGGACGGCGAATCCGCTCTCTGCCCATCTGGTGAAATCCTTGACCAGGACGGACAGGTAATCCGCGTCGTGCGGGAACCGCGGCGCCAGGGCGGTGATGGCCGAGTTGATCCGGTCCACCAGCGCACCGGCCGTGGTGTGCCGGTCAGGGTCCGGGATCGAGCCGTCCTTCACCTGGAGCGGCCGCAGCTCGGTGACGGCGACCTTCAGCGCCAGCCAGGCGGGGTCTGCGGTCAGCGGGTGGGCAGGCCGGCTGCTGGTCCGGTCGCGGCGAGCGGCGTAGGTGACGGCGTTGTACAGCAGATCGGCCATCGGCGCCTCCCCGCCGTCGGAGTGATCGAGCGCCAGCACGACGATCCGACCGGCGCCGAGTTCGCTGACCGCGGCCACGCAGGCTCCCCCCGCCCGCAGCAGCGCCGCGGCCGGCGAGGTCACCGTGAGGGTGCCGGAACTGCTGAGCGCCTCGGTGTCCACCCGGGCCAGCAGATCCTGAGTGGTGACAGCGGCGGTTTCCTCGGGGACGGCGATCACGACGCCCTGGCGTTCCTCAGAGCGGCCGACGATGCCGGCGGCCCGCAGGTCCAGGTCCGCACCGAGAACGACCAGGCCAAGGCCGCCCCGTACGGCGTCCAGCACCCCGGTGTCGAGCGCCGAACCGGCGACCAGCAGCACGTCCGGGCCGGACGGTTCACCGACGGCGGCGTCGACCACCGGGTAGCCGCGCCCTGCCAGCCGGTTTCCGATCGCCTGATTCTCGCCGATCACCGCTACGGACGGAAATTTCGCCATCGTTTCGCCCTTCGTACTCAGAATCTCCTGCGAGCAACGCTATCAACAGGAGATTCTGTTCTCAAGGCAGGCGGGGGGGCCAAGAGCGGCAAGTGGGCGTACCGGGGATTTCGAGTGGTCCGTTTCAGCAGCCTCGGGCGGAGCTGTCGTGATGTGGGCCGGCGGCACTGTCATGCGTCGAACAGGCTGGTGACCGATCCGTCGGCGAACACTTCCCTGATCGCCCGGCCGATCAGCGGGGCCACCGAGAGCTCGGTCAGTTGCGGGAAACGGTGCTCGGGCGGGATGCGCAGAGTGTCGGTGAGCACCACCTCGTCGGCGCCGCAGTCGGAAAGCCGCCGGGCGGCCGGGTCCGACAGCACCCCGTGGGTGGCCGCCACCACCACCTTGGTGGCGCCCGCCGCCAGTACCTCGCCGACGGCCTTGGCGATGGTGTTGCCGGTGTCGATCATGTCGTCGACCACGATGCAGGTCCGGCCCCGGACGTCGCCGACCACCCGGTTCGCTACCACCTGGTTCGGCTGGTCCGGGTCACGGGTCTTGTGGATGAACGCGATCGGAGCGCCGCCGAGTCGATCGGCCCAGCGTTCGGCGGTGCGGACCCGCCCGGAGTCGGGGGAGACGACGGTGAGGTCGTCGCCGGAGTACTTTCCGGCGATGTAGCCGGCGAGCAGTGGCTGCGCCCAGAGATGATCGACCGGGCCGTCGAAGAACCCCTGGATCTGGTCGGTGTGCAGGTCGACCGTCATCAGCCGCTGGGCGCCGGCGGTCTTGATCAAATCGGCGATCAGCCTGGCCGAGATGGGCTCCCGGCCGCGGTGCTTCTTGTCCTGCCTGGCGTACGGATAGAAGGGCAGCACGACCGTGATCCGCTTGGCCGATGCGCGTTTGAGCGCGTCGATCATGATCAGCGTTTCCATCACCCAGGTGTTGATGGGTGGCCCGCAGGACTGGATCAGGAACGCGTCGCTGCCGCGGACACTCTCCTCGAACCTCACGAAGATCTCGCCGTTGGCGAAGTCGTAGGCGGACTGCGGGGTGACGCTGACATCGAGGTATTCGCCGATGGTCATGGCCAACTCCGGATAGGCCCGACCGGAGAACAACATCAGGCTCTTGCTGTTCGACATCGAGAGCGAGTTCACCCTGTGACGTCCTTCGCTGCCGCGTCTGTGCTGTCCGCGGCCGACTCGTTGTCGTTATCGGTGTCAGTGTGGGCGACCCCGGCCGGATCGGCGCTGGCGCCGGCCGCTCGGGCGGATCTGTCGGCGGCGGTGCCTGCGCGCCGGCGCAGCACCCAGCCGGCGGAAGTGTGCTGCCTGCCGCGGGCAACACCCAGGGCACCGGCGGGCACCTGGTCGGTGACGGTGGATCCGGCGGCGATGTAGGCGCCATCGGCGACATCGACCGGGGCGACCAGGGTGGAATTGGTGCCGACGAACGCGTTCTCGCCGACAGTGGTGGGGAACTTGCCCAGGCCGTCGTAGTTGGCGGTGATGACGCCGGCACCGATGTTGGTGCCCGCTCCGATGGTGGCGTCACCGATGTAGCTCAGGTGCGGGATCTTGGCTCCGGCGCCGATGGTCGACTTCTTGATCTCCACGTGGGCACCGACGTGGGCCTCCTCGCCCAGAACGGCGCCCGGCCGCAGGTAGCTGTAGGGGCCGACAGTCGCCCGGTCGCCGATCCGGGCGCCCTGGCAGTGCGAGCGCAGCACAGTCGCAGCGTCCCCGACCGAACAGGCCGACAGTGTGGTGTCCGGCCCGACGGAGGTCCCGGATCCGATCGTGGTGCCGGCCTCCAGGTGGGTGCCGGGCCAGATCTCGGTGTCCTCGCCGATGGTGACGTCGGCATGGATCCAGGTGGTGGCCGGGTCGTGGATGGTGACTCCGGCCAGCTGCTGACGCCGGACGATCCGGTCGTTGAGCACTCTGGCAAGCCGGGCGAGCTGGACCCGGTCGTTGACCCCCTCGGTCTCGACCGGGTCGTCGGCGCGCACGGTGCCGACCCGGCCGCCCTCGGCCTTGGCCAGGCCGACCACATCGGTGAGGTACTGCTCGCCCTGGTCGTTGCCGCTACCGATCCGGGGCAGTACGTCGGCCAGCACCGCGCCGTCGAAGGCATAGACACCGGAATTGATCTCGGTGATGCCGCGGACCGCCTCGTCGGCGTCCCGCTGCTCGACGATGCTGGCGAGTTCGCCGTAGGCGTCGCGGAGAATGCGGCCGTAGCCGGTCGGGTTCGAGACGGTGGCGGTCAGAACGGTGATCGCATTGCCGGCGGCGACATGGCCGGCCGCCAGCGCCGCCAGCGTTTCGGTGCGCAGCAGCGGCACGTCCCCGTAGCTGACCAGCACCGTGCCGCTGACCTGACTGGACAACGCTGCGAGAGCGCAGCCGGTGGCGTGCCCGGTACCGAGCTGCCGGTCCTGGATCGCGGTGACAACAGTCGGCAGATCGTCGGCGCCGGCCAGGAACTCCTCGACCTGCACGCGGCCGTGGCCGATCACCGCGACCAGGTGCTCGGGCGACAATGCGGCGAGCGCCGACACCGCGTGCCAGAGCAGCGGTTTGCCTGCGATCGAGTGCAGCACCTTGGGTCTGGCGGATCTCATCCGGGTACCGGCCCCCGCCGCCAGTACGATCGCTGCCTCGATCGGCACGGGCTCGTCGGCGGCAGGCCGAGTTCGGGGCATCGGATTCTCCGTGCTCATCGCGTTCGGGCACTGGCTCTACGGAATTTCCGCACCGAGCGATGCTAGCCGCCAGTGTGCCGGCCCACATCGCCGCCGCTGTGGGCTGCCGCGGGAACGGTCTCTCGGACACATCGGCCGGCAATCGGCAGTTGCTCCGCCGCCAGGATTCGAACCTGAACCATCTGAACCAAAATCAGAGGTGCTGCCTTTACACCACGGCGGATGGGATATTGCCGGCCATCATCCCATGCTCCGCAGAATCCGGTGCCAGCGCCAGCGGCTGGCCCGCGCGAACAGGCGAGGTTGCGCCCGAACACATATGGTGGGCAGGTCCACACCGCGGCGGCCCGCGCCGAACAGGCGGGGTGGTTGTGCCGCTGGTGCCCTCACTGCTACCGCGAGAAGGCCGAATGAATCCTCCGCAATCCGTTGCCACAGCACCAGCGCCGGTCACACCTGGAGCGGCCGCCGGCACCACCGACGCGACGGCCCAGGTGGCTGGGAAAGCCGGTCCGAAGCCGATCACGGACGGCCGGCGGGGGATCGCCGCCCAGATCGCCGTGTACGGGTTCACCCTCATCCCGCTGATCGCGGTGATCGTGGCCGTTCCGTTCGCCTGGGGCTGGGGGCTGGGCTGGACCGATGTGATCATCGGGACTTTCTTCTACTTCTTCACCGGAATGGGCGTCACCGTCGGATTCCATCGGTACTTCACTCACGGCTCGTTCAAGGCCAACCGCGGCTTGCGTAACGCACTGGCCGTTGTCGGGCAGATGGCAGTGCAGGGACCGGTGATCATCTGGGTGGCCGATCATCGCCGGCACCACGCCTTCTCGGATCGGGAGGGCGACCCGCACTCGCCGTGGCTGTTCGGCACGTCGATTGCGGCACTGGCCCGGGGCTTCTGGCATGCCCACATGGGCTGGCTGTTCACTCGTGACAACACCAACCAGAAGCGGTTCGCCCCTGATCTGCTGGCCGACAAGGACATCGTCCGTATAGACAAGTACTTCTGGGTGTGGACGATCGTGTCGATCTTCGCCCCCGGGGTCATCGGCGGGCTGGTCACCTGGAGCTGGCACGGCGCGCTGACGGCCTTCTTCTGGGCCGGGCTGGTGCGCATCGCCCTTCTGCATCACGTCACTTGGTCGGTGAACTCGATCTGTCACATGATCGGAGAGCGGCCGTTCGCCGCCCGGGACAAGTCGGCGAACTTCTGGCCGCTGGCGATCCTGAGCTTCGGCGAGTCCTGGCACAACCTGCACCACGCGGACCCCACCTGCGCGCGGCACGGTGTGCTGCGCGGCCAGATCGACATGTCGGCCAGGGAGATCTGGCTGTTCGAGAAGCTGGGCTGGGCGACCAACGTCCGATGGCCTTCAGCGCAGCGGCTGGCTCGCATTCAGGCGACCGCCAACGAGATGGGTCACTGACTGACCCAGTCGACATCGGTCTTTCTGTGCCTCGGGAATCGGCGGCCGCGTCTACGCGGGTTTGGTTCCTTCGACAACCAGCTGTGTAGCGGCTTCCGCCGGATGCATGCGAACCTCTAGTCGCTGGAGTGCGGGATGCTCGCTCTGGCCGGCTTCGACACGTTTGACAGAGAAGCCGGCCGCCTCCATCTCTGCGCTGATAGAGGCGTAGTCGTAGCAGAATCCAAGGTAGTGCTTGGCGCCGACGAACACCTCTCGTAGCAACTGCACCGGATACCGGAAGTCCCTGCCCTTCTCTCGGTTGCGCTCCATGCCCAGCTGCGCCATTTCATCGTTGTCGAGATACTGACGAGCAACGCTTTCGACGTCGGGCGTCGCCAGCCGGATGACGCCGCCTGGCGCGAGAGCGGTGAAGGCATGCTGAAATACCAGCCGCCCGTTCTCTATCGTGATGTGCTCGATGACATTGTCCGCATAAATCACATCAATCGAACCGGCGGCCACCGGCCACGGCGCAGTCGCATCGAGATAGGTCCTGGCCCGCCACACGACGTCGCAGTTCACCCAGCCCTGGATGGGCTTCCCGCCCGAGCCGATGTTGACCTTCACCGTCCCGCCACGTCGCGCTTGTTCGACTTCGTGCACGAACCGTCGGCTTCCGGAGCGCCGCCTTGCGCGGTCGAGCACCGAGTTGGCCATGGGCGCGATGGTGCTCCGGAGAGTCATGGACGAAGAGTAGATGAGCCGCCGCGAACGACGACGAGACGCAATCCCGCCCTTCACCGTCGGCGCCCCTTGATGTCGATCCGCCGGCACCCCGCGCCGGCGGAGACTGGAGCCGCAACGGACGAGCCGCAGTAACCTGAAGGGACCCCCACTCCATGCGCGGAACGGGGGTATCTGCCGTGGCCGTATGGCCGCGGCATGCTGCCCCTGACTGAGGATGGTGCGCGGTGGCTTCCGCTTCACTGGCCGGACTGACCGATGCGGTCCTGGCTGATCCTTACTTCACCGACCTGGTGTCAGCCCATAAAGTCCGCGGCAAGAGGCTGGTCGGCCCGGCCGGCAGCAGGCCGTTCGTCGCTGCCGCCCTCGCTGGCTCGGGGCGGCCGGTGCTGCTGGTGACGGCGACCGGTCGGGAGGCCGAGATCGCCACCGACGCGCTCACCGATCTGCTGGGGCGGGACGCGGCGATGCTGTTCCCCAGCTGGGAGACGCTTCCGCACGAACGACTCTCACCGCGGGCCGACACCGTCGGCCGGCGGCTCGCGGTGTTGCGCCGGCTCGCCCACCCCGAAGACGACCGGGGGGAGTCGCCGAACACCACCGAGCACGAACGGCGGGCCGCCAATCCGCTGCGGGTGGTGGTCACCACCGTGCGATCGCTGATCCAGCCGATGGCGCCCGACCTCGGTGAGATCGAAGCGGTACGGCTGGCCGTCGGCGACCAGACGGACCTGACAGAGCTGGTGACCAGGCTGGTGGATCTGGCCTACACCAGGGTCGACATAGTGGGCAAACGCGGCGAGATCGCCGTCCGAGGCGGCATCCTCGATGTCTTCCCGCCCACCGCGAACCATCCGGTCAGGGTCGAGTTCTGGGGCGAGGAGGTCACCGACCTCCGGGAGTTCGCCGTGACCGATCAGCGCTCGCTCGGCCCGGTCGAGTTGCTGGAAGCCGCCGCCTGCAGAGAGATCCTGCTCACCGAGGAGGTCCGCCGGCATGCGGGTGCACTGTCGTCATCGGCCACCGGCGATCCGACGCTGGCCGAAATGCTGGCCAAGATCGCCTCAGGTGTCGGGGTCGAGGGCATGGAGTCGCTGCTGCCCGCGCTGATGCCGGGCCGGTTGGCGATGCTCGCCGACCTGATGCCGCACGGAACCCACGTGCTGCTGGCCGATCCGGAGCGGATCCGTTCCAGGGCAGAGGATCTGCTGCGCACCGGCCAGGAGTTCCTTGCGGCATCCTGGATGGCGGCCGCCACCGGTGGTAAGGCGCCGATCGATCTGGGCGAATCCGCCTATCGTGATCTCGACGACGTGATCGACGGGATCCTGGATGCCGGCATGCCGCTGTGGCGGCTGTCACCGTTCGGTACCGAGGAGATCCCGCCGGATGCGACGGTGAGGGCCGCGCCCGCCTACCGCGGAGACATCCCGGCAGCGATCCGGGAGGCGGCCGCCCGGCAGGCGAGTGGGGGCCGCACGGTGCTGGTGGTGCCCGCTGCCGGTACGGCCCAGCGGGCGGCCGAGCGGTTTACCGAGTCGGACCTCGGCGTGGTGCTGGCCGGCACGCCGATGTCCGATCAGCCGCGCCCGGATGTGGTGACGATCGCCGTCGGCCGGCTCGAGGACGGCTTTGTTCTCGCCGGGTCGAACCTCGCCGTCATCACTGAGACGGACCTGACCGGCAACCGCGGCGCCTCTCCGGATGCGGTGAAAATGCCGTCCCGCAGGCGCAACGCCATCGACCCGGTGGCGCTGATGCCCGGCGATCATGTGGTGCACGCCCAGCATGGCATCGGCAAGTTCGTGCAGATGGTGTCGCGCAACACCGGCGGGGCGCAGCGGGAGTACCTGGTGGTGGAGTACGCGCCGAGCAAGCGCAACCATCCTGGGGACCGACTCTTCGTGCCGACCGACGCCGTCGACCAGTTGTCGAAATACGTCGGGGGCGAGACGCCGACCTTGAACAAGTTGGGCGGCGCCGACTGGGCGAAAACCAAGGGTCGGGCTCGCAAGGCGGTCCGGCAGATCGCCGCCACACTCGTCCAGGTCTACGCCGCCAGGGCATCTGCACCCGGTCACCCCTTCGCCCCGGACACGCCGTGGCAGCGTGAGCTGGAAGATGCCTTCCCGTTCACCGAGACACCGGACCAGATGGCCGCCATCGACGAGGTGAAGGCCGACATGGAGAAGGCGGCACCGATGGACAGGGTGATCTCCGGTGACGTCGGCTACGGCAAGACCGAGATCGCGGTGCGGGCCGCGTTCAAGGCCGTGCAGGACGGCAAGCAGGTCGTGGTGCTGGTGCCCACGACACTGCTGGCCCAGCAACATCTAGGGACCTTCACCGAACGCATGTCGGCGTTCCCGGTGACGGTGCGCGGGCTGTCCCGCTTCACCGACGAGCTGGAGGCGAAGAAGACCGTCGAGGGACTCGCCGACGGCAGCGTCGACGTCGTGATCGGCACCCATCGGCTGCTCCAGCCGAACATCAGGTATTCCGACCTCGGCCTGGTGGTGGTGGACGAGGAGCAGCGGTTCGGCGTCGAGCACAAGGAACACATCACGGCGCTCCGGGCGCACGTCGATATGCTCACCATGTCCGCGACCCCGATCCCGCGGACACTGGAGATGACGCTGGCCGGGATCAGGGAGATGTCCACCATCACCACCCCGCCGGAGGAACGGCACCCGATCCTCACCTACGTCGGCGCATACGACGACGCCCTCGTCGCGGCCGCCGTGCGGCGCGAGCTGCTCCGTGACGGTCAGGTGTTCTTCGTCCACAACCGGGTCGCCGACATCGACGCCGTGGCCAGACGCCTCCGGGCGGCCGTGCCGGAGGCCAAGGTCGCGGTGGGCCACGGCCAGATGAACGAGGACGCCCTGGAGAAGGTGATCAACGGATTCTGGGACCGCGAGTTCGACGTCCTGGTCTGCACCACCATTGTGGAGACCGGCCTGGACATCTCCAATGCCAACACCCTGATCGTCGACCACGCCGAGGTGCTGGGCCTGTCACAGATGCACCAGCTGCGCGGCAGGGTGGGGCGCAGCCGGGAGCGGGGCTATGCCTATTTCCTGTATCCGGGGGAGAAGGCGCTCACCGAGACCGCGCACGATCGGCTCGCCACCATCGCACAGAACTCCGACCTCGGGGCCGGGATGGCGGTGGCCATGCGTGATCTGGAGATCCGCGGTGCCGGTTCAATCCTGGGTGCCGAACAGAGCGGGCACATCGCCGGCGTCGGTTTCGACCTGTACATGCGACTGGTCGGTGAAGCGGTGACGGTCTTCAAGAAGGCAGCGGGAGCCGGCGGCAGCTCCGGTGCGGAGATCGAACCCGAGCCGGCGGAGGTGCGGATCGAGTTGCCGGTCGACGCCAGCATCCCGCACGACTACGTCCCGACCGAGCGGCTTCGGCTGGACGCCTACCGAAAGATCGCCGCAGCCTGCGGCGCGGACGATCTGGCGGCGGTCCGGGCGGAGCTGGCCGACCGGTACGGTCCGTTCGGCACCGAGGTGGAGAACCTGTTCGCGGTCGCCGGATTCCGGCGGGTGTGCCGGGCAGCCGGGGTGACCGAGGTGATGCTCGGGCCGCAGGGTCTGCGGATCGGGCCGGTGGACCTGGCCGAGTCCGCGGAGATGCGGCTCACGCGGCTGTATCCGGGAGCGAGGTACAAGGCATCCACCAAGGTGATCACGCTCAGACCGCCGACGGAGGGCACCGGAATGGCTGCACCGGTGCTCCGAGATCGAGCCCTGCTGGAGTTCTGCCAACGGGTCATTGTCGGCGTCGCAGCGACAACATCGCTGCCGCCAGTAGTCAGCAGTGGCGAGTAAGTGCCGCATAACCCGGTCGCATAGCCCGGTTGAGGCTTGAGAGGGTCACCTCCTCAGGTGCGGGCAACTCGGTCCTGAGTCACCCTAAAGGGGCAGAGAGCTCGGTTCGAATGGTGAAGGTTACGCCGTCCGATTCCTCGGCTCCTCTTTAGGGTGGTAAAGACCTCCGAGCGCTGCGATCTGTAGCCAGATCGTGGCGACGGATGTTAGATTCACGTCTCTAGCCCATACGCGTCAGTCGTGATCACTCTAGGTGATCGCCTAGATGCGGTCGGTTCTCATCGCTTGTCCAGGCGCGGCATCCTCAGTCAGGGACCAGGAACTCAGTGAATCATCATCGTTCGATCGGCTTGACCGGCTCTCGCACCGTCCGGGGCTTGGCGACGGCGTCGGTGGTCATGGCCGTCGTCCTGGTGATCTCTCTGACCTCGATCGTCTCGGCGTCCGCGGCAACGGCCGCCGGTGCGAGCGAGACCGAAGTCGCTCCCACGAGTGCGGGGTTCCACTCCCAGACTCCTACCCTGGTGTGGGGTTTGTTGGGCCTGGCCGGCCTGATCGTCGGGTTCCTCGCCTCCGGGGGTAACTCGTCCGCCGCCAAGGACTCAACCGCGCCGGCCCCGTTGCCGGGCATCCCCGCAGAGCCGGTCGGCTGAGGACATGACTCACTCGAACATGACTGCGCAGCTGTCCATAGCCATGCTGGGGACACGCGGCGTTCCGGCCCATTACGGCGGTTTCGAGACCTGTGTCGAAGAGGTGGGCCAGCGGTTGGCCGATCGCGGCCACCGGGTAGTCGTCTACTGTCGTTCGACCGATCATGAAGAAGCAAGGGACTCGCATCTGGGCATGGAGCTAGTGCATCGGCGGCCCATGCGCAAGCGGAGCCTTGAGACGCTCAGCCATACTGCGCTGTCCACTGCACACCTGGTACGTCACCGGACCGACGTAGCGTTGGTATTCAATGCGGCTAACGCGCCGTTCCTGCCTGTGATCCGCGCCGCGCGCATACCGGTGGCAACGCACGTCGACGGCTTGGAGTGGAAACGGGCCAAGTGGAGCGGCATCGGACAGACGTACTACAAGATGGTCGAGCGACTGGCCGTCAGATGGTCCGACGCTCTGATCGCCGACGCCACCGGAATCGCCGACCACTACCGCGACAAGTTCGGCGCGACAACGGATCTGATCTCCTACGGAGCTCCGGACATCTCTGGTATCGGTAGCGATCGGCTGACCGAGTTGGGCCTGGTAGCGGATCGATTCCACCTGGTGGTAGCACGGTTCGAACCCGAAAACCATGTGCTCGAGATAGTCAAGGGCTACGTCAGCAGCGAGGCGCGGCTGCCGCTGGTCGTTGTCGGCTCTGCGCCTTACGCAGGCATCTACACTCGTTCGATCCAGGAAACCGCCGATCATCGTGTGCGGTTACTGGGGGGCGTGTGGGACACCACCCTGCTGGATCAGCTGTACGCGGGCGCCCGTAGCTATATGCACGGCCATTCGGTCGGCGGCACCAACCCTTCGTTGCTGCGGGCCATCGGCGCCGGCACCGCGTGCATCGCCTTCGACGTGGTTTTCAACCGCGAGGTCTTGGGTGACGCCGGGCGGTTCTTCGCCACGCCGGAAGGTTTGCCGGAGCTGATTGCGCAGGCCGAACGCGATGAAGCGGACATTGTTCGCCGTCGAGCAGCATCTCGACGAAGGGCGGCTGCCTACGACTGGGACGACGTGGCTGACAGGTACGAGAAACTGTGCCGCAATCTTGTCGGCCGCCGATCGGGTGGCGCAATGACATCAGGCCTCACAGGTTCATCAAGTCGCACAGTCGCATCAGGCAGCACAGTCGCATCAGGCAGCACAGTCGCATCAGGCAGCACAGTCGCATCAGGCAGCACAGTCGCATCAGGCCGCAGTGTCACATCAGGGCGCACAGTGACATCGGACCGAACGAGCACAAGGACTGCAGCATGACTTTGACCGCCGCAACACCTGCCGGTCAGCGAATCCGGGTAGACAGTCATCTCGACGTGGTGCGCCGGCTCGCAAGCGCCCAGAAGACGTCCAAGGGTGCCCCGGCTTACTCCCGCTTCGTCAATCGGCCCCTCGGCCGGCAGTTCGCCGCCCTTGCTTTCCGGTTGGGTTTGACGCCAAACACTGTCACCTGCCTGAGTGCCCTGTTCTCGTTCACCGCCATCTCAGTCATCGCATTGGCGCGGCCATCGGTGATAGTCGGTGTCGTCGTTGCTGCACTGCTGGTCGTCGGGTACGCCTTGGATGCAGCTGACGGTCAGCTCGCCCGTCTGCAGGGAGGCGGTAGCTACGCGGGCGAATGGCTCGATCACATGATCGACGCTACCAAGATCTCTAGCCTTCATCTGGCCGTCCTCGTTTCACTATTCCGATTCGGCGACCTGTCGGCCGGATGGTTGCTGGTCCCGCTCGGATTCGCCGTTGTCGGCGCGGCGATGTTTTTCGGCATGACGCTCAACGACCAGCTCCGGCGGCAACACCTGGCGGCAGGAAATCCGGTTGTCGGGCCGACGCGGACCTCGACCCTTCGATCGTTCGCCGCATTACCGACCGACTACGGATTGTTGTGCGTGATCTTCGCGTTGCTCGGCTCCTCATCGGTGTTCTTCTGGGCATACGCCGCGCTGTTCGTGGGAAGTGCCGGATTCATGCTCCTCGCTGCCGTGAAGTGGTTCAGCGACATGCGGGCGCTCGACACCGCTGCGGCGACGAGATGAGCGCGCCATGGGTGGGGCCGGTAGTCCGACATGGGCGCCTGGCAGTGTTCTACTTGATCGCCGCCTGCGTGATGGCCGCCACCGGCTGTTCGACGACGTCCGACACCGTGAGTCCTTCGTCGGCAGCTTCGTCGGAAGCGCCGGTGTCGGTTGCCGCATCGACTTCGTCCGCTGCTCCCACAGCCGGGACAGACACCAGCCCAGCTCCCGCAATGTCAGGCTCCGAATCCCGGGCTGCCGGAAGTTCCACGAATATCGTCTCCTCACAACAGTCGTCCGGCTCCCGAAACGATTCTGCGTCGGCAGCTGCCTCATCGACGCAGTCTCAGGCATCCGGTGGTGGGACGGCGAAGTCGACGCCAGCCGGTGGTGGGACGGCGAAGTCGGCGCCAGCCGGTGGTGGGACGGCGAAGTCGACGCCAGCCGGTGGTGGGACGGCGAAGTCGGCGCCAGCCGGTGGTGGGACGGCGAAGTCGGCGCCAGCCGGTGGTGGGACGGCGAAGTCGACGCCAGCCGGTGGTGGGACGGCGAAGTCGCTGGCTACGGGCGGCGGAACGACAACGACCGCCGGTTCTGGCTCTTCTGTTGCCGCGCTGACAGCGGTTTCCAGCACTGCGAGTGCTTCTCCTAAGACGTCGAATTCAGCGCTCATCAGCAGGCCGGTTCCGCCGCCCCCCGGAGCGGGAGACGTCAATCAAACCGTCGCACCGGCCCCCACCCCGACGAAGAAGACGGCGCCGCTCTCAGCGAAGGCAGATCTGGGTGGCGAGGTATCAGGTGTCATCACCAAGGTGACCCCGATGACCGCCAAGGCGCTCGGCCCTGGCGAGGTCGCGGGTCCTGCCGTCGCCGTGACACTGCAGATCCGCAATGGGTCCGGCAAACGGATCGACCTCAGCGCAACGTCGGTCGAATTGGCGGACTCCACAGGCGCGCCCGGTCTGTCGATGACCGATGACCCTGCTAACCCGTTCTCCGACGAACTCGAGCCAGGTGCCACGGCGACGGGCACCTATGTGTTCCGTATCCCGACCAGCAACCGCAAGCCGATAACCGTCAGTGTCCGCTACTCCACCGAAGCGCCGATCGTGCTCTTCGTTGGCGATGCCAAGTGATCAGGAGAAATTCATGAGCATCGCACCAGGACCAATCAGGCGTCTGCTGACGCTCGTTACTGCAATCGCGACCGCGGCTGTCGGGAGCGTGGTTCTTGCCACCTCGGCATCCGCCGCGGCCGATGCGCTGCCGAGCCCTCCGCCTCTTCAGCAGCGCGATGCCACTCTCGCAACTGCCGATCAACTACCCACCGTCCAGTTGGACGACGGTGTTGCCTGGTCGCAGGCCGTCGTCGGCAACTCCGTCTATGTCGCCGGCAGCTTCGCCAATGCCCGACCGGCGGGCGCCGCCGCGGGAACGAACCTGATTCCACGCGCGAACCTGCTCGCATATGACATCAGAACGGGTGTGCTGAACGGCTCCTTCGCGCCGCAGCTGAACGCCCAGGCGCGGGTGGTTCGGAAGTCGCCCGATGGGACCCGGATCTATGTCGGTGGGGATTTCACCACCGCAGACGGCCAGACTCGGTACAAGGTAGCGGCGTACAGCACGGCCACCGGCCAGTTGATCCCTACCTTCAAGCCGGTCATCGGTGGCTCCTACGTTGTCAGCCTTGCGGCCACCAACACCACTGTCTATGTAGGCGGCTTGTTCCAAGCTGCTGGCGGCGTGACGCGCAGCAACCTTGCCGCATTCAGCGCATCCACCGGTGCGACCATGAATTGGGCGCCCACCACGGATCTGCAGGTCGATGCCATGGTGATGACACCGGACAATTCAAAGCTGATCATCGGAGGTCGCTTCAGCACTGTCAACGGAATGCCGCAGCGCGGTATGGCAGCGCTGGATCCGACCAGCGGTGCAAAAGTTCCATGGGCCGCACCCGACACCATCAAGAACGGCTCGGGCTCGGGCATCTATAAGGGCAAGGCGGGCATCTACTCGCTGAGCGCGGATGCGAGCACCATCTACGGCACAGGCTGGCTCTATGCAACCGCCAACGAGGGAAATCTCGAGGGCACTTTCGCTGCCGATCCCAATACCGGCTCGATCAAGTGGATCGAGGACTGTCATGGGGATACCTATGCCTCATATTCCGACGGCACCAACGTCTACACCCTGAGCCACGCGCACTACTGTGGAGCAGTTGGCGGGTTCCCGCAATCGAACCCGTGGGGTGTGAACATGCGTCACGCGATTGCCTTCACCGCCGCCGTCAAGGGCACTCTCGCTCACGACGCCTACGCGGGTGGAACCTACTTCGATTGGTTCGGCGCACCGGCTCCTGCGATGATCAACTGGTTTCCCGACTTCTACACCGGTAAGTACACCGGTCAGGGGCAGGCAGCCTGGACCGTAGAGGGCAATCAACAATACGTAGTACTGGGCGGAGAATTTCCTGGAGTCAATGGGGCGCCCCAGTACGGCCTCACCCGGTTCGCCACCCGGCCGACCGCGCCAGGAAAACAGACACCCCGGTTGTCCGGTGCCACCTGGGTGCCGAGTGTCCGGTCGTTGCAGCCGGGAACGGCAAAGGTGTCCTTCCAGGCGAACTGGGACAGAGATGACATGAACCTGACCTACAAGGTGGTGCGAAACGGAGATATCGCCAACCCGGTATACACCGCACAGAACAGCTCCTCGTTCTGGAATCTCCCTGGGATGGCCTTCACCGACAGCGGGCTGACGCCCGGATCGACCTACAGTTATCGCATCTATGCCTCCGATGCCGACGGCAACACCGCGGCGAGCGATCCGGTGAGCGTGACCGTGTCCGCAGGTAGCCCAAGCGCATACGCCCAGCGAGTTCTCGATGACGGTGCCGGGCTGTACTGGCGGCTCGACGAGTCGTCCGGAGCGCAGGTAGAAGACTGGGCCGGAACCAGTGTCGGAACCGCAGCAGCAGGCGTCACTCGTGGCGCCGCGGGGGCGATCAGCGCAGACACGGACACTGCTTCGACGTTCAGTGGGAGCTCGACCGGCACGGTCGTCTCGCAGAACGTGGTGACTGGACCGGACACCTACACCGCCGGAGCGTGGTTCAAGACCACGACCGGCTCCGGTGGCAAGATTCTCGGGTTCGGCAACGGGACAACCGGTCCGTCGACAAGCTATGACCGACACGTGTACATGGACGACGCCGGGCGCATCTGGTTCGGGGTCTTTCCCGGTGCGGTGAGGACAGTCAACAGCACCGGGAGCTACAACGACGGCCGATGGCACCAAGTCATGACCTCGGTAGGCGCTGACGGGATGACGCTGTGGGTCGACGGCGCCCAGGTCGCGTCGAGGTCCGATGTCACCGCAAGCAAACCGTATTCCGGATCATGGCGTGTTGGCGGCGACAACCTGGGCGGCTGGCCGAACCCGCCGTCCAGCAACTACTTCGCCGGCTCGATAGACGAAGTGGCGGTTTACGACAAGGTTCTCTCGTCTCAGACCGTGCTCCAGCAGTACCAGATCGGCACCGGAACCGCGTCCAATCAGCTTCCGTCCGCCAAGTTCACCGCTGTGAAGACGGGTCTGAAGGTTGATGTGGATGGTTCGACGTCGTCGGATCCGGATGGGACGATCGCGTCGTACCGGTGGGTGTGGGGCGATTCGACCCCGAACGGTTCGGGTGCCACAGCGACCCACACGTACGCGGCCGCCGGGACGTACACGGTGACGTTGACGGTGACGGACAACAGCGGCGGCACCGCCTCTCAGCAACAAAGCGTCACTGTCGCCGCCGCCAACCAGTTGCCGACGGCCGCCTTCACCGTGGTGAAGACCGGCTTGAAGGTTGATGTGGATGGTTCGACGTCGTCGGATCCGGATGGGACGATCGCGTCGTACCGGTGGGTGTGGGGCGATTCCACCCCGAACGGTTCGGGTGCCACAGCGACCCACACGTACGCGGCCGCCGGGACGTACACGGTGACGTTGACGGTGACGGACAACAGCGGCGGCACCAAGGATGTCAGCCACGACGTAGTCGTGGCAGCTCAAGGCACCGGCCCGATTGCGGCTGACGCCTTCGGGAGAACCTCTCCGACGGGATGGGGGACCGCTGATGCCGGCGGCACCTGGACCATTGCCGGGTCAGCGGACCTGTACCGCGTCGGCAGTGGCGTGGGAACGATATCCATGGTGAAGGCCGCACAAGGTCCATACGCGTTGCTGAACTCTGTCTCGGCGCAGGATGTCGACATGACCGTCGATGTTTCGTTGGACAAGGTCCCCAACGGTAACGGGGTGTCCGCGTGGCTGATCGTCCGGCACACCACAACAGCCGACTATCGGCTGAAGGTGAGTTGGACGGCGGCAGGCCAAGTGACGATGTATCTGGTGAAACAATCCGGCGGCACGGAGACGAACCTGGTCGGAGGTCTGGTTGCCGGTGTCACTGGGACAGACGTCCTGCGGGTACGGTTCCAGGCGACTGGGAACGGCACCACCACGCTGAAGGGCAAACTGTGGAAAGCCTCGACGCCGGAACCTGCTGCCTGGCTGCAGACCATCGCTGACACCACGGCTGGTATACAAGCGCCTGGTGGCGTGGGCTTACGGGTCTATTCGGCCTCCAACCTCACCAACTTCCCGATCGCCGCGGCGTTCGACAACTTGGCCGTCGGAGCTCCAGCCGGTCCATGACAGTCGCACGCGCTGATGGAACCAGAGTTGCCGATCGACATGCCGGCGTCGACGACGAGGTCGACGTCGGCACGTCGGTGACGGTAGCCATTCTGACCTATCTGCGCCCGGCGGATCTTCGACGGTGTCTGGATGGCGTGATGAGCGAGGTCGTGGGATTGAGGCGCGCCGCGGCCGTCGATGCAGAGATCCTGGTGGTGGACAACGATCCAGCCGGCAGCGCCGAAGAAGTCGTGACTTCGGGAGCACCCGCCTGGGTGCGTTGCGTCGTCGAGCCGTCTCCCGGTATATCGGCCGGGAGAAATCGCGCCCTGCGGGAATGTGCTCAGCGAGACCTGCTGGCATTCATCGATGACGACGAGGTCCCGCAACCAGGATGGCTGTTGAACCTGATCAAGACCCAGCAGCAGACGGCGGCGTCTGCAGTCGCCGGACGAGTGGTGTCACAGTTCGAGGGTCCGCTCGATCCTTGGGTGGTCGCCAGCCGGTTGTTCGAACGCCCCCCCCGACCCACTGGATCCAACGTCGGTGTGGCGGCGACCAACAACTTGTTGCTGGACCTTCGAAAAATCAGAGAGCTGGGCTTGCAGTTCGATGACCGCTTCGGGATCTCCGGCGGGGGCGACAGCCTCTTCACGCGATCACTGGCGGCGGCGGGCGGCATGTTGGTCTGGTGCGACGAGGCAGTCGTCACCGATCACGTTCCTTTCGAACGCATGTCAAGGCGATGGGTGATATCACGATCGCGCCGAATGGCCAATACGGAGATCAGGGTCGATCTCGCGATCGCTGGTGGCCCAGCACGCAGATTCCGGCGCCGCGTGACGGGCGCCGGTCGAGGACTGCTGCGGATGGCATCCGGCGGCGCGATGCATCTGGTTGGCAGGGTGTCGAAGGACGAGAGTCACCAGGCCAGGGGCATGCGAACCTTATCGCGAGGCGTCGGCATGGTGGCCGGCTCGGCAGGTGTCGTCCTTCATGAATATCGACGGAGGACATCGAGTGGGATCCGACATCGACTTCTCCCCCGCCTCTCAGCCTCGTCCGATGGCGACCTGACGGTCCTCGCGTCCTTTCCGCATCCGCGCCCCACCACCAATCCCTACATCGTCATGCTGGCCGAGTCGGTGGCACGGGTTCCGGGGATCCAGATGCGCTACTTCAGTTGGCGTCGCGCTATCCTTGGCCGCTACCACGTCTTTCATGCCCACTGGCCGGAGGCTCTGATCGGAGGCCCTGCTGGACCGAAGAAGGCGGCCAGGCAGGTACTGTTCGCCCTCATGCTCGTGCGTCTTCGGCTGACCAGGACTCCAGTCGTTCGAACGATCCACAACCTTCGCCCGCATGAGGGTAAGACCCGCATCGAGAACGCACTGCTGGTCGCGGCAGAGCGTCGTACTGCGCTGCAGATCGGTCTGAACGACCAAACCCCGCCCGCTGGAGTCCCGACCGAGACGATCCTGCACGGTCACTACCGGGACTGGTTCGACGGGCTGTCATGTCCAGCATCGGATCCAGGCACCATCGTCATGCCTGGTCTGATCCGCCAGTACAAGAATGTGCCGGCATTGATCAAGGCATTCCGTGCCATTGACAGTTCAGCCCTGACCCTCCGTATAGTCGGGCAACCTGCCGATTCCGATCTGGCTCGGTCGCTGATCCGGCTGGCGGTCGGCGACAAACGGATCGTGCTGCGGTTGCGCTTCCTGCCAGACCGGGAGTTCGCCGAGGAGGTCGGCAGGGCTGAACTGGTGGTGCTTCCGTACACCGACATGTTCAATTCGGCAAGCGCTCTGATGGCCTTGTCGTTCGACCGCCCGGTTCTGGTACCCGACAACGAGATCAATCGTCGGTTGGCGGACGAGGTGGGTCCTGGATGGGTGTTCTGCTTCAGCGGGAACCTCGCGCCCGCGGACATCACGGATACGCTCGCCCGACTTCGCGGAGAGACACATTCCGGCCGCCCCGACCTGTCTGGACGCAATTGGGATCGTGTGGGGGATGATCATGTCAAGGTGTACCGCCGGGCCCTGGAAGCGACAGGTCGGTCAAGCGAGCTGACGCCGCCGATCGTTCATGCGGAACGGCACGAATGCGCATAGTTTTCGACGCGTACTGGTGGAGTTCTGGCCCACCGTCGCTCCGCCACGTCGTGCGAGAAACCGTCACCGCCTGGAAGCGGGAGTACCCCGATGATGACATCCTGGTCGTGGTCAGGCACAAGGACGCAGACAGTGCCCGAGATGATGTGCCGCCGCTGGTCGCTGTTCACGGCACCCGGTGGTGGCCGCAGGCTCTCGTAGCAACTGTGGCTTGTCGCCGGGCGGCGAGACTGTTCGACGCCGATGTCGTCTATACGCAGAACTTCGCAGCTTCGACGAGCCGGCTCAGTGCGGTGTTCATCCACGACGTGTTGTTCGTGACCAATCCCGAGTGGTTCAGCTGGATCGAGAGACGATACTTCTCGCTGATGCCGCGGCTGGCCTCGAGGGCAGATGTGGTGCTCACCTCGAGTGTGACCGAAGCCGAGCGCATCGCCGGGAACTCGCGAGCACACAGGGTAGTCCCTGTCGGCATCGGCCTGAGTACCGAACTGATCGGCCACGACGACCTTGATCCGGTGGCGGGCCTCGCCCCTGGCCGATTCCTGCTCACGGTAGGTCGGCTGAACATACGGAAGAACCTGGCCAACACCATCGCGGGCGCCTTGCGGAGCGAATGCGTGCAGGTCGACAACCCGTTAGTGGTGGTGGGCAGCGCCAACGGCAGGAGCGAACGGCTCCCCGCATGGGCGGAGCGCGCAGTTGACGACGGCCGAGTTCGGTTCACCGGGTTCGTCAGCGAAGCGCAGTTGCGATGGTTGTACTCCAACACTTCGCTGTTCCTCTTCCTCTCCCGTGCTGAGGGTTTCGGTATGCCCAGCATGGAAGCATTGCATTTTGGCGCTCCGATGATCGTCAGCGACATCGCTGTCTTCAGGGAAATTCTCCCTACCGCCGTTCCCAAGGTTCACCCCGGCGATATCACAGCGATCTCGGCGGCCATCCGCAGAGTGTTGACAGCCGAAGATGCACCATCGGAGCGCGCGAGCATGACGGGGTCGCGCGACTACAACTGGAACAACACCGTGTCGAGCGTTCGCTCGGAGTTGTCCAGAAGTCTCCGGGATCGCGCGGGCCCCGAAGCCTTGAAGGGGCGGCCTTGACGTCCCCCCGAATGGCCTTCGTCAGTGTCGTTTTCGAGGCTGAGTTCCGTTTACTGGAACTCCAGGCACGCTCGATGGCGCGGTTTCTGTCGCGACAGCTGCCTGCCGAGATCATTGTCATCGACAACTCAGCGCGCGGCATGGATACTGGCATGCGGGATCATCTATTGACCGCCTACGGAGGGCTGGCCGATCTGGTGCGCATTGTGCGTCCACGGGACATCTGCAGTGTTCCAGGAGCAATCGGCTGGCGCAGCCAGCAGGTTCTGAAGCTGTGTGTCGTCGATCTTCTGAAGACCGAAAGGTATGTAGTTCTCGATGCAAAGAACATTTTCATTGATGAACCGTCTTCCGAATTCTTCGAAAACGCCGCGGGGAAGCCAAGGGTCAATGCCTACAGCTACCGATCCCATCCCCTTCGGCCGGTGCTGGAGCACGTCCTCACATATCTGGGCATCGACCCAGTGGACCACGTTGATCGGTTTACCGCGACAGTGACGCCCTTCGTACTTGAGACGGCAATTGTCCGGGAGCTCATAGCCGGTATCGAACAGAACAGCGGACTGAGGTTCGCACAGGAGTTCGTCCGGAACAGCCTGACCGAGTTCTTCCTGTATTCAGGGTGGATCATCGCCAGCGGGCGGGCGCTCGAGGACGTCTACGACTTTCATCAGGTGTCGTGCCCGAATGTGTGGCCGCACTCTGCGAACCTGAGCGGCGTCGAGGCGGCGATTCGGCAGGCGAACGAAGGGCATGCGCCGATTTTCACGGTGCATCGCAAGGCATTGGGCGCACTTGACCCGCAGAGTCTAGATGTGCTGGCCGGTTTCTGGACCGAACGGGAGGCATTCCCGAGCGTCGAGGACGCAAGGTCGTTCATCACCGACTTTCGAGCTGCGTTCGAACGAGAAGAGAGGATACGGCGTCTGCGAGACCTGCCGCACAAGGCAACGGCATTCGGGCGCGATCTACGACGCAAAGTGCAGAAGCACAGAGCGAATCGCTGATGGATATCGCGAGTAAGTATGGAGCGGGCAGATCGCTGTGACTCGACCAGCGCTGGCCGTGATCGTCGTCAATTACGGGTCGGACGAACTCGTGGAACGGAACCTGAAGGGGCTGGACGCCGCCGCCGATGGGATTCGGGTGTTCGTGGTGGACAACTTCTGCTCGATCGAGTCCAGCCAGGCCATGGAGGCGGCGGCTGGCCGCCATGGGTGGAATCTGATCAGCTCACGGACGAACTTGGGCTTTGGCGCTGCTGTCAACCGCGGGGCCCGCCGGGCCGTCGCCGCCGGTTGTGATTGCTTGGTCTTCTTGAACCCCGACGCGTCGATCTCGTTGGAAGATCTCCAGGCACTGGGCGCCGCCTGCTCCGCGGACCGCGCGGCACTGATCAGTCCCGTGGTGGTGCGAACCGACGGGACTCCCTGGTTCAGGATCGGTCGAATCGTCGTCGAAGGCGGCGGGCTTGCTCCCATGAGGCAGCCGCCCTCTGCCGACGACATCGGCTGGTTGACGGGAGCATGCCTTGCTGTGCATCGTGATCTGTGGGAGCGCCTGGGCGGGTTCGACGACGACTATTTCCTCTACTGGGAAGATGTGGACCTGAGTTTCCGCTGTCGAGAGATCGGCGGGCATCTGATCGTCCGGGAAGATCTGACAGCGGTGCACATGGTCGGCGGTACGCAGGGCGGCGAAAGTGGTAAGTCGTCCGCCTACTATCACTACAACTGCCGCAACCGGCTCATTTTCGCGGGCAAGCATCTGGGCTGGCGAGATCAGTTCCGGTGGGTGCTCACCACTCCTCGGGACCTGCGTGAGGTATTGAACAGAGGAGGATCGCGGCAATACCTCCATCTGAAGGCCGCTCTCTGGCCGGCCGCGACCGGCTGCCTGTCCGGGCTCGGCTGGTTGATACGACTGAACCTCCGAAGGAGGAGCAGAAGGACAGCAACTGCGCAGCGATGGACGGATGCACCGGGCCGGGCCCGACCGACGAACGCCGGCGTTCGGGGGGAATCTGAACGATGAAACGGAAATGTGATGAAGGCGCTGGTGCTGTGGTCCGACAACGTCTCGGAGAACCTGGGTGTGCGCGCGCTGGGGCAGGGCTCGGCGCGGCTGATCACCAGGGCATTCCCCGGTGCCGACGTGTCGTTCCGCAACTACGGCCGCGGAGACGGCCCGCCGGGAATCGCACATACCAAGCAGATGACCCAACAGGTGGCGAGGGGCCGGGGAATCCTGATCGACTGGCTGCGGACGTACGACCTGGTGCTCGATACCCGGGCGGGTGACAGTTTCGCCGACATTTACGGGATGAGACGCCTGGTGACCCTGACCTTGACCGCCGAGCTGGTGCACCGCGCCGGCGTCCCGCTGGTACTCGGGCCGCAGACGATCGGTCCGTTCACCTCGCGGAGAGGCCGATGGCTGGCGACTCGATCGTTGCGCCAGGCGAAACTCGTCATGGCGCGAGATCCCGAGAGCGCGGCAGCCGCGGCCGCGCTTCGCCGGCCGGCGGATGTGTCGACCACCGACGTGGTGTTCGAATTGGATGAGCCCGCGCCCTCGGGCAGCCGGGATGTGGTACTCAATCCATCGGGACTGCTCTGGTACCCCAACGGCCACGTCGACTCGGACCGTTATCGACAGATCGTGAGCGAGCTCTGCCGCTCGCTCGGCCGTGCGGGGCGCAAGGTGACGTTGATGGCTCACGTTCTCGATTCACCTCGAGCCGACAACGATGTGCCGGTACTGAGAGAACTCGCCGATCGCGTCGGTGGTGTCGCGGAGGTCGTGGTCCCGGGATCCTTGGAGCAGGCGCGAGGCGTGCTGGCGTCGGCGGACGTGGTCATCGGATCAAGGATGCACGCCTGCCTCAACGCCCTGTCGGTGGGTAGGCCTGCGATTCCCCTGGCATACTCGCGCAAGTTCGCGCCGCTGCTTCGGGATCTCGGGTGGCCTCACACCGTCGAACTCAACGAAGGACTCGGACAGGTCGAAGCAGTCCTCCGCGCCGTGGAACACCCCCGGCTTCTGGAGCATGTTCAGCCCGTTCGAGACCGGGCGGCTGAACGGTTGGCCGTCGCCGAGAGGGCCTTGGCGACGGTGGCGTGACCCGGCTGAGGAGGCCCTGTGAGTGACGGGGAGCCGCTGGGCGAGGCGCGCCCCCCGGCGGATTCGGAGCAGGCTACCGCGGATAAGGACGACGGGGCGGCCGGCCGCAACATTGCGCCGACTGTCGACCCCGGTGGTTCACTCGGGAACCGGGCGGCGCGGGGCGCCAGCGTCGTGATGTTCGGTCAGGGTCTTCGGATTCTGATGCAGATCGCCTCCGTGGCGGTGCTGGCCAGACTGCTCACGCCCATCGACTACGGCCTGGTGGCCACGGTTCTCGTCATCGTTGGTGTCGGTGAGATTTTTCGGGACTTCGGTCTGTCGACGGCTGCGATCCAGGCCGAGCGACTGGATCGCCATCAGCAGGAGAGCCTGTTCTGGCTCAATGCTGCCATCGGCCTCGGCCTGGCTTGTGTGACTTTCGCAGCAGCGCCTGCTGTCGCAGCTGTTCTCGACCAACCGGCACTTGGCCCTATCACCAGGGTGCTCGCGCTCACCTTCCTGATCAACGGGATGACGGCGCAGTACCGGGCGGACCTGAACCGGAGGATGAAGTTCGGCTCGCTGGTAGCGGCGGACGTCATAGCCCAGGCGGTGGCGTTCGCCGTTGCGGTCGTATGGGCGGCACGGGGCGGCGGCTACTGGTCGCTGGTCGCGCAACAACTCGCGCAGGTGACCGTCGCGTTGGCCCTGCTCGTCACCATGGCGCGCTGGGTGCCCGGCCGACCCAGGCGGGGAGCAGACATCAAGCCGATGGTCAGGTACGGCCGCAATCTGGTGGCGACCCAGCTGGTGGGATATGCGAACAACAACGTCGACACCTTGACCATCGCTATCAGATTCGGCCCGGCACCGCTGGGCATATACACCCGCGGTTTCCAGCTGTTGATGAGCCCCCTGAACCAACTCAGGGCACCGACCACCACCGTTGCGCTTCCGGTGCTGGCGAGGCTGCGGAACGACACGGCCCGAGCGGGTGACTACATCAAGCGGGGCCAGCTGGCGCTGGGCTATACGTTGGTCGCCGGGCTCGCGTTCGCTGGTGGAACCTGTGTGCCGCTGGTCAAGGTGGCGCTCGGGGATCGTTGGTCCCAGGTCGCGGCGATCTTCGGCATCCTCTCCGTCGGCGGGGCGTTCCAGACCCTGTCCTACGTCGGCAACTGGGTCTATCTTTCCCGCGGGCTGACAGCGAGCCTGGTCAGGTACACGTTGATCAGCTTGTCCATCAAGATCATGGCGGTCCTGATCGGCAGCAAGTGGGGCATTGTGGGCGTGGCCGCCGGCTACTCGATCGCGCCAGGTATCGCCTGGCCGCTGTCGCTCTGGTGGCTTTCGCGTCTGACCGAACTACCGGTCAAGGAACTGTGGCTCGGAGCCATGCGGATACTCGGGTGTGCTACCGGGGCCGGCCTGACCTGCTTGCTGGTGGTGCAACTGTGCAGCGGTCTCAATCCCCTGGTTCAGCTGACAGCCGGGGCGGCGACCGTCGCCGCGGTCTACCTGCTGGCCGCGCGGATCTTCCGAAGCATCCGATCCGACTTCCGCGCGGTGGCGTTGATCGCCAAGGGGGCACTACAGCGATGAGGGACCAGAGCCAACGACTTCGCCGGCAGGTCGAGAGGGTCGTCCGGCGCGGGAATTGTTCCGGATGCGGCGCCTGTGCCGCGCTGTCGAGTTCCCTCAGAATGGAACTCGACAGAAACGGCTATTCGCGACCATCGTGGACGGAGCCCAAAGAACCTGAGCCCGCGGGCGCAGCCGCTCGGTTCCGTGCCGTCTGTCCCGGAGTGGCGGTCACAGCACCTCGCCCCCCCGGCACCACGGTGCACCCGACCATGGGTCCGTACGTATCAGTCTGGGCGGCATGGGCGACCGACCCCGATGTGCGTTTCCGTGGGAGCAGCGCCGGGGTGCTGACGGCCCTGACACTGTGGCTGCTCGAAACCGGAAGAGCCAACGCGGTGACCGGATCGTCCATGTCCGAACAGGCTCCCGTGCGGACTGTTGCGCTGCAGCTGCGCTCGAAGGAGGAGGTTCTCGGCGCGGCCGGATCCCGCTATGCGCCGGTGTCGAACGCACAGATCTTTGATGCGGGGGATCGATCGACCGCTTTCGTAGGAAAACCCTGCGAGGTGTCGGCTGCGAGGCAGATGTCGGCGGTCCTGAACACAGGACCATCTGACAGCGAACCGATCCTGTTGTCCTTCTTCTGCGCGGGCGTTCCCTCCCAGCATGCGACCGAGGAACTCACTGCGCATCTCGGGGTTCCGCCGGACGAGGTGGCATCGTTGAGATACCGAGGTGACGGATGGCCTGGCTCATTCAGCGTCAGGAGCCGCTCCGGGTCGGTCTCGCAGCTTTCCTACGAGGAGTCATGGGGTGAGCACCTCGGCAGACGCCTGCAGTCGCGCTGCAAGATCTGCCCCGACGGAACGGGCGGTCACGCAGACATCGCGGTGGGCGACTTCTGGGAGGCAGGGACCTCCGGATATCCCGTCTTCGACGATGCCGAGGGTATGTCGGTGGCGATTGCCCGCAACCGACGTGGACACCGCATGCTGATGAGCGCGCGAGACAGCGGAGTCGTCGGCCTGTCTGCCGCGACGCTCGATGCCGTTGCCGGGGTCCAACCCCTGCAGGTTTCGCGCAGGATGACGCTGCTGGGCCGGGTGATCGGTCGATGGTTTGCCTGCAGACCTGGGCCCCGCTATCGGGGCTTCGCTCTCTGGCGACTTGCCGCCTCGTGGCCACGGGAGAGCCTGGTTGCGGCCATCGGTACGTATCGGCGAACCCGCGGCGAAGGTCGATCCTGACGCGCGGATGGCGCGGTGCCCACCCGACTGCGGCCGTGGAGTTGTGGTGTGTCGCGAGGCACCTGCGTGCACCGCAGGTACCTCGCGAGCCCGAATGGTGACCCATATCACAATTCCGCTCCGAAGGGGAAGGACCAGGCCGATCGTTCGATAACTGGGCCTGATGAGTGATGACGCTCCGGCGGCATGTACCCGTCCGTGGTAAAGATTAGCAGAGAGTCACTGGTTGGCTACTCCCAGTAATGAGGGCATACCCGCCGGAATACGCCACATGTGGGATTTCTGACCTTTTGATCTACCGTCCTGACCCATGGTCAAAGCAACGGTAGGTGCCCACAGGGCACAGCGAATGTTTGGGCGGCGCTCGGACCGGGTTGGCGCAGGTCTGCCTAAGCCCGGGCGGTGGGTCATCCCGATCTTCGTGGCGCTGTTAGTGCCCGTTGCAGTCGGGTCATCCCCGGTGCTACTACCGTCGGTGTTCGCGGCCTCCGGAACCGCAACTTCTCAAGCTGAAGTTCCGCAGTTCACTATGACCAGAGTGAAGATCCTGCCGGCCGCTGGTTCGCCGCGGCCGGCCTCCGGTAAAGAGGCTGCGCTGCCATGGGCAGGGTCTTCCGTTTCCGCGGTGATAACGGGTGCCGGGCAAGTCCTCGTCGGCGTGCGGGGAACGGCCTGTAAGGGGAGTGCCGAGATAGAAGGATTCGTTGACGGCAAGTCGGTCGGTAGGACTCAGGTAGTCGACAGCACGCAATACGGGCCGCGCCGATTAGGCATCTCTCTTGCCCAGGGAAATCACACGGTCAAGGTCGTGTCCGTGAGTGACGCCATGGTTCCTGGAGTGTGCGATCGGAATGCGTTCGTGTCGTCCATATCCATAGCGCCGGTCGCTCCGCCGATGCCGCCCGTCGAGCCCGGAGCCGGCAACACTGGTGTACCTGCCGGGACTCCGCTGACCGTTCATCAAGGCGACCTGACCGTCACTACCGACGGCACCGTCATCGACGCCATGGACATCCGCGGATACGTCTACGTCAAGGCGAATCGGGTGACCATCACCAGATCGCTGATTCGTGGCGGCTCCGACGTCAACACAAGCCATGCCCTGGTGGCGAACTGGTGGGGCAACACCGGACTGTTGGTGCAGGACTCGACGCTCAAGGCAGATGTCACGAGTCTGCACCTGGATGGTATTTCTGGGGGCGGATACACCGCTCGTCGGCTGAACGTCTCGGCTGTCGTCGACACCGCAAAGGTGATCGGCTCGAATGTGACGATCGAGAACTCTTGGATGCACGGCACTACCTACTCGGATCGCGATCCAAATCAATCCGATGGAAAGACCCACGACGACAATGTTCAGATTGAGGGCGGGTCAAATATAGTCATTCGCGGAAACCTCTTGGAGAACTCTCACAACGCTGCCATCATGGTTACGCAGAATTACGCGGCGACTGCCAACGTCATGATTCAGGCGAACCACCTCCGTGGCGGTGCTTGCACGGTGAACGTCAGTCAGCAGGGAGTCAATCGGCCGATCCTGGGTATGGCAATCACAGGTAATCGTTTCGGACCCGGTTGGTATGGTACGACTTGTCCGATTCGAGTACCGACATCGTCGCCAGTTTCCATCTCCGCGAATGTTTGGGAGCCGAGCATGGCGGCAGCCAACGCGAACAGGTACTGAGCCTCGTCGCTCGCCGGCGGTCGGGACGGCTCGTCGCGCAGCTCGGTGACGTCTACCCCGAAACTGAGCCACTGTGGATTCATCGTCTCGTTGAGTGCCCCGAGCTACGCTGAGCCCACTTGGTGTTCCGCAGCGGTCGACGATGGGGGCCCGATGCTCGACTTGACCCAACGGAGCAACGAAGCCCGCTCGGGTTTCCCCCGGCCCGCCCGCGTCGGCCCTTTCCCTTCGCAGTGACCCCCGAGGACATGTCGATCGCACTGATCCTTCCCGCCCTCCTGGCATTGGCCGTCACTTGCCTGGTAGGAGCGGTGATGCATCGGGTTCCCCGGGTGGCTGTATCAATGTGGCTGCTCACTATCGCCTTCGTCCCGATCTGGCTGGGTGTCGGCCTGCCGCTCTACTTCTACCCGGCCAGTCTCGTCGGCATTTTGGTGCTGGTGGCCATCCTGCCGCTGAAAGTGGGATTGGTCGGACCGGCCGACCTGATGATCGGTATGTTCTTCATCGCCTGTCTGGCCCCGGTGATCGGAGGAGGCGCGACGATCACTACCGTGTTCGTCGCGACTACACAGTGGATTGTCGCGTTCTTGGTCGGGAGGCTGCTGTCGTCGAAGGTCTCCTTCGAGTGGATCTACTCGTGCGTCGGCCTCGTGTTCTCGGCGGTGGCGACGCTTGCCCTGATCGAATTCTTCTCGGGCTGGAATCCGTTCGTCGGTCTCGGACCGGTGACCACACTGCACCTCGACTGGGCGAGCCTGCAGGGGCGGGGAGGCCTTGTGCGTGCGGAGGGAGCTTTCGGCCACTCCATCGCCTTGGGTTCGAGCCTCGCGCTGGCGATTCCGCTCACCATGGCGTCGTCCTTCCGGCCACCGATCAGGATCCTGATGTCGGTGCTGATGCTGTGCGCCGTCGCGGTCACGCTCAGCCGTGTGTCGATGCTCGACGCCGCTCTGGCAATGGTCCTGGCGGTCGGACTTGTGGGACGGGGTATTTCTCGGGCCGCCCGTATCGGGGGTATTTTCGCGCTGCTCGTCGTGACGGTTTCGATAGCGCCGTTCGTCAGTTCCGTCCTGGCGACCGCCGGTGAGGAAGCAACCCGGAGCGCCGGCTATCGATCATCGCTGACGGACCTGATTCCGTTCATCTCCCCGCTGGGCTTCTCGTCGGTGGCCAGCAGGACCTCGAGCGGCGAGCTGTATTTCGGTCGATTCCAATCCATTGACAGCCAGCTGATCCTCATCGGGCTCACATACGGCTGGGCTGCACTGGTGTGCGCAATCGTGCTGCTCGCCGTTGCTGTGACAGTCGTACTCCGGCGCCACGCCAGCCCGGGCACAGTGGCGATCGTTGCGCAAATTCCGGCGCTGGTCACCGTAGCTCTCATCACCCAGTACTCGATGTTCTTCTGGTTCGTCGTGGGACTGGCGGCTGCCGGTCAGATGCGATCGTCAGTACGGGTACCGACCGAAGCTGGCGGAGAGGGTGAACAGGACGGGGAGGCCAATCCGATCGGGTCCGCTCGCCGGGTTGCCTAGAATAATGTGGGAGGCGGACCGCCCCGCCGGACTGCACCATCTGCGTAGGGTCAGTATTCTGACCTGGCCGAACCGGCCAGACGCCGTCCGGGTCTCGACCACCAATCGGGACCGTGAACCGACACAAGGGAAGCGCTGGCCAGATGCATGCACTGGAGTACTTCGCGATTCTTCGGAAACGCTGGTTGTACATCATCATCCCGCTCCTGGCTGGCCTGGCGACTTCCGCAGTGCTGTCCCTTGCATCCAATCCCGAGTACCAGGCCACGGCGAGCGTCTATTTCTCGCTCCCGTACGGCAACACAGCAAGCGACCTGTTCCAAGGCTCGAATTACACACAGCAACAGCTTGCTTCGTACGCCAACCTGACCACCATGCCGGTGGTCCTGCAGCCAGTCATCGACAAACTCGGACTCGGAGTCACCACCGCGGCACTCGCGGGCAAGGTGACGGCCGTCTCCTCAGCGGACACCGTGATCATCGACATCCGGGCAGCCGACCAGTCGCCCGCGGAGGCTGCCAACATCGCCAACACCGTTGCGGACCAGCTCGGTCTTGTGGTCAAGCAGCTCTCCCCGAAGGACGCCACCGGGAAGTCGCAGATCGATGTGAGCACGGTGGGAACTGCGTCGGCACCGTCGGCGCCGAGTTCCCCGAAGACGAAACGTAATCTCGCTGTCGGGGGGTTGGCGGGTCTGTTCCTCGGATTGCTGATCGCGTTGGCTCGCGATCGTTTCGATACCAGGGTCCGCACCATCAAGGACATCCCAGGCGTCTCCGGTCTGGCCACCATCAGCTTCGACAAGGCCGCGAGGCGATCGCCCTTGATCGGCAAGGGGAACGCCCGCTCGATTCGGGCCGAGGCATTTCGGCAGTTGCGGACGAATCTGCAGTTCGTCGACGTGGGTAACCCAGTCAAGGTGATGGTGGTGACGTCCTCGATCGCGGCAGAGGGGAAGTCGAGTACGGCGGCCAACCTCGCGGTGATGTTCGCCGAGACGGGCCGGAAGGTACTCCTGGTCGAGGCCGACCTTCGGCGGCCGAGGGTGTCGGACTACCTGGATCTGGAACGTTCGGTCGGCCTGACCAACGTGCTAGCCGGCCACGTGGACGTCGACAGTGTGCTGCAGACTTGGGGACCTGGCGGCCTGTCAGTCCTTCCCAGCGGCTCGATCCCGCCCAATCCATCCGAGTTGCTGGGCAGTCAGAACATGATCGACCTGCTGACCATCCTTCGGGCCAGGTTCGACATGATCGTCATGGACACACCGCCGCTGCTCCCTGTCACCGACGCCGCGGTCACTGCCGTCCAGACGGATGGCGCCGTCATCGTCGTTCGTTATGGCAAGACCACCCGCAACCAAGTGAACACAGCGTTGCAATCGCTGAGGTCCGTCGACGCGCGGGTGTTGGGTGTCGTTCTGAACATGGTTCCGACGAAGGGTACGGATTCCGCGGTCAGCTACGACGGCTACGGCTACTACGAGGATGACCCGGCCAGCGGGCCTCCGTTGGAGAACAAGACCGTTCAGTCCGGACCCGGTCGGGCACGTCAGGATGCCGCACTCAACGGGCGAGATTCCGCTACTGAGGCGATGAACGGCGCGACGCTCGAGCCAACCGTAGATTTCGGCGTCCACACACCCCAGAGTCGAGCTCGGAGCGATGGTATGTCCGGCGCGGATGCCCCCGGGGAGTTGTCTGCTGCCGTCGGCGACGATCAGGTGGGTGACGATCTGCGCACGGAAGACCGCGCCGTTGAGCCGGAAGCATTATCAGCTGTGATCGGGGATGACGATCAACGGACTCGTGGGGGCTGGGTGCCCGGGCAAGCGCCGACGGCACATACTTCCGATAACCAGCGGACTGTACGAGAAGGGGCCTCGGAGCCTGAGGTCAGCGATGCTTCCGCCACCACGGCCGCGCGGCCGCGGATGGGATGGAACCGGCAAGGTCGAAAGCGCTGATCGTTCCGGCGATCGTCTCGATGGTCCGTCGAAATCCTCGTAGTGGGCCTCCCACCGGATCGGGGATATCTTCCAAGGTGGGATCGCCTGCTTGGTTGCCACCTCGGTTGTCCAGTGCGGTCTGGACCAAGGTGGGACCGCCAGCGTTCAGCTGATCGCGCTGTTCGGCGGCCGGCAGCAGCCGCGCGAATTGGCGCATGGTGAACGTCCGACGAGCCGCGTCAGGCCGCAGTTGCACCACTGCGCAGCGGTGCGCGCGCTCCGCCGTCAAGATGAGATCCGCTGAGTCCACCAGTTCGGAGCGCAGCAGGCTGCTCCGGAAAACGGAGTGTTCCACCCCCCATTCGTCAAGGACCCGAGCGGCCAGCGGATGCAGACCGGCGCCGGTCCTGGCCGCGATGCCCGCCGAGCTCACGTGCCATCCGGCGTTCGTCAACCGGGGGTCGTAGCGCAACCCCGCCCGGAACAGGAGCTCGGCCATCGGCGAACGGCACTGATTCGCCCAGCAGACGTACAGAAGGCGAAACTGCCCGGTCGAAGCCTGGTTCACCGAACCTCCGTACGGGTGCCGACCTGCCATCGATGGCTCGAGACTACGGCGAACCATCGGAGCGGCGATGTCGGTGCGGACAAAACCTCCACGATCGGGTGAATCGTTAACTACAAGTAGCCATGAAGCCGACGGATGCGTACATTGGGGTGAATCAAGCCGAAATCGAGCTCGCGCACTCTACAGAGTGTAACAGCGTCCGCCCGGACCGACCGCGATCTGGTTCTCGGCCGGCAGCACAAGGGGACACGTATGCGGATCGGCTATGCGCCGGGGGTCTACGACCTGTTTCACGTCGGTCACCTCAACATCCTGCGTCACGCCAAGTCACAGTGCGATCACCTGATCGCGGGTGCGGTGTCCGACGAGATGGCCGAGCTGGCCAAGGGGCGTCGGCCGGTCGTGCCGCTCGCGGAACGGCTGGAAATCCTGCGTGCGATCAAGTTCGTCGACCAGGTGCACGCCGAGACGGTGCCGGACAAGGTCGACACCTGGCGATCGATCGGGTTCGACATCATCTTCAAGGGCGATGATTGGCGCGGAACGGCCAAGGGCGCCAAGCTCGAGGCCGACTTCAGCGCCGTCGGCGTCCGGGTCGTCTACTTTCCCTACACCGTGCACACCTCCAGTACCTTGCTGCGGCGGGTGCTGACTGCGATGGATGCAGGTGTTGATCCGGCCTACGAGGCGCTGGCGTCGGAGCAGAAGGTCGGATGATGTCGGCCTCAAGCGAACTCGTCGACGGGACTGCCAGCCTGCGCGCCGCCGACGCTGCCCAGGAAGCCGTCAAGCCAGCTGCTACCGCTTCGTCGGGGGCCAACAGCCCGGCACCGGCCATCTCCGGGGTTCCGGTGACGCTGCCGCAGCCGGCGAGTGTGAGTCATTGGGGCAAGCGGTATGCCAGACGATTGATGTTCACCGATCTCATCGCGCTGGCGTGGGCGGCGATCGGGGTGCACATGGTGCGCCTGAACGGGTTGCACGGCGATCGGCTCTCGGCCGAAGCCGGCGGGCTCCCAATCTTGGCGCTCACCGGCACGCTGGCCGTGGTGTGGTTCGCCGCCCTGACGCTGGGCGGCACTCGGCAGCCAACAGCGGTGGGTCACGGCCCGGTCGAATACAAACGGATCGCCCAGATCACTCTTTCGGTCTTCGGGGGTACGGCGATGCTGTCCTACCTGTTCGAGCTCCGGCTCCCCCGCAGTTACCTGTTGATCATGATGCCGGCCGGTCTGGTGGCACTGGTGATGTCCCGCTACGTCTGGCGCCGATGGCTGCACGCGCGTCGCGACTTCGGACACTTCCAGTCTGCGGTACTCGCTGTCGGCAGCGCCGCCACCGTGACCGCCCTGGTTCGGGATCTGCAACGGTCGCCACGTGCCGGCTATCGGGTGGTCGCGGTGTGCCTGACCCGCAGGCCCGGTGAGGACGCTCCCGCGAGCCTTGACGGTCTTCCCGTTGTCGGGGGTATCGCCGACGTCAAGGACGCCGTTCGCCGGGTGGGTGCCGACACGGTAGCGGTGACCGCCTCCGCGTCGATGGGCCCGAGCGTGGTTCGCGAGCTGTCCTGGCAGCTGGAGGACACGCCGGCCAATCTTGTCCTGGCGCCCGCATTGACCGACATTGCCGGTCCGCGGATCCACACCCAACCGGTGAACGGGCTGCCACTGATCCACGTCGACCGGCCGAGTTACCGGGGGGCCAACCGGCTGCTCAAGAAGACGTTCGACCTGGTGGTCGGGTCCATGGTGCTGATCGTGCTGTCGGTGCCGCTCACGGTGATCGCCGTTCTGGTCAAGCTGTCCAGCCCGGGGCCGGTGTTCTTCCGGCAGCAGCGGGTGGGGATCAACGGCCGGATGTTCCACATGATCAAGTTCCGTTCGATGGTGGTGGACGCGGAGGCGAGCTTGGCCGCCCTGCGCATGCAACGCGCCGGGGCGGATGCCGGAAACGACGTCCTGTTCAAGATGAAGGAAGATCCGCGGATCACCAGGGTCGGCAAGATCCTTCGGCGCCTGTCGCTGGATGAGTTGCCGCAGTTGTTCAACGTGCTGCTCGGATCGATGAGCCTGGTCGGGCCGCGCCCGCCGTTGGCCGCGGAGGTCGAGCGGTACGGCTCCGACGCCCGCCGCCGACTGTTGGTCAAGCCCGGGTTGACGGGGTTGTGGCAGGTCTCCGGACGGTCCGATCTCAGCTGGGAAGAGTCGGTACGGCTGGACTCCTACTACGTCGAGAACTGGTCCATCACCGGTGATCTGGTGATCCTGTGGAAAACCGCGCGGGCGGTCGCCGGAGGCGGCGGCGCCTACTGAGTGCGGGTCGTACAGTCCGGCAGTTCGACCTGCGGGATGAGATCGGCGAGTTCGGGGGGCCGGCTGGTTGCGGCGACCGGCACCAGGCGCCCGGCGGTTCGACGATAGAGGCCGCCACGGGGAGTGGGGTCCTCGGTTCGAGGGTTGTCCACGATCAGCAGGTGTCCACCCTCCGGGAGACTCGCGGTCAATGCATGCAAGCCTTTCAACAGCATGTCATCGGAGAAATACAAGCGGCGCAACAGGTTTGCCACCTTGATCACATCGGGTTTGGGATCCGGCCAGACCGTGAAGACGTCATGAACGGTGGTGGTGATCCGCGGATCAGCGGCCATCCTGCGCCGAACGGACGGGTTGATCAGCAGCACGTCGACGCTGTCCGCTGATTTCCTGGCCGCCGCCTTGATGGTCGGCAGATAGGCTGCGCGAACCCACGCCGACTGTGTCGGCCAGCCGACCGCTCGGCGACCGGAGACCATCACACAGACCCTGTCGCCGTCGAAGAATGTCCAGCGACGGCCTACCCGCACGGCGGTGATCGTCAAATGCAGGTCCGCGATGGTGAAGGACGCGAAGCCGGGCAACCTTTCGATCAGATCGAGCGATGTCGAGCCGTCGGAGGCGCCGATGTCGGCAATCGCCTTTCCGGTGACATCAACGTTGTCGACCAGCAGTTCGTCCGCCTCGGGATGGCGATGAGCGCCGGTGATCTTGATGGTGCCGCCGACGTAGACCTGCGACATGATGGTCCGGAACAGGTCGGGGTCAGGTTCGCCGGACATGAGCGCTACCGGGTCCGGCCAGAAGAATCGCCCCGCCCGGCGCTCCAGCCATGTCGGCCACCGCGAGCGCAGTGGACGAACGGGCAGTCGCATCGTCACACTTTATGAGATGAGATGCTGTGCCGGTGAGCTCCCCCATCGCGCCCGGCAGCCGTGCATCTGGACGTGGCTGGCGGCTCTGCCGGCACCGAGCGGCCGCCGTCGCGATCGCGGTGACGGTGATGTCGGCGCTGTCGGCCTGTTCTGATCACATCGGTGCCGCTGCCAGCGTCGGCGGCGTAACGATCCCGGAATCCTCGGTGGCCGAGACCACCGCGAAGCTGGTGGCCGCCCAGGGAGCGGAGCAACGGAGTAACGGCGATCTGCAGCTGTTCAACCGCACCGCTTTGACGACTCAGATCCGTCACCAATTGGTGAGCACGGTGGCGGCAGCGCAGGGAGTCACGGTCAGCGATGCCGACTTCACTGCGGCCATGGCCTCCGGTGCGGATTCGCTGGCCAAGCAGCTCGGCGTCCCGGTCGACCAGGTGCCGCAGACAGTGCGGGACACCCTGGCGGTCCTCGCGCTGGCCAGGAAAACCGCGGGTCGTCCGGTGACGGACGTGTCGGTGAAGGTGGACATCTTGTCCACCTTCAACTCGCGCGACGAGGCGGTCGCCGCCAGGGAGAAGTACCTGGCCGATCCCGCCGCGATGGATGCGGCTGTGCAGCTGGCCACCGCCGGCCAGCAAGGCGGTTCGCAGTCAGCGAGCCTGCTCAAGAACCCGCAGCTGGGCGCCTTCGGCGTCTACCACGAGCCGTCAGGGTCGATCGCGGTGATCGAGTCCGCCGGCAAGTTCGTGCTGGCACGGATCCAGAACCGCACGGTGACACAGTCGAATCAGCTGGTCCCCAGCATGCAGGCAGCCGCCGGTCAGCAGGACGGGCAGCGGGTCACGTTCGCCTTGGCCTGGCTCGCGGTCCAGCAGTTCGTTCCGGCCGGAGATGTCACGGTGAATCCTCGGTTCGGTGTGTGGGATCCGATCAGCCTGCAGGTCGTTCCGTCGAACGGCGGCCTGTGACCGGCGATGTGGAACAGCCGGGCGGCCGGCTGCTCGATGCGGTTGCGGTGACCGATCTGCTGCGTTCGCCGGGTGGTTGCCCCTGGGATGCCGAGCAGACCCATGCGTCGCTGCTGCGCTATCTCATCGAAGAGTGTTACGAGCTGGTCCAGGCCATCGAGGACGAGGACCCGGCGGCGATACGCGAGGAACTGGGCGACGTGTTGTTCCAGGTGCTCTTCCATGCCCGGATCGCCGCGGAGACCCCCGCAGCGGCAGGCGGGTTCAGCATCGACGAGGTGGCCGATGGCCTGACCGCTAAACTGCGGCGTCGGCATCCGCACGTCTTCGGTGAAGGTGCCCCGGTGACAACCGCCGCGGACCAGGAGCAGCGGTGGGACGAGCTGAAAAGGGTAGAGAAGAACGGTAGCGCTCAGGTGCTGGACGGGGTCGCGATAGGGCAGCCGGCGGCCGCGCTGGCCGGAAAGCTCGGTTCCCGGGCGGCAAAGTTCGGCGACGACACCCCATTGCCTCCCGGCGTTTCCACCGCCGAGCAGATCTTCCGGTTGGCCTATGCCGCCGGCGCGCGGGGTGAGGACCCGGAGTCCGCCCTCAGAGCGGTCGCCCGAGCCCACGCGGAGCGAATGCGCGCAGGACCGGCGAACCAGCCTCGCTGAACTCCCAAATCTGCCCGCTATCGGGCAGATTCTTGTGATTTCCCGGCGGACCCCGCACCATCAAGAGGTGCCGGATCCCGAGTTGAGCCAGCGGATCTCCGCCTCTACCGGACTGTCGGACCGGGAAGCCCAGCGGGTCATCGACGACGTGCTGGCCTACTTCCGGGAACCGGTGGACGACTACATCCGGCGTCGGCACGCCGAACTTCAGCTCTACGGCATCCGGAACGCCCAGGCGTTCGGGCGGATCGCCGGCGAACTGCGAGCACGTGTCGTTGCGGCTCCGGTGCTGACCGAACGGCAACTGCGGCGCATTGTCTACGGCTAGATCCACTCGATCGGAGAACAAGATGTGCGGAATCGTCGGCTACATCGGCGGCCAGCAGGCCGCCCCGGTGCTCGTCGAGGGCCTGAGCAGACTGGAGTACCGCGGCTACGACTCGGCGGGGCTCGCCGTGCTGTCGGCCGGCGGGATGAAGGTGGTCAGGGCTGTGGGCCGGGTTCGGGATCTGCAGGCGAAGCTGCCGAAGCGGCTGCGCGGCACCGTCGGTATCGGCCACACCCGGTGGGCGACGCACGGTCCGGCGACCGAACCGAACGCCCACCCCCAGGCCAGCGAGGACGGTCGGATCCAGGTGGTGCACAACGGGATCCTGGACAATTCCACCGCCCTGCGCGCGGCCCTGGCGGCGGGCGGCGTCTGCCTGAGGTCGGACACCGACACCGAGGTTCTTGCCCATCTGGTGGCCAGGTCGGCGGCAGAGTCCTTGGAGGACAAGCTGATCGACGCGCTCTCCCGGGTGACCGGCACCTACGCGGTCGCGGTCGTCAGCGCCGACCATCCGGATCGGGTGGTGGTGGCCCGCAACGGTTCACCACTGGTGATCGGGATCGGCGACCACGAGATGTTCGTCGGCAGCGACGTGGCGGCGCTGGTGCGGCATACCAGCCAGGTGGTGCACCTGGACGACGGCGAGTTGGCCACCGTCACCATGGACGGGTTCCGGACCTTCACCACCGACCGGACCGAGACCGGCAAGCTGCCGGAACAGGTCGACATGACGGCGGCCGAGTTCGAGCTCGGGGAGCATCGGCATCACATGTACAAGGAGATCCTCGAGCAGCCGTCATCGGTGGAGCGGATGCTGCGCGGCCGGATCGACGAGCGCTTCGCGACTGCCCGCTTGGACGGGCTGCAACTGGATCCGCGCGAACTGCGCAGCTTCCGCCGGGTGAAGATCCTGGGCTGCGGGTCGGCCTACTACGCGGGACAGATGGGCGCCTCGATGATCGAGGATCTGGCGCGGCTCCCGGCGGACGCCGAGGCGGCATCGGAGTTCCGCTACCGCAACCCGATCATCGAACCGGACACCCTGTACATCGCGGTCAGCCAGTCGGGAGAGACCGCGGACACGCTGTTCGCGGTGCGTGAGATCCAACGCAAGGGTGGCCGGGTGGTCGGCCTGGTGAACGTGGTCGGCTCGTCCATCGCCCGTGAGTGTGACGGCGGGATCTACCTGCACGCCGGACCGGAGATCGCCGTCGCCTCCACCAAGGCGCTCACCCACATGACGCTGGGCTTCGCGCTGCTGGCGCTGGCCCTTGGCCGGGTACGTGACCTGTCCTTCACCGACGGCCGGCGCATCATCAGCGGGCTGCAGCGGATCTCCGACCAGATCGCCGAGATCCTGCAGAACGAAGACCACATCGCCCAGCTGGCCACCGCACTGGCCGGGGCGGACAGCCTGTTCTTCGTCGGCCGAGTCCGCGGTTTCCCGGTCGCCAGGGAGGGTGCGCAGAAGTTCAAGGAGATCTCCTATCGGCATGCCGAGGCCTACCAGACCAGCGAGCTCAAGCACGGCCCGCTGGCGCTCGTCAACGGGGATCTCCCGACGGTGGCGTTGATCCCGGACGACGAACTCGTCGAACGCAATGTCGGTGCGGCGCACGAGATTTCGGCCCGCGGGGGCCCGTTGTTGGTGATCGGCCACGCGGCGGTGATGCTGGGCGATCTGCCGGCGGAGCGGATCGACGTGCCCAAGAACGAGCCGGAACTCGATCCGATCCTGCTCACGGTCCCGATGCAACTCCTTGCTTATCACGCGGCCCTGAAACTGGGCCATGACATCGATCGGCCCCGCAACCTGGCGAAGTCCGTCACGGTCGAGTAGACGGCTGGGGGTGCAGGGGCGGATGTTCCCCGTCGTGGTCGGGGAGCCAAATCGGCCAGGGATCGCCGCTGGTTCATCTGCGCCGGCGACTGCCGTCGGCGACTAGGAGACTGCTGAAAAACTGTGTCGGTGCGGGGCGGGCCGGTGGGCCGCTGGGACAATCGGTGGATGCAGGGTCGAGCGCCTGATCAGCGGGAGTTATTGGATGTGGAGTCGGTGGCCGGGCAT
>JAABUR0100000217.1_pt1 | contig 125178 bp, 106 predicted proteins | sample 5560091 | NCBI WGS metagenome assembly JAABUR01 (sample SAMN10711879, study PRJNA513375) | rock metagenome | isolation source: Antarctica rocks | place: Antarctica: Victoria Land, University Valley sud | reverse complement strand
GGTGGTAAGACGATAAACTTCTACCGCTAAAGTATTTTTACCAGTTTTTATGTACTTAGTAAGATCAAATTCCGCAGCATTACGGCTGTTTACGCTATAACCTACTTTTTGACCGTTTACCCAGATAAAGAAACCGGCATCTACACCATCAAAAGTGATAAACGTACGGCGGCCTTTCCATTCGGCAGGAACGGTGAAATCACGGCGGTAACTGCCTACGGGGTTTCTTTCCTTAAAAGCGGTGTATTTCTCGGGCGGTGTGCTCATTACCCGGGGGAAATCCTTTTTAAACGGATACGTAAAGTTGGTGTAAATTGGTATACCATAACCTTGCACCTGCCAACTGGACGGCACTTTGATCTCTTTCCATCCGGAAACATCATAATTGGTTTTATAAAAATTAACCGGACGTTTCTGTGGCCAGTCCACCCAGTTAAACTTCCACATCCCGTTTAAACTACGGCTAAAAGAAGAAGCATGGCGGTTGGCAGTTAAAGCTTCTTTTAACGAAGCATAAGGCATTAAAGTAGCATGGCTTGCCTCTTTGTGGATACCAATGTTTTCCGGGTCCTCTATTTCTTTTGGAACAAATGCGGTGTCTGATTTTGACAGTCCGTTTCCTGGTTGCATCTGAAAGCCTAAACTTACTTTCTGACTAAAAACAAAAAGGAAAACAATTAAAATTTTTAAAAGAGGTTTACACATAAATATTATACTTAGAAGGGATAGTACACAGACGTAATATTAATTTTTTCAGTTGTTTTAATCTTTAGTTATACCGGCTACTTATTGTGTTCAATTGATTATAATTTATTATTTATCTGAGATATGTATTGAACATTAAAAATTATTTAGGTTTCTAAGAGCCTGCTTAAATTTATATCAGAAGAATTTATAATGCTTCTTTTAGGCATATAAATTTGGTGTTCGTATGCTATCTATCTCCACATAAAAAGCATTGAAGTTTAATGTTTTTTATGTGATAAAAGAAGCATTGAATAAATTTTATAACAGGCTATAATATTATCGAACAAAGAACTATAAATTTCAACTACCTCAAATGTCTTTTTATACTTATTTATTGTCAGAAAGTACATTTAAAGAATAAAAGGTTTCAAAAATGCATTGAAATGTTAAGAACGGTTTTCTTGTAATTTGTACCTGTCTGTTTTTTGAGGGCAATCACATAATTAAAGCAGTGTTCATTACGGTTTCTTCGCTTCGCTGACTTTATTTATAACCCAGTTCCCAACATTTGTACCCTGAATAACGCCGTTATTAACGGCATCTATAAAATGGATCCCTCCCCAAAACCTTGAAATGGCAGCTTCTTTTGCAGCCTTGATAAATGAATTAAAATGCCTTGGCGGAATCCCGAAATACACCTCAACATTATCTGTGTAGTGAAAGTCATTGCCAAAATAATGGGTAAGAATTACTGCTGATGTTGATGAAACGACCGAATGTCCGCTTGTATATTCAGGAAATGGCGGCGTTTGCAGCAATGGTTTCCAGTTGGGGTCAAGATACCTGCGAATAGCTGTTTCCGGGCGGATGCGGTTGGTGCGGTATTTATCGTCCCAGCAGCAAATAAAACAATCCATTAAACCTATCGCTACAACAGTATTTACCTCGATCGTTTTAGAAAAGCTGGTTTTAGCCTTGTTACAGGCAATCCCGGTTATGCCCATCCAATGCGCCCCTGGCGATATTTTTTTTAAGCCGATAAGCATGTGCCCCTCATTTTGCACATTGAATGGGTTACAATCCCAAAAATTGGCAATGTTCTTTTCTTCCTGACTTAAACCGTTGCCGCTTTTGGCATGATTTAAAAGAAGGTATTTATAAAATGCAGATTTTTTATCCGTGGAAAAAGGAATTGGGGGGACTGACACAAACTGAGCTGCCGAATCTAAGCTTAACGCACGGATTGTACTAAAATAAGGTTCAACAGGTAACAGATATGCAGGAGGCGTTAAGTCCCAGCTTCCTGGCGTATTCTTAGGCTTATAACGCGGATAATTACTTATCTGTCTGTATTTATCAGCTTTTGCATAAGCCAGGATTTTAGTGCTGATAAATTGAGCATAATGCTTTGAACTATCAATTACCTCGTCGCTGAAACCTATCCTCCTGCATGAATCTAAATAATTTTCTTCATATTTAAGAAGCAGGCCGCCTGATGGTTGTAATTTCCCGGCAGTTTCCATCATGGCAAGCACCGCACCTAACTGGTAATTGTAACCTGATATTTGTTTGGGAACCCTGATAACAGGATACTCATTCAATACGCCCTGCATACGCTTAACATGCTTATCGTTTTCAGATACTACCTCATAGCCTGCCAAACAGGTGTATGCAAAGAACCGGGCAGCTAAAGGAGGATTGGTAACGTCATGGACCATCAGCTCACTCATTTGGCTGATGACCTTGCTAACATCACGATTTGTTAATTCGGGCTTATTTTTTTTATAGCAGCTACTGGTAATAAAAAATAAACAAAACAACAGTAATATCATTAAAGAGCTTCTTTTCATCCGGCTTTATTGTTGTTTATAAGCTTTTAACCTGCCTTCATCCATACCAAACAGCAAAATGTGATTTATCGTTAGCACACTCCTAACATCTCCCGATGAATTAAAACCGGATAACTGCTGGTTAATATACCGGTAATTACCCTTACCATCTCCTTTAAGCAATACACCATAATTAGCATCATATTTACCAAAACGGAGCCGTCCATGGTTTATATTACCACAAAGTAACAAGTCCTCATTCCCGTCGTGATCATAATCAAGTGGTGTGATGGTATATACAGGAGAATACTGCGCTTGTAACGGCAATAAAACCGGATGCAATTTCCCCCGGGTATTGCTAACAAAACAAGCTGTAGATAAGTAATTTGCGGTAAGATGCTTTGCCCCCTTCATTTCTTCGGGTGTAAATACCTGGTCAATTGTAGCATCTGCATAGCTTTTATAATCAGGGAAACGTGTCCGCATCATGCTGATCTGGTCAAGCAGCTCATCCCTGGTTACATAAGGATAACTTTTATGCTGAATGTAAAAACAGAGTATAGGGTCTATGGAGCCGTTATCATCAAAATCTTTATAGTACATTTCTGCCGGCTCCTGATCTGTTGCCTTGCATTGTGTATTCAAGCCCAGGTTACCTGCAATTAAATCAGGATGGCCGTCATGGTTAATATCGCTTACCTGCAAGCAATTCCACCAGCCTGCATACTTTTTATCAAAATATTTAGCAGTTGCATCTGTTAGTTTTCCGTTAGCATTTTCAAACACCGTAATCGGCATCCATTCGCCTACAACAACCAAGTCTAACTTTTTGTCTCCATTCATATCAACCCAGGCGGCATCAGTTACCATACCTATGTTTTTTAATGAAGCATTATATTTCGTTGTTTCATCGGTAAAAAGCCCTTTGCCATTGTTAATCAGGATATAGCTTTGCGGTGTTTCCGGGTATCTTCCGGGAATTACCCTGCCGCCAACAAACAGGTCAGGAAATCCGTCTCCGTTAATATCAGCTACTTTTACACAGCTTTTGCTGCTGACCATTTTAGGCAGTGCGTTTATTGATTTGGTGAAGGTCCCCTTGCCATCGTTTATATATAACCTGTCCTGCAAAAGTAGGTCGTCCGGCTTATAATCGGCATAGCCTCCGGAGCAAACATAAAGGTCAGCCTTGCCATCGCCATTGGCATCAAAAAAAACGGCTGCCACATCGGTGCTGTTTTTATCGGCATTAAAACAGTGAGCAGCTTTATTGACGAACTTTAAATCTTTTTGCTGAAGGTACAATGCTCCCGGTTTGCCATCATGGCCGCCTACATAAACATCTTCCAACCCATCGCCGTTTACATCGCCTTTTGCAAGGCACGAACCTGAAAAGGAAATGGGATTAACCATCAATGGCTGACGTTTAAAATCATTGGTTGTATTATCGCTTTGTTTAAAAGCAATTGGTGATTGGATCTCTTTAAATACTGTTTTTATCGGTTGTTTTTTGGTATAGACAGCAGTTGCATCCTTTTCATTTAAAGTGATCTGCTGGCCTGACTTTACTTTTTGCAGCAATTGCGATTTACCGCGCTGCCAGACAATGCGCAAAGAATCCACCTGTTTATCTTTCCCCAGCCCAAAATGCAAGAGCGGAGAAACACTGGATTGAAAACCGCGGGTAGGCATTTGTTCCAGGTACTGCTTTTTATTGCCCGAATAGATAGTCACCTTTGCGCCTATTCCTTGTGTATTTGCATCAGCCCCTTTTAAATTGATCGTTAAATTATGGTTGCCATTTTGTTTGTTGGCCTGGTTCTCGTAAACAAAGGCCGGCAAATTGGTATTGTTAACGACAAGGTCAAGATCACCGTCATTATCCAAATCTGCATAAGCGGCACCATTACTATTTGACGGCAAACTTATACCCCAATCAGCGCTCCTATTCGTAAAGGTGGTATTACCGTTATTTTTGAAAAGATAACTTTTTACCTTCGATGACTCCATTTTGTTTACAATGTTCAGCAGATCCTGCCGCATTACACTTCTGTCGCGCAAATTATCGCCCATAAATTTTAAAAAATCCATATTGGTGTAATCACGGGTATAACCGTTGCTTACAAAAAGATCTTTCCAGCCGTCGTTATCATAATCGGCAAATAATGGCGACCAGCTCCAGTCGGTATTTGAAATACCTGCCAATTGTCCAACCTCACTAAAAGTATTATTGCCGTTGTTGATATGCAGCATATTACGCATATATTGATAATAAAAGCCAACCTTTACATTCAGATCAAACGCCTCATAGTTATCCGCTCCAAATAATAGTTTCTGCCGCTTGTTATCCTCCGGGAGCATATCCAGCGTATAAATATCAGGTGCACCGTCATTATTGATATCGGCAATATCATTGCCCATGGAATAAAAAGAAGTATGCCCGATCTGGCTTGAAAGTTTATCCGTGAATTTACCTTTACCGTTGTTGATATATAACCTGTCGGGCACACTATAATCATTGGATATGTAAATATCAGGCCAACCATCACCATTGATATCAGCAATTCCGGCAGCTAAACCATATGATAACGAAGTGTTTACGATGCCAGCCTCCGTAGTGATATCCTGAAAGTGGCCTTTGTCATTCCTTAATAACCGTATCCCTGACTGGTTATCGCGCTGACTTAGTAATTGTTTAACAGAAATATCATCCAGGATATTCAATCGCTGTATGTTGTGGTTTACCAGTAACAGGTCAAGATCGCCGTCCCTGTCATAATCAAAAAAATAAGCCTGGGTACTGAAAGAAGGAAAATCGAGGCCATATTCAGCCGTCATTTCCTTAAATTGAGGTATGCCGCCGCTATCATTTCCCTGATTGATAAACAATTGGTTTATCCTTTTTTCATTGCGGAGTTTACCTGAATAACAAATATAAATATCCAGTTTGCCATCGCCGTTTAGATCAACCAGGGTAACACCGGTTTTCCATGGCCCTTGCCGCCCCGCTACACCTGCAGTTGCTGTAACATCTTTAAACTGCATATGCCCCTGGTTTAAATACAATTTATTATCGGTCATGTTACCAGTAAAATATATATCCTGCAAACCATCACCATTTAAATCACCTGTTGCTACGCCGCCGCCATTATAAAAATATTGATAAACTAACACATTGGTGTTTAACCCTTCGGTCAGTGTATTGGCAAAATCAATATGCGTTTGTTGTGACGGTAGTAACCTGAACAGCATTTTTTCGTTGTCCTGGCTGATGCTTTTTCCTCCGGAACCGGAATTATCACAGCCAAAAATGAGTGTGATACAAAACAACAATAACAAAAGACGCATAAACACACTACATTCACGACCGCGTGCTTTAACCCGAAAATCAAGCAAAATATTAACCATAAACATATTCACAGCACTTTTTAAAATTGGACGCCACAAAAACCTTTTATCAGGCTTAGGATTAATGAATGCTTCTTTTATCCCTATAAATTTAGGCTTGTATTTTACACTGATACAAAGCACATAAAAGTTTAGCCGTTTTCAGGTGATAAAAGAAGCATCTAAGTTATATCTTTTTTAAATAGTCCAATATAAATTAAGAGCCTGTTTAAGTTTATATCAGGAAATTTCATAATGCTTCTTTATCGCTGTAAACTTCGTATTTGTATTTTGTATGATAAAAAAGTATGAAAGCTTTCTGTTTTTTAGGTGATAAAAGAAGCATGTAAAATAAACGGAATAAAATTAAACAGGCCCTTTTTATTATAATAAGGTTGTTTAAACTTTTTTGTAGTAATAAAATGATTATCAACTTGTTAGAAAACAGGACACACCCCTAACCCCTCTCAAGAGGGGAAGCACAGTACGCTACCTTTCTGATGTTTAGAAAGGTCTGGAAGCGGTTTCCCCTCTTGAGAGGGGTAGGGGTGTGTTCTTTCTGCTATTTATATTCAGACAAGTCCCGACTATAAAAAATTGAATAAAAGTTTAAACAAGTTCAATAAATGATTTTATTGCAAGTTGCCCCTTGTAACACCGTTTTCCCCGAACGAATCGATGGCATACCAATATTTTTGGCCTTTATTTAAACTGCGGATGGTAACTTCGGTATTGCCATAAACCTGGTACACGCGGTTCAAGTTATCTTTTTGAACACCGAACCTGATATTATATCCCGTAGCATTTGCTTGTTTTTTCCAGCTTAGGGTAACGTTGCGTGTATCGTTCGCATCCCTCACTACATCAAATGAGTTTACTTTGGTAGGTTTTTTACCGGTGCCTGTTCCAAAAACCCGGAAACCCGAGATGGCAAAAGTGCCGCCCGGAACCCTGTAGTTAGTCACTTTAAAATAGCGCGCCTTAACCGGCGTTTTAAATGCATGGTATTGATGGGTCAGGTCAGCTTGATTAGTTGTTTTATCTACTAATTTTTTCCACGTTTTGTTATCATTTGAGTATTCTAAAAGGTACTGTTGCGCCCTTATGCCTTCACGGCCATAAAGCTGCGTATTGTTTTCGGCAAAATTAAGCTGTATGGCATGAACTGTTGATATGGAACCAAGATCTACACTTAGCCATTCCCCTTTGTCGCCTGTTTTGACGCTCCAGTAATCGCGGATCTCTTCGTCAAAGGCGAGCGACGGCGGGTTTGCATCAAGACTTGAAGATGCTTCGGCCGCTTTTTTATAAGACAACATCATCCAGCCTGGGAAAAGTTCGCTCACGTCCTTTATTTTATGATCGGGCATCACCATCGGATAATCGGCAAATTCGGTATGGGCAACCATGTTGTCGTCTTTATCAAATGTTACCGGAATTAAACACTAACCGACGCTCAAATATGTGTTTTACAGAGATGACCAGGGTAACTACGCGCCAGTAATTGCCATACTTGTCCGTAAATGTTGCGGCATGTCCTGCCCCATCAATAAAACCTTCGGGTTTGGCTGAAAAAGGGCTGGTGTTTGAATATGTAAACGGCCCCAGCGGCTTATCAGAAACGAAATAACCATCAGCGTAGCTTTTATACTGCGTGCCGGGCGCGGAATATTGGTAGTAGTATTTGCCGTTGTGCTTGGTCATCCATGGGGCTTCGGTCCAGGGGCGTTCTGTGCCGGTATTATAATCTCCCGGCCTTTCCCAGCCGCGTGTTGCCGGGTCGCCTCTTAAAACCTTGACCGGTTCGCCGATGGTATCAAGCTTCTTATTGGCATTCAATTCAATGGCGTATAAATAGCCGTTGTTCGTAACGCCATAATACAGATATACTTTTCCGTCTGTATCCTGGAACAGGTCCGGGTCGCCAATTGATAACGGAAAGCTATCGGTATATACCTCCCATTTTCCACTGATCGGGTCTGTTGCCTTGTAAATTAGATGGCTGTTTAAAGGCAAATAATACAAGGAACCGTTAATTACAGCTGCGGCGGGAGCATCTTTTTCAAAAGGCAGATCTTAGGTAGTAACAAAATTCCAGTTAAGCAAATCCTTTGAGTGCCAGTAACCTCCTGATGCCGTTGCAAACAAATAGTAATTGTCTTTAAATAAAACAATAACCGGGTCGGCCGCTGCACGGCGGGAGGGTTTATCTAAAGTAAAGCGGTAACTGATGTTCAAGGGGTTGCAAAAAGTTTGCTGGCTTTTCGCTGCTGTTGGCATCAAAAGGATAAGACCAAATGAACAGCCAATAAAAAGCCGGGCAAAGTAATGGGTAAGATTCATCCTATTCCTATTTATTATTTTCTGTTTCTCAAGACAACACTTTATTGTCCGTTTCGCCGTAACCAAATAAAAAATCACAGCCCTATTTATAGAGCTGTGATTATAATACGACTAAATAATTTAATAGCCGGGGTTTTGTGTAAGTTTTGTGTTTTGGTTAAGTACTCCTTGCGGGATCGGCAAAAAGTTCATATACTCTGAAAATCTGTTTTGAAATACGATCGTCGGCGTATATTTTAAGTTACCTGTAGTTCCGGTTATCACCATACCGTACTCAGGTGTATTTAACACTGCCGGGCCTTTTACGGTAATATCCCATCGTCTTATATCATACCAGCGTTTGTCTTCAAAGGTAAATTCCAATCGGCGTTCTCTGCGGATATTTGTGCGCATGTCAGCCTGACTTAAACCTGCCGGAAGTGCGGGTAATAAAACCCTTGCTCTAACTGTATTAACAGCGGAATATACAGACGCATCAGGGCCAACGGCTTCATTCTGCGCTTCTGCATAGCTCAGTAAAATTTCAGCGTACCGATAAAACTGGTAATTAGATGTTCCGGGAGCGGGATTAGAAAGACTTGTCTGGCCTAAGATCGACTCATCCAGGGTTTTACGGCCGTTATAGCCGGTATTGGTAATATCACTTGTTGATCCCAAATCTATCTGGTTACCTCCCCCAAGTCTTGAAAGAAATACTTCTCCCTGCCAGTAGGAGCCATCATATACAATGGATTGCTCAAACCTTGATTCCCTATGCAAGTATGGGTGCTGCGGGTCATAGCCTGAAGTAGGATCTGTTATAGGTTTGCCGTTGTCCATTTCATAATCATCTACCAGGTTTTGCGTTGGGGCGATATTTCCCCAAGCCTGTTGCCCACCTTTAACAATAACCGGCCCCATAAACCCTTCCCTTTTATGGCCTTTATTCGGCAATGCATAGGCCCTTGCAAATATGGTTTCAATGTTCCAGTTGTTTGCGGCCAGAAACTGGTCTCTGAAAGCGGTAGAAGTTGTACCGGAACCTGTAGTTGAAAGGATAGGGGTAGCTGATGACACATTGAACAATTCATATACACCCAGGTTCATTACAGCTAAGTTGGTGGCTGCGGCCTTTGCCCATTTTGTAGGGTCATTACTGGTATTCACTAAAGGGCTGGCAGCAAAAAGTTCCACATCTGCCTTTAAGGCCAAAGCCGCTCCTTTTGTAGCCCTGCCTAAATCCGCTTTTCCCTGTTTCAACGGAAGAACGGCTGCCGCAGCATCACAGTCAGCTTCTATAAAAGCAAGCGTCTGGTCAAATGTGCTTCTTGCTGTAAATATATCACTGCCATCTAAGTTAGTTAAAGGTGTAGTAATCAATGGCACTCCACCATAATTTTTAAATAAGATTGAATAATAGAAAGCACGCAGAAATTTTACTTCCGCTACACGTTGTGCGTACCATGCACCAGAATAAGCACCAGGGTTAGCCGCAGCATCCTTAAGGAAAACATTACACCGCCTGATTCTACCATAGGAAGTCCCCCAGTCAAAATTTCCTCCGGGACCGCCGGTTGCATTACCCGAACTAAGTGCGTTTGAACGTATGCGTGCCTGCCCTTCCATATCTGTAGCCCCTACATTGCTGTTATCGGTCCATCCGTCCAGAAATCTGTCCACATTATTCAGGTCCGGCAACTGGTTATAAATATCATTGACAAAAAGGTCGGCGTTACTTTGCGAACTAAAAGTAGAAGCATCGGTTAAAACACCATTAGGGGGAACGCTTAAAAAACCGTCTTTTTTACACGAGCCAATACTCATAATAAGCAAAGCAAGTAAAAAGAAATGTCTGTTTTTAATATTGCTAAATTTCATATTTTATATTTTAAAATGTTGCATTAAGTCCGAACGATAATACGCGTTGCTGATAATAATTCTGGTTACTTCCGCTATTTTCCGGGTCGATTGTTTCTTTCATTGCCGGAGTCCAGAAAAGTACATTTTGCCCGGCAGCAAATATCCTTAATGAACGTATGGTATGGCCAAGTAATTTATTGGAGAAAGTATAGCCAAGTTCAGCACTTTTTAACCGGATATAAGCGTCATTTCTCATGAACCAACTTGATCCCTGTACATTATTGGGGGAGGGTGTGCCGCTTATTGCTGGATATCGCGCATTCAGGTTATCGGGAGTCCAATGATCCTGGTAAACCAGCTCGGTAGCCGAACCGGAACCAACAAAAGGCTGAACGTAGTAACCGTTAAGATAGATACTGCTTAACCCGGAACCCTGTATAAGAAGATCTAAATCAAAGCCTTTGTAAGTTAACCTCGGCTCAATCCCATAGATGATTTGCGGAATATTCGGATGTCCGATATCGGTAATATCATTTGCATCAACTTTTCCATCCGGTACACCATTAGGGCCGCTTATATCGGCATATTTAAGATCGCCGGGATAGACCGGACCAAAATTGGGAACAGGAATACCTGGTTTCAATGCAGTTTTCCCGTCTGAGAAATCAGCTGCAGTATAGTAACCTATAGCTTTAAGTCCGAATTGTTCATTTAATGGACGGCCAGTCTGGCGCCTGTTAGGGTTATTAAAGGTCGCAGGATTTTCAAAAATCTGCAGTATCTTATTTTTAGCAAAGGTAAAAGTACCTTTTACATCCAATCGTAAGTCACTTGAAAAGTTTTTATAGGTGGTAAGTGTTAATTCAAATCCGTGATTTGATAAAATCCCACCATTAACCTGACCAGTGTTAACGCCATACTCTGCGGGTAAAACGGCTCCAATTGTAACCAGGAAATTAGACCTTTTTTCGTAAAAATAATCCGCTTCAATGCCTAATGCCCCTCTCCAGAAACTTCCTTCGAAACCCACATCGGTTTTTTTAGACCTTTCCCAGGTAATAGCCGGATTTCCCTGCAAGTTTTCGGTAATACCCTGGGTTGCATTACCACCAATTACAGCAGAAGTTCCGTTAACTCCAAATTGGCTTAAATATTGATATTGGCTCCCATTCGGGTAATTACCGGATTGTCCGTATGATCCCCTTATTTTCAAGTTATCTACCCAACTGAAATTATCTTTTATAAATTTCTCTTCAGACAGTCGCCATCCAGCAGAAAACGCCGGGAAGAACCCGAACCGGTGCCCCGGTGCAAATATATAACTACCATCATACCTTCCTGCAGCTCCTAATAAATACTTGCCTGCATAAGCATAATTTAACGTGTAAACATAACCGAGCTGCTTTTGTCCGCCTGAGCTGCCGCCATTAGTTGCATCAGTAGGAAGTGGGCCGCCATAACCTAATTCAGGTATGCTTAAATTATAATTTGTCCGTTGAGCATTAAAGTTTTGCCAGGTTACATTTCGGTATTCAGCTACCAACACGCCTGTTATATCACTTTTGCCGAAAGAACGGGCATAATTTAATTGGCCCTGGTAAGTGTACATTTTATTCTCACCATAAGATTCATTAAACGTAGGTTTTGTACCCTGTATGGCTATCGGATAAGTATAAACCACTCCGGGACCAAAAACATTATTTGGGGCAACGGGATTTGTGAAATGTATAGGAGTGATATAGTTACGGCTAAAAGACGTTTGATTGCCGCTAAATCTTAAAGGGTCCGGCCCGGTATCATAAGTTACTACCCCTTTTAAACTTAACCCTTTAATTGGCAGCTTCTGATCAATTGACAACTGCGTGAAAAGGGCAGTATTTCTATTTATCCCGTAACCGCTATCATAGATTTCGCCATATAACGATTGACCTATATAACCCGACCCAAGGCCGTTGCTAAATTGAACCGGATAAGTTGGATTTTGCCTTTGGGCCTGGTTAATAATTGACCCCGCAGCATAAGACGGATAATGGCCGTCCTCTTCATAACTATTTACCTTTAAGTTCACCGTAGTTGTTTTCGTAGCATTTGCGGTTACGCTTAATGATCCGTTAAATTTATTAAGATAGGTTGGGTCCCACATCCCGTCCTGACGGTTAAAGCCGAGGGAGGCGAAATATTTAATATCCTCCGTACCGCCTGAAAGGGAAATATTATGATATTGAATGGGGCGGTTTTTCTTAATAATGTCTTGCAAAGGATGCCCGTCGGCGTGGCCATCAGGATCCTGATGATTTTGATATAATGCAAGATCATTAGCAGTATACAGTACAAGACGACCATTACGGAGGGTAGCTATACCCCTGTAAATAGAGTCATTTACTGTAGCTTCATTCCTTAGCGTGGCATATTCATAGGAATTGACAAACTTTGGAACGCTTGTAGGGTTCTGAAAGCCGTAATAACCACTATAAGTTAAAGTAGGTTTACCCACTGCCCCTGATTTGGTAGTGATCAAAATTACCCCGTTGGCACCGGCTACACCATAAGGCGCAACTGCGGCGGCATCTTTTAATACAGTAAGGGTTGCTATTGTATTAGGGTCCAAGCGGCTAAAGTCACGCGGTACACCATCTACAATCGTTAACGGATCAGTACGGCCGTTGGTAGCCGGCCCTCTTATTAATAGGCCTGAACCATCAAAACCCGGCTCACCGCTTCCTTGTGTTGCAATAAGTCCGGAAGCCCTGCCTACCAGCGCATTAGTTAAATTTACTACGGGTTTTTGCGCAATTTCTGCCGTGTTAATAGTTGACACTGCTGCAGTTACCGAAGTCTTTTTCTGTGTACCATAACCAACTACAACGACTTCACTAAGGCTGTTTTCAGTAGCTTTAAGCACAACGCTGACCGTTGTCTGACCTTTTTTTATAGGAGCTTCTATAGTTTCATAACCAAGATAGCTTACTACCAGAACGGCATTATCAGGTAGATTGAGCGTAAATGCACCATTTAAATCCGATACTGCCCCCGTTGTGGTGCCCTTCACCTTAACTGATGCACCAATGATCGGTTGGCCGGTTGTACGGTCTATTACTTTTCCTTTTAGGGGTGGGTCTTGTTTCTTTTCATATTTGGCAACATTGGGGTTGGATTTATTCAAAGCAGCATTTACATTATTGGCCGCACACAAAAAGGGAAAAAGGAAGAGGAAAAAAATGCGCTGATAAAGCCGCAATTGTTTAATTTTAAAGATTTTTTTACGTAAAGTAGGTTTCATAATTAGACATTTAATTATACATGATGGAAGAATAAGTTGAACGGGAAGAATGCTGGTAATTGCTTCTAAATTTCATAGGCGTTTTTTTAGGTTATTTATAAATATTATTATTCATTTATATCATGTTTTATTGTAATTCGTTATAAAAGTGTTTAGCTGTGCAAGTTAAAACACGCTATATAAGGCCTACCTTAAAAACAGTATGATTATGAATAAAAGGGTATAAACACAGTAATTGGTTGATACAAATAACCCACATTATTTATTGAAGGGGTTGCAAAATCATACATTTTTTTTGACAAATAGTGCATTTTTATGTTGATACACTATTTAAGTCAGGGTTATAAAGGCGTTTGTGCTTATGAATGATGAATAAGTAAACAAGACCCTTAACTTCGAAGAAGAATCTATACAATAATTAGTAGCTGCTGAAAGTGACCAGCACAATGGCTAATGAAAAAAAGATTTTCCAGAGCCTGTTTAAATTTTATTTCAAATATTTTCTATGCTTCTTTTACCACCTAAAAATCGTTAAACCCTTGTACTTTTGTACCAATTTAGTATAACAGATACAGGATTTATAGGCATAAAAGAAGCACTATAAATTTCTATCATAAAAACAATCATGCTTCTTTTAGCACTAAAAAATTGGTGTTTGCATCGCATTTCTAAAAAAACACAGAAAGCGTACTGTTTTTTTATAGGATAAAAGAAGTATAAAAAATATACCGGACAAAATTAAGCAGGCTCTAACTAAATATTATTACTGTAAACCGTAAATGAAAGTTAAAATTATAGATGACTGGTTTAAGAATAGTTATCATTTAAAAGTATCATCTTTTTTATTCTTACTGTTTTGTGCTATTCCCAGAATTGCTTATTGTCAGTCATTCCCTTACAAATTCAATTATTTAACGGTTGACGAAGGATTGTCACATACTGATGCAAATGACATCGCACAAGATAAACAAGGATATATTTGGATTGCAACCTATTTTGGATTAGACAGATATGACGGCTATACTATTAAACAGTATTATAATAATAATGTCCCAGTAAATAATGCCTTCAAAAATCGTATAATATGTATTTATCCCGATGAAACCGGCAATGTATGGCTTGGGACTGAAGATGGGTTACAGTGCTTTAATCCAAGGTTAGAAAAGTACATTGATTTTAAGAACCTTAAAAAAGAGGGGAACCTTGCTTTTTCAAAGTTGTTCAAGCCAGCCGGAAACTTACTTTACGGGCTTACAGGAAGCCAGATAAGATTATACTCCATCAAGGGAAATTTTATTGAAGAGCAAAAATTAGAAGTGCCGTCAGGTGTTCAGTTTTCGGACATGGTATCTAATCAAAAAGGCCTGCTTTACTTATCCAGCAATAAGGGACTCTGGACAATTGATCAAAACAGGAATTTTAAACATGTTGGCATATCGAATATAACCGATCAAAATCTGTCCTTGGTGTATTTTGATAACCGAAATAATTTGGTGACCGCAGCAGGGAACACAATGCTTTTAATCGACAAAAAGCAATTGTCAAAAATTTCAGATGCAAGTCAAAGTTTAATTGTTGATAAACGATTTGTAGGTAATGGTTATCATCCGATAAAAGATATTGCAGCAAACAACAAGTCTGATTATTGGATCAATACAGGTCCGAGCTTGCTCAGGCTGGACAGCAACCTGAATTTTATCCAAACGGTAAACAATAAAAGTTCGCAAGGCAGTTTAAATTCAAATTCTTTGTCTAAAGTATTTATCGACCGCTCTGAATGTTTATGGATTTGCACCTTTGGCGGAGGCGTTAATTATTGTGACTTAAACCAGAAATTGTTTTATACGCTTCAGCATAATCCTGAAATTTCAAATTCACTGGCCGGCAATCATATTCGTTCAGTATTGGAAGATGGTGAAAACCTTTGGATCGGCACTACCGCAAACGGGTTAAACTTATACAATTTAAAGACACAAAAATTTACTTACTACAATTCCTACAATTCCCCTGTAAAATTAAAAAATGATGCAATCACTTCATTAACGTTCGATAATGATCATAATCTATGGATAGGAAGCAGCACTGGTATTGAAATATTAAAGCCGGGCAGAAAGGAATTATGGAAACCACCAGGCTATAATCTGTTTCCGGCATACTCAATAGAAACATTTGTAAAAGACTGCTTTGGAAATATCTGGTTTGGCAACCATACCGACAGGTTTGGCGTGATCTGGAAGGATAAATTAAATTATTATCATGTAAAGTATTATGGTGAAGGCTATTTTATTTTGGCTGATAAAACCAAACCTCAATTGTTTATTTCCAGCACACATGGATTAAAGCGGGCCATTATTGATGGGCAGGGAAACATCAACCAAACTTTTTATTATAAAGCATCTTCAAAACCCAATTCTTTAAGTTCCAATTATACTTACCCAATCTGCAAGCAAAATGACAGTACTTATTGGGTTGGAACTATTGGCGGCGGTTTAAACCGCCTTATCTTGCAATCAAAAGATAATTCATATAGCATCAAATCTTATACCGGCAGTTATGGGGTTTTTAATGATGTGGAGAGTATGGAGATTGATAACGCAGGAAACATCTGGATGGGTGGAAACGGACTGGAATGCTTTGATCCGCGAACAGAAAAATTAATAAAGTATGACAAAAACGATGGCTTACAAGGTAATAGTTTTAAGGTGGGTTCTTCGTATAAGGGAGCAGGCGGAAGGTTATATTTCGGAGGGATAAACGGGTTGGATTATTTTTATCCTGATCAGATAAAGGCCAACAGTATTGATGCCCGCCCTGTTCTGACTGATATTTTGATTGATAATCTAAAACCGCATTACGGAAATCCGGATTCGTCCGAAAATTCTATTGATGAAGCTATTAGCTATAGTAAAACTCTAAAGCTTAGTTATCTGCAAAATAACTTTGTGCTCTTTTTCTCTGCCATGCATTATGCTAATCCATTGAAATGCAAGTACCGCTATAAATTGATAGGCTTTGATAAAGACTGGAAATTTACCGACGGAAAAAACCCAAGTGCAGCCTACAGTAACCTGGATTACAATAACTACAGATTTGTAGTTGAGGCCACAAACAATGACGGGATCTGGAGCAAAAGCAGTGCTGAGACCGCAATCATAATTACCTCTCCCTGGTGGAAGTCTAATCTTGCCAAAGTAATTTATCTTTTATTGTTTATTTCAGGCCTGTCGCAAATCTATCTATATCAGGCAAGATGGCATCGTCTTAAAAGGGAAATGGAAGTGCGTGAGGTTAACGAAAAAAAACGGGAAGAAATGCATAAGCAGCGCGAATATCTTTATCAGCAGCAATTAACGTTTTTCACCAACATTTCTCATGAGTTTCGTACGCCGCTTACGTTAATATTGGGCCCGCTGGAAAGCCTGATCAGTGAAAATAAAAATTCTGTATTGGATAATTCTTATCAGTTGATGTTAAGGAATGCTAAAAGATTAATTAATCTGATCAGTGAATTAATGAATTTTAAGAAAGTAGCAGATAGCGTTATAAAATTACAAGTTCGGCCTTTGATTATCAATCAATTCTGTAAAGATTTGGCCCAGGAGTTCCAAAACCTGGCCATAAGTAAGGACATTAATTTTAATATGACAGATCGTACCTTACTTGAAACTTCTGAACAATTGTCGGGCCTGTTTGATGTTCAGATCCTTGAAAAAATTCTATTTAATCTTTTAAACAACTCTTTTAAATATACAAATATAGGCGGAGAGATAAGTTTTGATATCTTTTTCGATATTGACCGCTTTCAACCATCATTTGATACAGGCTTCGAGTTGTTGAATGAAAATTACCGGGCAAAAAAATATATTTATTTTAGGGTTGCCGATTCAGGGATAGGTATATCAAGCGATTCTATAACAAAAATTTTTGACCGTTACTATCGAATAAGTAATAATCACCTGGGCTCGGGGGTAGGATTAGCATTAGTTAAAAGCCTTACACAATTGCACAAAGGAGATATATATGTTTACAGTGAGCGGGATAAAGGAACGGAAATAATAATCGGAATCCCATGGGGTGAAGAAAACTATAAGGAGTTAGAAAAAGCAAATTCCGGGGCTGATCCGGAACCACAACTTGAAGCTATTGATAATTCCATCTCCTTACCGTTGCCTGATCAGGGAAATGACAATCCTTTAGAACCTTCCAAATTCCAAAAACATATTTTGCTTGTTGATGACAACCAGGAGCTGCGTTCTTTCTTAAAACAGGCCCTTGAAAAATATTATTATGTATATGAAGCGGAGAATGGAAATTCTGCCATTGAAATAGCAACGGCTAAAGTTCCGGATTTGATTATTAGCGATGTTATGATGCCGGGAATGAACGGCATCGAGCTTTGCAAATTGATCAAGGAAAGGTTTGAAACAAGACATATTCCTTTTGTCATCTTATCTGCTAAGGATGCCTTGGCCACCAAAATTGAAGGCATGGAATCAGGGGCTGATTTTTATTTTGCCAAACCATTAAGTATTGATCTTTTACTTTTGACGGTTCATAACATATTTCAACAAGGTGAAAAGCTTAAGCAGAAATACACCAAAGATTACCTGACCGAAGCTACAGAACTTGTTCATTCTGAAAAGGACAAAGAGTTTATTCATAAACTTCTGAATCTTATTGAGGATAATATACAGGATCCGGATATGGATGTTGACTTTCTGTGCAACCATTTATATACAAGCCGCACAAAATTGTATCAAAAGATAAAAAGCATATCAGATCAGTCCGTTGGAGAATTTATAAGAACCATCAGGCTTAAAAAATCCATCCAGATTATGACCCATGAAGACATATCTATGAATGAAGTGGCAAATAGGATCGGCTTGCAAAGCAGTTCTAATTTTTCAAGGGTATTTAAAAAAGAATATGGAAAATCGCCATTACAATTTATGCAATCTTTAAAAAATAATCAAGTTCAATAAGAGCTTGTTTAAATTCAGGTCAAGTTATTTTCTATGCTTCTTTTATCCTATAAAAAACAATAATCTTTCTATGCTTTTTTTTGCAAGGCCTCTATATAAGCACTAATTTTTTAGGGCTAAAAGAAGCAGTTTTATGACGAGAGTATGGGCAATTATGACCGGACTGAAATTGCCATGGCCTTTAGGCTGTGGACCAAAGAATAACAAACAACAGGCTTTAGCCGAAAAAACCAAACATACATATTTTACCCACCGAGGCATGCCTTTCTAAACGCGCACCACTTTGAAAGTATTTTGGCTAAAGCCAATACCTGGGTTTTACAACCCACGCCCTAAAGGACGTGGCAATTTTAGCAACACCAAATTTTATATGGTAAAAGAAGCATCGGCATTTTTTCTTGTATAAATTTATTTTCTATGCTTCTTTTATGCTATAAAAAAACAGCAAGCTTTTTATGTTTTTTTGTAAAAATGCGGAAAAGCCACAAAATTTATATGCTAAAAGAAGCATGATATATCAATCCTGAGAATATCGAAGGATTAAATATAAATTAAACAGGCGTTAAGCCATTTTCAAAAGAGTTATACTAAACGAAAGCCATGTTTTTTGATGGGAAGCTCCCTAACCCTAAACCCTGTTGCAGCATATATGGCATTGCATAAAGCAGGAGCTACGGACGGAACTGACGGTTCGCCTCCACCATCGGGTTTTTCTTCACCGGAAATAAGGACGATCTCAAAAGGCGGCATTTCGTTCATACGCAATACCTGGTAATCGTTAAATGACTGCTGGTCCACTATTCCGTTCGTTATCGTTATTTCATTATTGAACATGCCGCTTAAAGCCCATACCAAACTGCCTTCTATTTGTGCTTTTAAACCATCCGGATCAATAACCAGCCCGCAATCAACGGCTGAAACGCATCGGTGGATTTTTACAAGCTTGTCTTTGCTAACAGATATTTCCATGGCATGGGCTGCAACTGCCCCAGAACGGCCATAAGGGCAGATGGCTATTCCACGGAAGTGTCCGTTTGCAGGTTTTTCGTTCCAACCAATTTTGTTGGCACATTGTGACAATACATTTTTCAGGCGTATGTTATCTTTAGGATTGCCATTGTTAAACAAGTTAAATCTATAAGTTACAGGGTCTGTATGGTTATGAACAGCTAACTCGTCAATAAAGCTTTCTATCACAAATACATTCTGACTAAACGAGATCGAACGCCATGACCCTATTGGTATGGGTGATTCAACCGGATAGAAGGCGCTCTGGTAATCGCCAACGGGATAGCAAAGATCATTGCTAACACCTCCAAAGCTATCCCAGGGACCTGATATTTCTTTACCAGGAAATGTAGTAAAGCCGTATTGATGCCGCCATTGGCTAATCTGATCTTGTGTGGCTGCTGCGGCTAAATGATGGTGGCTTGCCGGCCTGTAAAAATCGGCCTGTATATCATCAGTACGATTAAACATTACTTGCACTGGCAAACCCAGGGCTTTGGTAAGCAACATTGCTTCAGCAACATTATCAATTTTTTCCTTCCGGCCAAAACTGCCGCCCATGGGCATTAAATTAACAATAATAGAAGAACTGTCTACACCAAAAATTTTTGGTAAAACATTGTTGATAAACATGGGTGCCTGGAAACCTCCCCAAATTTCAAACTTTCCGTCTTTGTACCATGCAGTACAATTAACAGGCTCCATCGTTGTATGTGCAAGATAAGGAACCTGGTAAGTAGCCTGATAAACACCCGGATGATCAATTGTTTTAAACGGGGCATTTTTGTCTTTACCATATACCTGGGCCGGCTTAACTGTTGCAAACTCAGTTTTGAATTGATCTGTAAGAGATTTACTGTCTTTTATTTTACCAAGTTCATAGCTCCATTTTACTTTTAGTAAACGCTTGCCTTCCAGGGCAGCCCATGTATTAGTTGCAATAACTGCTACTGCATTCCTGTTAAGCGCTTCTTTTATCTGATCAACCTGTATTACTTTAACAAACCCTTTTAATCCTTTTAACGCACTATCATCCCAACTCTTTACCTTACCACTAAATACCGGGCAGCGAACCAATACGGCATAAAGCATACCAGGCAATTTAACATCCATCGTATAGGCGTATTTACCGGTTACAATAGGTGCAATATTGGTTTTAGTCACTTTTTGCCCGATATACTTAAAATCTTTTATATTTTTAAGCGGGGCCTTTTCGGGAGGGGTTAAGGCGCTGGCCTCCTTTATCAGGTCTTTATAGTTTAAAACTTTGTTATTGGCCGTATTGATTACTTTACCATCCTGTGCTTTACAAACCTCAACAGGAACTTTCCACCGTTCGGCAGCAGCCGTTATCAGCATAAATTTTGCAGCAGCCCCAACTTGGCGCATCTGCATCCAGGTTCCTTTTACACTTCCGCTGGCCCAAGTAGTATAATTGCCTGCATTTGATGCTTTGTAGGGCAGTGTTTCAACAGATATTTCTTTAGGGTCAACCTCCAGTTCCTCCGCAATAATTAACGGTAATGCCGTAATTACGTTCTGGCCCATTTCCTGTTTAATCACGCTGATAACCACTTTGCCGGTATCAAATATTTTTAATAACGGATTGGGCGAGAAAATTAAACCTTCTGGCGCCGTTACTGCTGATGAGGATACAGGCAAAACATCCGTCAGGAGCCAGGCACCTGCAGTGAATGTTGAGAGACGTATAAAATTTCTTCTTTTCAACTTTCTTAATTTAAGGGCTTACAGCACCTTTGTTGATCCATTCGTTAAAGGCACTTACAAATTCACGGTGTGACAGAGGTGGCTTTGCTAAACCCTGTGCCGGGTACCAGCCGGCTAATACTAACGTGTCACTGGTGATATGATTGATCATTGCCTTAACAGATTTTCTGCCATTTCTTTTTTTATCCAACAATTGCACGGCTAATTGGTGGGGCGACCTGCCCTGAAAAACCATTTTCATGTTAGCAGGAGGTAAAGCCCATTTCGGGTTTCCTGGCGGCATGTGCAATCCCGGAAGATTGTGTGGCTGGTGGCAGTTGGCACACTTTAAAGCATACAAGCCTTTGCCGTCGGGTCCGCGCTTAACGCCTTGTAAATGCAAATGGCTGTCCTCGCCTTGCAGGGGTATATCTCCGGAAGGATGGCAATTCATACATCTTGGGCTCATTAAAACTGCATAAACTTTAAGAAATGCTTTTTTTGACGCTATGCTGTCTTTTCTGGTGAAATTCGGTTTTGGACTTTTAAATGACCGGCTATCCGGCCTAAAAGAAAAAATAATAACTATACTTAAAAATGCAATAATGGTTAATATCACATAAATACCTTTTTTAGGATAGTAAAAAGTTGTTTGTAAATTACGCTTAGTAGGATGCATGGGTTTACTATACCTTGACAGATGATTTTTGAATAGTAGCAGCGATATGTATGGCTTTGCGTATCCGCAAATAGGTACCGCAGCGACAAATATTTCCGGATAATGCGTCGTCAATATCACTGTCTGTAGGATCGGGATTTCCCCGAAGCAAAACGGCTGCCGACATAATTTGACCTGACTGGCAATAACCGCATTGTGGTACATTTACTTCGGCCCAGGCTTGTTGCAACGGATGATCTCCGTTTATAGACAAGCCTTCAATGGTTACTATTTCTTTTCCTGTTGCACGGGAAACCGGAGTGACACAGGAACGAACTGCTTCGCCATCCAAATGTACAGTACAAGCACCACACTGGGCCATTCCACAACCAAACTTAGTACCTGTCAAACCAATAATGTCCCGAAGAAGCCACAGCAATGGCATATCTGGCGAGACATCTACGTTAAACCTCTTCTTATTTATAATTAAAGCCTGACTATTATTGATTAGGAAAGACATGTAAGCAAGGTTATTAAATTCAACAATTGGAAATCAAATATGGTAAACTATTTACGCAAGCTTGTACCATTTATAGCAAAATGTACATTCCGTATAAAAATATGTATGATAATACAAGTATTAGTGGGGTGATACTCATACTTTGGCTGAGCCAATTGTAATGCTGCTTAGATGAAACTTCTTAGGTTAATTAATTGCAATTAAGAATTATTTTTGAATTTTAAGAGCCTGTCTAAATTTTGTTCGTTTTACTTTGGATGCTTCTTTTATCACCTAAAAGATGGCAGGCATTTAGTTTTGGTTTATTTAAATTGATGCAAACACCAATTTTTATAGGGTAAAAGAAGCATTGGTGTTTTTTCTTTTATCAATTTGAACAGACTCTTAAACATGCACCTAATAATTGGTTTATTTTTAACTTAATATACAAATGGTAGATTTAATTAAAGCCGGTTCAGGCAGCCCCCGTCGTTCTTATCTTGGATTGTTTATTCTGCTATTGCTTTTACCAGGCATAAGTACGAACAGTTGGGCGCAACAGGTTGCCGCAAATAGTAAAGATAAACCGGCGGCACCGCAAACATTACCGGGAAAGGGCGCTAAACAATTTGATTTTTTTTATGCCGGCGAAGCAAAAGCACGCAATATGTACATTGTGCGCAATGGCAAAATAACATGGTCTTATATTGATACGGTTGGTAAAGGGGAAATTAGCGATGCTGTTTTAATGACGAATGGGAACATCCTTTTTGCCCATCAGTTTGGTGTCACGTTAATTAACGCTGATAAAAAGGTGCTTTGGAATTACGATGCGCCCGTAGGTTACGAAACGCATACTGCTCAACCTATTGGAAAAGACCATGTAGTTTTTATCCAAAACGGCAATCCCGCCAAACTCTTTGTTACAAATATTAAAACCGACAAAACTGAAAAAGAATTTGTGTTGCCGGTTAAAAACCCTAATTCGGTTCATGGACAATTTCGCCATGCCCGGTTAACCAAATCCGGTACTATCATGGTGGCCCACATGGATATGGGAAAAGTTTGCGAATATGATATTAACGGCAAAGAGCTTTTATCAATTGATGTTCCGGGTGTTTGGTCTGCAGAACCATTAAATAATGGAAATATACTTGTGGCCGGCAATAAAAATCTTACTCAGGAAATTAACCGGAAAGGAGAAATTGTATGGGAATGTGCAGCGAATGACATACCGGATTATAAGTTTTCATCGCCACAAATAGCTCTTCGTCTTTTTAATGGCAATACACTGGTAAATAATTGGTACGATCAATGGGGAGCAAAAAGTAATTCTAATAACTTACCAGTCCAAGCAATAGAAATTACGCCTGATAAAAAAGTGATATGGGCTTTGCGGGAATGGGCTGCCCCCTTAAACCTTGGGCCATCAACAACCATTCAACTACTTGGTAAACGTGGTGTTATTTCGGAAAACGTACATTTCGGTAATATCAAATAATAGAATTACGAACTAAATTATCTGTCTATTGATTGTTGGTATTTTTTAAAGCAGCCTGTATGCATTATACACAAAACGCGGTTTAAGGCCCAGATCAGCTTAGCTATAAATTAAAGCAAAAACATCAGCAACTGTAGATGGCGGCTTGATCAACTTATCCAACCATAATACCAAAAACACAGCCAGATGAGACAGTCTGTTTTAAAAGTACATCCCGCAGATAACGTACTGATTGCTTTAACCGATTTAAAAGCGGGAGAAGAGTTGACATACGAAGGCATTTTATATAAAACCACTGAATTTATACCTGCAAAACACAAGTTCGCAGAAACGGCTATACCGGCAGGTGGAAGCATCCTGATGTATGGAGTTTTAGTTGGCAAAGCACAAAGTAACATTACTGCCGGCGGATTGCTAACGACCACTAATGTAAAGCACGCGGCTGACAATTTTGTACCCGAGGGACATCATTACACTTGGGTCCGGCCAGATATCAGCAGGTTTGAAGGCCATACGTTTAATGGTTACTATCGCGAAGACGGCCGTGTTGGTACAGCTAATTACTGGCTGGTTATTCCCATGGTCTTTTGCGAGAACCGTAACATAGAAGTGCTGCAGGAAGCACTGGTTAAACCCTTGGGATATGGCCGTAAACAGTTGTATGAGCTTAAAGCGCAGAGCCTAATCAATAAGATAAAATCAGGAAGCAGCATTGAAGAAATTTTATACACGGAAGTTGAAATTAATAAAAAAGGCTCAGGTAATTCAAAGTTGTTTGCCAACGTTGACGGTATTAAGTTTTTGAACCATACCGGTGGTTGTGGTGGCATCCGCCAAGATTCGGTTACTTTGTGCGGACTATTGGCTGGCTATATTACACATCCTAATGTGGCTGGGGCTACGGTTTTAAGCCTCGGTTGCCAGAATGCGCAGGTTGGTATTTTACAGCAAGAGATAGCCAAACGATCTCCTGGATTTAAAAAACCACTTTATATTCTGGATCAGCAAGCAATCGGCACAGAAGCCGATACGCTTGACCTGGCGATTCGTCAAACACTGGCAGGTTTAATGATGGCGAATCAACACGAACGGAAACCGGCACCTTTATCCAAGTTAACGATCGGCTTAGAATGCGGCGGTTCAGACGGTTTTTCTGGCCTATCAGCCAATCCGGCAATTGGTTACACTTCAGATTTACTGGTTGGTTTAGGGGGATCGGTAATATTGTCCGAATTTCCGGAGTTATGCGGTGTTGAGCAAAACATTGTTGACCGGTGTTTGGACAAAGATAAGGCCGACCGTTTTATTAGCCTCATACGTACGTACAGTCAGCGGGCAGATGAGGCAGGCTCTGGTTTTGATATGAACCCTTCGCCCGGAAATATTAAAGACGGACTGATAACGGATGCGATAAAATCTGCGGGCGCGGCAAAAAAGGGCGGTACCTCACCAGTGGTGGATATACTGGACTACCCTGAAGCAGTAACTAACCCCGGTCTTAATTTATTGTGTACCCCGGGAAATGATGTGGAATCAACCACGGCAGAGGTTGGCGCGGGTGCCAATATTATTTTATTTACAACGGGCTTAGGCACCCCAACCGGCAATCCAATTGCCCCGGTAATAAAAATTGCCAGCAATACCAGCTTGTTCAAACGAATGAATGATATTATTGATATCAACACAGGGAGTATTATAGAAGGCGAAGAAACTATACAGGAGGCAGGCGAACGCATACTGGAGTATGTAATTAAAGTAGCCAGCGGCGAAATTGAAGTAAGTGCTGTTGGGCATGGCCAGGATGATTTTATCCCGTGGAAAAGAGGGGTTTCTTTATGATTAACCTATATCAGGGATGAAACGGAAAAAAATCGATAGGATAATGTATTTTTTCGCATTTAAGCATTTTATAAGCAACACGAGCGTAATCAACCATCCTTGTTATAAAAGTTTATCACAACTACCAATAATATTTTCCTGTAAAGAAGAAAAATATCCTATCGCATTTTGTAAATAATTTCAATATTAAAGGAACGAACAATTTGATCTTCTTGATAATAGAAAATATCCTTTTGTCCTATAAGGATGATTATGATAATGCTTTTTTAGAACTATTGAAGCGTTAAAATAATGCTGAACCTTTACCTTTTAATTTAGTGGTTATTACTTACAGTCTCTAATAGTTGTAAATCTTCTATTAAACGGTTCAATTTTGGTCTTATTAGGGTTACCTCTACAAGTTAAAAGTCTCAAATCGGATGGTATGAGGCTTTTTTGTTGGCACGCTGAAAGCTTTAAATGTTTTAGGTTGAAGTTACGTTATGCCAAACTTCAACCAAATTTATGATATTCCTGTCCGAAGATATTTAAATAATAAAAGGAAACAAGGTTGGCGGTTTTAGAAACGGCTTTAAAACCATTACTTGGTTAACTGTCTTTAGTATTATTTTCTATCCTGAAATTTTAATAAAATTTATAGACTAAAAGAAGCACTATGATTTTCTGTTATAATTTCAACCTAAAACAAAAGTTAAACTTCATCTCCTTGTTTTTAGCTTATTTATGGCAAATGCCCCAATTTTACTGCCCTCATCCATCCCATTAACAATAGAAGGCATATAATGGATGCCGCCGTAAAACCGGCTGATTGCCGCTTCCGTTGCTGCTTCTTTAAAGGATTTGAAACGGCGTACCGGAATACCAAATTGCACTTCTGTAGAATCAGAAAAGGTGAAATTATCCCCCAATAATTTAGTAAGCATGATAGCTGAGGCGGTTGAAATAACGCTATGGCCGCTTGTATATTCGGGAAAAGGCGGGGTTTGAAGAAAAGGGACCCAGTTTTGATCTATGTATTGGTTGATATAAGTTTCCGGTCGGATCACCTTGCTCCTGTATTTTTCGTCCCAGCAACTGATGAAACCATCTGCAATAACCACAGATAGACAGGCGTAGGTTTCTGCTGTCCTGACATAATCTGCATGTGCTTTTTTGCAGGCCAAACAGGCGATATTGATCCAATGGCCGCCGGGCGAAATCTTTTTGGTAGCGAACATGGTATGCCCGTTGGTATTCACTTTAAACGGGTTGCAATCCCAAAAATTGGCAATTTCTTTTTGTTCTGCGGATAAATGTGTTCCCGCATCATGAACGGCCAAAGCCAATTTATAAAACGGACTTACCGGTTTTGATGAAAAAGCAATAGCAGGCAAAGGCTTGAACTGCTGTGCGGAATCAATTAAAAAAGGCCTTAATTTATTCCAGTTGGGTTCAACTGCTTTCATGTAAGCCGGAGGAGTGGGTTTCCAGGAAGCATCATCACTTAAAATATCATATTTAGATAACGACCGGGTTTGTTTGTATTTATCCTTGGCCGCCCATAACAAGATCCGGTCTGCTACCTGCTTTCCATACGTAATAGAGTTTTCATACACTTCATCAGGCATTCCTGTATCTTTAAATTCCTGCATCAGTTTGGTATGGAACGCCTCAATCCGTCCTTCAGAGGTCACCAAAGTTTTTCCAACGGTTAAAATAGCATGGGAAGCCGCCAGGGTAAAGCTATATTTTTTATGTACATCAGGTTTTGGAAGGGAATCCAAGCCATACAATTGCCCCGAAAGCGAAATATACTTCCTATTGCCGTTGACAGCAGCTTCATAACCGGCCACACTGATATAAGCATAAATCCGGCTGGCAACAGGCGGAGAATAAATGTCATAGAGCATCACATCGGTTACTTCCTGAACAGAACGATGGATGTAATCTGGGCTTTCGGTTGATTTTTTCCAGCTATTTTGATGTCCAGAACACGAAATCAGCAATAAAGCAATTAAAAAAACAGGATATAATTTGCTCATGGATCAGCAGGCACAAGTTAAATTAGGTATAGTTGGATAGAGTTGGACAAAGGGTCAAATTTAATGGATATTAATATTTCTTCTGCTTAAAATGACGAAGCGATACTATTTGATGAAATTTTGATAGGATTTGAAGATATTTAAATATAAAAAGCTGTTTTCTTTACAAGGGTTAAAGCAGCAAACGTTGAAAAAATGGTTAATTTAACCGCCATAAACCTTGAATTGCCGCTTGCCAAACCCAAGCCAATTTTACAATAAAAAGTACTCATACCAACCATGTTAAACAATTTCATCAGGCTGGCCAAGCTGCTTACTATATTGATCGTTTTTGTATTTGCTTCATGTTCCAGAAAAGACAATTCAAACACACTTTTTAAACTGCTTCCCGCATCCGAAACCGGCGTTGATTTTAAAAACACGATCACCGAAAGCGACAGCCTGAATATTTTAAACCATCCCTATTTATACAATGGTGCAGGCGTAGGGATCGGGGATTTTAACCATGATGGTTTGCCTGATATCTACTTTGCGGGCAATATGGTTTCCAACAAATTGTATCTGAATAAAGGTGCTTTAAAGTTTCAGGACATTACCGATGCAGCGGCAGTTGGGGGCGAAGGCCGCTGGTGTACCGGTGTTTCTGTTGTTGATATCAATGGTGATGGCTGGCTTGATATTTATGTTTGTGCTTCTTTCAGCAAAGATCCTAATCAACGCAGAAATTTATTGTACATCAACCAAAAGCTGAACAAAGACGGTATCCCCACTTTTAAAGAATCTGCCAAAGCTTATGGGATTGATGATAACGGGTATAGCACGCAGGCTGTTTTTTTTGATTATAATCATGACGGGCTGTTGGATCTATACGTGCTGACAAATGTATTGGATAAGGGAACACCTGTGGCGTACAGGCCTAAAGTAGCCAACGGAAGCGCCGTCAACAACGACCGTTTGTACAAAAACAATGGCAACGGCACCTTTACCAATGTAACTAAGGAAGCAGGTATATTAATGGAAGGGTTTGGGAACTCTGTTTCCATTACAGATATTAACAATGACGGTTGGCCGGATATTTATGTCGGCAACGATTTTATTTCAAACGATCTTTTATACATCAACAACAAAAACGGGACTTTTACAAATAGGGCAGGAGAATATTTTAAACATACAGGTTGGTCGGTCATGGGTTCTGATGTGGTGGATATCAACAATGACGGGCTGCCCGACCTGGTTTCATTAGAGATGCTTCCGGAAGAGAACCTGAGAAAGAAAACCATGCTGATGGGCGACAATTACATCACTTACATCAACAACAAAAAATACAATTACGAGCATCAGTATATCCGCAACGTGCTTCAACTGAACCAAGGCAAAACCCCGGCTGGCCATCCCCAATTTAGTGAGGTTGCTTATTTGGCCGGTATTTATCAAACCGACTGGAGCTGGACGCCGCTGGTAGCCGATTTTGACAATGACGGTTTCCGTGACCTGGTGGTCACGAACGGTTACCCAAGAGATGTAACAGACCTGGACCACGCGCTTTATGGTAATGACCAGGGCAGGACCGTGAAAGAAAACACTTCCCTTGCCAGTGCCGATTCATTTCCGGTTGTTAAAACGGTAAGTTACGCTTTTAAAAATGCAGGCGGTTATACTTTTAAAAACCAAACGTCCAACTGGGGGATTACTAAACCTGCATTTTCTACTGGTGGTGTTTATGCTGATCTGGATAATGACGGCGACCTTGACCTGGTTGTTAATAACATTGACGAAGCTGCTTTTATCTATGAAAATACCTTGAACAATAAAAAGCAGGTGGCCAAAGGCCATCACTACTTGAGTGTAAAGTTAGAAGGGGACGGTAAAAATACGGGAGGCATCGGTGCTTCTATTTGGGTTTACTACCAGGGCAAGCAACAGTTTTATGACCAGCAACCATGCCGCGGTTATATGTCCACCGATGATGCAAAAGCGCATTTTGGTTTAGGGGATGTAACTTCGGTTGATTCTTTAAGAGTAAGATGGGCGGATGGAAAAACCCAGTTGCTGAAAAACATCAGGGCTAATCAAACTATAAATTTATCCTATAAAAACAGTATCGGTTATATTTCACCTGGTATTTCCATTAAGGAAACTCCGCTTTTTCAATCCGAGGCAAAACAAACAGGCATCAATTATAAGCACGAAGAAAAAGATGCCATTGATTACAATATTCAGCCTACTTTGCCGCACAAGCTCAGTCAGTACGGCCCTTGTATAGCTGTTGGGGATATTGACAACAATGGTTATGACGACTTTTACATCGGTGGGGCAGCAGGAAACAAGGGCACGTTTTTTATGCAGGATAAAAACGGCAAGTTCACGATGGATACCAAACGCTTTTTGCACGAAGATTACAAAGAGGAAGAGGATATGGGCGCTCTTTTGTTTGATGCCAACAATGATGGTTTTCTGGACTTGTATGTAGTGAGCGGAAGTTATGAATTCCCCAAAGACCATTCCTCTGCCCAAGACCGCTTGTATATCAATAACGGGAAGGGTCAATTTGAACGGAATTTTGCAGCAGTTCCGATAGAATACGATAATGGCTCCTGTGTCCGTGCCGCTGATTTTGACAAGGATGGCGATCTTGATCTTTTTGTTGGCGGGCGTTCTGTTTCCGGCGCTTATCCCTCTGCACCTGCAAGTCATTTGTTGCGAAACGAAGGCGGTAAGTTTGTAGATGTTACCAAAGAACTTTGTCCTGAGCTGGAACGTACAGGTATGATAACCGATGCTTTATGGTCTGATTTTGATAACGATGGCATAGTGGATTTGGTTGTGGCGGGAGAGTGGATGCCCATCACCTTTTTTAAAAATAACGGACATGGTTTTACTAAAATAGATAATTCTGGTATCGGGCAGCATGTGGGTTGGTGGAACAGTTTGGTGGCTGGCGATTTTAACAATGATGGCAAAACAGATTATATCGCTGGAAATTTAGGCCAAAACTCCAATTACAAAGCTTCTTTTTCTGAACCCATGACTATTTTAGGAAAGGATGTGGATAATAACGGTTCGTTTGATGCCATGATCTTTTGTTATATGAAAGCAGAAGACGGCACACAAAAACCATTTCCAATGCACACAAGGGACGATTTGATCAGCCAGGTAATTTCCACCCGAAAAAAATATCCTACTTATAAAGGGTTTGGCCGCGCAACAATGGACGATTTATGGAGCAAGCAGGACAAAGAAAATGCGGTTGTTTTGAAAGCTACCGATATGAACACCAGTTTTATCGAAAATAAAGGTAACGGTAAATTCTCCATCAACCCAATGCCAATGGAAGCACAAATGGCCCCGGTTTATGGCATGGTTGCCCGTGATATTGATCAGGATGGCTTCCTGGATTTGCTGATGGTTGGAAACGATTATGGAATGGAACCCTTTACCGGCAGGCATGATGCTTTTATGGGTTTGTATCTCAAAGGAAATGGTAAAGGTGGTTTCAGCAGCAAATCAATAGCACAAAGCGGTTTTTTTGTGAACGGTGATGCAAAAGGTTTGGCCGTTGTTCATTCTGCAAAAGGTGCTGATCTTTTTGTGGCTACTCAAAACCAGGACAGCTTAAAGGTTTTTAGTTCAAAGATCAGGGAGAAAACGCCGCCGGTTTGGATCAACTTAAAAACAACTGATTTTTATGCCGATATCATCTATAAAAACAATAGAAAAAAACACGTGGAGTTTTATTATGGCTCTACTTATTTATCCCAGTCTTCCCGGAAACTGGAGTTGGATAGAGATGCGGAAGCTGTTTTTATTACAGATTTCAAAGGGAATAGGAGGAAAGTGAAAGAATGATTTTTGAAGGCAAGCTAATGTTTCGGTTTAAAATATAATACTTTGTTGATTATCAATAGATTTCATGAACAATTTCTCATTATGTATTTACGCCAACTATGATAACATTAAACCCTTATTTAGTTTTTAAAGATAATTGTGAAGATGCATTCAACTTTTATAAATTAGTTTTCAGTGGAAACTTTTTATACTTGGGACGATATAAAGATGTACCGCAGCAAGACAGGCAACTGTTTCCTATGTCGTTGGATGAAAAAATTATGCATGCTTCATTACAAATCAATACCAAAACCATTTTGATGGGTTGTGATAGTATAGAAACATACGAGCAACCGGCAACTGAGTTTGCAAATAACTTTTATCTTTATATCAGTACAGATAACCAGGAAGAAGCCTATCGTATATTTAATGAACTGTCTGCGGTAGGGGAAATAATAATGCCAATCAGCCGGACATTTTGGAGCACAAATTACGGAATGGTTGCTGACAAATTCGGAATTTATTGGAAAATTACATTTGCCCCGGAAAAATAAAAACAGAAGGCAGGGCTAAGTTTATGTTAGGAAAACAGAATTCTCACTAATCATTCCGAAGTCAACCCTTTCTTTATTTCGACAGAAACTTGTAGCAGCTTTGGGTTTTATAAGTTTGCCCTGGCTTTAAAACAGTTGTAGGAAACTGCGGCTGGTTTGGTGAATCCGGGAAATGCTGGGTTTCCATGGCAAAAGCGGTACGGTAATCATCCTTTTTGCCGGCTTTCATGCTGTTTTTACTGTGCATAAAATTACCGCTGTAAAATTGTAAACCTGGTTCTTCGGTGTAAATCTCCATCACAATTCCGCTCTTGTCGCCTTTTACTGTAGCTACAGGAGTATTCATGTTGTGTTTGTTCAACACAAAATTATGGTCGTAGCCTTTTCCGTTCTTTAACTGTTCGTTGTTGTCGTTCACTCGTGCCCCTATTGCAGTTGTCTTTCTAAAATCGAAAGGTGTACCGCTTACAGATACAATTTTCCCACTCGGGATAAGCGTACTATCAACCGGCGTGTAGTCATCTGCATTGATTTGCACCTGATGATTTAAAATACTGCCGTTTCCTGCACCGTTAAGGTTAAAAAAGGCATGGTTGGTCAGATTTACCACGGTAGTTTTATCGGTAGTGGCTTCATAATTTATTTTTAAGCAATTGTCATTGGTCAAAGCATAGGTTACTTTTATATTTAAATTACCCGGAAAACCTTCTTCCATGTCTTTGGAAAGATAATTCAACTGTAATGTTGTGTCATTGATTTGTTTTGCATCCCACACCACATCCTGGTAGCCTTTTTTACCGCCATGCAAAGTATTCGGCCCGTTGTTTTTGTAAAGCGTATATTCTTTACCGTTGAGTTTAAATTTACCGTTGGCGATCCGGTTGCCATAACGGCCAATAGTTGCGCCAAAATAAGGTTCGGTAGAATGCTGAAACCCCTCCACACTTGCAAAGCCCGCAACCACATCAGTCATCTTACCGGCCGTGCCCGGCACCAAAAGACTGACCAGCCTGCCGCCATAATTGGTGATGGCCGCCTCCATGCCGTTCTTGTTTTTTAAAATGTAGAGATCGGTTTTTTTATTGTCGATTGTTTTTTCAAAAGCAGCTTTAGCAGGTAAAACGGCTTGCTGTGTGGTATCGGCAGTTTTGGTGGATGATTGTTTGTTCGATGTGTTGTTACAAGCCGTTAAGGCTAAAACTGAACCTGTACACAAGGCTATAAAGTAATTTGTTTTCATGTTTTTGGGATAATATCTATTGATAGTCTGATTTATATTTAGTCTTAAAATTTTGTCTGGATTGTTTGCATGCTTCTTTTATCGCATAAAAACCCGCAAGTTGCCGTACTTTTTTAAAGATAAGCGGCACCAATTTTACAAGGGTAAAAGAAGTATTGTTTTTTTGTTCGGCAATGGTTTTTCATACTTCTTTTATGGCATAAATATTTGTGTTGAAAGCCTCACCCCAGCCCTCTCCAAAGGAGAGGGAGCCATAGTTTGCTGCCTTTAACCTTCCTGTACTTCAACATAAATACCAATTTTTACCAGGTAAAAGAAGCATAGACCCATACCATTTATTATTTAAGTACAACCGGCCAGCCGTTTTTGTACGCGATACGATTGATGCACATTACCCTTCCTTTTTCTTTATGGCTTCTTTCGATGGCATGATAAGCGATCCATTTTTTGCCTTTTTCATCTTTGAAAATCGAATTGTGTCCGGGTGCTAAGTAAACGCTGTCTTTTTCCAAGATTGTACTGTTTAAGGATCGGTTAACTTCGCCCAAGCGTTCAAATGGCCCTAACGGATTGCTTGCCCTCGCGATCATAACTGCATAATTGGCCTTTTCTCCGCAGCAATTATCGCCGGAATAATACAAATAGTAAATTCCTTTATTGTAATCCACCCAGGAACCTTCTATCAAATTGCTGTAGGTTTTGTCTTTGCCGGGATAAACGATTGGTTTTGCCTTGGTGCCAGGCTTAAATGCCGACCAGTCGTCTGTCATTTCCTGAACTCTCAAGGGTTGAAAATCAGAACCCCAGTAAAGTAAATGTTTACCGCTTTTTGGGTCTGTGAAACCTTTTGGGTCAATGTCGTGGAAACTGCTGCCGCAAAGCAAAGGTTCGCCTTTATCTGTAAAAGGGCCAAGCGGATCATCAGCATAAGCAACGCCGAGACATTTGCCGGTAAGTTCGTTAGGATCAGCAGAAAAAAACAAGACGAACTTCTTCAGCTTCGCATCAAAGAAAACATCGGGTGCCCAGAAACTTTGTGTGTTTGACGCCCATTTGGGCTTTTGCGGCAATGCGTCGCCTTCATATTTCCAATGCTGATGATCTGAAGAGGAAGCGACCTGAATGTTGACCATTTTGCCATTATCCCGGCTTTGTGTAGCATAAGCATAATATTTATTACCTGCTTTGATAACCGTTGGATCAGCAAAATCACGGTCCAGCACCAAATTCATACTTGAACCGGCAGCAGGCACTGATCTTGCCGATTTATGCAAATTGTTGCAGCTTATGCTAATTAACAGCGCTACAACAATCAGGAAGGATTTTGACTTATAAGTACCAAAGCATTCTTTGTTCATCATGCAACTTCTTTATTTAGTCCTGTTGGTCAGGCTTTTGATCAGATCGGTTTCATCAGCTTTGTAAGGTGTGCCGTCTTTATGAAAAATATCATGGAACCATAATTTAGGCTCGCTTCCATCGGGCAATGGCGTGTCCCAGGCATAAATGGTATTGGTTTTACCGGATACAAATCCCCAGTTTATAGCGCCCACGTTTTCCTTTTTCAGCATGGGCAATACCGTGCTGAACAAACTGTTGCGCGGACGGGCCATGTATTCTGTACAAATAAGCGGACGGCCGAACATTTTTAAAAGTTGTACTGTTTTTAAATGCTCCGGCTCAGGCGCATAATCATGATAAGTGATAATGTCTGAATTGGCAACCTGGTAAGCATTCAGGGTTTCAAAAGTCCAGTTCCACATACCCGCGCTGATTGGCTGGCTTATGTTTACCTCCCTGGCCCACTCAAAAGTATGTTTTAACAAAGGCAATGATTTGTTGTCTTTGCCAGAATTTCCCGGCTCGTTGTACAAGTCCCAAAGCAAAATGCGTTTATCGTTCCCAAAATATTTCAATACATCTTTAACATATTTCTCCAGTCCGGGAAAATTGGCAGGATCTTCTGAAGCAAGCTGGCCCGGATCCTGCGCCCAGCCCGAATTGTGTATTCCCGGCTTCGGTTCCGGCTGCTTTCCTGTTTTTGGTACTTTGTTCCAGCAGTCATCAAAAAATACAAACATAGTTTGTATGCCATGCTTATTAGCAATGGTTAGATATTCGTTCACTCTTTTTTTAAACCCTTCAGGGTCTTGCTTCCAGGCCAAATGATGCAAAAAAACACGCATCACGTTCATTCCTATTCCCTGCGCATAGCCTAATTCTGTATCAATCGTTTTAGGGTCAAAGGTATCGGCCTGCCACATTTCCAATTGGTTAATAGCTGTACTGGGTATAAAATCGCTGCCAACCAGCCATTGGTGCTGCGAATACCAGGTTTTTGCCTTTTGGGCCGTCCAAACCGCTCTTGTTGTTGTTTTTTTCTGTGCAGATAGCTGCAAGCTTAGCAGCATGAACATAGCCGCGGCTATTACTCTTAGTTTGATTTGCATGTATGAAAATGTATAATGGTTACTGGTTAATGAATCTGTTTATTTGCCAAATGTCCTTTTATCATCCAAACTCCTGAAGAATTATCAAAGGCATTGGTGGATGTTAATGCAATAATGGTATCATCATTTAGAATGCACAATGAGTTCCATAAGCCTTGTTTATCAAGAGGGATATTAAACGGTATGCTGGTATTGATAAAATTTTCACCTTTTGGATCACCTATTGCTACCTGCATACAAGACGAATCCCATTTATTGATCCTGTTCAAAGTGCTTTGATAAGATAAAATAGTTTCTCCACTGTGCAATTGGCGCAAATAGGGCGCACCGGCATAAACTGTGTCTGGCAATCTTGGTGTAATTGCATAGCTTCTATTAGCATCACCTGCTCCTACCGCTGTTTGCCAGTTTTGGTTGATGCTATTTCGGATAATAGAAGGTTTAAATTGCCCGTTGGCATTATCTTCTATAGAGAATAAAATTTCATTGGTTCCTTTCAAGAGAATTGGAACCGGCATTCCGTCGCGGTAGTTTGGCCGGAAAGAAGCGATCTCCGGTTTTTTTGTCCAGGTTAACCCATTATCGTCTGATCGGAACAGAGATATATTTTGCTCGTTTGAGCGCGTGTAAATTCCTTCATTTGAAAAGAACAATTGTATCTGCCCGGAAGGAAGCTGTATTTGCGATGGTTCCCAGCAGCCGTCATCAAATTGATAACTTGCCTGGTAAAGCAGCCGTTCATCTGTCCAGGTTTTACCTTGATCGTAGCTTTTTTTAGTACAAATGGCAAACCGCTTGTTGGTGTCCAAAAGTCCATTGATTTTATGCGGACGTGGATTATAAGAAGCCAATAAGGAATGATCTTTTAACTCCAATATTTCGGGCACGGACATGCTGACACTAGGAACAGCCTGGGCAATTGTTACAGGCGATGACCATGTTTTGCCCAAATCATTACTCTTTACACTTTCCACACTTCCCTTGCGCTCATAAACACAGATCAGTTGCCCGTTGCTTAACTGGATCATCCGGGCATAACCTGCACCTCCGTCACCTTGTAAGGGTGCAACCTTTTTAAGCGATAAACGGTCCCACACAATTGTTTTTACAGACGAAGCAGTTTTGCTAACATTCTTTGCGTTTTGGCAAACAGCTAAGTTTGGTAACAATGCAATAAAAACAAATCCAATTAAAGTATGCCTCATTCAGAGTCTGTTTAAATCTATCATGCTTCTTTTAGGCATATAAATTTGGTGTTAGCCTCACCCCAACCCTCTCCAAAGGAGAGGGAGCTGGCATCTTGGAAAAACATCGAAAGTTTCATGATTTTTAGGTGATAAAAGAAGCATGGAAAATAAATGGAACAAAATTTAAACAGGTTCTGATCTATTGTTTTGAAAATTTGTCTTCCAGTAATTTCATAAAATAACCGCCCACCACACTTCGTGCCTGAAAACCAACCATTTTACCAGTCGTAGTTTCGTGCCAGTCGCTTACCGGAACCCGGGAAGAAGTTTCCGTAGTGTATTTATAAATCGGATTGACCAAAGCGTTAAAATCATTCGCGTTATCGGTTAAACTGGCTGTCCATAATACCCAGTCAGATTTGGTATAGCTCTTTCTGCTGTCTAAAGGCAGGCCGTATTCATTTTGCTTGGTCAGATAGAATTTAACTTCTTTCTGGTAAACAGATTTAGGAAAAAGATTAAGGTCAAGCACTTTGTCCCAAACCATGTTGTACTTTTCGCTCCAACTGTCTTTATTGTTAAATGTCAGCGCGTAATGGTCGCCTGCATCGGCAAGCTCCATCCATTTAACAACCATTTCTTTGGCGCTGTTTCTGTATTTTTCTGCTGTTGCTTTATCGCCCAACTGCTCGGCAAGCATGGCATAACAACCAATACCTACAATTGCTTTTACCGAAAGATTGGCATTGCGGGCAAGATGGCCGGCAAAGTCATCTGTACACAATTGGTTTGCAGGATCGAAGCCGGATTTATTCAGGTATTCGGCCCAAGTAGTTAATGTTTGCCAGTGCTTTTTAGCATAGTCGGCATTACCTTCCGCTTTGGCTATTGCAGCAGCCAGGATCAGCATGTTTCCTGATTCTTCAACAGGCATACCTTCACCATAAGTTTGCCCGTTGGCCAAGGGATAAGTACCGATATCATGTGATGCAAACGGTTTGGTGTATTTGCCGCTTTCGCTGAAATAAAAGATTCCGTTCATCATCCCTTCCATTAAAGTAGGATTATAAACTAAGTATAACGGTGCCGACGGATAAGTTACATCCACCGTGTTGATAGAACCATTGCTAAAGTTTTCCTTCGATAAAAACAGTATCTCCCCTTGCGGACTTTTAACCAGCTTATGTGCCGAGATACTTTGGCGATAACCTAAAACACAAAGCTTTGCATAATTTTCGCCTCCTGCTGCCACTGCGGCGTTTTGCATACTTTGGTTAAAATCAGTACATTTTTTCAGGACCGCATTGTAATCCCTTGCTGCTGCGCCCAGTTCGCTTTCAATGGTTTTTGACGGATCAAGTTTCCACCAGGGTTTTAAATTTTGCCCAAAATACTGGATCGCATATAAATCATCATAACCCAGCATCAAAAACTGTTCTTTTGGTGCGCTGCTTACTTTGCCCAAAGGAATAATGGTGTTTAACACCAAATGCTTTCCTTCTTTTACACTTGCTGAAGTTGGTTTTTGCAAAAAGTTGTTTAAAGCATCAGCAGAATTGCTTACATACTGGCTGCTGCCATAGCTTTGAGGTACAGCTACATACATATAACCCCAATCGATCCGCAAATCATCACCTTTTTTCTGCAATACTGGCTGCTCTACCGTACCGGCCTTTAATATGGCCAAATTGTTGGCAGTATGTTTTTGAGTGGTTACGGGTTGCGATGGAACATTTACCGCAATATCCGTAGAAGCGCCAAAGTAAACCTGTACGTTGTGTCCCTTGCCATCATTTGCTTTAACCTGATAAGCAATATAAGAAATTGGGCGGGAAAGCAAATCCAGGTCATTCAACAATAATGGCGAAGTAAACGTGAGGGTAAGATCAACTTTTCCGCAAATAAAGTTGTAGATGGTTTGCGTTGCATTCATATCTACATTGGTTTGATCTGCAACTAAAATATTTGCTTTTTGTGCAGATATCGGTTCAGTAACTAAACCCGCATCCAGATGAGAGCCGCCCGCAGTATTTGCACAATGTATGGCCAGCACATTTTTGCCGGCTTTTAATTTATTCCTTATGTCATCACTGATTTCAAAATATCCGAATTTATGCAGCCAGCCTGTTTTGTTGTAAACTTTTTCGCCGTTTAGGTAAACTTCCACATTATCATCATGGCTGATTTTAAGGTATAGTTTTTTGAAATTCATTTGATTCAGGGTAAATGTTCTTCTAACCCAAATATCTTTTGTTTTCCAGGAAGTTTTGTCCATAGCGTTGTTATCGCCAAAAGGGGCAACGCCATTTTTCCAGGCAGCATCATTAAATTGAGTATTCTCCCATCCTTCGGCAGGTTGGGTTTCAACATATTTGGTTTGATAGTTCTCTTCATCCGATGTTGGGATCAATGTTTTGTAGCTTTTATCTTCATCGCCCATAAAACGATAGGCTGTTCCATCTACCTTAATTAACCCGGTCAAAGACTGAGTGCTGCCTGTCCAATGTTTTGTTTCTGAGCCAGTTAGTTTATCCGATGTTGACCATATACTAAAATAAGGATCATGGCTAATAAGCGGATAGGCCGGTGCACGAAAACCCTGGGCATGAACCGCCAGATATTGCATTCCGGCTAAAACGAGAAGAAGGAATATTTTTTTCATTTTCATAAGTATTACTGCTGTATTTTTAAAATCAATTATATGATGCTTCTTTTAGCGTATAAAAACTGGTGTTTGCATTTTATCATCCATGAACCATTAACTATTTGCCATACTGAACGATAAGAAGCTTAATGATTTTTATGGGGTAAAAGAAGCATGTTGATTTAGATTCAAAAACTTTTATTTGTTCGTATTTATTCTGTTACCGGGAAAGCGGATATCCTTAACCTTGCGCCGCCCATTGGCACTAAAGTAAGTTCGGATATGGGCTGATCGCTTTTTACCGGGCTTTGTGGTAAGGTTCCGCAAAGGCCGTACTGATCTATTGTCCAACCAGGGATTTTTTTACCTTTCACTTTTAGTTCGATAGGTGCATTGGTGTTTGTAAAAGGGTTGTTGTCTTTTGGCCAGTTTCTGCGGATAATTTCAATAGAGTTTTCAGGGTGGGTTTTATCTATCAACAAGCCGTAGTTCCAGGCAGAATTAGGATGGATTTCATAAGAAGGCCATTTTTGAGGATCAGCACCGGCCTGCCATTTTGAATCGCCGATAGCAGTTGCTTTACTGTCTTCGCGTGTATAATTTTCATCAATTTTTAGGGAATAAGTAAGCGGGCCATAGTTTACACTTACGCTGTTCTTGTTTTCGTCCCATTGGCGCACGTTTAATTGCATCGGGAGTTGTAAAGAAATTTTATCTCCGTTTTTCCAGGCTTTAACTAACCGGATGTAATCGCCGTTGCTTGTGTTTACCGCTACAGCCTGTCCGTTTACTTTTACAGAAGCATTTTTACACCAGGCCGGAACACGCAGGTAAAGCGGAAAGCTCATGGTTTTTGGTGTATTGACGGTAAAGCTAACCTGATCTTCAAACGGATAGCGGGTAGTTTCGACTAAGGTTACCTCGGTGCCATTGCCAACCTTGGCTTTTACCTCACCTTCAGCGTATAATTGTGCAGCAACGCCATTATCAGGTGTGGCCATCCAGCTATTTTCGGCAAAATAAACCCAGCCTGCTGCATGATTATGCTGGCAGCAACGACTGCTAAAAGGGTTCATCATTAAAAAAGGCCCTTCATTGGCAATTCCCGGATGATGATTCTTACTGTCGCTTACTACCATATTAGGTGCAGTAAGATAGCGCAGGGATTTGTAATCGGGCATAAAAGCTGCGGAAAAGGTATTAAAAGCTACATCTTCGCAGTTTTCTGCCCAAAAAGGATCACCCGTATCGCCCAACAGCATTTCGTCCGAGGTCATTTGCTCTACCATGCCGCAGGTTTCAACAGCTTGGCGCGGATCAACATAACCTTTGCGTGCATTTTCATCACTTCCGAACATTCCACCCGGCACTTGCCCATATAGGGTACGGATAAGCTTAAAATCATTATAAGTAGCGTTCAAATCTTTTTGATCATGGCTTTGCAAATAGAACGTAGCCGGCTCCCTGAAACACTCTGCTATGTTAACATTGTGCCAGTTAGGCAAGTTATTGGGCTGCCGCCAATCCGCTGTGTTTTTATCAATTTTAGATGCAAGGTCGAGCAGCCATTTATCGCCGGTACGGTTGTAAAGCCAGTACACACTTAACAAGTTGTCCCCGCCCCTGCTGTTCTCCCAGTAATCCTTTAAAAATTTATTATCCGGAACTGACAACTCATACTTAAAATAACGCGTCATAAAAGGAAGGACGCGCGGGTCTTTAGAATATTCGTAATAGGATTGCAGGCACCAAAGCATCGGCATGTTAGTCCATAAATCACGGTTGCCTTTCCGCTCTACAGCAGGCCCAAAGTCACCATTATCGCGCTGGTTATTCAATACCGCATCAATCCAGAACTTGGCTTCACTGATTATTTTTTTATCATTCAGCATATAACCAATGTTGGCATAACCTTTTAACCAGTAAGGCAGTTCTTCCCAACCGTATTCGCCTTTGCCCTGTTTATTCAGCCAGGCATTATTTGTTTTTGAAAGCCAGATGCTGATCTCGCCCAAGTTACCAGTTAGGCCATCGCGCTGAAGTTCCAGCACTTTTTTTAACCAACCGCCAGCTTGAATACTGCCCACCGGAAGTTTTGTAAAATATTGCTTTTGCAGCGGAGCGCGGTTGTTCACATAAAAAGCATTGGATTGCTGGTTATCAACTTTTGATACCATTGTTGCCTTAACTGTAGGTTGAGCGCTTGCAATATTAGCACTCAAGCATGCTATTGCGGCTGTCAAGAGGATTTGTTTTTTAAATTTGATCAAAGTGTTTTTTGCAGACATAATTATCTATGTTATTTTACCAATGCCGGATTGTATAACCTAACATTAGACTTTCTTAACAGCTCAACAGGCATTTTTATTATCTTGCGGTCATAGGTCATAAATCCGTTCACTTCGCCTTCCACATCCGTTGTTTGCGTGTAAACTGCAGCTGATAAACCCATTTTGATCAATTCCTGCAACCTGTCTGTAAAAGAATCGTATCTTTTAAAAAGATCTTCCCCGTTTTTAAAATTCTGATAACCCCAGTTTTTATTAGCTTGCCACGTATGGTTCTCAACAGGCCAGCCTAAACCGCCAAACTCACCTAAAACCACTGCTTCTGTTTTACCGAAAATGTCTGTACGCGGCATAGCGGGATGAGGGTAATTATGCAAGTCAACAATATTGCCAACTGCATAAAAGTTTCCGCCGCTGGCACTGTTCACCAACCTTGAAGGGTCTTTTTTCATCGTCCATTCTGCAATTTCAACCGTTTTAAATTGACCCCAAGCTTCATTAAAGGGAGTCCAAACAACAATGCAGGGATAATTATACAAGGCATTGATAATGGCGTTCCATTCTTTACGGTAATACTTTTCAGATTCCGGACTGCGTTCCTTATCCGTGGCACGGTCATACACACCAGGACGGTTCTCCCAGTGGTTGCCTAAATCGCCGCTTGGCATATCCTGCCATAGCAGCATACCCATTTTATCGCAGTAAGTATAATAACGCGCAGGTTCTACTTTGATGTGTTTACGGATCATGTTAAAACCCATTGCTTTAAGCTTGTCTATGTCAAACTTTAAAGCTTCTTCTGTTGGTGGGGTATATAAGCCATCCGGCCACCAACCCTGATCGAGCGGGCCATACTCAAATACAAATTTATTGTTCAGCAACATGCGCTGTATGCCATTGGCATCAGGGCCAAGGGATATTTTACGCATGGCAAAATAGCTTTTGACCTCATCCAAAGTTTTGTTGTTCCTGATAACTGCCACACGCAAATCATACAAAAAAGGGTCAGTAGTTGACCATAGTTTTTGATCTTTGATGTCCAAAACCGCATTTTCAGTTGCGCCGATCAGTTTTTCTGCAACCTGGTTCTTGCCGTCCCATGCAGTTATTTTTAATTTATCTCCTGGCTGGCTGTTTGCTATTTCTGCTGAAACGGAAAGGGTATGGTCATCAATATTGGGGGTTTGTTTAGTCGCTTCTACATAAGTTTTAGCTACACCTTCCAGCCAAACGGTTTGCCAAATGCCCGTTACAGGCGTGTACCAGATACCTTCCGGTTTTTTTAACTGTTTACCACGCGGCTGGGGGCCATCATCTGTTGGGTCCCAAACTTTTATTTTGATTTCCTGTTTGGTCCCGCTTTTTAAAAATGGGGTAATGTCAAATGTGAAAGGATCGTAACCACCTTCGTGTATGCCAACACTTTTGCCGTTTACAAAAACTTCGGTTTGCCAGTCAACAGCGCCAAAATGCAGCAAAATTTCTTTGCCTTTTAAAGCTTTGTTGATGCTGACCGTGTTTTTGTACCACAACAAGCTATCCTTGCCCACCGTTTTGCCAACGCCAGACAAGGCTGATTCCACTGCAAACGGAACCAATATTTGACCCTCATATTTAGTTGGCTCGTTTTGGTTTTTAGGTATGATGGCATAACTCCATAAGCCGTTTAGATTTTGCCAATCACCACGAACCAACTGCGGCCTTGGGTATTCCGGCAGCGGTGCTTTTGGATCTACTTTCTGTGCCCATGGCGTTGTTATTCTGTTGGTTATCAAATGCCATTGTTGTTGCTGCGCATTTGCAGAAAAGTAAATAAAAAACAGAAATATCAGGGAAAGCTTTTTTTTCATTGATGATATATAAATACTATTGACTTGCTTTAAGAAAACATTCTTTAAAAATGAAATTACGTAAAGTTTTTCTCATGCTTCTTTTAGCATATAAAAATGGTATGCTTAAAACAAACACTAATTTTTATAGGATAAAAGAAGCATTGTCGTTTTATGCTGACATAGTTTAAACCGTTTCTCATATAAATATCTGGACAATAATTTAAAAGAGCCATCCTTTAAAGAACGGCTCTTTTTGTAACAAGATTTTAGTAAGTGAGCTTTTGAACAGGGGAAAAAATCATGTCTTCCACACCTGAGATCTTAATCCCAATACGCGCAAAAACATAATTTTGTGTTGGGCTGATAGTTGGAATATTCACGCTAAGCGCTAAATTGTTTAAACTGGTTAGGGAGGAAGCTCCGGCTAAATCAGTTGCGGCAATATTATCTGCCCCGGAAACAAATTGAGTTTTGTTGATATATAAAGTCACCCGGTCAATTCCTTTGGCATTGGCATCATTGATCACTTTCTCTATATTAAATGTGGCTGATACTTTTCCGCCCGCAGCAGTTATCATCTGGTTCCGCACCATATAATAAGGGGTAACCTCAACATCCATTGTTTGGCTTCCGCTTACAGTAATTACAACCGTGTCCCTTTGATTATTGCTAAGCTCTTTCCATCTGAAAGGTCCTTGGCCGGGAGGAATGGTAAACTTATAATTTCCGTCAAAAAGAAGGGTTGAGAAAGCACCATCCTGATCGAAAGTACCTGTAATTGGCCCTATTTTACCAAAGCCTGGCTGGTAAAGCTGAAAGGGGACCTGATTATATTCAACTCCTATTGGGTCGCCTTTATACACTAAGTGTCCATTAAAAGTGGATGAAGGGGCTTTATAATTGTCTTTTTTGCAAGACGTCGATGCGGTTAGTACCAGCACCAATATCATTAAATGAAATTTAATTTTCATAAGTTTTAAGTAATAAGTAAAGACTTATTGATTGGGTTGTCTAACAATTTTAGGGTTTGATGCTATAATATTATCCGAAATTTGGGAATAATAATTTCCGAACTGGAACCTGTTGGCACCGGTAACCGGGCCTGGCAGAACTTCTTTAAACAACCATTTACCATCGTTTGTAGTGCCGGGGGCATAGTATTTATACGGCCATAACCCGTAAGGCTGTGTATTCCTTTTTGTAGCCGAGCCAATATTACTTACCAGATCTGTAACTGACATACCATTGCCGTCCCAAACAATATGTGCCAACCTCCATCTTTTCATATCAAATAAGGTATGGCCTTCAAAAGCAAGTTCAACACGGCGTTCATGAACTATTCTGTCAAACGTTAAAGTAGTGAGCGGAATTGTTAAACCTGCCCTAGCCCTAACCTGATTTATATAGCCGAGTGCAGTGTTTGTATTGCCCAGTTCAAAAGCAGCTTCAGCAGCATTTAGTAATACTTCTCCAAATCGATAGCGGACAAATGCTACATCACTTCCACGGCCACGACGGCCAGAACCAATTGTTGGGTCTAAAAATTTCCTGATATAAAATCCGGTTTGTGTCCTTAACTCCTGGCCGTTTACAATGCCGTCCTTACCCACAACCTGTATAGCTGCGGAGGTGCCGGGCAATGTTTGTAAATGCACGGCATCATCACTGCTCACAATGCTTCCATTAGCCAATTGATAGCCTGCATACACATCCGTTCTTTTACCTTTAAACAAACCATTGGGCAATAAAACAGTACCGGCAAGCCTGGCATCCCTTCCGGCAAAAATATCAAGCTGGTTAGTGTAAAAAATGGGATTGCCCGAAGCATCTTTTGTAGGCATTGGTGCATACGTATTATCCAGTTTTTCAAATGCTTCAACTAAATTTAAAGAAGGGTCTAAACGGCCGGCATCCAAGCCTTCATCTGAGATTGAAAAAGGCTGGTTGTTGGTAGTAAAAGCATGTGTTTTACCAGCATTAGCTTTAAAATCTTCAATAAATATAGACTCCTGGTTAACACTGCTTTTATCTAAAAAGATAGCGGCAAAATTATCGGACAGATCAGGCAAAACCTTGTATAATTGGTAACCGCCGGCAGTACCGTTGATGATAGCCTGTGCCGCAGCTAATGCTTTTGTATAATAACCTGTGGCCATACTTGCAGGAATACCTACTTCGCCGCCCGAAAGGGAAACCTGAGGGGTAGTAGCACCATATTTTGCTATCGAGCCTGCATACAAGGCTGCCCTGGCTTCCATAGCTAAGGCAGCAGCTGCAGTTGCCCTTGATTTTTCATTGGCATCCGCAGGCAAAGATGTTTTTATTGCTTCTGCCTCGCTGATCACAAAATCATAAATATCAGATTCTTTTGCACGGGCTTTTTGCAAATTTGCAGCACTACCAGAATAATCATAAGTTAAAGGATCTGTGATTAAAGGCACACCGCCCATCCTTTTAACCAATTCAAAATAATAATTTGCCCTTAAAAAACGTGCTTCAGCTATAAACCTGCTTTTGTCAGTCTCTTTAAGTGCGGTTGCTGCGGTAGCCCGCTGAATGAAAAGGTTCAGGTCACGGATGTATCCGTAATCCCATATTCCCCATTCACCATAACCCCAACCTGTTCTTTGGACAATAAAATAGCTGCCATTTTCAGAAGGGAATGCTTCGCTAAAATCAGCAAATGTTCTCCAGCCTGCTCCATCACTTGGATTTCCGTCCAAGCTAGAAAAATCAACTTGCCGGTTATACAGATCACCCAATATAGAGATAACTAAAGCTGGATCCGAAAAGGCTGTTTCGGTAGGTATTACCTGTGTAGGCGGAACATCTAAAAATGAACTGTCCTTTTTACACGATCCTGCACTGATCAGGATGGCAAACATGGTTATTAATAATATTTTTTTCATTGAATTTAGTCTTAAGGAATTAATTAAAAAGTTAAATTAACACCAAAGTTAACCACCTTACTTTGCGGAAACTGGAGGCCGTTATCATCTCTAACTTCCGGATCTACTCCGTATTGTTTAAGATTATCAAAAGAAAGCAAGTTATATCCGTTTACGTAGAACCTTGCCCTTTTGATTTTTACCTTACTTAAAAGGGTTGCTGGCAAACTATACCCTAATTCTATAGTCCTCATCCTTATATAATGCACACTATGCAGCCAAAAAGATGAATTGTTTTGTCCGTTAAGGGAATAATCACTATAGCCAAACCCTGGATTAACCCTGTTTGCCGGATATTTGCCAGGAATCCATGGGCTGTTTACATCATACAAATCCGCATGGTGCCACCTGTCTTCAAAAATGGTATTTAAATTTCCGTTGTTTTGAAAAGCCCAACGGGTTTCATAATTCTGAAACCAGGTGTATCCTGCACCGCCGGAGAAATCAGCATGGAAATCAAATCCATTATAAGCAGCGCCCAAAGTGAAGCCGCCGTTAATATTGGGTTGTGTGCCATATCCATAACCGATAGGGCGTTCATCATACTGGTCTATTTTACCATCGCCGTTTTGGTCTTTATACATTAAATCACCCGGCAATAAAGTACGGTTGCCTTTACCATCATTATTGATCTTATAATTATTGATTTGTTCCTGAGAAGTAAACTGGCCTATAACCTGGTAGCCCCAATCTATATGGGCGTATCGGTTTTCTGATGAATTGCGGTACTGGTCTAAGGAGTTAAAGAACAGCGGATTATAGGAGTTCAAGGTTTTGGACCGAGTGTAAGAAACATTGCCTCCAACGTTGAAGCTTACTTGTCCTATTTTAGTATTATAGTTTAATGCTATTTCTTCCCCCTGTTGCGCATCGCTGTTAGCATTTTCTAATGGTAAACCATATCCGATTTCTGTGGGTAAAATAATGTTGTTTCTTGTTCCCAGCAAACCGGTACGCTTCCGGTAAAAATAATCAATTGTACCATTCACTTTGCTGTTGAATAAACTAAAGTCAGCTCCAATGTCTGTAATCTTACTTTTTAACCAGGTTATCCGGGTAACAGGTATCCCTTTGTCTCGTGATACCGTAACAGCATTACCGTCCAATATTGAGACCCCTTGGTTATAATTATATCCGGGAAGGTAAGCATAAGGTGCAACAATAGGGTTGTTTGTGTTATTAGGATCCCTATCATCCCCCAGTATACCATAAGAACCTCTAAACTTTAGATCAGTAAGAATACTATGGTCTCCTAAAAGATTTTTCATAAAACCTTCCTGGGTGATCCTCCATCCTGCTGAAAAACCAGGGAAATATCCTACACGCCTGTCCGGGGCAAAGAGATAGGATGCGTCCCTTCTGGCCGAAGCTTCAAAATAATATTTGTTATCATAATTGTAGTTTATCCTTCCAATATAACCAATACGGGTTTGGGTATCATCACTGTCCTGATAAGTATCGGCCGTAGGAAAATAAATTAACGGTAAATTATTTGAAATCGGTGAAGCATGTATCCAATTGCGTGTATGGTGTAATTGAATTCTTTCTGAAACTAAAGTTGCACCGATAGTATGTTTTCCGAAGGTATTATTATAATTTAACTGAGCCTGGAAAGTTGTGTTAATATCTTTTATTTGTTCGCGCTCCCTCCATGGGTTAGTGCTGCCACCGGTTACATCATAAGTATTGGTAGCAGGCCTATAAGTGTAGGCGTTGTAAGTATATTCATTGTTGTTCAACAAATAATCTGCAAAATAATAAGAATACAATGCTCTTGCTGTTAAACCTTTAACACCAGGTACTGTATATTCTGCTGTCATGTTTGTTTGTACAACACGCTTGTCGCTACGTAATTTACCTGATAATTTTTCATTTAAAAATGCATAATTGGATTCTGTATGGCCAATATCATTTAAATAAGCGGGGTTGTCATTGGCATAAGGCCTTTCTAAAGGTGTATTCCTTAACACGGCAAAACGGGCTAAAAAGTAATCATCAGCACCGGGTACGCCAGGATTTTCATAGCTTTCAATCCTTCCGTTTACATTCATACTTATCTTAAGCCCATTAGCCACCTGGGCAGAAATATTGGACTGGATGTTTGAACGTTCAAATAAATATTCTTTACCCAATACCGAGTTTTGAAATAAATTTGTTGCCGATACATAATAGTTCATTTTATCTGTGCCGCCTGTAAAATCTGCATTAATAGAATTCAGAGGTGCACTGCTATTACTTTTTAAAATGTAATCCCTCCAGTTAAAGCTCCTGTAGGCGGGATCTGTACCTGCTTTATACTTATCCAGTTCGGCTTGACTAATACCAGTTGAGCCATTGCTGTTTACTTCAGCTTCAGCCTTGTAACGCATATAATCATAAGAATTGGTGAGCACGTTCGGAAAGCGGTACCAATTTTGAAACCCGAGGTAACCATTAACATTTATCCTGCTGTCCCCTGAACCTCTTTTGGTAGTTACCACAACCACGCCGTTAGCTGCACGTACGCCGTAGATGGCTGCCGATGCATCTTTTAACACTGAAATACTTTCCACATCGTTTGGTGCGAGGTTGTTAAACTGGCTCTCATCCTGTTGTACCCCATCAATTACGTATAAGGGTGTACCCATATTACGGATCTGAATAGTTGCACTTGCTCCCGGCCGGCCTTCAGACATTCTGAATGTTACCCCTGGTATTTTACCTGCCAGACCTGAGCTTACGGTAGAGCCTGCATGCACACGGTCTAAATCTTTACTGGTGACACTAGAAATTGCACCGGTTATGGATTCCCTTTTCTGTGTGCCAAAACCCGTTACCACAACTTCCTGTAAAACAGAATTTGCTGATCTGAGCCTGATCCTTAAATTAGTTTGGCCGTTGATCGGAACTTCCTGGGTAGTGAAACCTACATAGCTCACTACCAATGTTCCGTTAAGATCCGGTACTGCCAGGATAAACCTTCCCCTGGCATCTGATGCAACACCAGTCGGCGTGCCTTTTGCCTTGATACTTACACCAATTAAGGCTTCACCGGTGGTATCTACCACCGTACCGCTTACCTGAAGTTTGGTCTGGGCGAATGATGCGGCAGAAATAAGTAGGTAAACAGCCATGGAAACAAAAGCCAATGCTCCTTTTAGCCCCTTCCGGATTTGTGTGTGTTTCAAGCGGGCATTACCCCCTTGCCTGAGAAGTAAAACTTTTTTCATAAAATGATTAATAATTGGTTAAATGCAGATTAAAATGTAAGATTGACATCTTTTAATCCTGATGTAAAGAAAAAGGATTTTGTAGTTGAAGGTTAGCCAAATCCTATCAATTATTAGTTAAATTGTATCAATTTATTTACAAAATAAATAAGATTAAAGGTATATTTGCCATTATAAATTTTCTTGAAACTTAAATTATTTTGCAGCTTTTTATTAGTCTTTTCGTTTGATATTTGCTTTGCACAACCTTACTATTTTAGGCATTATCAGGTAGAAAACGGACTTTCAAACAATACGGTTTACTGCTGTATGCAGGATAAACAAGGATTCTTATGGCTCGGCACCAAGGATGGCCTGAACCGGTTTGATGGCTATACCTTTAAAACCTTCAGGCATAATATCAACGATAAAAAGAGCATAGGCAATAATGTCATCTATACACTTTATAGCGATAAAAAGGGTATTTTATGGGTAGGGACAGATGCTGGTGTTTATAAATACAATGCCCAAAATGAAAGCTTTAGTTATATAAAAACACCAACTAATGCTGCCATCAGGTGTATCATTACGGATCACGACAACAATTACTGGTTCGTTGCAGGAGGGTCAATATTTATATACAACGATAAAACAGGCAAGGTTATCAACATGCAGCCTTACCAGCATTTTGATGCCACCAGCATCACTGTTGATGTTGGAGGAGGGATTTGGGTATCATCAACAGCAGGCACTATCGAAAAATTCAATCCCACAACTCATTCTTTTAAAAGTTATAATGTATTTAAAGATTCCAAAAGGTCTTCGTCAAATTTTATTGAAAAAATAGTTTATGCCTCTGACAACACTATTTTTATTGGTACATCCAGCCAGGGCTTTAAGGTTTTTAATTGCAATAAAGGCACTTACAAGGATGTGTTGACCTATAACAAGAATAGGATTGAAATATATGTTAGGGATTTTTTAAAATATTCTGATACTGAATACTGGATAGCAACCGAGTCGGGCATATTTATATACAATACACAAAAGGGCACATTTACCAATTTAAGCAAACAATACAACGATCCTTATTCCATATCGGACAATGCCATCTACACATTGTATAAAGATTCGGAAGGCGGTGTTTGGGCAGGAACTTATTTTGGCGGGTTAAATTATTATCCCAAACAGTATGCTGCGTTCAACAAATTCTATCCCGGGATTGACAAAAACTCTTTAAAAGGGAATGTGGTACGCGAGATCTGTAAAGACCAATACGGCAACCTGTGGATCGGCACCGAAGATAATGGCCTCAATAAACTGAGCAGCGATAAACATACTTGGACACACTATAATCCGGGCGGTAAAAACAGCATTTCCAATACGAACATACATGGTTTATTAGCCGACGGGCACCATCTGTTTATAGGAACCTTTGACCGCGGGCTGGATATCCTGGATATACCTACAGGCAAAGTCGTCCGCCGTTTTTTAGCCGGGCCAAAGCCTAATCAATTGAAAAGCAACTTTGTGGTATGCTTTTGCAAAACCCGTTCGGGTATGATACTTGTTGGCACTACCACCGGACTTTACCGTTATAATCCGGCAAGCCATGACTTTACCCTTGTCAAAAATCTGCCGTCCCATGATTTTGTTTATTCCATGATGGAAGATCATAACGGGACCATTTGGGTAGGCACTATGCGCGATGGTATTTATTACTTCAACCCCCGAAATAATCAAGGTAGCAAGCTCAACTATAAATACCCTGTAAAAGAAGCATTAAACAGCAGTACGGTCAATGGGATTTTTGAAGACAGCGAACATTATATCTGGTTTGCCACCGAAGGCTTGGGTGTCTGGCGTTATGACCCTGCCAAAAATCAATATAAAATATTCGACTTAAACAATGGCTTTCCAAGTAACTATGTTTTCAGGATGCAGGAGGATGCCCATAAAAATTTGTGGATAAGTACCACAGGCGGCTTAGTAAACCTTAACCTTGCTGATCAAAGTTTAAAAGTTTATACCAAAGCTAATGGTTTGTTGAGCGATCAGTTTAACTACAACTCATCTTTTAAAGATCAGGACGGCAGTTTGTATTTTGGCTGTGTAAAAGGGATGGTGGGCTTTAATCCGCTTTCGTTCCGCAATAATAATTTTGTTGCACCAGTTTACCTGACCGGCTTGCAGGTGTATAATAAAGAAATAACAGTCAAGCAGAATTCACTTCTCAGTAAGTCAATTATTTATACCCATAAAATAAACCTTGATTATGATCAGTCATCGTTCAGTATTGATTTTGCGGCCCTAAGTTATCTATCACCGGAAATGACCCAGTACAAATATAAAATGCAGGGTTTGGATAACCGGTGGAACTACTTAAAAACAAACAGAAAGGTGTATTTCACCCAGCTTTTGCCGGGGCATTATACCTTTATTGTAAATGCAGCCAACAGCAATGGTAAATGGAATGAGCATGAAACGCAGCTTGAAATAATTATATCCCCGCCGTTTTGGGCAAGCACTTTTGCCTATATCATTTATACCAGCCTGGGTATATTTATTGTTTATTATTTGTTCAAAAGCTATCATATCAGAACCCGGAACAAAAACAATCGGCTGATCGAGATGCTGGAGAACGACAAGGAAAAGCAAATATACAATGCCAAGATTGAATTTTTTACCAATGTGGCGCATGAGATCCGCACACCGTTGACATTGATAAAAGGGCCGATGGAAAAAGTGATCAAAAGGTCAGCAAATGTCCCCGACATCCAGAATAACCTGAAGATCATGGAGAAGAACACCAATCGCCTGCTCGACCTGACCAACCAACTGCTTGATTTTAGAAAAACCGAAGCCAATAGTTTTAGCCTGAGCTTTGTCAAAGCAAACATTACCGAACTGCTTGAAGATATTTTTATCGGGTTCAAACCTATCACTGAGCAAAAAAACTTGAGTTACTCGCTCAAGCAACCGCCAACACAATTGTTTGCTTATATAGACTTGGAGGCCATCAATAAAATACTCAGCAACCTGATCAATAACGCGATAAAATATGCCGACAACATGGTAAAGATAGAATTGCTTCCCTATAATCCGGGCGACAGCACTTTTACAATTGAGATCAGGAACGACGGGCACCTGGTCCCTTATGAAATGCGTGAAAAGATTTTTGAACCTTTTTTTAGGTTAAAAGAAACAGAAAAACAAGTCGGGACCGGTATCGGATTGTCTTTATCCCGCTCCCTCACCGAATTGCATAAAGGTGTCCTTGCCCTAAAAGAACCTGATCATAAACAAAATATTTTTACTTTAACACTGCCCGTCCATCAGGATAAAGAGTTTGATCTTTACGATATTGATGTTTTGGAAGAAGAAAAGGTAATTACCCAAGCCGATATAAACCTAAATTTTATGAAACCCTTAATTTTGATAGTTGATGACAATCCTGAAATATTGGATTTTATTTCAGATGGCCTAATTGAAAAATACACGATAATTAAAGCACTAAACGGACAATCAGCTTTGGATATACTCAAAACAGAAAGCCCGCAACTTATTATAAGTGATGTGATGATGCCCGGGATAGATGGTTTTGAACTTTGTAAAATAATAAAGACCAACTTTGATTATAGCCACATGCCTATTATTTTATTGACAGCCAAAAACACTTTGCAAAGTAAAATTGAAGGGTTAGAAGTTGGTGCAGATGCCTATATTGAAAAACCATTTTCGCCAGAACACTTGGAGGTACAAATAGCCAACTTGTTGACCAATCGTAATAAAATTAAAGAACACTTTGCCAGTTCGCCTTTGGCCCATATCAAAAGTATGGCCTACTCACAATCAGACGAAGAGTTTTTAGAAAAATTAAATTCTGTAATTTATAACAACATACAAAACACGGATCTTGATGTTGAACATGTAGCTAATATTATGAATATGAGCAAACCAACATTGTACCGTAAAGTTAAAGCGATATCAAGTTTAACTATTAATGAACTTATCAATATAACCCGGTTAAAAGTAGCTGCCCGGTTATTGGAAGAAGGGGATTATAAAATTTATGAGGTTGCAAGTATAGTTGGTTACAGTTCGCAATCTCATTTAGGAAGAAATTTTTTGAAACAGTTTGGCACAACCCCAACGGAATACCAACATAGTAAAAGAAAAACCGACTTTAATAACATCTCATAAGCTTTAAGTTGGTCCGTGCAAAACACAAGTTAAGAAACTATGGGCTTGTTTAAACCCGTATCAAAAAAAGATAATACTTCTTTTACCCTATAAAAACTTGTATTTGCAAAACATCCGATCAGATCAAAAACAGGATGCCTAAACAATTGCTAAAGCCCATCACCGGTATTAGTTTCAATAAACTGCAGGGAAGTGCTGATGGAGTCCAATTTTTCCAGAATCCGGGCAATGGCATCTTCCAACTGGTTGTTTATGCCATAATTGACCATCAATGCAGAATAAATTATTCCCCTGGCGGGATCGTAGCAGGAATTCATTGAAACGGCTTTATAACCGTCCAGGGCTTTCTCATCCAACAGCAGTTCCAACTCGTTGGGCGAATTGCTGTCTAAAATAATGTAATCGATCTCCATAATTATTAAATAGGATTTATAGCGGTCTGTGTACGGCAACTACTTGGTTTTGTTGGTGCCTAATTGATCTTTAATAGGATTACTTTAGGCCAATGCTTCTTTTATCACACTAAAATTTATGGCATAAAAGAAGCATTGGCCACAACCGGATACTCAAAACCTAAACCTTGTAGCTACGTAAAAAGCTAACCTTTAAACAGGTATTAGCAATGGAAATTCAAAAAAAAGGAGTTATTTCTTATCAGGAGTTTATGGAAGAACATTATCTTCCGGGCGTGCCGCTGGTTTTTAAAAATGCCTCCAGTATCTGGAAAGCGAACGGATTATTCAGTCCGGATTGGTTCCGGACAAATTATGGCGACCGCAAAACTGAAGTAAAAGGCCAGGAATATTCTATGCAGGAAATTATGGATTTGGTGGAAAACAGCACTGCCGAAAACCCTGCGCCGTATCCCTGCAAATACGATATTGCCGAACAGTTGCCCGAATTATTGCCGCTGATCAGTCCGATCGGGATGAACTATGCCAGGCCAAACTGGTTTGACAGCAAACTGTTTAACCTCGGCAAATGGGGGAACGCAATCGAACTTTTTATTGGTGGGGCAGGAGGGAAGTTTCCGTACCTGCACCTTGATTTTTATCACTTAAACGCTTGGATCACCCAGTTATACGGTGATAAACAATTTACCGTTTTCCCGCGCGGGCAGGAAAAATATTTGTATCCCGATCCCAATAATCCATGGAAATCCGAACTGAATATTTTTGAGCCGGATTACCAGAAATTCCCGGAATTTAAAAAAGCAACGCCTATTACGTTTACCGTTAGTGCCGGCGAAACGCTGTTTATTCCGTTTGGCCTATGGCATACGGCGCATTCTTTAACGCCAACTATTTCTGTTGCTTTTGATCAGTTGAACAGCAAAAACTACCCGGAATTTTTAAAAGATGTGTGGAATTTTAAAAAGCAGGAGAGTACTATCAAGGCTGTAGCGATGTACAGTTATGCCATAGTAGCTGGAATGGGTTGCAAAATAAGCGATTCGATGGCGAAAAGGGCAAACCAGTAATTGTTGATGGGCAGGACTTAAAATCGTGATGAACTATTATTGCTTTGTCTGTTTCAGCAAAACCTAACTTTGCTTACCTTTATTGAACCTATTTTTAGGTCTTGAAATTTATAAAACCATTATGAAGTTTAATGTCAACGCTTTTCTTTTGTCCGGATTGCTTTGTTTGCCCTGTGTTTTTCGGCAGGCAAACGCACAAACAGGCAATGCTTCTTTTACTGCCAATAAAATGGTGACCGTTTATACCACGGCGCAAAACACTGATTACCGTTTATCTAAAACAGAAACACTTCCGTTTAAAACCAAAATCCAGCCGGGAGAAACAGAAATCAGCATTTTTGTTGATCCGACAAAAACTTTTCAATCTGTTTTGGGCATCGGCGGTGCGCTGACGGATGCTTCCGCAGAAACCTTTTTCAAGCTTCCCAAAAACAAACAGCAGGAATTTTTGCAGGCTTATTACAGTACCGAAAAAGGGATTGGCTATACCCTGGCCAGGACGAATATCCAGAGTTGCGATTTTTCCAGCGGCAGCTACAGTTATATTGCTGAAGGCGACGCGGCACTCAAAACTTTTAGTGTGAAGCATGACGAGCAGTACAAAATACCTTTTATCAAACAGGTAACGGCTGCTGCGGGCGGTAAAATCAACTTATTTGTAACGCCCTGGAGCCCGCCGGCTTTTATGAAAAGCAATAACGATGTGTTGCATGGCGGCAAATTATTGCCACAATATCGCCAGGCCTGGGCAAATTTCTATGTGAAATTTATCAATACTTATGAAAAAATGGGCATCCCGGTTTGGGGCCTGTCTGTACAAAATGAGCCAATGGCTACGCAAACTTGGGAATCCTGTTTTTATACCGGCGATGAAGAACGTGATTTTATTAAACTGTTTTTAGGCCCAACTTTGCACAAAGCTGGTTATGCCGATAAAAAACTGATCGCCTGGGACCATAACCGCGACCTGGTTTATCAGCGGGCAAGCACTGTGTTGGAAGATCCGGAAGCCGCAAAATATGTTTGGGGGATTGGTTACCATTGGTACGAAACCTGGACCGGCGGCGAGCCTCAGTTTGTTAATGTTGAACGGGTTCATGAAGCTTTTCCAAACACAAATTTAATTTTTACCGAAGGTTGTGTGGAGCGTTTTGATTATACTAAAATTAACGATTGGGCTTTGGGCGAAAGATACGGACGTTCTTTGGTGAACGACTTTAATGCCGGCACAACCGGCTGGACAGACTGGAATATTTTGCTGGATGAAAAAGGCGGACCAAATCACGTAGGCAATTTTTGTTATGCACCAATTATCGCAGATACCAAAACCGGCGAGCTGCACTACACCAACAGCTATTATTACTTAGGCCATTTTTCTAAATTTGTAAGGCCAGGTGCAAAAAGAATTGTTAGTTCTTCCAGCCGCAGCGGTTTGCAAACTACTGCTTTTATCAATACTGATGGAAAAATAGCCGTGATTGTTTTGAATTTATCAGATAAAAAAGTGGATTATAACCTGTCGATTGCCGGAAATGCAGCAGCAGCATCCAGCTTGCCACATTCCATCTCCACCCTGATGATCCAATAAATATATTATTTTTCAATGCTGTTTTTAATGCATAAAATATGAATGGTAAAAGAACGGTCTTTTCAATACAGAACCTGTTATTGCTGCTTTTCATTTTTTGTGTTTTTAAAGCGGAAGCACAAAACAAGTTCATCAGTGTAAAAGGCAAAGAAATCATCGGCACAAATGGAAAACCGATGCTGCTAAAAGGGACAAACCTGGGCAACTGGATGGTCCCGGAAGGTTATATGTTTAAGTTTAAAGACGTTTCCTCGCCGCGGCTGATCAACGAAGCCATAACCGAAGTGATCGGCCCGGACGAAGCAAAGGATTTCTGGCAAAAGTACCTGGACAGTTACATCACCGAAGCCGATATCCATTACCTGAAAAGTACCGGTATGAATTCGCTCCGCGTACCTTTTAATTACCGGCTTTTTACCAACGAAACCTACCTCGGCACAACAGATGAAAACCGTGGTTTTACATTGTTAGACAAGTTAATTGGCTGGAGCAAAAAGGAGGGCATATATTTAATTTTGGATATGCACGCCGCGCCGGGTGGACAAACCGGCGACAACATAGATGATGGTTACGGCTATCCGTTTTTGTTTGAGAATGAGCAAAGCCAGGTTTTAACCATCAACATCTGGAAAAAAATTGCCGGGCGCTATAAAAACGAACCTGTTGTTATGGGTTATGATTTGCTGAACGAACCGATAGCGCATTACTTTGATGCTTCTAAACTCAATCCGTTATTAAAGCCGCTTTACAAAAAAATTACGGCCGCTATTCGTACTACGGATAAAAACCATTTGATCTTTTTGGGAGGCGCGCAATGGGACGGCAACTTCTCGGTTTTCGGGCCTCCGTTTGATGATAAGCTTGTTTACACTTTTCATACTTATTGGACGGATGTAAAGCAGGAAGTGATCCAGAAATACATCGATTTTCGCAACAAATACAATGTTCCTATTTACATCGGCGAAACCGGCGAAAACAAAGATGAATGGATCAAAGGCTTCCGGGAACTGCTGGAGAAGAACAATATCGGCTGGCATTACTGGCCATACAAAAAAATGGATGCCAAAAGCAGTATCATGCAGTTTAAACAACCAGCGAGCTACGATTCTTTGATTGTATATACACAAAAACCAAGGACAACATTTGCAAATATTCGTAAAGCTGCGCCTGCAAACCGGCAGCAAATCAAGCAGGCTTTGGATGAACTGTTGAAAAACTGCCGCTTTGAAAACTGCACGCCCAATAAAGGTTATATAGAAGGATTGGGATTGAAACTGTAAAAACGGCTACAAGCAGTTCAAACAATTAAATAAAATGTGCAGTTTAGCAAGTCATGAATAAAAATGACCCTAAACGAAGTATTTCCATTTTAATGCCGGTTTACAATCAGGCCAGTTTTATTGTCCGGGCGATAGAAAGCCTGAAATTACAAAGCCATACCGATTGGGAATTGATCATTATCAACGACGGCTGCACGGATGATACCAAAAAAGTAGTTTCGGTTTATCTCGATCATCCTCAAATCAAATATGTAGAAAATAAAGAAAACTTCGGTTTAGGTGCTGCATTGAACCAAGGTTTAGAGCAAGCGCAACATAACCTTATCGCATATTTGCCTGCCGATGATATTTATTACAGTAACCATTTGCAATCTTTAATTGATCAGTTGAATGAAAATTCTAAGACAATTCTCGCTTTTTCCGGCATCCGGCATCATTATAACCGAACTGTAAGCGGGAAACTGGAAGGTTTCTGGCTGCAATTGGTGCAGTGTCTCCACAAAAAAACCAACGACCGATGGACAGAACGGGATGAATTGGTTACCGATGACTTGGATCGCATGTTTTGGGATAAATTAGTTTTAAAAGGAGCATTTGCAGAAACCGGAAAGGTAAGTTGCGAATGGGTTGACCATCCGCAGCAACGCTATAAAATCATCCGGGAACCGGTTGGCGGCATCAATCCGTACAAATTGTATTATGGCGTTGAACAGCCTTTACGCTATCATACCACCGTTGGAAATTATATTGATGAAATCAGCTATTACGAACCTTTCCGCCAAAAACGTGATGATGCTTCTTTTACCGGCCTAAAAATAGTATTGGTTGGCGAACTGGCTTATAACGCCGAACGGATTGTTGCTTTTGAAGAGCAAGGCCATAAACTCTACGGCCTGTGGATGCGCGACCCCTACTGGTACAACAATGTTGGCCCGCTGCCTTTTGGCAATGTAACGGATATTCCATACGAAAACTGGCAGCAAACTTTGGCCGAAATCAAACCGGATATTATTTACGGACAGTTAAACTGGCAGGCTGTCCCTTTTGCACACGAAGTTTTAATGGCTAATACCGGCATTCCTTTTGTTTGGAATTTTAAAGAAGGCCCTTTTATTTGTATGGAAAAAGGGACCTGGCCGCAGATGATGGACTTGTACACCAAATCCGACGGACAAGTTTATACCAGTGCCGAAATGCGCGACTGGTTCCTACAGTTTCTTCCTCAAAAATCTGCTGATACGGCTTTAATTTTAGACGGCGATCTGCCAAAAAAGGAATGGTTTAAAACAGAAGTTTCACCTTTGCTTTCAACGCAGGACGGCGAATTGCATACCGTGGTTCCCGGTCGGCCGATCGGTTTGCATCCGCATACGGTAGTTGAACTGGCAGAACAGAAAATTCATGTTCATTTTTATGGTGATTTTACCCACGGGCAATGGAAGGAATGGATCATCAAAACACAAAAACTGGCACCGGGCTTTCTGCATATCCATCCAAATGTTACCCAGCACAATTGGGTACAAGAGTTTTCGCAGTACGATGCGGGCTGGCTGCATTTTTTTAAAAGCGATAACCAGGGCGAACTGATGCGCGCCAACTGGGACGATTTAAACCTGCCTGCCCGAATGGCCACTTTAGCTGCTGCCGGTTTGCCCATGCTTCAACGCGATAATAAAGGTCATACAGTTGCTACACAATCTATTGTTCAAAACCTTGGTTTAGGTTTGTTTTTTAATGATGCTGCCGAGCTGGCGGCACAATTGCGCGATCCCGAAAAAATGAAACAACTGCGCCAAACGGTTTGGGAAAAACGCGTGCTTTTTTCGTTTGATTGGCATGTTGAAGAACTAATTGCTTTCTTTAAAAAAGCAATTGCACGCAAAAAGTTGGAACTGATTGATGAAACTGCAAGCACAATTTTTCATACCTAAAAACAAATTTTCAATCTCACATTTATCCTTATAAAGGTAACTATACATGAATTTGGAAAAAATGAACTACAATAACTTACCAAAAAAGCTAATTTTTTTAGTAAGTTATTTTTTGCTAATAAATAAATTAGTAGATTTGTACAATCTTTTATATTTTTAAAACAATAAATTTATATTTCCTTTAACTTTATGAATGACTAATTGCATTATGACTTCATTTAAATTTAAAAAAGCAGTTCAAGCATTAAATTACTTTGCTCAAAAAGAGGGAGGTAAAATCAATTATATGAAAGCTGGTAAATTAATTTATTTGGCTGACAGGTCGCATTTAAGAAGCTATGGCAGGTCTATTACTAATGACACTTATGTTGCAATGAAAAATGGAACTGTACCATCTAAAACAAAGGATATAGTCTTAAAATCTGCATGGTTTGAGAATGAAATTATTGAATATTCAAATGCATATTTAACAGAGCAGAATAACTATAATTTTAATTCAGTTCAGGAACCAGATTTAACTGTTTTTTCTAAAACAGACATTAGGGTTATGAATGAAATATTTGATTTTTATGGGCAAAAAGATCAATATGAATTAAGCGATTATTCTCATTACTTTCCCGAATGGATTCGATTTGAAAAAGATTTAAAGTTGGGATATGGAAAAGTTTTTGATATTAAAATGAGCGATTTCTTTGAAAATGGCTTAAAGGACAAGCCGTTTTCCCAAAGTGATGAGTTATTATCTTTAAGCAAAGATTATTTCCAAGAAACTGTGTAATAATGCCTGCTTTAGAGGTTTTTATTCAAAGTCTTAAAATTGGTAGCATTTACTGGTTTATAAATCCTAAAATTTCTTCATCAGAACCCCATCCACATGTTTGTCTTGGAACTAAAGACGATATATGCGCTTTTATGTTATGCGGGACTTCCCAATTTGAAAAGAAAAGACGTTTTTTTGAGCTTAATGGTTTACCCTTTGAAACATTAGTAAGATTTCAAGCAAATGTTACCAATACAATTACAAAGGATACCTATATAAATTGTAACGAAGTTCAAAGTCACCAGATAATAGACCTTTACAATAATTCCTCATTTAAGCAAAAAGGTAATGTTTCCAATTCTGAGCTATTTCAAATAAAAAATGGAATTGAAATTAGTGAATTGTTAGAAGAGGAATTTAAAGACCTTATTTTAAGAGGATTTCCAGAATTTTAGTCCTGTCCCAACTCCTATACTTACCATATAAAAGAAGCAATCCATGATTTTAAAAAGCATTTTCGAAGCTAAGCAGGAATTTCCTGAACTATTTACCTGTTTAAGCGAAAACATCAATCCGCCTTTGTATTTTGAAGACATCCCCGAAGGGACAAAAAGTTTGGTTTTGAGTTTGGAAGACACCAACGCCACGCCAACGCCTTGGATCCACTGGCTGTTGTTCAATATTCCGCCAACGGTAACCGAAATCAAACAAAACGAAATCCCGCAAGGTGCGACTGAAGGTTTGGCCAACAACAAAAGCTTTGGTTACGAAGGCCCTTGTCCGAAATATTTCTCCGGAACGCACACTTATTTATTTACGCTGACAGCTTTAGATATGGTATTGGGTATTCCAAAAGCATCCGACAAAATAGCGGTAGAACAAGCCGCAGAAGGACACATCCTGGCTAAAACCGAGTTAGTTGGTTTGTGCATATCTAAATAAATTACCTGTAAAAGAAGCATAGCAAGATTGGAAACAGTTAAAAAGATAGTCGTTGTAAGGGCGAACGCGCTGGGCGATTTTATTTTTGTTTTGCCTGCTTTAAGGGCTTTAAAAGAAACTTTTCCGGGTGTCGAAATTATTTATCTGGGGAAACCCTGGCATCAGGAGTTTTTAAAAGGAAGGCCGGTTCCGATTGATCGTGTTATCGTTGTTCCGCCTTATCCCGGCGTTGGTGCTGCTTATGATTATCCACGAGATGAAGCGCAACTGGACCAGTTTTTTGCAGAAATGCAGGCAGAAGAATTCGATTTTGCTTTTCAGTTTCATGGCGGCGGTGGCAATTCCAATCCTTTTGTTAAACGTTTGGGCGCTAAAAAAAGCATTGGTTTACAAGCAGCAGGAGCGCCTCCGCTGGATATCAATGTTCCTTATATCATGTATTTCAGCGAGCCGATGCGTTATTTGGAAGTGGTGGCAAAAGCAGGCGCAAAAACAGTTTGGATTGAACCGGAGTTTGATAGCATTCCTTCAGATTTAGATGAGTTAAAAGCTTTAATCCTTGATTATCAAAACAAGAAACTCATTGTTATTCATCCCGGTGCTACTGATCTGCGCCGAAGATGGTCACCCAAAAACTTTGCTGCCGTTGCTGATTTTTTAATTGAAACAGGCTTTACCGTAATCATTACCGGGAGCGATTGGGAAAGAGAAGTAACCAATGCCGTAATAGAAAACATGGCACAAAAGAAGCATGTAATTGATTTCTGCGGAAAAATATCTTTGGACGGACTAACCGGACTTTTATCCGTTTCCAAATTGCTGATTTCTAATGATACCGGTCCGTTGCACCTGGCACGGGCCTTAAAAACGCCAACAGTAGCCACTTATTGGTGCGGCAATGTGATTACCAGTGCTCCTTTTACGCTTGCCACAAACCGAACTTTATTGTCTTGGATGATTGAATGCCCGCTTTGCGGTAAAAATATTACCGGTCCTGCATCCAGTCATGATGACAATGCAAATTGCAAACATGATGTTTCTTTTGTGGATGGCATCAGCATTGATCAGGTAAAAATTGCAGCTTTTGACCTGCTGAAACAAAACGGCGAATGGCCACAGGAAGCAGGACAATTACAGGTAGAACCGAGCAATTATATATGAAAGTATCTGTTTTAATACCCACTTATAACCGGCTTACGGCACTGGTAGCTACTTTAACCGCTTTAACCGCGCAGAATTTTAAAGATTTTGAAGTGGTCGTAGCTGATCAAAGTAATGATTTTGTTGGTAACGACGGTGTGATCCAAACGCTGCAACGGATTTTCAATCTCCATCAAACACCTTTCAAACTCCTACAAAACCTTCCTAAAAAAGGCATTGCCCAGCAGCGGCAGTTTTTGCTGGATCAAAGCACGGGCAGTTTTTCGCTTTATTTAGATGATGATGTTATTCTTGAACCAGATGTGCTCGGAAGAATGGTAAAAGCACTGGACGAAGAAGGTTGTGCTTTTGTAGGAATGATGCCAATTGGTTTAAGTTACCGGGATGATGTTCGTCCGCACCAGCAGCAAATCGAGTTTTGGGAAGAACCGGTAAAGCCGGAAAACATTCAACCTAAAACACTGGAATGGCAAAGGCATGTAGTGCATAATGCGGCCAACATTTTGCATGTTGGCCAGCAGTTAAATATCAACCCGGAAAATCAACAGAAGTACAAAATTGCCTGGGTGGGCGGCTGCATCTTGTACGATACGCAAAAGCTGCGCGAAAACGGCGGTTTTACTTTCTGGGAGCAATTGCCCGAAGAACATTGCGGCGAAGAAGTTTACGTTCAGCAAAAGCTGATGAAAAAATACGGCGGTTTTGGTTTATTACCTTCCGGTGGTTATCATTTGGAGCTGCCAACCACTTTGGTAAACCGGGAAGTGAACGCGCCGGAGTTTTTGAAAGCTTAAATGGGAAATGCTTCTTTTTGTCATTTCGACCAAAGGGAGAAATCTTCTTCGAACTATAAATCATATCGCTTTGATGAAGATTCCTCCTAACGTCGGAATGACAGAAAAATTAAACCACTTTCAGCATCTTCGCATCTGCATTAATCCTTTTAATCATATTAGAAGTAGAATGATCTGGTACTAAAGGGATAAAAGCTACTTTGCCGCCTACTTCTTCCACCACTTTTGCTTCTGGCAAATTTTGCATGTTGTAGTCGCCGCCTTTAATATAATACTGTGGTTTAGCTGCGCGGATTAATGCTGATGGTGTATCATCTTCCGCAGAACCAAAAGGCACAATATGGTCAATAGAACTCAGGCCGGAAAGTACATAAATCCGGTCGGCCAGTTCATTGATTGGCCTGGTAGAGCCTTTTAAACGTCGGATACTGTCGTCATTGTTTAAACCCACGATCAGCACATCACCATAGTTTTTAGATTGGTTGAGATAGCTGACATGGCCGGAATGCAAAATGTCGAAACACCCATTGGTAAACACGATGTTTTTGCCTTGCTGACGGTAAAAATCACACAATTCTTCCAGCTCCTGCATGCCGGAAATATATTTATCCTGTGTGGAAAAGAAGGCTTTCAGTTCGTTTAAAAAACAAGGTGCTGTTGCCGTTTTACGGATCGCTACCGTAGCGGCTGCCGTGGCCAGTTCTACGGCTTCTACATTACTGGCACCCGAACATTGTGCCAGTGTAAACGTGCTGATAAAGGTATCACCGGCCCCAACTACATGCGGCGTTTCCACTTCATAAGCCGGTGTATGGTGTATATATTCCCCTTTTTCAAACAGCATAGAACCTTCCTCATCCAGCGTAAGGGTGATATTTTCGGCACCGGTCAGCCGGTACAAAGTAGGTCCGTAATTTTTCAGCTGATCGATCCGGTCATTGGTCAGGCATTGTAAGTTCAGCAAACTGATAGCTTCTATGTAATTTGGCTTGACCACCGAAGGCTGTAATGGTGTGAATAAAGGCAGGTTTTTGGAATCTAAAGCTAAATAAGCGGGCGATTGCAACTGCATCTGCTGCAAGGTTTCGATTAAAGCCAGCGTAAACAAACCGGCTTTGTAATCGCCCAAAACGATGGCATCAAAAAGGTGATAATGAGCCTGCAAAAACTGAAATATTTTTTGTTCGGAATCAGCAGAAGGCGGATTTTGAGAACCGCAATCAAAGCGGCTCAACAATTGTCCGTTTGAAACAAGCCTGGTTTTGGTTACTGTTGTTCGGAAAGGTTCCCGCACAATTGCATCGCAGTCAATCCCGGCAGTTTCCATAAAACGACAGGCTTTGTCGCCATCTTCATCATCTCCGGCAAGTGCCAAAAAGCTGACTTGTGCGCCCAGTGCTTTCAGGTTAATGGCAGCATTGGCTGCTCCGCCCGGAATTTCTTCCCGCCCGGAAATCGTAACCACCGGAACCGGGCCTTCAGGCGAAAGCCGGAAGCTTTCTCCTTTCAGGTAAATATCCATGACCAGATCGCCGATCACCAATACTTTCAACTGGTTAAACCGGTCCATGATTTCCTCGTGCCTACTTCTGGTCATACTGTTTTTATCAATTGTTTTTATGCTGATGCTTCTTTTACCGACCTAAAGTTTATGGCCAACTGGTCTCCATCAAAGGTAAAATTAAAATCTCCGGAACAACTGTATCTGTGTCATCCTCAATGATATAACGGATTTTAGTAGCTACGTTTTTTGGATCTTGTAGATTTTGTGGCGGAATGTCTGGGAAACGGTCCAGCAAGAATGGCGTGCTCATACCGCCTGCAATTACCGCCGTAACTTTTACATTTACTTTGCGTGCTTCGGTAAAAAGCGCATGGCTAAATCCGCGCAAACCCCATTTGGTAGCGTGATAAACGGAAGCTTCCGTCCAGGCACGCAAAGATGCTGTACTGACAATATTGATGATGTTACCGGATTTTTGCGGAGACATTACTTCTAAAGCATATTTAGACATCAGGAACGGGCCGCGTAAGTTTACTGAAAAAGCTGCGTCCCACTCAGAAACAGAGAGTTCCAAAATAGGTTTGGTAAAATCGATACCGGCATTGTTCACCAGGATGTCAAGTTTGCCGTATTCGCTTTTAATTTTGCTGATCGTTTCTTTAACCGATTCTTCACTGCTTACATCCAAACGCATGGCCACCGCTTTGCTGCCTTTATCAGTAATCGTTTTAACGGTTCCGGCTGCTTTTTCTTCCTGAATGTCGCCTGCAATAACCGTTGCACCTGCTTCGGCCAATTGGTAGCAAATTTGCTGCCCCAATCCTTGTGCGCCGCCGCTTACCAATGCAACCTTGCCTTGTAATTTTTCCATTGTTTGGTTTGATTTTATATTTATTTTGAATCTGTAAAAGTAAGAAGCAATACTTCTTTTACAATACTATTTTTGAGTGCTGATGTTTACTGATGGCTTGGTTAAAAACACGCAGCCAATCCGCATTAAAACGTTTAATATCAAAACGTTTTTTGGCCATGGCTTGTCCTGCTGCGCCAATTTGTTTTGCTTTTTCGGGATTGGCCAGCAAATCTTTCATGGCGTTGATTAAATATTGAAGGTTGGTATGCACAATTCCGGTTTCTCCGTTTTTGATGACCGAAGCAAGTTCTGTCGTGGCCAATCCAACTACCGGAATGCCCATCGTCATGGCTTCGCAAACGGCCAAACCTAAACTCGTGAACCGGATCGGGTTGAAAAAGAAACGGTATCTGCTTAAAAATTCCGGCAGTTCCGGGTGCAACACTTCGCCTAAACCTAACCGCTCTGCGCCCATGCCAACTATGTCTATTGGAACATGTTTCTGCACTTCCAAAAAAATATCCAACCCAAGCCGCCGTCCTCTTCTTTCAATGTTATTGATCACTACAATCCCTCGTTCCAATTCGCCGGAATAAGGTACAGTACGCACTTCCACACCATGTTCAATCACCGTAAAAGGAACATTGTTGTTGTCCCACATTAGACTATTGAAGTGCGTGACATGGACAAGTGAAATATCACTATCGGTAATAATATGTTTGGTATAAGGAGTAACTTCCTGCGGCGGATCATGTTCCAGGTAAATCTTCGGCAATTCGCGCTGTTCGGCAGAAAGCGTTTCGTATTGGTCTTCCAGGAAATTTTTTTTAGTTTGGAAAAGGATACAATTTAGTTCTAAATCTTTCACCTTGTCTTCATCAACTTCATGCACATTTTCCCCGAAAGGAAAAGTGGTGCCGCGGCCAACATATCCTGGTTTCGGTCCTTTGCTTACCGGGATATAAATTTCGTAATCACCTAAAGATAAATAATACAAATAAGTGCCGTGGATATGCCAGGTGAAGATTTTAACACGTTTATTAGAATTCGGGCCACTAACAGAAGGCAATTGCATAAAGCAGGACAAGATTTAATTGATGCGTAAAAAAAATCAGAAATAAGTGTTTTATGAAAACATGATTTTATCGGATGCAAGGTATAAATTTTTTAAGCTGATTTGCCGCCAATGCTTCTTTTGTCACCTAAAAAAACAGGCATAAAAAAAGCACTGCTAATTAAAGCAATGCTTCTTTTATCACCTAAAAACCCGGTTATTTATATTGCATTTCTAAAGATTGGATTTGCTTTAAATCTGATTGGATACCATCGCGTTGTTTTTTCAGCAAAGCCAAGTGGTCTGCATGATCTGTATAATCAGCAATATAACCATCATATTTTTCAATAGCGGCTTTTTCTCCGGTTACGATTGCATCTAAAATTGCTTTGTTGTCGTTGCCTGCAAAAGCTTGTTTAATATCGATCCAGGTACGGTGTACAGCACCCAAAACACCGCCGGTTTCATTTTCATCTTCGTTGCCGCCGTGCATTTTTATATGTGCTTTTAATTCGGTTGCATAAGCTGCGCGTTCTAACGCATACTTTGCAAATACAGCTTTTAACTCTAAAGAATCGGTAGTTTCTGCTGCAGATTCATAACCTTTTTTACCATCGTTTAAAATGGTAACCAAGCTATCTAAGTCGCTGATAATTTCTTTGTTGCTTTCCATGATTTTAAATTTGAAAATTTAGTTATATAAGTTGAATCCTGCTTGCTTTGTTTTTAGAAATCAGAAATAAAATCTATTGCTTTTAATCGGTTTTTATCTTGATAAAAGAAGCATTGCCAATCTGCCAAAGAAACGGAATTTGCCAACAAACTTTGCAAGTGCTTGTTATCCCCAAAATAATTGGAGATATAATGAATGCATATCAGGAAAAATGGATCGGGTTGTTTCAGGGCGCACGTATGCCCAACTGGCAGGTAAAGGCCAATGGTGATGATGTAGAAATACAAGTTCCGGCAGATGTTGATTTGAAAATTTTGCGGGACAATTTCCCTCAAACTGTTGCAGCGATGTCATTGGATATTACGATCCCGAAGGAACGCGTAAGGTTTGTACTGCACAACGGACAGGCCAGTACCGAATATATTTTAAACCCAACCGAAGGAGATTTAAACGAAGCTTGATCTTGGGTTTCGGATGCTTCTTTTATCCCTATAATTTTATTGATCAGCTTAAAGCAAAAACGATGAGCAGTATTTTCAGAAAAACAAATAGTTTACCGCTAAACAAACAAGTGGTTGTAATTACCGGTGCTTCCAGCGGCGTTGGCCGTGCTACTGCACTGGAATTTGCGCGTTACCGTTGCACTGTTATTTTGGCGGCCCGGCAGCAAAACGAGCTGGAAGAAGTAGCGGCCATCTGCCAAAAACTGGGTGCGAAAGCATTGGCTGTTCCCACCGACGTAACCGATGCCGAAAGCGTAAACAATCTGGCAAAAGCTGCTTTTGACTTTGGCGGACAGATAGATGTTTGGGTAAATATTGCCGGCGTAGCTGTTTTGGGCGAGTTTAATGCCGTGCCGATGGCAGAACATGAAAAGGTTGTCCGCACCAATTTGCTAGGGCCGGTTTATGGGGCTTATGCCGTTTTGCCGTACTTCAAAAAGCAGCAAACAGGTACGATCATCAACATGAATTCTGTTGGCGGCTGGGTGGCCACGCCGTACAGCTTGTCTTATAGCGTTAGCAAGTTCGGTTTAAGAGGTTACAGCGAAGCTTTGCGTGCCGAATTGTACCGTTTTCCGGAAATTCATATTTGCGATGTTTTTCCGGCTTTTTTGGATACGCCCGGGACCCGTCATGCCGGAAATTATATCGGCAAAGTGCTGAAACCTGTTCCGCCGGTTTATCCTGTTACAAAAATTGCGGGCATTATTGTTGGCTTGGCTGTTCGTCCGCGCAATTCGGTTATGGTTGGTGCGGTAGCTTATTTGGTGCGGTTAAGCAATGCGCTAATGCCGGGTGTTGCAGAATGGTTTATGGCAAGAGGGATAGAAACGTACCTGAAAGTAGGGGACGATGCACCGGTAACTTCAGGAAATATCCTGTACCCAACCGGAACTTATAACCAGATATCGGGTGGTTATACTTCCAAAACCATGACTGAAAAAAGAGTAAAGACAGTAGCCGGAATTGCTGCTGCGGCAGCCGGGGCGTTGTTTTTGATCGGCAAGATCAGAAAGTAAATTTTTACGCCCTAAAAGAAGTATGCTTCCCTTACAGGAATTTATTTATTCAGCTAAATTTCCAGAAAAAGCACTTGATTAAAGTTGCATCCGTCATGTTGATCATTTCCGGGTGTTTAAAATGCGTGATCAGCAGCGTAACCAGCACATTGAGGCCGGCCAGGGAAAAAGCAAAAACCGTCAGCAACCGCCTGTTTTGACTGATATTTTTGTTTATTGTATCAATTAGTTCGTCTTTCATTGTTTTCTTTTAAATCAACCTTGCTTCTTTTACGGTGATAAAATAATAAGGTTGTAATTATTACCAAAGATACAACACATTTTGCATTTTGATATTGATCCTTCAATAAATGACTTGATTTAATGCAAAAATAGAAATGATATGACTTTATGTTTTGAGAAAGGCTGTTAGTGTCAATTAAAATTTCTTCTGCAAAGAAAATTTAGAAACACAAAATAATTGATAAAAGAAGTATCCAATTCCCGGTTTTTTTTAAACTTTTGTTGCTGCAATTCTCTTTCTTCCCTACAAAAAAATCTTTCGTTAAGCTTCTTGATCATCCGCATTTTTATGTCCTAAAAGAAGCATTAGACAAAAAATCACAACCAAAAAATAAATTTAAACAAACCGGTTAATGATATATTTGATAAAAGCAGAAAGCGTTTGTTGTTCCTGCCAATCTGATTGATCCGTACCATGAAAAAGCTGTTTTTATTACTGTTTTTCTCCCAACATGTATTTGCGCAAACAACCAAACGTATTGACGGTGCTGTTAGGCACGAATATCTGATCCCAAATTTTAAGACCGAGAGCGGGATTACGCTGCCCCAGGCAAAAATAATTTATGGCACTTACGGACATTTGAATGCCGCACATGACAATGTTGTACTGCTGCCATCTCATTATATGGCCAGTTATCATGGTTACGAATGGCTCATCGGCCCTGGAAAAGCTTTGGACACCACCAAGCTTTTTTTGGTGGCAACCGAGCTTTTTGGCAATGGCCGTTCCTCTTCCCCCAGCAATACGCCCGAACCTTTTCACGGCCCGCGTTTTCCGATGATGACTATCCGTGATAACGTAGAAGCAGTGCACCGGCTTTTGACACAGGAATTGAAAATCACGCATCTTCGTGCGCTGATTGGTTTTTCTATGGGTGCACAGCAAGCTTTTCAATGGGCCGTAAGTTACCCTGTATTTGCTGACCGGATTGTAGCCACTTCCGGTACGGCAAAAACTTATCCGCATGGCGTAGTGCGGCTGGAAGGACAAATTGCAGCTTTAACAGCAGACGAGGCTTTCCAAAACGGTGATTATAAAACGCCTCCGAAAAAAGGCCTGGAAGCGTTTTCTGTCGTTTGGGCCGGCTGGCTGTATTCGCAGGAATGGTGGAGAAAAGAGCTGTGGCGTGCTACGGCCCCTGCCGGAACAACCTTTGAACAAGTGCTTGAAAACTACCGTACCCATTTTATCCCGGGTGCCGATGCCAACGACCTGATTTTGCAGATGCGTATTTGGGAACATCATGATGTAGGTGCAACGCCGGGGTTCGGCGGAGACATAGAAAAGGCACTTCGCTCCGTTAAAGTCCCTTTTTTGTATATGCCTTCGGAAACTGACCTGTATTTCCCGCTGACCGATGCGCGCTATGAAGCCACTTTTATCCCGGGCGTAACGCTGATGCCGATCCCTTCGCTTTGGGGGCATACTGCCGGTGCTGCCAGTAACCCTGTAGATGCCAAGTTTTTGAACGAAAATATCGGGAACTTTTTAAAGGCAGGCAGGTAAATATTTAAGGATATTTTTAGATGGACAGCAAGAGGCTTTGCCATGCTTCTTTTATCACCTAAAAAATGAGAAAGGATTTTAGCTTTTTATATCGTTAAAGAAAAACAAAGATCAATTTTTAGGTGGTAAAAGAAGCATCTAATCAGGCTGGGTAAATCAAAGGACCACTGATAAAACTAAACCGTTACTTCCGGCATAAGCTGTTACAAGGAAATTAATTTTTCAATAATTGGCCCGGTTTCGCCGCTTTCGCCCAACCTTGGAAATATAGATCCTTTTACCCAAGGTTCTTACAGTTATGCAACTGTGGAAACTCAAGCTGCGCGAAAAATTCTAAAAACGCCTGTTGAACAAACCATTTACTTTGCCGGAGAAGCTTTGTTTGATGGCGAACAATTGGGAACGGTAGAGGCGGCCTTAGTTTCGGGGTTGGAAGTAGCAAAAGGGATATTGGCAGATTTTTAGAAAGAAAAAGCATTGTCGATCAGTTGAACTTGTATTGATTTTTTTTTCTGCTGAAAATCTTTACTATTGCCCAATCGTTTTAATCGAATACCCATTAATTAAACCTAATTCCTATTGACTAAGATTATTCTTAAATGAAGAAATGCTATATCCTGCTGATCGATTTTATTTTTATACTGATCTCTTTCAACCTAAATGCCCAGACATTTCAGGGGAAAAATGATACCCTGAAAATTGACAGCGTGACGATCCGAGATCGGAAACCCGGGCATCTGCCTGATGTGAGTGGAACTTCCATTTTTGCGGGCAAGCGGACTTTCATCATCAATCCGGATGCCGGGAAAGCCAATCTGGCAACTAATAATGCACGTACAATCTTTGCACAAGTGCCGGGTGTAAACATTTGGGATATGGATGGTGCAGGTTTGCAAATCAATATCGGAACCAGGGGAACAGATACACACAGATCCATCGAAACCAATATGCGGCAAAATGGCTACAACATTAATTCGGACGTGTTTGGCTATCCGGAAGCACATTATACACCACCTTTTCAAGCCATTGATGCGATCCAGATTGTGCGTGGTTCGGCGGCTTTGCAGTTTGGCAGCCAGTATGGCGGCATGGTAAATTACCATATAAAAGAAGCAGATACAAGTAAGCGATTCGGAATTGAAAGCGAACAAACGGCTGGCTCCAACCGCTTTTTTAATTCTTTTAATGCAGTTAACGGAACCGTTGGGAAGGTGAGTTATTACGCTTATTTCGACAGCCGTTCCGGAGATGGATGGCGGCCGGATGCAGCTTTTAATTACCAGGCTTTTTATGGAAATATCAAATACCAGTTTAGCAAAAAAGGCAGTATAGCTTTACAGTTTTCGCGGATGGATTACCGGCAGCAAATTGCAGGTGGTTTAACCGATGCACAGTTTGCAGCCAACAACCGCCAGGCTACACGAGCCCGTAATTTTTTTAGTCCGGAGATCAACTTGCCAGCCCTGATTTTTAATTGTCAATTTAATGATCGTACAAGGTTGGAAGTAATTTCAAATATGCTGATCGGCCAGCGCAACAGTGTGCAATTTCTGAATAATGCCAACATAGCTGATACGGTAAACAAAGCTTTAAATACCTACAACCCGCGGCAGGTTGACCGTGATTATTATAACGGTTTTACAACAGAAGCACGTTTGCTGCACCGTTATCAACTCGGAAATTTGACAAGTACTTTTACCAGTGGAATCCGGTTTTTTGAAGAAGAAACCCATCGACAGCAAAAAGGAACAGGAACTGCTGGTTCTGGTTTCGACCTGAGTTTAACAAAACCTTATGGCATTGATCTGCATCTGCATACTTACAATTATGCAGCTTTTGCAGAGAACATCTTCCAGGTCACACCTCAATTTTCAGTTACGCCTGGCTTTCGGTACGAAATTATCAATACAAGCACAAATGGTGTAATCACTAACGCTACCGTTCCGGTTTCGTACAAAGGCAACCGTAACTTCCCCCTTTTTGGAACTGGTTTACAATATCAAATCAGTCATAACAGTCAGCTTTATGGTAACTTTTCCCAGGCTTATCGCCCTTATATTTACGCTAACATTACACCTGCAGATCAGTTGGGCGTGATCGACCCAAACTTAAAAGACAGCCGTGGCTACAATATAGATTTTGGTTATCGCGGTCAGCTGCAACATCTTTTAAAATATGATCTAGATGCTTTTTATGTATATTATGGTAATCGTGTGGGTACGCAAACTAAAGTTAACTCCAGCAATCAAACCTATCTTTACGCTACTAACATTGGCGATGCAGTAGCCAAAGGCATCGAAGCTTATGCTTCAGTTTCATTGATTAAAGGTTTTAACGAAACGTCTTCAAGTGATTTGCAGCTGTTCAATTCCTTTTCTTATGATCATGTTCGATACATCAGTGGTATCGTCACGCAGGGTAATACCAATGTGAATATCAAGGGAAATTATGTAGAGGGAACGCCGGAATGGATCAACCGCGCCGGACTAAGTTTTTTGAATAAAAATTTAACAACCACATTGCAATTCAGTTATGTTGGAATGAATTATAGCGATGCCAACAACACGCAATTCAATGTAATCGGTGCGAGTGGAAAAGTACCCGCTTATTATGTGTTTGACTGGTCTTTTAATTATAACTTTTTCAAAAATTACCACTTTACAGCCAACGTCAACAATATTCTGAATGAAAAATATTTTACACGGCGCATCAACATGTATCCCGGACCAGGAATTTTGCCTGCCGATGGGACAACTTTTAATATTGGTTTAGGCTTGAAATTGTAAGAAAACAGGTGCCAAAAGAAGTATCACATTTTTAATTATGATAATCAAACTTAAACTTCTTCAAATCCGGCAAATACTTCTTTTGCCGTTGCAATTCATACTGATAAATTACCTGCCCTAAGTTCTTTAAAAAAGGCAGGCACACGGTTTCATATTCATATTTATTGTCGTTGTAAATACCGTCTTCGTTGGATTGGACTACGGCCGTCAGCATAAATTCTACCTTGTTTTTAAAATCTACGATGTAAGCATTGTCGATATCATAACCGTAAGAATCGCCGATCTTGTTAAAAATACGGATGTTTGGATTTGGGATTGTATCTTTCTTCGCCCCATAAAACAGAAACTTGCATAAGGTTGGCCAGTAATCTGGTAAGGAATATTTTGGGTGATCACTTTCCGTCGGAAACATGCTCATGTATTTGTACAGCAATTGGTAATCTTCTTTTTTAAGCTGAAATTGTTCTTTTTTTGGATAAACTTCAGGGAACAGCAAGCGTTTTAAAACTTCCTGCTGATCTGGAATTGTATAAATGTTCTTTTCTGAAAAATCAAAAGGCGCATTTACCAATTGATCATGGTTATCGAGATAACCTTTTCCCTGCTGCATGTTTTCCAACTGCATCGGGTAATTGTTGGCATCATATTGTGCCGGTTGTTTGTAGATGCTTCTTTTACCGGTAAAAAGTTCGATTGGATTGGTATGTTTCGTGCTTTCACCGGTATCGCCAACGGCCAATCTTCCGATAATCCTGGTTTGGTTCAACCCATATTTTTTTAGTTTTTGGTTGGTTTCTTCCCTTCCCACAAACTCGTACAAACGGTTAAAAGCATCGTTATCGCTCACCAATAAAATCTTTTTGATGTAATTGCTGATGCTTAGCAAACCGTTTTCGGCAGAAGTATCAACGCTAACTTTGGTTTGTTTGGCAAAGGCGCTGTCAGTTTGCATCGATGCTTCTTTTATGCCCTTAATTTTAAGTCTGTTGCATTTCTCCAAAGCAAAAATAGCCGTAGGCAGTTTGACGGTGCTGGCCGGATAGAAGTAACGTTTCGGGTTTAAGTTGAAGCTGTACGAACGGAAATGCGGAACATTATGTTCATCACGGTTCATTTGTGTGTATAAAATCTGCACTTCGTTTTGAGTTGGGTGAGAGAGGATTTTCCCGAACAATTCTGGTTTTGACACCAGCAATTTTTTAAGAAAAGCAGTATCGGTTTTTTGGGCAGAAGTTTGCAAAGCGAGGAGGATAAAAAGGGTGGATAAACGGAGCATGATGTGCATTTTATACATTCTTTTTTAATAAATTAGCATTTGTGAATTTACTCGTTTTATCAGGTTCTTAAGCTAAGGCTTAAAGTAAACAAAAACACGATCTGTAAACAAAAAAACTTATGACGACAGTTGATAATTTAAGAAATGGCATCATCGATCAGCTTTTAACTATTTCAAATCAAGAATATTTATCAGCACTTCATCAGTTGGTAGAAAAAAGTGCCCTTAGCAGCAATACAGTTGAGCTTTCGGAAGGGCAAATTTTAATGCTGCAATTGAGCGACAAAGATATTGCAAACGGAAAACTAATTTTGCAAGAAACTTTGGATAAAAGCGATTTGGAATGGCTAAAAGGACAGTAGTCTGGACGGAAACTGCTGCTTTTGTATTTTTATAATAGAATCTTTTTAAAAATGGATATTCAAACAGAAAAAATCGAGTTGGCAAAATTGCTGTTAAGTACAAACGATCAACGCATCATTCAATCTGTTAAACAGATTTTTGAGCAAGAGAAATATGATTTTTGGAATGATTTATCTGCCGATCAACAAAAAGAGATTGAAGACGCTGATTTGGAAATTGAGCAGGGTGAAAGTACAGATTATGAAATATTCATGGTAAAGCATCGATCATGATTAGAAACGTAATTGTTTCAAAACTTGCTGAAGATAAATTACAAAAGTTATTTGATTATCTAACGGAAAGGTGGTCTCCAAAAGTTAAGTCAGATTTTGTCGAAAAACTTGATCGTAGTATTGAAATAATCAAAACTCAACCTGAAAGCTTTCCCGAATCAGATATAAAACCCGGTTTGCATAAATGTGTAATTTCAAAACAAACAACCCTGTATTTTCGATTTACTTCCAGCCAAATAAAAATTGTAAACATCTTTGACAATCGGCAGAATCCGTCAAAACTGAGTAAGGAGTTGTAAGGTTAAATTATTATTCCAATTACTAAATCCCAATTCTTATACTACTTTTGCCCCCGCAATTGGTTTCCGGCCTCAACAATCGGGATTAAAAGGGAATCCGGTGTAAAACCGGAGCTGTCCCGCAGCTGTAAGCTCTATTAACCAACGCCTTAACAAAGCCACTGTTCTGTAACCGGAGCGGGAAGGCAGGCGGAGGGGAGCAAGCCAGAAGACCTGCCTTTCGCAAATAAATTCATAGCTTTCGGGGATTGAAGCTGGAATGCGAATGCTCTTTTTACGGGTGTATTTTCATTTTGTGTGCCAATTTTTCTGTTTGCTGTGGGATGGTTTCATCTTCACAACAAAAAATGAAAAAGAAATTTTACCAAATTGCAGCAGGCGTTGCGCTTGCACAAATCGTACTTCAAAGTACTACAATTTTCGCACAGGATTCTACCCGCGTTTTAAAAGATGTCGTGGTTTCGGCAACCAAAACCGATCAGAAACAACTTCAAACCGGTAAAGTAATTACTGTCATCACCCAAGACCAGATCGAGCGCAGCCAGGGCAAAACCATAGCACAATTATTAAGCGAACAAGCTGGGATTATCGTGAACGGCGCGGGCAGTAACCCGGGATTAAACAAAAGTATTTTTATCCGTGGCGCAGCGAGTGGTTTTGCGGTTACGCTGATTGACGGCGTTCTGGTTGGCAACCCTTCATCTGTTGGCGGTGCTTTTGACATCCGGTTGTTCCCGATTGACCAGATCGAACGTATTGAAATTATCAAAGGCGGACAATCTACTTTGTACGGATCGGATGCCGTGGCAGGAGTGATCAACATCATCACCAAAAAAGGCGGACCGGAAGGCATTGGCGTTTACGGAAATTTAACCGGCGGCAGCTATGGCTCGCAAAGACAGAATGTGGGTTTTAACGGTTCGCTAAATAAGTTTTCATACAATGTTAGTTACACCCACGATCAAACAGATGGCATCAGCGAAGCTGCAGACAGAAACAACACAGGAACTTTTGACAAAGACGGTTACAACCAATCCGCTTTAAACGCTAATTTCTCCGTAGAAGCAGCACGCGGATTGCGCATCAGTCCGTTTTTTCGCTTCACTTCCGGTTCTTACAAATACGACAACGGCAGTTTTGCTGATGCCAATAACCAAAGCTTAAACCGCTTTTATAATACAGGCTTAACTTCGCAATATCAGTTGGATGCGAAGAATCGCTTTAACTTGAATTATGGTTATACCAATAGCACCGCTTATTACGAATCCAATTATCCGTCGTCCAACATCGGCCGTTTGCATTTGGTGGATTTGTATTATAACCACGACTTTGCCGAGCACATCAAGTTGCTGTTGGGCGTTGATAACCGCTACACACAAATCAAGCAAATTGGTGCAACTAACGTTACTCCGGATGCCAACTTATTCAGCACTTATGGTTCGCTTTCGGTCAATAAAATTGCTGATTTTTTAAATTTGGAAGTTGGCGGAAGATACAATGATCATAACCGTTACGGTCATAATTTTACTTATGATTTTACACCTTCTATCAATCTGCTGGAGAATAAACTGATTTTATTTGGAACAGTTTCAAGCGCATTTAAAGCGCCATTGTTAACAGAATTGTTTGGCCCTTACGGTGCAAACCCTGATTTAAAACCGCAAAAATCTGTTAATTATGAAGCTGGTTTCAGTACGGCTTTGCTGGATAACCAGTTTAATTTGCGTGTTGCTGCCTTCCGCAGAAAATTGCGTGATGCCATTGTTTATGTTGCCAATGGTTATGAGAACTTTGATAAAGAGAATGACCAGGGGCTGGAAGTGGAACCATCCTACAAATACAAAATTTTAACGCTGACCGGCTTTTACAGTTTTGTGGACGGAACGGCTGTTCGGAATAACATCAGCACTTTTGGTTTGCTTCGTCGTCCGAAACAATCTTTTGGTTTGCAGGCATCGGTGCAAGCAACCAGTAAATTATATCTAAGTACCAACTTCCGTAGCTACGGCCAGCGCGGAGATGTTAATTATACTGGTATTGGTCCGGTAAATGTTTCTTTACCTGGTTATCAATTGTTGGACGGTTACGCGCAGTATGGCATCAACGGACGGGTTAAGGTTTTTGTTAATGTGAACAACATTTTGGACAAACGCTACCAGGAAATTTACGGTTACAGCACGATGGGGACCAATTTCAATGCGGGCGTAAGTTTCAGCTTTAACTAAGAATTGTATTTTTGCACGATAAAAGAAGTATCCATGTCTTTAGAAAAAATTAATATCCGCAACAGTGTTTTAATCGGGATGATTTTGCTTGCCGCTGCTGCACGTTTTATCCATTTGGACAACCAGAATGTGTGGGCCAATTTTACACCGGTTGGCGCGGTTGCTTTGTTCGGCGGTGCTTATTTTACCGATAAAAAAAAGGCATATTTAATACCGTTGCTCACTTTGTTTTTGAGCGATCTGCTGATCAATTATTTGTATTTCCATCATTTCGTTTGGTTTTATGCAAGTTCGCTTTGGATTTACATCAGCTTTGCTTTGATGGTTTATATCGGGACTATTATCCCAAAGATTAATGTTGCAAATATAATTTTAGCTTCACTTGCATCGGTTTTGGTACATTGGCTGCTTACAGATATTAATCCCTGGCTTTATGGAACTTTGTATGATAAAAGCTTTATCGGTTACTTTCAATCTTTGTATGCCGCTATTCCTTTTGAAAGAAGTTTACTGATGGGCAACTTAGTTTACGGCTTTATTTTATTTGGGGGATTTGAACTGGCCAAAAGCAAGTTCCCGGTTTTAAAAACTTATAACACTTTGTATTTAAAATAGACAGGTAGGCGCTTGGCCGCGTGAGGGATAGCAGCGGAAAGCCCGCAGCGCAGCGAGGACTTGCAGCGGATAGCCCGACCCGCAGGGGCACGCCCAAAATCTAATCTTAATTTAAAAAGCGATGAGGTATAAAACCCCGTCGCTTTTTTGTTGATGCTTCTTTTACCTGGTAAAAAATGGTATTGCTACGGTTTCAAAACATATTTTATAAATATGAAATTGTATAATGATGAAAAAATTGGTGGTTTTAACAGGCGCAGGCATTAGTGCCGAAAGTGGATTGAAAACTTTCAGGGACAGCGACGGCCTTTGGGAAGGTTACAATATTGAAGACGTGGCCACACCGCAAGCCTGGCGGAAAAACCCGGAACTGGTGCAAGCTTTTTACAACGAACGCCGGAAAAATGTGTTGGAAGCGCAACCGAACGCTGCCCATTTTGCTTTGGCTGCGCTGGAAAAAGATTTTGACGTAACGATCATTACCCAAAATATTGATGATCTGCATGAACGGGCAGGATCAACAAACGTGGTACATTTACATGGGATTATAACACGTTCCCAATCCAATATGAACTCGCATTTGACTTATCCAATTGACGGTTGGGAAATTAAAATGGGTGAACTTTGCGAATTGGGTTCGCAATTGCGTGCGCACGTGGTTTGGTTTGGAGAAGCGGTGCCGATGATTGAAAAAGCTGCTTTCATTTGCAGTGAAGCAGACATTTTTATGCTGGTTGGCACTTCGCTGGCGGTTTACCCGGCGGCAGGATTGATTGATTATGTTCCTGATGAAACGTTAAAGTATCTAATTGACCCTAAAATCCCGGCAATTTCTTCGGTTAAAAATATCATTAAAATAGAAGAAAAAGCTACGGTTGGCGTGGTGAAAGTTGTTGAGATGCTTTTGTCGTCGAAATATTAAACTTTGTCATCTCGACCGTAGGGAGAGATCTTCTTCGAAAAATAAAAGTCGTATCGCTTCGATGAAGATCTCTCCCTACGGTCGAGATGACAGAATAGTAAAAAATCAAACTAAATGCGCCAGCACAATTACTTTGATTATATCATTACCAATTCTACAAAAAGTACCTTGTATATTGGTGTAACAAATGATTTGCCTACACGGTTGAAGCAGCACTATGACAACCGCGGCGCGCCAGAAACATTTGCAGGCCATTACCATTGCTATTACTTGGTTTACTGGGAACATTATACTGATATTAATTTCGCAATAGAACGCGAAAAGGAATTGAAGAAGTGGCGAAGAGAAAAGAAAGATAACCTGATTAAAGCGTTTAATCCGGAATTGCGGTTTTTAAATAAGGAGGTGGAGGAAGATTAGTAATTAGTGTAGTCGTTTTAAGGCGCTTTGTTATTTCGACTATAGGGAGAAATCTTTTTTCAACCAGATGAGTTTGTGGCTTCGATGAAGATTTCTCCCTATGGTCGAAATGACAGAAAAAGACAAGCGATTAATAGTTATACCGTTTATAAGTCGCCAGGAAATCATCCATCATTTCTTCAAAACGCTTGGCAACGGTTTTCATAAATTCTTCGTCCAATAGTTCAAAAACACTATTTACGCCATCTGTCAAATCCATTTCGGCTACTTTGTAACTTTGTTCGTAAGAACCTTTTTCAAACTTGATGATGAATTTGCCATTCATGTGGAAAATAGAAATTTTAAATTCAGGGTGAGGCAGTTCGGCGATAACGCGCATGGTTAATAGGTTTTTAGGGTGAAGCTTTGAATTTGAAAGAAGTACAAAACTGAAAATTTAGTCGGTAAAAGAAGTATGATCTGCCGGAGAGGAAGCTTTAACAAAACTAACCAGCGGATTTTTACCTCGAACCGTTCCCCAAGATTTTAACGGGATAAAACGCGCAAAAAGCTCTTCGCTGTACCAGTTTTCACTTCGGGTTCTTTTGATTACTTCTACATGTTCCGGCGAGCGGTAAGCAAAGTTTTTGACGTCTTCCAGGTCTTTCCAAAAAGAAATTGTTGCCTGGTGTAAAAACGGATCTTCGCCAATTCCAAACGAAGTGATATAACCCGGTGCCGAAGTCATGATGGCAGCAATTTTAGCCGCATTCTGCCAGAAGTGTTTTAAACGGTTTAGGTTAAGTGTGGCTCGCGTTAACACGGCAATTGTTCCCTGGTAATTGTTTTTTTCAGGATTGCCAAAAGGTTCTTTTTTGTCCCATTTGCCGTGGCTTTGCAAAGGTCCGAGCAAAACCGTCCATTTTTCCTGCGTAAATTTCTGCCACCATTTTGCAGTGAAAGATTTTTTGTCGAACAGATCAAAGCTTTTCTCATCTTCCCAAACGGCCAGCAAAGCCCATTGCTGCCAGTCGGGATGAAGATCAAAAGTGCCATTCTTGCCGCTGCCCATCAGTTTATAAAAAGAACATTTTTGTTGAAAAAACATTGGTAAACGAAGTATCGCCATCCCCATCAAAGCAAAGGGAATAAAAGCTTTCCGATAACGGACAATAGTTAAACTGACGATCATTAAAGCTAAATAACGATTAAAATCAGTTGGATGCTTTAATTGTTTTTTATTCGGACACCTGCATGACAGCCGTTCTTTAACTTTGCGCCATGGCAGAAGATTTAAATATTGTCTGGAATGGAACAAAACAGGAACAGTACGAAGCCTTGGTTCCGCAGCTAAAAGCATTATTGGAAGATGAAACAGATTTGGTTGCAAACTTAGCCAACATCTCTGCTGCTTTAAAAGAGCAGTTCAACTGGTTTTGGATAGGATTTTATCTGGTAAAAGAAGCACAGTTGGTGCTCGGTCCGTTTCAGGGGCCGGTAGCCTGTACGCGAATCCAAAAAGGAAAAGGCGTTTGCGGCGCAGCATGGGAAAAAGCCGAAACGTTAATTGTACCTGATGTAGATGCTTTTCCCGGGCATATTGCCTGTAGTTCTTTGTCTAGATCAGAAATTGCAGTGCCTCTTTTACAGGGTAAAATTGTAGTTGGCGTGTTGGATGCGGACAGTTCGGAACTGGATGCGTTTGATGAAACTGATGCCAAATACTTGGAACAAATCGTTAAACTGTTGGATTTAAAGTTGTGAAGTTAGACGTAGGTTTTTATAGGGTAAAAGAAGTACTCAGTATTGCCCGGAATCTATTAGGTAAGTATTTGTTTACCAACATCAACGGCGAAATAAGCGGCGGATTTATTGTAGAAACCGAAGCTTACAACGGCATTACCGACAAAGCTTCGCATGCTTACGGTAACCGCAAAACCAACCGCACTCAAACCATGTACGAAACTGGCGGCATTGCTTATGTTTACTTGTGCTACGGCATCCACGAGATGCTAAATGTGGTTACTTCTGTTGAAGGTGAGCCGCACGCTGTTTTAATCCGGGCAATAAACCCAACGGAAGGAATTGATTTGATGCTGGAAAGAAGGAAGATGGCTTCCCTTAAAAACAATTTAACTGCCGGTCCAGGTTCTGTGGCCAAAGCTTTAGGCATCTCCAGAAAAATGAACACGTTCAGTTTTCAAAGCGAGGAAATCTGGATCGAAGACTGCGGTTTAGTTTTGCCGGAAGAGCAAATTGCTGCCGTTCCGCGCGTTGGTGTGGCTTATGCAAAAGAAGACGCGCTGCTGCCGTATCGTTTTTATATAAAGGGAAACCCTTACGTAAGCAAGCCAAATGGATAATTTATAAATCAAAATGGCAGCTTTTGGGTTAAGCTTATAAAAATTAAATATCATGAACACAGCATCAAAAGCAGAACAAATAAAATTTTTAAAAGATAAGGTAGAAGATGTGCGGATTGCCATGCTGGTAACCGTAAATGCAAACCATGAAATCCATAGCCGCCCAATGGGAACTGCTGAATTGGACGAAGAAGGTAACATCTGGTTCTTTACCAATGAATATTCTTCTAAGGTTGACGAAATCTCCCACGAAAATAAAGTGGTGGTTACTTATTCCAACCCAAGCAACAATACTTATTTGAGTATCAAAGGAACTGCATCTTTAGTGGACGACCGCGGAAAAATGAAAAAGTTGTGGAACCCAATTATCAAAGCTTTTTTTCCGGACGGGATTGATGACCCGAAGTTGACTTTGTTAAAGGTTGATACAGAAGAAGCTGAATACTGGGACAGTAACTCCAGCAAAATGGTTGTTGGTTTCCAAATGTTAAAAGCTGCAATTACGGGTGAGCGTTATGATCAGGGCGATCATGGGAAGATTCAATTGTAGTAATTATTTGGATGGAATTGTAAAAGGTGGACGGTTTGTTCACTTTTTTTTATGTGGTAAAAGAAGCATTAGGCAAAACTATTGGTTGTTTTCATCTTGCTCCAATTTGCTTTCGCGTTTAAGCTTTAATTTAATAAAAAAGTAAAAGAAACAAGTGGCCAGTAAGCCTGAAAAGATACTTGGGATTATGCCTTGCTTTAAAGTGTAAACTTTAAAGAGAAGATTAAGTATGAACATAGAAAATGTTACAATTATAAAATAGATCAGTAAAGCTTTGGGTTTGGTTTGTTTCATACTCATCTTCAATAAGATTTTTAAATAAATCAGCTAAAATCTATCCCGATGGAATCCTTTTCTATTTTTTAATTTCTGCTTGATAACCAACTATTTCTTTTAAAATTTCCTTTTTTCTGCCTGCTGTAGTATTGGTGTTTTTTAGTTCTGCTTCCAAGCCTGCAATCCAGCCATTATGCAATTTAATAGTACGCTTGCTTTTGTAGTTTTTATATAAAGTTTTTAGAATAATAATAACGATAAGTGCTACAAAAGGGGCAATCGGAACAGCTATTTGCCTGTAATCTTCATTTTTGATATGTTGGATTGCTGTTTCTAATATAGCAGTAAAAGTAGTCAGTAAGGTGGTTTTAGGATTTTTAGAAACTATATCACCCGAAGGCGTATCGCTCATTTCATAAACTCCATTAACCTTTGGCTGTCTTCCCGATTGTAATTTTGGGAAATAGTGATCCTTTCGCCATTATCTTTTTTGGTGAAAGTGATGTTTTTAGAATTTCTAACTTTTAAATATGAAGTAATTATAGTCCATACAGCTACGATAGCCGATAAGGCAACTACGATTGCTGATATTATTGATGCTGTGCTTTGCATGACTATTAGATAAAGAATATTATAAAACTAAACTTAATAAATTACTTGACAAAGCAAAAAGTACAAATATATTTACAAGTAGTTTCTTGATTTAAACTTTCTTATAGATTTTTTGATTTCCTTTTGAAGAAAGGTTTCTAATTAAAGTTATACGAAACTTTAATAATGAATTGTTCTTTAATTTTTAAATGCTGAAAATAGCTTTCGATCCAATTTACGCGCACTCTTTGCCGCCCGGTCACCGCTTCCCTATGCTAAAGTACGAACTGATCCCGGCGCAATTGCTGTATGAAGGTGTGATTTCGGCAGAAAATATCTTTTCCCCAAAACCAATCTCAGAAGATAAAATATTATGGACGCATGAAGAAAATTATTGGCGACAATTGCGCGACCTTACTTTACCAGCCAAAGAACAGCGTAGAATTGGGTTTCCCTTATCGGCACAATTGGTAGAACGGGAAATCCGGATTGCGCAGGGAACGATTGATGGCTGCCGTTTTGCTTTTGAAAACGGTATTGCTTTTAACGTTGCGGGCGGCACACATCATGCGGGCAGCAATTGGGGCGAAGGTTTTTGTATGCTGAACGATCAGGCGATTGCCGCAAATTACCTGCTAAAAGAAGCATTGGCCAAATCTGTTTTGATTGTTGACCTGGATGTGCACCAGGGAAACGGAACAGCGGAAATATTTGAAAACCAACCCCAAGTTTTTACTTTTTCAATGCACGGCGCCAATAATTTCCCGTACCGCAAAAAACGCTCTGACCTGGATATTCCTTTGGCAGACGGAATGGGAGACGACGCTTATTTTTTGCTGCTAAAAGAAGCATTACCAAAACTGATTGATATGGTAAAACCGGATTTTATTTTTTATCTGGCCGGTGTGGATGTGCTTTTGACAGATAAATTGGGCAAGCTCGCCTTAAGCAAAGAAGCTTGCAAACAGCGCGACCTGTTTGTGTTAAACCTATGTCATAAAAATAGTATTCCCGTCCAGATAAGTATGGGCGGCGGTTATTCTCCCGATATAAAAGATATTGTGGAAGCGCACTGCAATACCTATAAATGTGCAGTTGAACTGTATTTCTAACAAATAACAATATGCATATCCTTGCTGTAAATGTTGGTCTGACACATTTAACTATAATTTTGTTATTTTAATTAAAGTTGTAACTTTGTTATGTAGTTGACGTTTAAAGTTTAAATTACTTACCATAATTACAAATTAAATTAAAAAAAAATGCAAAATTTACATATGATGGCCACGCTGATTAGAGAGCAGCAAATGCAGAAAATGGCCATCGAAATCAACAAAGGTTTATTGAATATTGAAGAGGCAATGGTGCAATACAATGTATCTACAAAAGAAGCTGTGTTAATCAGAGTAGAAAATTTAAAGGAGGATATTAAGCATAAGGCTGCAAATAATCAACCTGAAACTGTTAATTTAAATGTGCTGGCTGCATAAATTTCCCAGTTTTTTGTAGTTTTTTGCTGAAATAATCAAAGCGGAAATAGAGCAGGAAGGCGGCTGTCATCAACCCCAAAGTCAAACCGTACCAAATCCCGGAAGCACCAAGTTTTAATTGGATGCCAAGCAAATAGCCCATGGGCAAACCGATGACCCAATAGGCAATAAATGTGATAAAAGCCGGGATTTTTACGTCACCGATGCCGCGCAAAATCCCTAAACCTACTACTTGCGTGCCATCAAATAGTTGAAAAACCGAGGCAATAATCAATAATTGTGCAGTAAGGGTGACTACGTTTGCATCGGTAGTATAAATCCAGGGGATGAGGTGGTTTCCAAACATGAAAATAATTGCTGTGCCAGACATGATGATCAAAACGATATGATAGCTGGCCAATGCTGATTTTCTTAGGCTGAAATAATCTTTGGCACCAAAATAATTTCCGGATTTGATTGCAGCCGCAGCACCCATACCGCTTGCCGCCATAAAAGTCAGAGACGCGAGATTGATAGCAACCTGATGCGCGGCCAGTTCTGTATTGCCGATGGTGCCGATTAAAATAGCCGCGCCGCTAAAAGCACTTACTTCAAAAGTATATTGAACGGCAACAGGCAAACCGATGGCCAGGATTTTTTTGCAGAGATTTTTGCTGATTCGAAATAAAACAAAGCCGGAAAGGTATTTTTTGAAGTATTTTGAGTTGAAAATATAGAACGAAATCACTACGGCCATCACCAAGCGGTCTGTCAGTGTACTTAAACCCACGCCGCGAACGCCCATCGGTGCAATGCCAAATAGTCCTTTTACAAAAATAATCCCCAGGCAAATGTTCAGCACGTTTCCCCAGATGGAAATCATCATGGCTTGTTTGGTAAAACCTAAACCTTCTGCAAACTGCTTAAATGTGTAAAAAACCATGAGCGGAATGATGGAAAACCCCATCATAACTAAAAACGGTTTGGCTTGCACGATAACTGCCTGCGATTGGCCCAAGTGGTTTAAAGCCAGCACAGACCCAAAATAGATCAGTAAAAACAGTATCAGGCCGGTAATAAAGTTGATGACCAAACTTGTGGAAAGCAATTGGCCGCAAGCTTCCTTGTTTTTTCGTCCGTTTTCCTGCGCGATCAGCGGTGTTAAACCTTGGGCAATGCCGATGCCGACTACCAAAACCAAAATAAATACACTGTTTACCAGTGAAACTGCCGCCAGCGAAGTGGTGCCAGCAAACCGGCCAACGATAATACTATCCGAAGTTTGGACCAACACCTGCCCCAACTGCGAAATGATTACCGGAATCGCCAGTCGCAAATTCTCATGATAAAAAGGTTTATAAACAGTGTAAAATTTCTTCATCGATCAGGTATCAGCGAATGTGAAAACCATATTTGCACAAACATAAAAACAGGTGATAAAAGAAGTATTGCTTTTAATTATGAAGCCGTATAATATTCTTCTTTTTCGGTAGTATGCACCCGGATTACACCGGAAAGGACCAGATTGACCAAAATACGCTGTGCGCGGCGACGGCTCAAATTCAACAAATCGCAATATTCTTTTACGGTGATCCTGTCCTGTAAATGTAAATACTCCAGCAATGCTTTTTCTTTGGAAGAATATTCGATCAGCACGCCATCCTGGTTGTTGGATTTTTTGAGCACATCCACCACAATTTTGCTGGCCAGCATACTTTTATCTTTGATGCGGATGTAAACCCACCATTTGCCATCTTCCCCTAAAGAATAATGAGGTTTCAGGTTGCTGGGTTCTATTCCGGCTACCAAAACCAGCTTGGCATCGATATAAATTTCTTCAAAAATAGGTTCTAAAGCTGGCCGGCAAAAAAAAGTAGCTGCGCGGGTAATCATGTACTTTTCTTCATCTTCAGATTTTACACCTTTTATCATGCCGTCATCCAGCACACCAATCAATAAGCGGCCGCCTTTGTTGTTGGCAAAAGCAACCAGTGTTTTGGCAATTTTTTCGCAACTGGTAATGGTTTTTTTAAAGTCGAGGGTAACGCCTTCACCTTCAATAATCATTCTTTTGATGTTCATGTCGGCTCCTCCTGTTGCTGTGGCTGAAAAATTTCCATCCAGCGGTCCTGGTTTTTCATCCGGCTAAAACCAAACTGCTCGTACAAACCATGTGCATCGGCGGTAGCTAAAACCAATCGCCGCAGTTTTTGCAGGTTTGGATGGTTCCGAATGTTTTGGATCAGCCATTTGGACAAACCTTTTTTCCGGTAATCCGGTAAAATAAAAACATCACACAAGTAGGCGAATGTAGCAAAATCGGTAATTACGCGGGCAAAACCAACCTGTTTATGTTGCTGATAAACGCCAAAACACAAGGAATTTTCGATAGAAGTTTTCACGGTTTGCAGACTGATATTTTTGCCCCAGTAAGAAAGCTGACCCAGGAAATGATGGATCATGTTTATGTCCAGCATACTATTATCTGTAGAAACCAGGAACCCTTTTTTTAAAAAAGCATCATCATTCATGATTACTTTTGTACCCATAATTATTCTTGCCCTGAGACCTTTTCCTAAAAGCTTTGTACAAATATACCTGGTTTAGGCCAATTGTGCTTAAACCGTATCACCGGGTTTTTAAATTATGATTTTGAGATGCTGTTTTTATGGGGTAAAAATCAGTAAAAATGATCTGTTTAGCTGAAATGGAAAGTAGATTTTTTAGGAACAATCCTTTTGTACATAAAAAATTCTGTTTAAAATAGTTCTGCAAGAAATCAATCATTTGATTTATAATAAATAGCAGGATTATTATATTGTAATATGGATGCACTAATTGTTTACCCGGAAAATAAGGAACAGTTAACTGCTTTAAAAGCAGTAATGAAAGCTATGAAAATTTCTTTTGAGCAAAAAAGTAAAATGTATCCTGACTACGTAATTAAGGATGTAAATGAATCCTTAAAACAGGCAGAAGAAGGTAATTTAATTCCATGTACCGGAATTGAGGATATGTTGAACCATGCATAATCGGCAAGAGCCATTTTGATTTGAATAAATCTACAAAACAAAAGCCTTCCGAAGTAAGTCGAAAGGCTTTTTACATAAATGAATTTTATTAGGAGATCAATCCTTTTGCATATCCCGCAGCATTTTGATTTTATCATGGGAGAATTTTAGTTTTCCCTGTTGCTCTACAACCATATCGTGCAGGTATTTTGGCAAATTTTCATCGGCCAAAGCAGTTTTGTAAGCAGTTTGTGCGGCATCTTCCCCTTTTTCGCAATTGGAGAGGATTGCATGGCGGTCATGGCCGGTAAACACAGCTTTTACATCCATCCAGGCGCGGTAAATTTTGCCGCTGTTGGTAGTCCCGGCAGCAGTTTCCCCTTTTAGAACCAACACCTCTGTACTCAAGGCCATTTTGCATTCGTGGCTTTCCCGGATCATGTGTTCAAAAAGTGGTTTCAGATCGGCATTTTCCTCGGTGCATTCTTTGATAGCCTTGTCATAACCTACAATGCGGTCATTGTTGATTTCGATCAGGTCGTTTAAAATTTCTACGGTTTCTTCATTTTGTATCATGGCTAAGAATTTAAGTTTTAAAACTACATCACAAGCAATCAAATGTTTTTTTGTTTAAAAAAAGAAAGTAGCTTTTCAACAGTTTATGCCCGGTTTTAGTAGGTTAAAAACAGTATTGATTTAAAAAATTTGATTTTGGTAAACATAAAACAAAACCGGCAGGATTAGACTTAACATTACATCAACTAAAATTAATTAAATTAAAAACATTATGGCAAATCCAAATCCAGAACTTAAAGAAGGGCCGGTTGCAACGGCAATTGAAAATCAAACTGCAAAAATACCTTCAGATGTTTTTTTATGGGCAGCTTTAGGCTCGATAGGTGTCTCTTTGGTATTAAAAGTTAGAGGCAGCAGGCACAATGCACTATTTGTTGGCCAATGGGCTGCACCATTTTTGCTGCTTGGTATCTACAACAAATTAGTTAAACAATTAGGCAACGACTAATAATTTTGTTTGGCCGTTAAAAAAACTGATGGTTTTTAAAGCGTTTTGGTTCCTCAACCAAAACGCTTTTTTCGTATCATACTTCTTTTAACACATAAAAATTTATCAAAACCACCAGGCGCATCAGGCGTTGTGTGAGTAAATTGAATAGGATATGAAATACAGGACTCTGGGTAATACTTCCGAAAAACTATCTGTAGTTGGCTTAGGCTGCATGGGCATGAGCCATGCTTACGGAACGACCAACGACGAAGAATCTATTGCGACGCTGAATTTGGCCTTGGATTTGGGCATCAACTTTTGGGACACAGCCGATGCTTACGGACCGCATACCAATGAAGAACTGATCGCTAAAGTATTGGTCCCCAATAGAAAAGAGGTTTTTATTGCAACTAAGTTTGGTTTTAGAAAAGGCGAAAATGGTGCTTTGGGTATATTCGATGGTTCGCCGGCTTACCTCAAACAAGCTTGTGAAGGCAGTTTAAAAAGATTGGGTGTGGATGAAATCGACTTGTATTATGCACATCGGGTTGACCCGAATGTTCCGGTAGAAGAAATGGTTGGGGCGATGGGAGAATTGGTGAAAGAAGGCAAAGTGCGGTTCATCGGTTTATCAGAAGCTTCTGCAGGATCGATCCGAAAAGCACATGCAGAACATCCGGTCTCGGCCTTACAATCCGAATATTCCTTTATCACCCGTGGCCCGGAAAATGAAATACTTCCTTTATGCCGGGAATTATCGATTTCGTTTGTGCCTTTCAGTCCGCTTTCGCGCGGTTTGTTTACGGCGGCTTCTGTGGATATTCCGAGCCTGGCTGACAATGATTTCCGCAAAACCCTACCTCGTTTTAAAGAAGATAAATACCTCAAAAACAACCAGCACCTGGCGGCTGCTTTAAAGGAGTTTGCTGCTTCCAAAGAAATTACGCCGGCGCAATTGGCTTTAGCCTGGGTTTTGGCGCAAAGTGAAAATATAATCCCAATCCCCGGAACCAAAAAGCGCAAATATCTGGAAGAAAATGCCGCGGCGGCCAATGTAGGTTTATCGCCTGATGATTTGCAACACATTGAAGAAATCCTAAAAAAATATCCGAATGTTGGCGAACGTTATTATGAAGAATCAATGAAAATGGTGAACAATTAAAAAACAGGCATAAAAACAGTATCTGTATGTACAATCCATTTGTTATATTATTTGTTTTGGCCATTCCGATTGCTTGTATCACCTGGACGGTTACGCACGAGGAAGTTTTTAAAGAGATCAGGGCATTTTGCGTAAAGAACAGCCACGAACAGAAGACGCTCGCAGCCAGAAAATTTTTTTACCTGTTTACCTGCGAATACTGTTTCAGCCATTATATCGCTATTTTTATATTGATTATCACGCATTATCAGTTGCTGTTTGATGGCTGGCGTGGTTATCTGATCGCCGGTTTTAGTTTGGTTTGGATCGCAAATATGTACATGAGTTTGTACCGTTTGCTCCGGGTGGACATTAAATTGGAAGACAACGAAGCCAAACTGAAAGAAAAAATACTGAACGACCAGCAGTAGGGCACCAATTTTTAGGTGGTAAAAGAAGCATTGCAACTGTCATCCTGTCATTTATTTAGGTACAAACAGCGTTTGGAACTATTGTTGATTTCCCTTTTTCAAAAATAATTTAATTTCTAAAGTTATGCAGGAAAAGGGCTCTATCTCCATCCACACCGAAAATATTTTCCCAATAATTAAAAAATTCCTTTACTCAGACCATGAAATTTTTTTGAGGGAATTGGTATCCAATGCAGTTGACGCCACCCAAAAGCTAAAAAGATTGGCCAGTATGGGCGAATTTAATGGCGATGCGGGCGATACAAAAATAAAAGTATCGGTAAACGAAGCAGACCAAACCATCACGATTTCTGATCATGGGATTGGAATGACCGGCGAAGAAATCAAAAAATATATCAATCAGATTGCTTTCTCCGGTGCAACAGAATTTGTTGAAAAATACAAAGGCAAAGGCGACGATAAAGAAATTATCGGCCACTTTGGGTTAGGTTTTTACTCTGCTTTTATGGTTTCTTCTAATGTCGAAATCAAAACGCTTTCCTATAAAGAAGGTTCTGAAGCAGTGCTTTGGGATTGCGATGGCAGTACAGAATTTGAGATCCGTCCGACAGATAAAACAGATCGCGGTTCGGACGTAATCTTGCATATTGCCGAGGATTCCAAAGAGTTCCTGGAAAAATCCCGGATTCAAACTATCTTGAAGAAGTATTGTAAATTTTTGCCGGTTGAGATCGAGTTTGAGGGTGAAGTAATTAACAATACAGTTCCGCTTTGGACGAAATCCCCAAACGAACTGAAGGACGAAGATTACATCAAATTTTATCAGGATTTGTATCCGTTTTCGGAAGAACCTTTGTTTTGGATTCATCTCAACGTAGATTACCCGTTCAACCTAACCGGGATTTTATATTTCCCAAAACTGAAAAACGATTTTGAGGTTCAGAAGAATAAAATTCAGCTGTATTCCCGTCAGGTTTTTATTACGGATGAAGTAAAAGACATCGTTCCCGAATTTTTGATGTTGTTGCAAGGTGTGATCGATTCGCCGGATATCCCGCTGAATGTTTCCAGAAGTTTTTTACAGGCTGACGGAAATGTGAAGAAAATCGACTCTTACATTACCAAAAAAGTGGCCGACAAGCTGGCAGATTTGCACAAACAGGACGAAGCGGCTTTTGCAGAAAAATGGAACTACATCGGTTTGTTTGTGAAATACGGAATGATCAGCAATGATAAGTTTTACGAAAAAGCCAAAGATTTCTGTTTGTATAAAAATACTGACGGCCAGTACTTTACGTTGGATAAATATAAAGAACACATCCAGGTAAACCAGCAGGATAAATCAGAAAACCTGGTTGCTTTATATACTACCGATACAAACAAGCAGGATGCTTATATTCAATCGGCCAAAAGAAAAGGTTATGATGTTTTAGTGTTTAATCATCCGATAGACAGCCACTTTATCCAAATGCTGGAAAGCAAGGTAGAGAAGTTTACGCTGAAAAGGGTTGATTCGGATACGGCGGACAAACTGATTGAAAAAGACACCAAAACCGAAAGTTTGCTGAGTACAGAAAGCGAAAAAGCGGTACAGGAAATTTTTGAAAATGCAATCAGCAACAAAGATCGTAAAGTTACCCTTGAAGCCATGTCGCCGGAGGAATTGCCGGTAAACATAACACAGCCGGAATTTATGCGCCGGATGAAAGATATGCAGGCGATGGGCGGAGGCGGAGGTATGTCCTTTATGGGCAATATTCCGGAAATGCTGAGTGTGACGGTGAATGCTAACCACCCGCTGATCCAAAAAATATTAAGTGGTACAGAAGAAAGCGTAAAAAAAGACCTGGCTAAACAAGCATATGATCTGGCTTTACTTTCACAAGGAATGTTAAACGGTGCGGATTTAACCAGCTTCATACAAAGAAGTGTAGATTTATCTGTAAAGTAATTTATTTAAACAATCAAAAGCATGTAAGCAGTTTGTTTACATGCTTTTTTTATGTCCTAAAAGAAGCATGTACAGATATTATTCAGGTCAAATAGTGAATCCCAAACAAGTTATAAAGATAAAAGACGGACAGCATAAATTTAAAAAACAGATTTGTCAATTCCACCGGGATTTGTACTTTTGACCCCGGAGAGCTGGCAGAGTGGTCGATTGCGGCAGTCTTGAAAACTGTTGAACTGTGAAAGGTTCCTGGGGTTCGAATCCCTAGCTCTCCGCAAATTTTGATATCAAAACAAACTAAAAGCCTGCAAATCAAATGATTGCAGGCTTTTGTTTTTGGGTCAAAACCCTATTTTATTCACCAATCCCCTACAAAAAAGGGCTTAATTCGGTGAGTAATTACAGGAAGCGTTCCTACTCACCAAATGGCTTATAAGTTTCTGATAGTCAACCTATTCAGAAATTGAACATCTTGATTTAATGATAGTTGCAAAGCTAAATTTGTTTCACTTTTAATGTTCAAAAACATGAAAACCAATTTTAGCCTGCTTTTCTATTTGAAAAGGCAAAAGAACTACAAAACCGGCCCTGCCCCGATCTACATGCGCATTACCGTTAATGGTAAACGATCAGAAAACTCAACAGGACGTGAATGTGAGCCATCACGCTGGAACACACATGCCGGGCGCGCCAATGGCACCAAAGAAGCAACAAAGGCAATGAATGCCTATTTAGACGACCTGCAAAAAAAAATATATGAAGCCCACAGTCAGTTGACCGAAGCGGATGCAATAATCACTGCGGAAAGCATCCGCAATAAGTACCTTGGCAAAGGCGAGCAGCCACGATCTTTAATGGGGATATTTAAAGACCACAATCAAAAGGTAGCGGCACTTGTTGGCAAGGAATATACAAAAGGCACCTTATGCCGTTACCAGACCTCTTTAAAACATACCGGTGACTTCCTGAAATGGAAATACAACCTGTCCGATATTGACATCAAAAAGGTAGACCATGCCTTTATTATGGAATATGAATTTTACCTGCGTTCGGAACGGAAGTGTGCCAATAATTCTGCGGTTAAGTATATCCGAAACTTCGGCAAGATCATCCATATTTGTATCGCCAACCGTTGGCTGACCTATGACCCGTTTCTGAACTATAAGAACAAGGTCAAAACGATTGACCGGGTTTATTTGACTACTGAAGAATTACAGGAAATGGCCGATAAGGATATGGCAACCGACCGTTTAACACAGGTACGGGATATTTTCCTTTTCTGTTGTTTTACCGGGCTGGCCTATGCTGACGTCAAGAAACTGCATAAATGGGACATAGTAACCGGCATTGATGGTGAGAAATGGATTAGCATTAAAAGGCAAAAGACCGATACACCGTCCCGTATTCCTTTATTGCCTACCGCAATTACTTTGATACAGCGTTATTCCGATCATCCGCAGTGTGAAAGCAGCGGCAGGGTATTGCCGGTATTGAGCAATCAGAAAATGAACAGCTATTTAAAGGAAATAGCTGACGTATGTAGTATTAATAAGCCGATCACCTTTCATATTGCCAGGCATACGTTCGCTACCACGGTAACGCTTTTAAATGGTGTACCAATTGAAAGCGTGTCAAAGATGTTGGGCCATACGAATATTCAGACGACACAGCATTATGCCAAGATTTTAGATATTAAAGTTGGTGCGGATATGGCCTTGCTGAAAAAAAGGCTTGCGCCGCCAGCAAGAATAATTAAGCCAAGGCAAAGAGAAAACCAACCAATAGTTCAGAAAGGAGACCAATAACATGAATAAAGATGTTAGCATTCCCGAAGAAAGGATATTAAGGAAAATCATTTTGATCAGGGGCGAGAAAGTAATTCTGGACGTGCACCTTGCCGAATTATACGGCGTGGAAACCAGGGCATTGAAACAGGCCGTCAAAAGGAATTTAGACAGGTTCCCGCCCGATTTTATGTATGAACTCACGGCGCAGGAAGTTGAGGAAGTGGTATCACAAAATGTGATACCACACAAAAAATTCTTTGGCGGTGCAAGCCCCTACGCCTTTACTGAAACAGGGGTAGCCATGTTGAGCAGCGTATTAAGAAGCGATAAAGCGGTTGAAATGAATATCCTGATCATCCGGACATTTGTAGCATTAAGGAAGATGGCTCTAAATTGTCAGGAGATCATGCAGAAACTTGAGGCAATGGAATCAGGAAACAGTAAAAAATTTAAAGAAATTTATGAAGCCTTAAATTTTCTATTAAGCCCACCTAATCCACCCCGAAAACGCATTGGATATAAATCCGATGATTTACAGGAAGAAACTGTTGCCAACGATTTTGCATTCATTCGTCTAAGCGAAAAAAGTTGTTTTACCGATCAATAAATTCACATCTTCATATCGCCCATAAATTTATCCCCATTTTTAAATATTGATTCGCTGTTTAATAAATAAGCCCCGGCAGTTACTACAATCTCTCCGGGGTTTAATCCCGAAAGTACCGACACGTATGCAGTATTACCGATCCCTAATGTAATCATTTTAGGCGAAAAACTTCCATCAGTATTTTTTATCCAGACTTTACTTCCATCGGCATCGGTTAAAACGGCGGAAACAGGAACCGCTAAAGAGCGTTGGCCACCATTATTAAGGGAAATATAAGCCTGCATCCCTGGGCGTATCAAACCCTGTGGATTGGGAATATTTATCCTGATTAAATCGACTTTAGAAGCGTCTGATAGTTCAGGGTTGATAAACTCGACTTTGCCGGTGATAACTTGTCCATCCAGATCAGGGAACGACACGCTTACTTTTTCATTTTCCTTGTAATCCGCGGTTTCATTGGCATAAAGCTGGGCTTCTACCCATAGACTATGCAGAGCCTGCGTTTTGAGGATAGGCATACCCTCGGTTACATAATCGCCTTCATGGACATCTATTTCAGCGACTGTTCCACTGACTTTACTCAATATAGTTGTCGTTGCGGAAACCCTACCGAAAGCCGCCAAAGTTTTGATCTGTGATAATGAAAGGCCCCATAATTGCAGTTTGTTTTCTGCCGCTGACAGGAGTTGCTGGTAATCCACATCCGGGTTATGCAACTCCTTTTGCTGCGTTTTGGCCAATAAATATTCTTTTTCGGCTTCCTGTAAATCCTCACTATAAATTACATATAAAGGCTGGCCAGCGGCAATCTTTTGCCCGGTGGCCCTCACGAACAACTGTTGTATCCGCCCGGCTATTCGTGCGCTTACCGCTTCTGATTTATTTTCATCCATGGTCACGGTGCCGGTTAGTGTTTTTTCAGTGCCGGTGTTTTCTTCCCGAACGGTATCCGTTTGAATTCCCGCCAATTGAATTTGGGTGGCGGTCAGCGTGATATTTTCCCCTGATTTGTTATCGGGGTTTGTAAATTCAACCTTGATCAGTTTCATCCCGCAGATCGGGCAGTCGCCCGGCTTTTCCTCATGAACCTGCGGGTGCATGGAGCAGGTGTAATAAGCTTTGCTTTGTGCACTTATAGCTGATGCCCGGGGTTTTGACTTAGGCTTACAGGCCGTAAACAATGCTATTACGGTCACCGATAAAATTATTATATGCTTAAATTTCCTATTCATGACCTTGTGTTTTAATGAATGCCTCACTATCTGTTAAATAGGCGGCAGTTGATGCGAGGCTATCTGTTACTGATAAGCCTTTGGTGATTTGCACTTCATGGCTGTCCATTGTTCCTGCATTGACCTCATGTGCTTTAAATGATGCGCCGTCTTTTAGCCATACAATTTTAGTCCGGCCTAAGTCAAGCAACGCGGTTTTAGGTATCCATAAACCCTTATTTTCCCCCGTTTGTATTACCGCGTTGACCAGGCTGTTTACTTTAAGCGCATGATCTATATTGTCCAGGTACACCCGGATACTGGTGGTTTTATCGCCGTTCTGTAAGGCTGGCTCTATGAAATTAACTTTCCCATTGATCGTTTTGCCTGTCATATCAGGCAGGGTGATCGTTACGGGTTGGTTTAATTTTAGACCGGTCAAATCGGAAGCGTTTATTTTAATGACCGCCCATAACATATACGGATCAACGACATTAAACAGGTTCTGTCCTTTTTCGACATACATTCCCTCTTTGATAGCCAGCGGGAGATTGTTGGCATAATCTGTCGGCGTTTGCGGTGCAGCGTTTTCCTCCTCCATTTGGCTGTGCGGCATATAATGAACATGGCCTTCGTAAGGGCTGTATACCGGCAGGCTATAAAACGGTTTTTGCGTTTTAATGACCTGGTTTAATTGTCCGTTCGTCATTCCCAGCAATAAGAGTTTCTGCTTTGCTGAATTGATCAACCCCGTATCCTGCGGCGAGTTTTTGACCAGGAACAAAAGATCCTGTTGCGTGGTAACCATATCGGGACTATAAATATCAAAAATGCGTTGCCCCCTATGTATTTTCTGAAAGGCGTATTTGATATATAGCTTTTCGATACTGCCCGAGTAATGGGAAGCGATATTATTAAAAGTACGTGCATCAAAATCCAGATAACCATCGGCATGAATTTCCGTAGCTACGTCCTTTTGTGTTGGAGTAACGGCAGCGATATGGGATATAACAGAAGAATTAACGGGCTGCAATACGGTATTCAGGCTAATGCCAGAACCTTCACTGGCCTGACCTGATTTCTTTACCAGCGTCATGCCGCATATCGGACAACTTCCCGGATGATCTTCTAATATCTGCGGGTGCATCGGGCAGGTATATTTCGCATCCACTGGCTTTTGATTGGCGGCAGATTGTTTAACCTGCTGATTTTGGTTACAAGCAGTAATAGTAAGCAAGGCTACCAAACTTACCATCAGTGTAATTTTAATACTTTTCATTTTCCCTTTCATAAGCTACTTGTAATTGTAAGAGTTCCTGTAAGCGGTCAAGGCTTTCCAGCCGCGCGGTCTGCAAATCTTTAATGCCATCAAGTACAGACGACAGGTCACCGGTATTTTGCTCGTAAGACAGCAAAGCGGTTTTATAAGTGTTTTGCAAGGCGGGAATGATATTGTCGTTATAGTTCTTAAGCTGCCTTTTTTTGCTCCTGATATCCGATCTTAAAGAAACCAATTGTCCTTCCGCCTGGTTCAGCTTATCCTGTTTTTCGTTTTGCAGTTCCGCTACCTCGTAGCGAATGCCTTTCAGGTTCGCTTTGTATTCCTTAGATGCCCAGGGAACGATAGGAATAGTAACAGATGCCATTAAAATATACTGGTCTGGCCTACCGCCATAGGTGAACATCTGTCCGGCCTGTATGCCAAAATCAGGTTTTCGTTTACTGTATTCCACTTGCGCGTTCAATTGTTGCAATTGGATATTGCGGTCGAGCATTTTTATATCACTCCGCGAAGCTGCTAAACCGGCGGTGTCGGTCATAGTAGTTTCATAGTTGCTGATCACGATATTGGTATCAACCTCGAAAACCATTTTTTTGTCCAGGTTCATCAACGTGTTCAACATAATGATGTTTTGGCGGAGCCGGTTATCAAACTGCTCTTTCATATCATCTAATTCATACAAGTCTGCTTTGGTCTTATAGATGTTCGGCAGCTTTTCCTTGCCGTAGGTCAATTTGATGTTGGCATCTTTCAGCATATACTCCAGCAGCTTTCGGGTGTTTTCTAACAAGGCCAGTTTCCGTTCCAAAACAGCCTGGTCGTAATAGTAGCCCCTTGCTTGCGCTGAAAGCTGGTTTTTTAAATACGCCTGCTCCTGCACGGTTACCGCTGACATTCCCTGCATATACTTTTCCTTGGCCCTTAGCTTTGCCGGGTTGGTAAACATTTGCTGCGCCTGGATCATGAATGAACCGGCATTGGGTTTTAACGAATAAGGCGTTTGGTATTGCCCGGCGCTAACCTGCGGCGCGTTGAGATTTCCAGCCCCTTTGGCATATTCATTTTGGGCGCTTGCTTTAGCGGTATAAGCCAGCAAAGCGGGATTATAATGGTTGATCCTGGCCAAAACGCTGTCCAGTGGCAACACAAGTGATTGGGTCTTTGCTATATTAAGGGCAAATAATCCGATGCCGAGCAGAATTATAAATTTCTTTTTCATTATTCATTTACCTCCAATACTTCCAGTTTGCCGTATTTCTTCAGTTCATATTCCTTTACCATCAGGAAGATTAGTGGGGTGACCAGTAAAATATGCGTAGAAGAGGTGAACACCCCGCCGATGATTGGCAGCACAATGGGGCGCATCACATCGGTACCTACGCCGGTTGACCATAGCACGGGCACTAAACCAAACAAAGCCACACAAACTGTCATGAGTTTTGGACGCAGACGCTTGACCGCACCGTTCATCACGTAGGTCCTTAAATCTTCCTTAGTGATCGTTTCTTTGGAATTTCCTTTTAAGGCGACCAATTGCTGCATGGCATCGTTCAGGTAGATGACCATTACTATGCCCGTTTCCACCGCGATACCAAACAAAGCAATGAAACCTACCGCTACCGCAATCGATAAATGCACACCAAAAAAATAAACCATATACGCCCCGCCAATCAGCGCGAAGGGGATACTGACCAAGCTAAAAAATGCTTCCCGGATGGATTTGAAGGCGAAATACAGGCAGCCGAAAATGATGACCAGCACAATAGGCAATATCAACTTTAAAGTACGTTCCGCGCGGATCATGTTTTCATACTGGCCGCTCCATTCGATGAAGTAACCTTTAGGCAATAATTTGACCATACTGCTCAATTTATCTTGTGCTTCCTGTACGGTGCTTCCTAAATCCCTGTCGCGCACATTGAAAAGCACAGTCCCTCTTAAGAGTGCATTTTCAGACTGGATCATCGCCGGGCCGTCGCTGATTTGAATATCAGCCACCGATGATAAAGGGACAGGGCCGTTATTCGGTGTTTGTACTAAGGTGCGCTTGATCTCATCAAGGTTGCTGCGGTAATCCTGTGCCAGCCGCACATTTACGCTGAAACGCTGCCTGCCTTCAATGGTGGTCGTCAGGTTCATGCCGCCCAAGGCGCTTTCGACAACCTGGTTCACCTCATCCACACTCATTCCGTACCTGCCGATAGCGTCCTTATTGACCTGTATATCCAAATATTTACCGCCTGTGATCGGGTCAACGTATAAATCCTTAACACCGTTAATGCCTTGCAAGGCCTGTTTCATCCGGTTTGACAAAGCATAGATCGTATCGAGGTTTTGCCCATATACTTTCAGGCCGACATCTGTTCTTATTCCGGTGGAAAGCATATTAATGCGGTTGATGATCGGCTGTGTCCAGCCGTTCACCACGCCGGGAATTTGCAGCTTGGCGTTCAATTCATTGATGATATCTTCTTTAGTATGTCCCTTACGCCACTGGTCGCGGGGTTTTAACAGGATGATGGTTTCGGTCATGCTAATGGGCGAATTGTCCGTCGCGGTATTGGCACGGCCGGCTTTCCCCAACACATTCGCCACTTCAGGTACACTCTTGATGATCTTATCCTGCACCTGCAAAAGCTGTTTAGCTTCCGTATTGGATACATCCGGCTGGGTGACCGGCATGAACAGGATGGTTCCTTCATCCAAGGGCGGCATAAACTCGCTGCCGAGACTTAACAATAAGGGGATGCTGATAATTAAAGCAACTATATTAATAATAAGTGTGGTCTTTCGCCAGGTTACGCACCAGTCGAGTATCGGACGGTAGATTTTTTCCAGTCCTCTGGTTAATGGGTTACGGTCATCTGTGCGCAGTTTCCCTTTCAGAAAAAAGGAGATCAACACCGGTGCCAGGGTTACCGCGAGTATGGCATCAATGGCGAGTATAAATGTCTTTGTCCAGGCCAGCGGTCTGAACAACCTGCCTTCCTGTCCCTCCAGTAAAAATACGGGCAGAAATGAGGCTACGATGATGAGCGTAGAGAAAAACACGCCGCGGCCAACCTGCTTACAGGAGGATTCGATAATTTTTATTCTTTCTGCTGTGGTCATGATTTTTCTTTTTGTTGTGCAATGGATAAATTCCGGTGCGAGTTTTCTACCATCACAATTCCGTTATCTACGATGACCCCGATGGCTAAAGCGATGCCTGTCAAAGACATGATGTTGGAGCTGATGCCAAAGGCGTTTAACAGGATAAAGCTGGCCGCGATGGTAATGGGGATTTGGATGATGATGCTTAACGCGCTACGCCAGCTAAACATGAACAGGATAACGATAATGGACACGGTTATCATTTCTTCGATAAGCGTGTGCTTTACAGAATTGACCGCGTTTTCAATGAGTTCGCTACGGTCATAGGCGATCTTAAATTTTACGCCGGGCGGCAGGCCTTTTTGTATGTCCGCCATTTTATCCTTAACGGCATGAATAACCTGGTCGGCGTTTTCGCCATAGCGCATCACTACAATGCCGCCAACCACCTCGTCCGTGCCATTTTCATCGAAGATCCCCAGACGCTCATCGCCGCCCATTTGCACGGTTGCGATGTCTTTGATCTTTACAGGTATGGTATTGTTTGCACTGACAGCAATGTTTTCGACATCGGCCAAGCTTTTGATATAGCCTAGGCCACGGACGATATAGCCGGTGCCGTTCATTTCAAACTTTCGGCCGCCCACATCGTTGTTGTTGCTTTTTATTGCTTTTAATACCTGCGATAAACGAATATTATAATAATTGAGCTTATGTGGGTCAATGGTAACCTGGTATTGTTTTTCAAAACCACCAAAAGAAGCGACCTCACTTATACCCGGAACCGTTTGAAGCCCGAGCTTTACATACCAGTCCTGTAAGGCCCTTTGTTCGCCGAGATCCATGCCTTTGGCATTCAGCGTGTACCAGAGTACCTGACCCACGCCGGTAGCATCCGGCCCGAGCGTTGGGGTTACCTCGGCCGGCAGTAGCCGTTGGGCATAATTAAGCCGCTCCAGCACCCGGCTGCGCGCCCAGTAAATATCTGTTTTATCATCAAAAACAATATAAACGAAACTCATCCCGAACATCGAAGTTGCACGTATGGTCCTCACTTTGGGGATTCCCTGCAAGTTGCTCACCAAGGGGTAGGTGACCTGGTCTTCGATCACCTGCGGGCTTCGGCCCTGCCATTCGGTAAAAACGATTACCTGGTTTTCTGACAAGTCGGGAATCGCATCTACCGGGTTGTTCCTGACGGCGAAAGCTCCCCAGCCAAAGAGCGCTGTCGCCGCCAGCAGTACGATATACCTGTTTTTTAAAGACAAGGTAATTAATTGGTTAATCATCTTAATTGATTTTAATTTGCCCACATTATGCGGGGCCGAAATGATTACATTTTCATTTTGCTGTCAGCAGTTTTCTTGTCGAGATCTGATTTCTTCACCAGCGCCATACCGCAATTTGGTTTAGGGCATTTACCGGGTTTATAGGCAACCACATCATGATGCATCGGGCAGGTATAAATAACCTTTGCCGATTTAGTTTTTTTGGCGGTGTCGGTTTTTATTTTGGTTTGTGCCTGTACGTTTACAAAAAATAATAAGCCAGCGCAAAGCATAACCATGGCAATTAATCTTTTCATGATTTTAGCGCCTGTTTAAGTTTTATTCGATTTATTTCCTTGCTTCTTTTATCACCTAAAACAGATGAATTCCCATGCTTCTTTTACCGGCATATATTCCGAAAACAAGATTTATGGGCATAAAAGAAGCAAGTGGTTTTTTCCGATATAATTTAAACAGGCCTTTAATATTTGAATAAAACTTGAATGAACACCATAGGAAAAATATCCCATGATGGTTATTTGAATTAAGATGATTTTATAGGAAAGGCGCGCAATGGCGCAGGCATAGATCTGATCAGATCCGGTAAGTGCAGTTTAAGATATAAATAGGTCCACGCTGCCGGAAAGGCGGGGCATGGCTATTGAATGCGGCATGTACCGCTGTAAAAGATTTCGTGTTTAAACTTAAGAATATATCCAGTTGATGAAGGGCCGGAAAGAATTTGGTTAAAAGCGAAAAAGAACCAGAACCAAAATGGTTGTCCTTTACCTTAAATGATTGTTTGGTGGTTTTGCAACAATTGTCGGCTTTAGTTTGGCTGTTTGATGCCGAAACGTCACCCAGTGAAAAGGTAGTCGATGTCCTTAGCCCGCAGCAATAAAAACTGCTTGCCGACACCCCGATAGCGGAGAGCAGGTAAACAGCGGTTAAAAGGGCTACGGTGATTTTTTTCACGGTACGAAGATAGTTACTTTATTCCTATATTGATCAATTAGGCTACTTACAGGTGTTTTTTGAAATAAAAGATAAAGAAGACCCAATGTCAAAAAAGCTATACTTAGGTATTTTAAGGCTCTCTTTTGACGGTTTCCGCTTTTGCCTTTTAATTCCTAAATGACGACAGTAGAAGCCCCGATTTCTAATAATGTATCAAACCCGAAGGCAATTAAAGCGACTGAATGTGTCTGCGGAACTATCAACACTAACAGGATAACCCCTATAACATTCCAGCGAATGTGGAATACTCTAAAAGTATTCCAACGCGTAGTGCGATTAGAAAGCTAAAGTATATTTCAAATGGTTTAACGGTTTGTTGTTTTGTTTGTTGATGAATTGGAGGCAGGTAACTGCTGTGACTTTGTTCAGTATTCTGGTTGTGATCCCGGCCACAGATTTGGCGTAGTTTCTTTTGAGCATGAATTGGTCACACAATTGTGCGAAGAGCGTTTCGATCCGCCGCCGTTTTTTTGCAAAGGCCGTTTCCAGGGGCACCTTGTCCTGTCGGTTTTTGCGTCCGGGGGTTTTCAATTCGATTTTGACAGATTGAAACAGGTCTATCTGAACCGCTTTTGAAAGGTAGCCTTTATCGCCGACAAGTATGCAATTGTTTAGCCCTGAATATTTTATGTCGTCAAGGTAGCGAATGTCATGTACGCTGGCCTTACTTAGGTCCATGGATTGGAACACCCCACTGGCCGAAGTTACCAGGTGCAGTTTATAGCCATAGTAATACGCTTTATTGACCGCCGACCAGCCTTTGTCCGGGGCGGTTTCAAACTCTTCCCTGCAAATTTTTGAACTCTTTTCACGGGCAAGTTTGCAAACAGGAATAGGGATGGAATCTATGACAAACACGTTTTCACCCTCGTTCATTTGGTTTGCAAGCAACTGGTTTAATTGTTGCAGATAAGCCCCAAGCACCTTCTTTCTGCGGTTGTAATTGCACCGGTGCGTAAGATTTGGAAAGTCGATGGCATAATCTTTCCCGAGTTTGCCGAAAAGGTAAGTTTCCGAATCGATACCGATAGATTCTGCTGCTAATGTTAATGCAAGCACCTCACAATCAGATAGCTTTGGCTTTCTTGGATAAAACCTCAGGTTGCCGTCGCTGTTGGCACAGGATTTAAAAACAGATTTGGCAATGTCTAGAAAGATCAGGAACTTGGCCGAAAGGTTGTGCATAAGGAATATTTTACTTGGCGATAAATTTTCTTTAATATACTGTATTTCAGTTAAATGCACAATCTTTTTACTCATTTTACCCTCGCTTTTCTAATCGCACTACACGTTATTCCAATTTTTATATAGCGTTGATTATACATTTGCTTTATAATCCTATCAGCATTTGACCTGTTCGCAATGGTCGCTTTCCAATTCCGTTTCGAGCGTTACGTGTTGAATGTTCATATGCTCCATTTCGTGTTTTAATTCATGCTTGATCTTCGCGACTGCTTCACCGCTTGTTCCATCCGCCAAAACAAGGTGAGCGGTCAATGCATTTTCTACGGTGCTGATTGCCCAGACATGAATGTGGTGTGCGTCTTTAACCTCCGGTACTTTAACAAAAGCATCTTTTACTTTACTGATGGAAATATCATCCGGTACCCCATCCAACGACAACCGCACACTTGTTTTAAGCAGGTTCCAGGTGGAATAAAATATAAAGCAGGCTAATAGAATACTGACGATACTATCAATCAAATAAAAGTGGGTGAAATAAATAATTACACCGGCTATCACAATGCCAACCGACACTAATGCGTCCGACATCAGGTGCAGATAAGCACTTTTAACATTGATATCCTTCTCTTTATTCTTCATGAACATCAGGCCGGTAACTGTATTGATCACAATTCCAATGCCTGCAACGATAGAAACAGTTAGGCCGGGAAGTGGTTCAGGATGAAAAATGTGACGTACAGCTTCATAAAAAATTACACCTATTGAAATTAATAAAACCATTGCATTAAACAACGATGCTAAAATGGAGGCTTTGCGGTAACCATAAGAATGCTCTTTGTCTGCTTTCACTTTTAATAATCGAAAAGCTAACAGCGATAACGCCAGAGCGCCAACATCACCCAGGTTGTGCCCCGCATCTGAAAGAAGGGATAGTGAATGGATGGAAATCCCTACCACTACTTCAATGATAACAAATACAAAATTAAGGATGATACCGACTACAAAAGCGGTATTGACGTTTTCCAGCTTAACGGCGTGGTCGTGGTGGTGATCGTGTCCCATGGTTTAATGTTTAATCATTTTGTACTAAAAAAACTTCTATTTTCTTTACGGCCAGGTGATACGAGGCTTTTAAAGCACCGGGGCTCGTGCCTAATATCTCCGACATTTTATCGTATTTCAAATTATCATAATACTTCATATTAAAAACCGGTCGCTGTTTATCGGGCAGGGTCAATATCGCCTGCAGAAGTTTCAAGGCCGCCTTATCGCCATCAAAATAACTTGCTGCGGTAAACGAGCCGGACAATGCGGTATCCACCTCATCGATAGCTACATTGTTCCGTTGTTTCTTTTTATTAAGAAAGGTGATGCACTCATTGGTAGCGACACGGTATAACCACCTATATAACCCAGCGTCCTGCCGAAAACCCGGCAGGGCTTTCCAAACTTTAATAAACACATTCTGAACCAGGTCGTCCGCATCATCATGGTCAATTACCATACGGCGGACATGCCAGTAAACCTTTTGCTGATATTTTTTCAGCAGGCTGTTAAAAGCCTCGTTCCTGGTGCTGTCGTTCTGGAACTTGCTTAAGATTTCACCATCGTCTATTTCAATTGCCATCATTGTCAGATTAAGAATTGATTAGTCTAATTTCATCTTCTGGATTCTTACCGCATTCAGGATAGCCAGCAACGCAACCCCAACATCAGCGATCACCGCTTCCCATAAATTGGCCACGCCACCGGCACCAAGCACTAAAACAATAACCTTTACTACCATCGCTATGGTGATGTTCTGCCAAACGATCCGGTTCGTGATCTTCCCGATTTTAATAGCTGTCGTTATTTTGGAAGGCTGGTCATTTTGAATAACGATGTCCGCGGTTTCAATGGTGGCATCGCTGCCCAAACCACCCATCGCAATACCCGCGTCAGCTAAAGCAATAACCGGCGCATCATTGACACCATCACCCACAAAAGCGATCCGGCTGCCCGCATTTTTGAACTCCTGCACTTTTTCTACCTTACCATCGGGAAGCAGATCACCGTAAGCTTTATCTATGCCCAAGGCTTTAGCTACCTTATCTACCACGGCCTGTTTATCACCCGATAACATCACGGTATGCAATTTCAGACTGTGCATTTGTGCTATAGCTTGCTTGGCATCTTCTTTAAGTTCATCAGCTATGGTGATATAACCCGCATACTGGTCGTTGACGGCAACTATTACAATGGTATCTACCAACTTATCTATTTCCGCAGGATAGGCGATACTGAATTTTTTAAGGAGTTTGATATTACCAGCCAGGATAGTTTTGCCATCAACTAAGCCTTTTAAACCATGACCTGAAATTTCCTCCACATCTTTAGCCTTTAATCCCCCAAATGAATCCCCTGCATATTCAACGACAGCTTTGGCGATCGGATGGGTAGAGTTTTGTTCAACTGCAGCGGTTAGCCTGACGAGTTCCTTTTGTTCTATGTCTTTGGTCACAACATCCTGGACTTTAAAAACACCTTTGGTCAAAGTGCCGGTCTTGTCCATAATGACCGTATCGATCTTTGTCATAACATCCAGAAAATTGGAACCTTTAAAGAGGATGCCGTTCCGGGATGCTAAACCTATACCGCCAAAGTAGCCTAACGGTATGGATACCACCAGTGCGCAGGGGCAGCTGATCACCAGGAATACCAGCGCACGGTAAAACCACTGGTGAAAACTATAAGGGTCAACAAAAAAGTAAGGTGCAAAACAAACCAGCAGCGCAAGCGCAAAAACGATAGGCGTATATATCTTTGCAAAGCGGCTGATAAAAAGCTGCGTTTGCGATTTACGGGCAGTGGCATCCTGCACCATTTCAAGGATCTTGCTCAGCTTGCTGTCGCGAAACAAAGATTTAACCTGCACCTGGGAAACTTTGTCCAGATTGATCATCCCGGCCAGTACCGTTTCACCTTTCCTTTTGGTGTCCGGCTTGCTTTCGCCCGTTAAGGCGGCGGTATTAAATGTAGCAGATTCCGTATATAGTTCGCCATCAAGCGCGACCTTTTCACCGGCTTTTACCTGAATGATCTCGTCTATTTTGATGTCTTTAGGATCGATCACCGATGTCTTGCCGCCCCGTATAACCGTCACTTTGTTAGGCCGAATATCCAATAAGGCTTTGATGTTTTTTTTAGCTTTATTGACTGCTGCATCCTGGAACCATTCGCCGATAGAATAGAATACCATAACGGCGACACCCTCGCTATAAGAACCAATGGAGAAAGCGCCAATAGTCGCTACGCTCATCAGGAAAAACTCGTTGAAAAAATCAAAGTGTTTCGCTTTGCGGAAAGCCATGCCCAATACATTGTATCCGGCGAGCAAAAAGACTATGGTAAAAATGACCAGGTTAAACGGAAAGGGTGGCTGATATTTAAAGCCGAACTCCAGCGTAAGCATAATGAGGAGGATAGCCAATGCCGAGAGCAACGGCCAGTGACTTTTCCAGCCCGCATCTTTTTCAGCGGGTTTGGTCAGGTCAAGTGTTTCTTCGTCATCGTCCTCATCGTCTTTCTGCTCTTTATCGGCTTCGCTGATCGAATTTATATGGATGGCTTTTTTATTGTCTTCTGTAAGCTTATCCTGTTGAGGGGCTTCTTTTTTATCGTTGTTTTCTTTTTCGTCTTTCATCGTGGTAGTTTAATTGATCAGCCTTCCGAATCTAAAAACCAAAGCTCAGCCTCGGCAATTGCTTTCTTTAAAGCGATGCCTGCTTCCATGCCCTCATGAACATAACCAGAAGCTAGTTCGAGCGCCTTTTGCTTCACCTCGGGCCGAAGGTCTTTCAATTTATCATCGAACCCTTCAAATTTTTCTTCATTCATCATCAACTCTTTCAAATTTAGGCAGGTATCACCTGCAATCGTAGTGCATTCATCTGCGGCATTCCGAACAAATTCCTTTGACAAGTAAACTCGTTTCCTGCCTTTCATAACCTGCCGGTAACTTTACTTCAGGTATTTGTGTTTTAGGCAGGCAATGTGTTTCCTCACAGTTCATACAATAAAAGTGAACATGCAGGTCATGGTGCCCGTCTATGGTACACGCTGGCTGACAAAGTGCGAACTTGGTAATTCCTGTCCCGTCATCGATACGGTGAACCAGGCCATGTTCCTCAAAGGTTTTAATGCTCCGGTATAAGGTCACCCGGTCTGTTTTTTCCAGTCCCATTTCCATATCCGTCAGGCTTACCGCGTTATTTTGTTTGAGCAGGTAATCCAGCACAATTAACCGCATCGCGGTTGGGTTGATCTCTTTTTCGAGTAACCAGCTTTCTAATTCTTTCATAGTTGCTTTATTCTTCATCGGTACTGGCTGCTGCTTTAGATTGCAGGTAGAAAGCGCCTTTGGTTACGACCTGTGCATTGGACGGTAAATCACTCAGCGGCTTGATGTTGATATAGCCCAATTCCGAAACCCCGGTGCCCACTTCGGTTTTCTTGAAATGCAGGGTGTTTTTTTGCCTTTTTTTGCTTTACCTTCGACAACCACGTAGATATACTGCTTGCCTTCCGTGCTGATCACAGCTTCAAGCGGTACAGCCGGGACTTTCTCCGTTCCGACACTGATCAGCGCGGTCACATACATACCGGGGATCAGGTTGTGTTTGTCCGGGTTTTCGATCACGGCATGGACGATCACCCCCTTGCTTTCATTTTCAAACGATTTGTTGATACCGCTGATCCGGCCTTTGATCTGCTGGTTATTTTGGTTCGTCAGTTGAAAATTCACCTGCTGGCCGGGCCTTACTTTCCCAAGGTCTTTTTCAAAGACGATCAGGTCGCAGTGGATCTTTGAATTGTCCACCACTTCCATCACGGCCGTGCCCGGCTGTACAAATGAGCCGGTCGTCGCTTTGATCGTTCCAACCGTTCCCCCGATGGGAGAAATAAGCGGAAATGAAGAAACGATATGGCCGCCGGATATTTGATTTGCGGCAATGCCTAACTGGCGGAGCTGGGTTTCATACGCTTTGATCCGGGCCTGTTCGGCGTTGTAAGTGGCCTGTGCGGACTGAAATAATTTACCGGTTCCTGCACCTGCCGCCTGTAATTGCGTTTGGCGTTCGTATTCAGCCGCTACGTAGGTAAAACTGTTTTTAGCCGCTAAATAATCCTGCTGGATCTTAACCAGTTCCTGGTTTTCAATCGTCGCTAAAACTTGTCCCTTGTGTACCTGCTGGCCTTCGACAACTTTGATATTGCGGATGATGCCACCAGATAAGATGCTGATATTCGCCATATTTTGCGGCGGTACGGCTAACTGGCCGTTGGCTTTAACCACCGCATTCAGGTTCTTTTGCTCAATGGAACCAACCGTGATACCAACCGCCTGCATTTGTTCAGGGGTCAATTCAATCATGCCATTGCTGTACTTTTTCGGTTCTTCTTTAGCTATTTGTTTTGTATCCGCTTCTTTCGTCGAATTACCGCCTGAGCAGGATATCAATGTCGTACTGAGGACTAATAAGCCGATCAGCGGTATGAATAGCTTTTTATATGTTGGATAGTTCATTCTGTTATTCTCCTTTTAAATATTGTAATTGTATAGCGGACTGGTTTAAACGGCTGACCATTTCAAGATAGTTGAGTTTGCTTTGAACTGCGGCTGAAATATTGGTTACATATTCCATATAGCCGATCTCGCCCAAGTTAAAAGATACCTGCACGATGCGTAACTGTTCATCCGCCTGCTTTAAGCCTTCTCCTAAATAATAGTTCACCACCTGTTTGTATTTCCGGTATTGTGCCAGTTCCTGTTCATATTGCACCCGGATAACCGATTGCGTGTTTTGATAATTGGTCTGCGCGATCTGGCTTTCGATCTGTTCGCTTTTTACCCTTGCCCGGTTGGCACTACCGCTAAATAGCGGGATACCTACGCCGAACTGGATGCCGCCTATCCTGGTTCCCGGAAAGTAGCTGCGGTCAATTCCTGCGGGGTTGAACGCGCCGATCAATAACTGCTCGTTGTAGCCAACACGAAAATCCGGCAGGTTCTTCGATTTTTCTACTTTGATCCGGGCATCAGCTACCGCTATTTGCTGACGGTCATAGTTGACCTGCGGATTTGCAGCAACTGCGATGGTATCACTGGCTGAAATGGGTATGGCAGTTAGCTTACTTTCCGCAAGCCAGATCGGTTCCCTTGTGTTTAATAATTGCTGCAAACTTAAACCAGCCGTTTGCAGGTCGGCTTCCGCAGCGATCTTTAAGGCCTGAACTTCCTGGAATTTATTACGGGCATTGATCAGTTCCAAATTGGAGGTTTCCCCTGTTTTAAAACGAACTTCCGCCTTTTTAATGAAGTTCCCGTAAATACTATCCTGGTAAGCCAGTATATGAAGGGTTTCCCGGCCTTGCAGATAACTATAGTAAGCAGTTTTAACATTCCGGACAATTTCGTTCCGCGTTAAACTGCCGGACCTTTCAGCCAATAAGGTTTGCTGGGTTAACAGCTTTTTCTGATTGCTGTATAATCCGAGCCAGGCAAAACTTTGGGTGATCCCGATAGCGTTATCAATATTGCCCCCGCTGGTCGGGTCTTGCGTGAGCATGATCTCCGATTTGGGCAGGTCAAAGGCTGTTTTTTGTAATACCCGTGCTTTTGTTGTATTTAATCGGGTAGCTTTTAGTTGCAGGTTATTACGAACCGCAATGGAAATTGCACTATCCAAAGTTAGCGGCGGTGTGCTTTGTGCCAAACTTGTCTTTGTTCCAAGCAGCGAAAATACCCCTGCTAAGAAAGCAATAGTTAAGGCTTTGGGCAGTTTGGCTTTTTTAGCTTCTTTACCAGAGAACAGGATATATAAACAAGGCAATACAAACAGGGTAAGGAATGTCGCTGTTATTAAGCCGCCAATCACTACCGTCGCCAATGGCCTTTGTACTTCCGCGCCTGCGCTGGCCGATAAAGCCATCGGCAGGAAACCGAGCGAGGCCACGGATGCAGTCATTAAAACAGGGCGCAGCCGGACTTTAGTGCCTTCCAACACCCGCTCATAAATATTTTCCATCCCTTCTTCCTTTAACTGGTTAAAATAGCCGATCAGTACGATGCCGTTGAGTACGGCAACGCCGAACAAAGCAATAAAGCCGACACCAGCAGAGATACTGAAAGGCATTCCCCGTAACAGTAAAGCGGCAACGCCGCCGATAGCCGCCAGGGGTACAGCGGTGAAGATGAGCAGGCTTTCCTTCACCGAACGGAATGTAACATACAATAAAACGAGGATCAACAACAAAGCGGTAGGAACTGCAATGGACAACCGGGCCTTAGCGGCCTGTAAATTCTGAAACTGCCCGCCGTAAGTCATATAATAACCGGTCGGTAATTTCAGGCTCTTGTCCAATTTTTGTTGTATTTCTTCTACCGTTGTCTGAATATCCCGGCCAACCACATTAAAGCCGACATAAATACGGCGTTTGCCATCTTCGCGGGACACCTGTGCAGGTGCTTCTTTAAAAGTAATATCAGCGACTTGGCTCAAAGGTACTTTGTTACCGGAAGGTAAAGGGATCAGCAGGTTTTGAACGCCGGAAATATTTTCCCGCAGGTCCCGCTGTAACCTGACCGCCATATCAAAGCGTTTTTCGCCTTCAAAAACCACACCTGCGACATTCCCGGCAAAGGTAGTGCGCAGGATCATATTGAGGTCGCTGATGTTTAAACCGTACTGTGCCATTTTATCCCGGTTATATGTGACCGCGATCTGTGGCAGTCCGCTCACCTTCTCTACATAGGGTTCGCTGACCCCTTTTACGGGTTTAATGATTTTAGCGATCTGCTCCGCTTCGGATGCGAGTATATCCAGATCGTCACCATAGATCTTAATAGCCACATCCTGCCGGATGCCGGTCATGAGTTCATTGAAACGCATCTGCATGGGTTGTGTGATCTCCACATTGATACCTGGAATCACAGCCAACGCGTCTTCCATTTTAGCGATCATTTCTTCCTTGCTTTTGGCCGATGTCCACTCAGCTTTGGGTTTCATCGCCAGCATCATATCGCCCTTTTCCATCGGCATCGGGTCAGTTGGGATCTCCGAACTGCCGATACGGGTAACGGCCTGTTTCAGTTCCGGGAATTTGTCCTTCAATATCTTTTCCGCTTTGCCGAAAGTTTTCACGACTTCGGAAAGTGATGTACCCTGCATCATGGAAATTTGCACGGTCAAGTCGCCTTCTTCCAATGTTGGTATAAACTCACCGCCCATCCGGCTGAATGCCCAGATCGCCACACCGAACAGGATAAAAACAATAGTTACCGTGATGATCTTAACTTTCAATATTCTAACTAACGCCCGGTGATAGGCCCTTTGCAAAAAGTCTATCAAACGGTCGGAGATGTTCATTTTATGGGTCGTGTCTTTATTCAAAAATAAAGCGCTGGCCATTGGTACATAGGTGAGCGATAATAAAAATGCACCCATGATGGCGAATACGACCGTTTCGGCCATCGGCCTGAACATTTTCCCTCGATGCCCACCAGTGATAATAAAGGCAGGTAAACGATCAGGATAATGATCTGCCCGAAAGCGGCTGATTTCATCAGCTTGCCTGCGCTATCCTTAACCTCGTTATTCATCTGCTCATTAGAAAGCTTCAAGACACCTTCTTTGGCATAATTGCCTGTGGTGAGGTGGTGGATCACACTTTCCACAATGATTACCGCGCCATCTACGATCAAACCGAAGTCTATCGCACCTAAACTCATCAGGTTACCTGAAACACCGAACAGGCGCATCATACTGAAAGCGAACAGCATGGCCAGTGGTATAACTGATGCCACGACCAAACCTGCCCGCCAATTGCCTAAGAATAATACCAGGATGAAGATCACGATCAAAGCGCCTTCCATCAGGTTGCGCTCTACGGTGCCAATGGCACGGCCCACCAGTTCGGTACGGTCAATAAATGGTTCAATTACCACACCTTCGGGTAATGATTTGCGGATCTGCGCCATGCGCTCTTTCACGCTTTCAATAACGGTGTTAAAGTTTTCGCCTTTGAGCATGAGCGTGATCCCGGCCACGACTTCGCCTTCGCCATTACGGGTGACCGCGCCGTAACGGGTCGCGCTGCCGAATTGGACAGCAGCTACATCACGGATGAGTATGGGATTGCCGCCCATATTTTTTACGACGATCTTTTTAATATCGTCCAGCGATCTCACCTGACCTTCACCACGAATAAAGTAAGCGTTGCTGCGTTGTTCGATATAGGAACCACCAGTGTTTTCGTTATTCTTTTCGAGCGCGTTAAAGATCTCGGGGATAGTGAGGCCTAAAGCATTCAGCTTATCATTGTCCAGCGCTACCTCGTATTGCTTCACATAACCGCCCCAGCCGCTAACTTCGGCTACACCAGGCGTTCCGGCCAGTTGGGTACGTACCAACCAGTCCTGCAATGTGCGCAGGTCGGTAGGTGTGTACTTGTTTTCGTAACCCTTTTTTGTGTGGATCACATATTGGTAGATCTCACCTAAGCCAGTAGTGATCGGCGCTAAAGTAGGTTCGCCCAATCCCTGCGGGATCAAACTTTCCGCTTCTTTCAATTGCTGGCTGACCTGTTGCCGTGCCCAATAGATGTCCGTTTCGTCTTTAAATACCAAAGTGATCACAGAAATACCCGAACGGGAGATCGACCGCTTTTCAGCGATATTGGGAATATTGGCCATCGCCAGTTCTATCGGCGCGGTAATGAATTGTTCTACTTCCTGCGCGCCCAAACTCGGGGCCTGCGTGATAAGCTGTACCTGGTTATTGGTAATATCAGGCTGTGCATCTAGCGGAAGGGTGACTGCCGAGTATATGCCACAGGTTACGAGTAGCAGGGTCATGATACCGACAACCACTTTATTCTTTAAAGAGAATGAAATGATCTTTTCAAACATGAAATGATAATAAAGTTAAACCATGAAAATTTCAGCAGAAAGCTTTTGCGCTTTGCTCATTAATTGCCTTGACGACAAATGGGTCTAACTTAATTGAGGGGGCTGCCAGATAGAAAGGCTCACCTGTTGGATAGCAGGCGTAGTGTGTGCCGCATAGGTTCGGAATACATGAGCTATGGTGATTTCTAAAATCATTTGAGGTTGAAGCGTACGAACCGTTGAACAGCACAAACAGGTACAAAAAGGTGAACAAGTTTCCTGGTTGGCCTGGTTATTACCGGAATGGCTTCGCTGAACGGTCGTTTGCGCATTGGCTGACGCTGTATTATCCTGCCTGTCCCTGCACGGCATAAATGCCAGAAGGGTCATGTAGACGCTGAAAAACAATGCGATGAACTTCATTACTGCAAAAGTAAGGAATATAAATCAAATGAAATTCTAAGTCAGATTTTAGCAAAAAAGTCCAACAAATCTTTAGGTTCAACTTCCAGTGCCTTGGCCAGTTCTGCAAGAGAAAGAAGTGTAATATTTACTTTTCCGGTTTCATAACGTTGAATATCGGCATATTCTATATTGCACAATTGCGCCATTTTTCGCAGGGTTAGTTTTTTGGATTGCCTTAGAGCCTTGAGCCGTTTCCCGAATTGTAATAATATTCCTTTATCTGAATCGCTAACCATTCTTCCCGTAAATGATTAGGAAAATTGTACTAATAATATATAAAAACTGTTGTGGTTTAGCACAACAAATATTAATTTTGATAAAGCTTCAATAGAACAGGCTTAACAATAAATTTAAAACGCTTTTCTATTTAGAATATGAATGCCAGTCAATCACCTTTAGAAACCTTAGAAGAACTATTTGGTGAGGAACCATTCAGCCCTTTAGAGGAAGAACTTTTCAAATGGTTCCTGTTTGCCCATTTCGGCAAGGGCAGGGATATAAAGAACTTGGATAACGCCGCTTTTGAAAAGTTTAAAAACAAGCTCGCCCTGTTAATTGATGTACTTTACCAATCGAACATATCTGAAAACAAAATATAACTTAGGTGCAATTCAATTATTTATTTTAGGGATACCCCTAAATAACCCAACTTCCCTTTTGGAGTCTTACAACATTTGCATTATAAACCGCAGGCCAACAGCCTGCCAAATGTAAATAAGACTATGGCCACATTAGATTTGATCACTAAACAAGACCTCGAACAGTTCAAGACCGAACTGTTTGCAGAATTAAAGAAATTCGGTATCAGCCCTGCTACCGAGAAATCCGGTAAGCAATGGCTCAAAAGTGCCGAAGTGCGCAAGCTGCTGAAAATTTCCCCAGGCACTTTACAGAACCTGCGTATCAACGGAACACTGTCCTATACCACCGTCGGCAGCATCCTGTATTACAAATACGGGGACATCCTGAAAATACTAGAAAGCAACACCATTAAAAACTAAGCCCATGAAATTAGCAACCCAGGCAGACCGGTTTCTCCGCAGGGCGGCAAACGATGACCGTTTGCTGCCCTCCCATATCAGCCTATACATGGCCATGTTTTATTACAGTCCTGATAAACCCGGCGACCACTTCCAGGTGAGCCGCAAAAAGCTGATGCGCTTTTCGCGCATCAAATCAGTGGCGACCTATCATAAATGTATAAAGGAACTCGTAGCCTACGGCTACATCGACTACCGGCCAAGCTACGACCCCTACCGGGCGAGCAGCGTGGCGCTGCTTACCAAATAGCATACGGGCGATAGCCGATATGCGGGTTAAGAGCGTCCAATTTTGAAAAAAAATTGGAGCAAGCGGAAGTTGGGCATGGCCCTACTTTTCTTACCGTTTGCCCTGCAAACGGGGTTTTACTTATACCCCGGGTATAAGTTGTGGCCCCAGGACCATCGCAAAGCCCGAAAAAACCATAAGTTAACTTATAAGTATCAGCCGAAAATGAGCACCAAAGATAACTATTCAAAGACCTTGCGTTTCTCCATGGACACCGATGAAAAGCTTGGAAAGCTTGCCCAAAAATTCAAGCTCAGCAAGTTCCAGTTCTTTAATAAAATGGTCGAGTATTTTCACCATACCAAAAAAGACCCGGCAGATATCAATGACGAAGTGTTAAAAACCACGCTGGTTAAAAACCATGATACTTATATCCGTTTCATCCGGGCACAGGAAGAAAAAGTATTGATACCTGTTAAAACCGAAGTTGACAGGATGGTACAATCACAGATCAAAATACTGGACTGCTTTAACACCCAAATATTAAAAGCCAATAAAGACTTGATCAATAATCAGCAAACCCTGGTCAGCCAATTTTCAGAAACAGAAAAACTATTAAAAGTGATCGCTGAAAAGCTGGATACCAAGGAAACCCTGAAAAGCAAATTCTTATATATACTAAACCAGTACAGCAAAGCAAGGGAAAGCTTCAGCTTTACCACATCTTCAAAGGATAAAGAGGATTTGTTACAAGCGGCAAGGGAGCAAATCAGCAAGGTATAAACTTTAAATAAAAGCTTATGTATATCAATATCACAGACAGCGAAACATCAGACAACAAAGGCAGCAGCGGCGTTCTTATCCATTATTTGGATAAAGAAAACCGGCTGGACAAGGAAAAAGCGCCGGAATACTGGTTTAACCACAAGCAAAACGATATTTTATCACAGGATGCACAAACCGCCCTTGACCATAACATTGCTAAACTAAGCAAAGCCGACGCTAAGTTTTTTCTCATCAATATCAGCCCAAGTCAAAAAGAGATCATTTGGCTAAAAGAAAAATACGGGGACTTAGGCGCACCCAAACAGTTAAAAGCTTATGCGGTAGCGGTCATGGATGAATATGCACGCAACTTTAAAAGGCCGGGCATTGAAAGCGCCCAAGACCTGCTATGGTTTGGCAAGCTGGAAAAGCATCGTTATTACAGCCATAAAGACCCGGAAGTTAAAGAGGGTTTAAGAAAGCGTGGTGAACGTAAGCCGGGCGAACAAATGCACGTTCAGGTGATCGTCAGCCGAAAGGACATCACCAACAAGATCAAATTGAGCCCCATGAACAAATCAAGGGGCAAGAATGCCGAACATTCTAAAAAATTAGGACAGTTCGACCGTTCGGCCTTTAAATCATCCGGTGAATACCTGTTTGATCAAAAGTTTGATTTTGAACGGGGCTTAACAGAAACGTTCCGTTATGCCAATGCCCAAAAGAATGGGAACCTGGAAGATAGGTTGGCGCTCCATGCCGAAAAACGCAGCCGGGAAACAGCTGATCAATTGAGGCCGGATAACAAAAAGCAGCAACAAGCCATGCAGCAACAACCACAAACTAACCTGTTTATACAACCGCGAACGGATTTTATACAGCTGACTTTAGGCAAGTACCAGCCGGAAATTGCCCCGGGCATAACCCGTAAAAAGAAAAAAAAGAAAGGCAAGGAACAAGACCCGGGACTGTCTTTATAAGAAACCATTATTTAATCATCATTAAAAATCAACTTATTCCCCTGTCGCGGGAATAGAAAGGAGGACTACTATGCAAACCGGCGAGGATACCCAGGGCTTAAGAAAGATCGTTGACCTGACCAGGCTCATCAGCATATTTATTTTAGCTGTTCATTTTTACATTTGCTGCTATCAGGCTTTTGTGAAATGGCACTGGACGGCAACCATTACTGACCGCATCGTAGCCAATATTGCCAAAACGGGCTTGTTTACCAATATGTTCATACCCAAGCTGGCCGGGCTGATTTGCCTGGCGATTTCTTTGGTTGGCGTTAAAGGCAAAAAGGACGAAAAGATCAACTGGCGCAACATTACGGCCTACCTGATTAGCGGCCTGCTCATTTACTGGATCAGTGTATTATGCTTTTACCTGCATACGGATATAGCCACTATCGCCATATGCTATATGGCTTTAACCGGTATCGGTTATTTGCTGATTATAACTGGCGGCACTTATTTATCACGCCTGCTCAAAGAAAAACTGAACAAAGATATTTTCAAATACCGACAACGAAACATTCCCGCAGGAAGAAAGATTGCTCGAAAACGAATATTCAGTTAACCTACCTGCCAAATACAATCTGAAAGGCAAAACCCGCAGTTCATGGATCAATATTATTAACCCATTCAGGGGCCTGTTGGTTGCAGGCACGCCCGGTGCAGGTAAGAGTTACTTCGTGATCCGGCATATTATCGACCAGCATATCAAAAAGGGTTTTACCATGTTCCTGTATGATTTCAAGTTTGACGACCTTTCTAAGATCGCCTATAACAAGTTATTACAATACAAAGGGAACTACAAAATCAAACCGTCCTTTTATGTGATCAATTTTGATGACCTTAACCGCACCCACCGCTGCAACCCGCTTGACCCGCAGAGCATGAACGATATTACCGATGCGACAGAGGCCAGCCGGACAATTATGTTAGGGTTAAACCGCGAGTGGATCAAGAAACAGGGCGACTTTTTTGTGGAAAGCCCCATCAACTTTTTAACGTCCATTATCTGGTATCTGCGTAAATATGAAGATGGTAAATATTGTACGCTTCCGCATGTTATAGAACTGATGCAGGCCGATTACGACTACCTGTTTCCGATACTGAATACTGAACCCGAGATCAGGGCTTTAATCAACCCTTTCATTTCCGCTTACAACCGCGATGCCAAAGCACAATTGGAGGGACAGATAGCCAGTGCCAAGATTGGCCTGGCCCGGCTTGTTTCACCACAATTATATTATATCCTTTCAGGTAATGATTTTACGCTGGACATTAATAACCCGAAAGAACCCAAGATCGTTTGTTTAGGGAATAACCCGCAGAAGTTGCAAATCTATGGAGCTGTTTTATCGCTTTACTGCTCAAAGGCACTAAAATTGGTTAACCGAAAAAACCAGCAGAAGGTCAGCTTTCTTGTCGATGAGTTCCCTACGATCTATTTTAACAACCCGGATACCGTTATTGCGACTGGCCGCTCCAACAAGATTGCCACCACGTTTGCCGTGCAGGACTTCAGCCAGTTAAAAAAGGATTATGGGGCAGAACAGGCCGATGTAATTACCGGGATCGTTGGTAACATCATCAGCGGACAGGTAACCAATGATACAGCTAAAAGACTTTCCGAAAACTTTGGTAAGATCGTGCAGGATAAAAACAGCCTGACGATCAATAGCAGTGATACCTCTTTTTCTAAAGCTACCCAACTGGATTATGCCATTCCTGCATCAAAGATAGCTGCCTTTTCATCTGGTGAATTTGTCGGTATGGTGGCAGACAACCCCGATCAAAAGATCAGTCTTAAAATGTTTCATGGCACCATACAAAATGACCATGAAGCCATAGCGAAAGAGGAAGCCGCTTATAAACCCATTCCCATTATTAACCGGGTAAACGAAACTGATGTACAGGAAACCTACCAAAAGATCAAGCTGGAAATTGAAGGCCTGATCACGACGGAAATGACACTTATAAATGCAAAAAAGGTATTTGATGAAACGGAGAATGATCCGAAAGCTGCTGATAAAAAACCGGAAGCACCGTCAAGTGAAAACCATAATTCCGAAACATTATCTTCAAATAGTAATCCCCCTGAAAAGAATTTGTCGCCGGAAACCACCCCAACTGTTGAAATAGCGAATATCCTGACAAATAAAGGACAGGGAAACGATCAAAGGCTGTCCTTTTAATATAGACCAGTATTACTGATGCACAAACTTATGGATTAATGAACTTTCATATGTAAAATTTAAAAAGAGGTTATTCCGAAAGCAAATTTCGGACAGTCTTTTTTATTTTCAGAGAGTACACGGTTTTGGGATTTGGCAATTATTGCCAACAATAAAAGGTCAATGAATGGTTCTGAAAAAAGCTGCCCTTTGAGACAGCCTCGTTTTCAATTGAGTAGTTCCCGATCCGACAACTTTTGAACTATTTGTTAAATGGCCTAAAGCTTTTGGCACACATTTAATTTAGCTCCGCATGGCAATTTGTACCAATAACGTACTGATAACTTTACAAAATCTTGTCAACTTAAAGTCTTCATTTATACAATTACGTCAACAGCATTAATAAAACATAGTTAGAGCTATATCAAAAAAATTAATGGTGCTTCTTTTATGCTTATAAATTTTGTGTCTGGATTTTATACGATAAAAGAAGCATTGAAATTTAATGTTTTTTATGCCATAAAAGAAGCATTACAAATAGGCTGAACAAAATTTAAACAGGCTCTTAATGTTTATAAAAAATAATTAAAGCTTGCACTGTTTTATATATTTGCATTATGAAGTTATGGATCAGCAGGCTTTTCTTAACGACAGGACTTATCCTGCTGCTGTTCCAAAACGTGGTAGCCCATCATCACGATGAAGGGCACGATGGGTATATTCAACATCACGACCATGATGGACTTGAGCATATTAAAATCGACCATGCTTTTTATACTGACTACACTTTTATAAACTGGCTACCGGCTATTGTCCCTGATTTAGTTTCTAAGCCTGAGTACAACTTTGTCCTTTTCCCCTTTATTTTACATTTCAAACCATTGATCCTGCCTAATGAACCCTACCCGCCGGGATGGTTCATGGATCAAACCATTCTTCGCGGCCCACCTTCCCACTGTTAATACTGCTGTTTTCATAGCGTTAGGCTTTGCCTTTGTCTTTTCCCGAACATTAACAGTTAATATTCTTTCTTCATGTTGAATAAAATCATTGAGTTCTCCGTCAGGAATAAACTTATAATCGGCCTTTTTATCCTGAGCCTGATCGGCTTTGGCATTTATGAGGTTAACCGCCTGCCCATAGATGCCGTTCCCGATATTACGGATAACCAAGTGCAAATCATTACCCGCACTCCCTCTTTAGGCGCTCCAGATGTGGAACGGCTCATTTCCTTTCCCATTGAACAAAGCTGCCGTAACATACCGAATGTTAAAGAGATCCGCAGCTTTTCACGTTTTGGCCTTTCGGTCGTTACCATTGTCTTTGAAGATAAGGCGGACATCTACTGGGCGCGGCAGCAGGTCAGTGAACGGCTCAACGATATCGCCACAGAAATTCCGGTTGCATTTGGCAAGCCGGAAATGGTGCCCGTCACCACCGGTCTGGGTGAGATCTACCAGTATTCGGTCAGGGCAAAAGCGGGTTATGAACAGAAATATGATGCCATGCAATTGCGTACCATACAGGACTGGATCGTGCGCAGACAGCTTTTGGGCATCCCCGGCGTAGCGGATGTCAGCAGCTTTGGCGGTTACCTGAAACAATATGAAATTGCCGTCAATCCGGATAGGCTAAAAGCCAATAATTTGAACATTACGGATATTTTCAACGCCCTGCAAAAGAATAATAACAACACGGGCGGCGCTTACATTGAACGTGGGCCAACGGTGCTGTTTATCCGCAGCGAAGGTTTGGTTGGCTCGATAGAAGATATTGGCAGTATCGTCGTGAAAAACCTACCTAACGGCACACCAGTATTGATCCGTGATGTTGGTGAAGCCCGTTTGGGACATGCAACCCGCTATGGTGCAATGACTTGGAACGGCAAGCAGGAGGTTTCCGGCGCAGTTGTGATGATGCTGAAAGGCGCGAACAGTAACGAGGTGATCAAAGCGGTCAAGGAAAAGGTGGCTCAAATTCAAAAGACCTTACCCAAGGGCGTAGTAATCGATGCTTTCCTTGACCGTACCAAAATGGTCAATAATGCCATTACCACCGTGGAGCATAACTTGCTGGAAGGGATTACTATTGTACTCATTGTACTGATCATTTTTCTGGGTAATTTACGGGCCGGTTTACTGGTTGCTTCGGTCATCCCGCTGGCGATGCTGATCGCGGTCATCTTAATGAACCTGTTTGGCGTTTCAGGTAACCTGATGAGTTTGGGCGCGCTTGACTTCGGGCTGATCGTGGATGGAACAGTTATCATTGTTGAGGCCATCATGCACGAAGTACACCTGAAAAAACGGAAGAAGATCAGTCATGAAGAAATGGACGAGGAAGTGGTTACCGTTTCTACCCGAATGCGGAATGCGGCGGTATTCGGAGAATTAATTATCCTGATCGTTTATATTCCCATTTTCACCTTGGAGGGCATTGAAGGCAAAATGTTCAAGCCTATGGCGCAAACGGTAGCCTTTGCTTTGATCGGTGCATTTATCCTCTCATTAACATACGTGCCGGTAATGAGCAGTTTGTTTTTAAGCCGCAAGACAGAAAACTCCATGAACTGGTCAGACCACATGATGGCGTTTTTCCAGCAGCATTATCATTATGCGCTCGAACGGGTGATTAAACATCCGAAAATGGTTATTGCCATTGCCTCCGTATCCTTTATTGTTGCCGTGTTTGTTTTAACCCGCCTGGGAGGCGAGTTTATCCCCAAACTGGAAGAGGGCGATTTCGCGGTAGAAACAAGGGTATTAACGGGCAGCAGCCTGCAAACTTCCATCAATGCGGTTTCCAACGGCTCACGGATACTGTTAGAGAAATTCCCTGAAGTGGAGCAGGTCGTAGGTAAAACAGGTAGCTCCGAAATACCGACCGACCCGATGCCGATTGATGCCAGCGATATGATGGTGATCCTGAAAGATAAAAGTAAATGGACGTCGGCAAAAACCTTTGATGAGCTAACCACAAAAATGTCCACAGCACTGGAAGCCGTGCCGGGGGTAACCTTTGGGTTCCAGTACCCGGTGCAAATGCGTTTTAACGAACTGATGACCGGCGCAAGGCAGGATGTGGTTTGCAAGATCTTCGGTGAGGACCTCGATACGCTGGCTCTGTATGCTAAAAAGATGGGCGCGATTGCAGGTGGTATCAAAGGTGCTCGTGATATTTACGTGGAAAGTATTACGGGTATGCCGCAGATCGTAATCCGGTACAAAAGAGCGGCCATTGCCGAGTATGGCCTGAACGTGGAAGATATTAACAGAGTAGTCAATACCGCATTTGCCGGGCAAAGCAGTGGTATGGTTTATGAAGGCGAAAAAAAGTTTGACCTGGTGGTGCGCCTGGCAGGCGAACAGCGCAAACAGCTAAGCGATGTACAGGACCTGCTCATCCCGTCACCCGGCGGCAGCCAGATCCCTTTGCAGCAGGTAGCTGACGTAAAAATTGAAGAAGGGCCTAACGAAATCCAGCGCGAAAATGCCGAAAGGCGAATCATCGTCGGCTTTAATGTATTGGGCAGGGATGTGTAAAGCATCGTGGAAGAATTACAGCAAAAAGTAAATACCCACATCAAATTGCCCCCCGGTTATTATACCACTTACGGCGGCGCGTTTGAAAACCTGAACGCTGCAAAAGAGCGACTGACCATTGCCGTTCCGGTATCCCTACTGCTCATCTTACTCATGCTTTACCTAGCCTTTGGTTCGGTTAAACAGGGGTTGCTGATCTTCTCCGCGGTTCCGTTATCAGCTATCGGCGGTATCCTTGCCCTGGTTATCCGGGGAATGCCGTTCAGCATTAGTGCCGGGGTTGGTTTTATCGCCTTATTCGGAGTAGCGGTATTGAATGGATTAGTGCTTATCTCTGAATTTAAACGCCTGAGAAAGGAAGGCTGGGACGATCTGCGCGCCATTGTCTTCGAGGGCACCAAGCTCCGTTTAAGGCCGGTTTTAATGACGGCTTCTGTGGCTTCATTAGGCTTTTTACCAATGGCTTTAAGCAATGGATCCGGTGCCGAGGTACAGCGGCCGCTGGCTACCGTAGTGATCGGTGGTTTAATGACGGCTACTTTGCTCACCTTGTTTGTACTGCCTATTTTATATATCCTCTTTGAGAAAGGAAAAGCCATGAAATTACCTGTTAAGACAACTGTAATACTCCTTATAGGTGCATCGTTCCTGCTTGCGGGCAATGCCAAAGCACAATCACCTATAACGTTGAAAGCGGCTATCGACACCGCAGTTAAGAACAATCTGAGCCTGAAAAGCGAAAGACTGAATGCGGATTATCTTAAAAAGAGTATCGGCACCGGCATAACCATCCCCAGGACAAATATTACGGGCGAATATGGCAATATCAACAGCGCCTACACTGACAACCGGATCGCCATGGTACAGTCGGTTAATTTTCCAACGGTATATACGCGACAGAAGGCGCTGCTTAATACTATATACCAGGCAGGCGTGTTGAATGTCAAACTACGGCAGCGCGAAATGGAACGGATGGTGACCGAAGTATTTTACAATATACTCTACCTGAAACAAAAGCAGCAATTACTATTAAGTGCCGACAGCACCTATGCCTTATTTGTTAAAAATGCCAGCCTGCGTTATGAAAAAGGAGAGAGTAATATCCTAGAAAAGACCACCGCAGAAACACAGCGTGGGCAGATTGCCCGGCAAACTGAAATGGTCAATGCAGATTTGATGATTGCCTATGAACGCTTCAAAGTATTGCTGAATACCAAAATCGATTACCAGCCGAAACCACATCTTTCAAGCTGCCCTTACCCATTGTAGCCGATACGCCATTAAGCAATCATCCACAGGTTTTATACCTCAGCCAGCAACAGCAAATTTTTAAAGCTCAGACCCAGGTAGAACGAGCAA
>JAABUR0100000251.1_pt1 | contig 125326 bp, 132 predicted proteins | sample 5560091 | NCBI WGS metagenome assembly JAABUR01 (sample SAMN10711879, study PRJNA513375) | rock metagenome | isolation source: Antarctica rocks | place: Antarctica: Victoria Land, University Valley sud | reverse complement strand
CAACCCACAACCCAAACCGCCCTGCCACGCGTCAACCCCGGCCTCAAGCCCGGCCGACCTGCCAACCACGCGCCCGCCCCGCACAACGACCAGCCCCAGAACCGGCCTAATTCAGCGGCCTCCTAGGAGTCCGTCGCGCAAACGGACTGCCCGCGTCGCCCGAGACGCCGAGCTCCGATTCGACCCGGTCGTAGTAAGGAGCGAGCTCGTCGTACCCGAACGGCCAGTCCACGAGGGTGCTGGACTCCGGCACCCCGTAGGTGCTCGCCATCCGGAAATCCTCCGGGTAGAAACGCCAGCTCATCCCTTGCCAGAGTCGGGTACCTCCACCCAGCGTCATGGCGACCAGCCCGTAACCGTCTCCGTCGCCGTCTCCCGGCAGAATGCGCGTGCTGCCATCCGGCAACTCGAGCACCCGTGGACTTCCCGCCCCCGCGCCCGCGACGACATCGTGCACCTGCATCCGCTTGCCGCGCAGGTGGTCATTCCTTAGCTCTGCGGTCGTCATCGGCCGCGACCGGTCGATCAGCAGCACATGGCCTCCGCGAGCAGCCAGTTCGGCCGCGGCCACGCCGCCGCCGGCGCCCGCGCCGATCACGACTACGTCATAGACGTCGCCGAGCTCACGGTGGCTGATTCCTTCTGGCGCGGTGATCTGCTCGATCTCGACCCCGGGGTCGAAGCTGACCATCGCCCATCCCTCTGGGGCGGGGCTGCCCGCGTAGAAGCCGTCATCCGCGATCCTCACCGCGGCCTGGACGCCCGGGCGTCCCTCGGCCGTGGTGCCGACGCCGTCGAGGATCTCACCTCGGGCGTCGTCACCCAGTTCGGCGAACAGGACGCCGAACCGGCTCCGCGCCTCATGATCGAGCGTGTCGCAGAGAGCGAGGAGCGGAGCGATCGCCCAGGTCACACCGTCGTCCCGTCGATCTGTCAGCAGCCTCTCGACCCCGCCGTCCCAGGCACCCTTCCATTCATCGGGGGGGGATCACGGTGTCGAAGATCGCGCGGAGGCAGTCGAATCGCCGTCGCAGCAGCGCAGCGGGATCGGTCACCGGGCCATTCCCCTTTCGGCACGAATCGCGGGACTCCATATCATGGTCCTATATTCCACTATAGTTGTCTCGTTAAACCGGACAGAGGGTTCATGGCTGACGATGTGATGGTGGTCGTGGGCGGTGGTCCCGTGGGGGCAACGGCTGCGCTGCTCCTCGCGGCTCGCGGTCTTCGCGTCCATGTCGTCGAGTCCGGCTGGGGGCCGAGCGACGAGCCCAAGGCGATCAGCATCGACGACGAGTCCTTGCGGACGTACGCGCAGGCGGGCGTGCTCGAGGAGCTCCTTCGGATCATCGTCCCGGGGATCGGAACGCGCTACTACGGGGCCGACGGCCGGCCCGTGTTCATGGCCTGCGCCCCGAATCCGGGCGCATTTGGCTACCCCTTCAAGAACCCGTTCGCGCAGCCTGACCTCGAGCGTGTCCTCCACGATGCGATGTCGGCGCACCCCGCGATCCGGGTGAGCTATGGCACACGGATGGTCGACGCGCTACAGGACCCGGAGGGGGTGGAGCTGACGGTCGATGGCCCGCAGAACCGTGACACCATCCACGCCGCCTATCTCCTCGGGGCCGACGGCGGCCGTTCGGTGACCCGCGGCATCCTCGGCATTCAGATGACCGGGCGCTCGCACGAGGATGTTTGGACCGTCATCGACACCCTGAACGACGACCACCGCGAGCGCTTCGGGATGCATTACGGCACTCCGAGCCGGCCACATGTCATCGTTCCCGGGCTCGATGGGCGGTGCCGCTATGAGTTCCGGCTCTTCGCGGGAGAAGGAGAGGCCGGTGAGACCCCCGATCTGGAACTCATCCGCGAACTCCTGGCGCCATACCGCAGCGTCGAGCGCGCGGACGTCGAGCGCGTCGTCAATTACCGTTTCCACGGCCTCAACGCCGACCGCTATCGGGTCGGCCGCATCTTCCTTCTCGGAGACTCGGCGCACATGATGCCCCCGTTTGCCGGCCAAGGGCTCAACTCCGGGCTCCGTGACGCCGCGAATCTGTGCTGGAAGCTCGCCGAGGTGGTGGGGGGACGCCTCGACGAATCGGCCCTGGACACCTACGAGGCGGAACGGCGGCCGCATGCGGCGGCGATGATCAATCTCTCGGAGCGACTCGGACGCATCGTGATGACCACATCGCTCCGTGTGGCCGAATACCGGGATCACGTGATCCGGCAGCGGCTGGCAACGCCGGAGGGACGCGACTACTTCGAGCACATGAGATACCGGCCGCAGAGTGAGTTCCGGAGCGGGCTGATCCTATCCGGCGACGGCGCCGGGATGCTGATCCGTCAGCCCCGCGTCTTCGACATGACACGAGGCGCGATGGTCGAGCTGGACGACGTCCTGGGCGACGGCTGGGCCATCCTCGGCGTCGACGTGGACGGCAGTGCGTGGGATGCGGCGACGACCGTGGGGGCGCACCTCGGCGCGGTCGAGGTGGACCTTTTGATCGACGGCAACATCCCGGCTCGCAGTACCGAGCGCCGGGTCGTCGTGGACTACGACGGGTCCGCGGAACGCGACTTCTCCGGCTCGGCAGGCTGTTTCGTCCTCGTCCGCCCCGACCGGGTGGCCGCGGCCGTCTGGGAACCGGCGGCGAGCGATCGCATAGGCCTCGCCGTAGCCGGCTGGCCTTCACATTCCCGAATCGACCACCGCCGGGCGGGTGCCGTGCGGCTTCCCCCGGCAACAGAGAGGCAAGCACGATGAGCCGACCCCAACGAACGATCATCCAGGAGGGCGGTGCTGCGGGGATGTTGCGCACGACGTCGGTGTCCCACATCGCGTTCCGCGTACCCGATGTCGCGGCCGCCGCGGACTTTTACGAGCGAGTCCTCGGGCTGCGGATCCACTCGACGCTGACGGATGGCACCCTCCGCCTGGGCTGGGGCGCGGGTCACCACGTGCTCGACCTCGTCCAGGGAGAGAAGGGGCTCCTCCACTACGCGTTCGAGGTCCGCGACGAGGGCGGCCTCGACGGCCTCCGCAAGCGGCTGACCGCATCGGGCACCTCCTTCGAGCGGCTCGACGACGCCGTCATCGACGACGCCGTGGGCACGGCCGACGGCATCGCGGTCCGCGACCCCGATGGCAACGACGTGCAGTTCCACTCGGCGGTGCGCCGCCTGGGCGAGCACGCCGCCGATACCGGTCGGCGGCCCATCAAGTTCCAGCACACGACCATAGGTACCTGCGACGTGCCGCGGTTCGTGGACTTCTTCGTCGGCACCGTCGGCTTCCGGCTTTCAGACCAGCTGCAGAACGGCCACTTCTGCTGGATGCGCAGCGACCGGGATCACCACACGCTGGCGGTGGTCGACGTCGGACGAGGCGGCGACATTGACCACTACTCGTACGACCTCGCGGAGTGGGAGGACTTCAAGGCCTGGTGCGATCGGCTCACAGACCTCGACGTGCGCGTGCAGTGGGGTCCCGGCCGTCACGGCCCCGGCAACAACCTTTTCGTCTTCTTCGACGACCCGGCCGGCAACCACGTCGAGCTCTCAGCGGAAATGGAGAAGTTCCACGACGACCGCGTCGAGTACGTGCCGCGTCGCTGGGAGCCCAAGCCCGAGACGGTCAACCTATGGGGCGGACAGACGCCCTCGTGGCGCAACGTCGACTCCGGGAGCCACATATGAGGTACGTCAGCGCCGTCGTCGATGGCAGAACCGTCGCAGCCGAACTCGTCGGCCACACTGTCGTGCCGCTCACGGGGATGGCCGAGGTCGGTGCGGAGACATCGACCGACGCGCTCGCCGGGGCCGCTCGCGAATCGACGCGCGCCGTCGCCGTGGACGAGGTCGAACTGCGCCCCGTCGTTCCGTCGCCGCGACGGATCATCTGCGTCGGATTGAACTATCGCTCGCACGTCGAGGAGACCAAGCGCGGCCAATCTGATTACCCGGTGCTGTTCTCGAAGTTCGCGTCGTCGCTGCTGGCGCCCGACGGCATGATCGAGCTGCCGCCGGAGTCTGACCAGATCGACTACGAGGGCGAGCTGGCGGTCGTCATCGGGCGATCGGGCCGCCGGATCGCCGAGCGGGATGCTGCCGACCACATCCTGGGTTACGCCGCAGCGAACGACGTGACTGTGCGCGACTATCAGTACAAGACCCATCAGTGGATGCAAGGCAAGTCGTGGGACAATACGACACCGCTCGGCCCGGCGATCGTGACGGCCGACGAACTGGATCTGGACAGCGCGGCGATCAGCACCAAGCTGAACGGGGAGCAGGTCCAGAGCTCCGACCTGGGAAAGCTGATCTTCTCGATTCCGAAGCTGATCGCCATCATCTCGACGTTCACTACCATCGATCCGGGCGACATCATCCTGACCGGGACCCCTGGCGGCGTCGGCTTCCGGCGCGACCCCCAGCTGTTCCTCCGCGAGGGCGACCTCGTCGAGGTCGAGGTCGAGGGAGTCGGCCGGATCAGCAACCGGGTCGGATACGCCGACCGGAGCTAGAGGCGGGATCTACCGGTCGAGCAGGGACGCCTCGACGCTGAGCTCCCGCGCGACAGCCGAGACCGAATCGACGATGCGCTGGATGCTCTCCAGCGGCACCAACGAGCGAATGAGCACGACGCTCAACGCCGCCACCACGACGCCGGCGGCGTTGAAGATCGGGGCCGCGATCCCCACGGCCATCGGATCCACCTCGCCGTCGGTCACCGCAACGCCCTCGCGCCGGATCTCGGCGAGGCGAGTCACGATCGCATTCGGGTCGGTCAGCGTCTTCGGAGTGAACTTGGTCAGCGATGCACTGACGACCAACCGGCGGACCTCGTCCTCGGGCAACCAGGCGAACAGGACCAGCGCCGACGCGCCCGCATTGAGGCTCAGGACGGTTCCTCGTTCATAGGAGAGTCGCACGTACTGAGTCCGCGACTCCTCGCGTTCCAAGCAGACCACCGCGGCACCCATCTGTTTCGTCAGGAGCACGGTTTGACGGTGCTGCTCGGCGAGCTGCTTCATCCGAGGAACGGCGAGGTCGGCGAGCTGCAGACCGCTTCGGGCAATTCTCGCGAGCTCGAGGATCCGCAGTCCCAGACGGAAGGTCCCGCGACCGGTGTCCACCAGGAACTGCGACTGCACCAAAGTCTGCAGGTAGCGATACGCCGTCGACCGCGCGACGGCCAGCAGCTCTGCAACGTCGACTGCGCTGACCTCGGGTCGGTCGTCGTCGAACATCTGCAGAATGCTGAGAGCCCGGTCCGCGGTGCTGTTGCGTTCGCGATATCCGCTGTTCCCTGCCATCCCGTCATTCAAACAGAGGGTCCTCCTGGAGGGCGGGCGACTTTCAGTAGAATCAGAACAGCCGACCTGAATTTTAGCGACAGACGAGGGGCGAACCATGTGGGCCGAACATATGGTGTCGAACACGTCGTTCCGACGTCCCGCCGGAACGGACGATCCGCGGCTCGTCTCGTTCGATCTCCGGCTCAACTGGTCCCGCTCCATCCCGATGTCGTGCGTGGAGGAGATCGCCCCTGAAGGTCGACGGGGAGCCGGTCGCCCAGGCTGAAATCCGTCTCGCCCAGGGAGGCGAGGACCTGCCGCTCGCCGGCTGGCGGGCCCGCGATGACATCTGGTGGCCGGTGCTTGAGCCGTCGACGGTCACGGCATCCGCCGAGCGTCCGCTCTCGGCTGGCACCCATCAGATCGAGATCGAGTTGCGGGTATGCGTTCCCGCCTTCCCCAGGGGTCCGGACGGCGTTTGGCCCACCCGGTTCAACCGCGTGACGGTGCCGGTCGAACTCGCATGAGCGTGGACGACGCGTCGGGCGCTCCGCAGGTGGGCACCGCGATCTTCAGCTTCACGCGCGAGTACTTGTCCGGTGAATGGTCGCTGGCAGATTGCATGAAAGCCGCCGCCTCGTTGAGCGACGGGCAGTCCGTCGAGATCCTGGACGCAGCACATCACCTCGTACCCGACGCTGTCCGCGGCCTCGGAGCGGGAGTTCCGGGCGGCGGTCGAGACGTCGCGCGTCGGGCTGACGCTATACGGCCACGAGGTCGAGTACGGATGGATCGCAGGCCAGCCGTTTGACGACGACCGGCTCGTCGCCGTCGTCGTGGCGGCTATGGAGATCGCCTCGCGGCCGGCTTCCCGATGTTCCGGTCCAACATGCCGAGCCCGGAGCTGCTGCAGCGGCTGCTGCCGCACGCCGAGCGGCTCAACCTGGATCTGGTCGTGGAGCTGCACGCCCACACGATCGAGTCGCCGGAGATCCAGAAGCTGGTCGCCGCGTTCGACGCCTAGCAGTCGCCGCGCGTCGGACTCCTCCAGGATCTCGGGTCGTTCACGACGAAGGTGCCTCGTGCGTTCCTGGAATACAAGGCCAAGACCGGTGTGCCGGATTCACTGCTGACGGTCATCGATGAGGGAATTCGCGACGGCCGCCTGAAACGCGACGTCGTCGACGAGGTCCGTTCGCTCGGCGGAGACGCCCTGGCGATCGAGACGGCGAACGAGTGCTTCGCGATGTTCGTGCGGACCGCACCCCAGACCCTCGCGGGACTCGGCAGCTACCTCCGCCACGTCCACACGAAGTTCTACGAGATCATCGGCGGTGACGAACCGTGCATCCCGTACCTCGAGATCCTCACTCGGCTCAAGCACATGGGGTTCGACGGCGTGTTCTCCAGCGAGTGGACTGGCTTCAACTTCATCGACGAGCCGGTTGCCCTGGAGCAGATCCGCGCGCAGCAGGCGATGATCCGCCGCTCTGGCGGGCGATCCCGTAACGCGCCGATCCCCTGCGTCCGCGCAGGACGTAGGGATCGGCGTCTCACGAGCAGGAGGCGTTGTAGATCCAGTCGGCGTTCGCCTTGTCGTCGATGTTCGCTTCGGTCAGGAGCCGCTGCTCGGAGTTGACCTCATCGGTGCAAGCCGGCACCTTCCCGTGTGCGCTGTGGAATGTGTTTATCTGGCTCTACGCAGCCAAGCGTGGTGAGCGTGCCCTCAGTGGTGTCGATTGGTGATCTCGCCATGTGACCCGCAATGGAGTAGGAGACGTAGCCGGTCCAGCGGGTAGATGATGAACACCCCGATGACCGCCAGCGCCGGCAGCAGGAACGCCACCGCGATCCATCCCTCCCCCACCCGCCGACCGCGCGGCTGCCGCCCGACCCGGCGCCGACGCTGCGGCGGGCAGCGGGGTCGCCGGCCGGATGGCCACCGAGGTCATTGCCCGGACTGCAGGATCGAGTTCACGGTGGATTCGGCATCCGTCAGAGCCTGATCGACGGTCTTCTTGCCGTAGACCGCTTGCTCGACCTCCTTGGCGAACGCCAGCGACACCTTCGGGTAGGCGGCGGTCGCGGGCCTGGCCTTTGCTGTGGGCAGGGCATCGATGTAGGGCTTCAGCTTCGGCGTGTTCTTCTCCACGTACGCCAGGTAGTCCGTGTCCTTGGCCACCGAGGTACGCACCGGGAGGAACCCGGTCTTCTCACTCCATGCCATGTTCTGCTCGGGTTCGTGAACCACGTCAGGAACTGCGCCGCGGCCTGCTGCTTGCCCTGATCCGCGGCGAACACCACCGCCTGCTCACCGCCCATGTTCGTGGCCGGTTGCCCGTCCGCCGGATGCGGGATCGGCCCGACCGCGAAGTTGAACGGCTGGTCCGCGGTCCAGAAGCCGACCATCCACGACCCCTCCTGCGCCGAGGCTGCCGCGCCCTTCTCGAACGCACCCCACGGCCCCAGCGGGCTGGACTTGGTGTTGACGAGGTCCACCCAGTACTGCAGGGCCTTCCGGCCGGCATCGGAGTTGAACGCGGCCTTCGAGTTGTCGGCGCTCAAGAACTCGCCGCCGGCCTGCCACAGGTTCACCTGGAAGTTCCAGGTGACACCTTCACCGTTGTCTCCGGGCTGGGTGAACAACTCGGTACCAGGCTTGCCGGTCTTCTCCGTGATCGTCGCTGCGGCCGACTTCAGCTCATCCCACGTGGTCGGCAGCGCCTCCGGATCCAGACCCGCCTGCTTCATCAGGTCAGCGTTGTAGATCATCGCCAGATCGTTCGAAGAGACCGGGATCGAGTACTGGCCCGCGTCCTTCTTCCCGAACGACAGCATCTCCGGGTAGATGTCCGACGACGTGCCGGCCGGGACCAGCGACGTCAGATCGACCGCACTCCCAGTGGCCGTCAGCCGGGGAACCTGCGGAGGCGGGCGACGTCGTGGTCGGTGGTCTCCTGCTGGCCGTAGGCCTCGTTCTGCGCTTCTGCGACCTGGCGTAGCTCGACGTCGCTGCGGGCCAGGCTGAGCATGATTCCCTCGGGAGCCGCTCGCTGCCATGTGACCGCGGCGGGTGGGCAGCTCATCACCGTGAGCCGCCGCTCGGGGACGAAGCCAGCAGCGAGGAGGCCCGGCTCCACGTCGGGCACAGCCCGGGCAGGAACTCCAGCCGTGGGGTGCGCTGGCAATGGCCTCAGTCCTCCTGGACGCGAACCGAAGATCGTGCGAGTCTGCTACCGAGCCAACCGCTCTGTCGACCCGCGTGATGCGCATCACCACCCAACCGCGAGCGTGGGTGTCCGCACTTCGGGTAGCCGAGGTGCCGTGTCGGTCAGTGTGCTTACGCTGACAGCGTGACGTCCCGGATCAGCGCGACAGGCGCCGGCACGCTGCCCGATCGCCGTCGCCCCGGCAGCGGCTTCGGTGAGGTGGTGCATCCGCGGAGCACCGACATGGTGCTCCGGCGTGATCGGCTGCCCGTCACCGATCCGTCGTTGATGCCGTTCACGGACTGGTTCTGGTCCGTGTGCTGGGTGCGGCACGGGGAGCCGCTCCGCACCAGCGAAGTGATCCCGAACCCGGTGTGCCACCTGACTTTCGAGGATGGTTGGCGAACCGGCGGGGAGCCGTTGATCCGGCACGGTATTCGCATGCCGGCCGCCGTGGTGACCACCGTATGGACCCGCCGGTTCCGGGTGCAGCTCGCCGGGCAGGGGCGGGTGATCGGCCTGCGGTTCAAACCAGGCGGCCTGGCCGCGCTCATCCGGTCCGGTCTGCGCCCGGGGCGGGCACTGGCAGCTGACCAGTCGCTGCCCGCCGACGAGGTGCTACCCGGCGCGGCCGAGCTGCTGCCCGCGGTGCTCGCCACAGCTGGCGACGAGCAGCGCCGCGACATCGTCCAGGCCTGGCTGGCACCGCTGGCGGGCGAGCCCGGCGTCGATTTCCTTCTGGCGTCGGACCTGATCGAGTGGACGCTGCGGGAGAGCGAGGTTGTCCGGGTCGAGCAGGTCGCGGAACGTGCCGGCCTGTCGGTCCGGGCGGTCCAGCGGCTGTTCAGGCACTACCTCGGGGTTCCACCGAAGTGGGTACTGATGCGCGGACGGCTCCAGGACGCCGCCGCCGCCCTGGACGCGAATCCGGGGGCCGACCTGGCCGAGGTCGCCACCCGGCTCGGTTGGTACGACCAGTCACACTTCGTTCGCGACTTCCGGCGGTTCCTCGGAGTGACGCCCGGCCGGTACGCCAGGGATGCCAGGGCCGGCGACTGACCGCCGGTACCGGCGCGGTCCACGGCAGCCGAGAAACCAGCGCAGCCGTGAACCCGCCGCCGCGGTGAACCGGCCGCAGGTGTGGTTTCGATCGTCACCGGAATCAATTCGGCCGGCTCCGATGTTGGCAGGCAGAGCACCACCCTCAACATCCCGCCAGCCCGTCTGGAGATCAGGAAGGTCCACCATGCCGTTCGAAGAAGTCACCGAGGTCGCCTACACCACCGCGGCAACCGCCACCGGCGGGCGCGAGGGCACCGTCAAGAGCGAGGACGGGGTCATCGACGTCCCCCTGGGCAAGCCAGGCAGCAAGAGCAACCCCAAGGCCAACCCCGAAACACTGTTCGCGGCCGGCTATGCCGCGTGCTTCTCGGGGGCACTCAACCTGGTTGCCTCCCAGCAGGGCCTGGACACCAGCGACTCCACGGTCACTGCGGACGTCACCTTCGGCAAGACCGAATCCGGATTCGGCCTCGCCGTCGCACTGACCGCCGACATTCCGGGTGTCGACACCGCCAAGGCGCAGGAACTGGTGGAAAAGGCGCATCAGGTCTGTCCGTACTCGAAGGCGACCCGCGGCAACATCGCCGTCACGGTCGCCGCGGGCTGATCCACGCCGCCAGCCCGCCGGAACATCGCTCGCGAAAAGCCGTCCGTCGGGTTGTTGGATGGTCCGATGGACCTGAGCGTCGAGCTGGATCGGCGCGGTGATCGCACCTCTGCCATCTACCGCGCGTGCCATCTACCGCGCGCTGGTCGAGGCGATGGGAGACGGACGCTGCGCAGCGGCGACCGGCTTCCCAGCACCCGGAAACTGGCCGCCGACCTGGCGGTGTCGCGGACCACGGTCGAGACCGCCTACGCCTGGTGGCCGAGGGCTACCTCCAGGGCAGGGTCGGCGCCGGCACATTCGTGACCGCCGCGGCCGTGCCCGAGCAACAGAAGCGCCACCAGAGCCGCCCTGGGGGCGCTCTTCGGCCACGGGTGGGCTGGGTGTTCGTGCCCGATCCGACCAGCTCGCGCGACGACAGTCCACGGGCCGACTTCCGAGTCGGCATTCCGGACCCGGCGCTGTTTCCCTTCGATACCTGGCGCCGGTTGGTGAGCGCCGAACTCCGGCTTCGAGCCAACCTTCCCCGGCACCTACGGCGAGCCGTCCGGGCACCCTGCGCTGCGAGAAGCCATTGCCGGGCAGCTGGGCCGGTCGCGGTCGCTACGAGCCGTCGCCGACGACATCCTCATCACCAACGGCACTCAGCAGGCACTCGACCTCACCGCCAGAGTCCTGCTCGCTCCCGGCGACGTGGTGGCGGTAGAAGAACCCGGGTACTCGCGGGCCCGCGCGCTGCTGGCATCCCGTGGCGCCACCGTGGTCGGGGTTCCGGTGGATCCCGAAGGCATTGTGGTCCAGCGCATTCCGGCCGGCGCCCGGCTTGTGTTCTGCACCCCCTCACACCAGTTCCCGCTCGGTTTCGTGATGTCCCTCGCACGGCGACGGGAGCTGTTGCGCTGGGCGGACGACCACGACGCGGCGATCTTCGAGGACGACTACGACAGTGAGTTTCGTTTCACCCCGAGGCCGCTGGCCCCCTTACATTCTCTTGATCGGGAAGGGCGGGTGCTCTATGCCGGGACCTTCTCCAACGCACGTGTGCGCTGTCCTGCGCCGGGGTGTGGATCTACGGTCGGCCGAGGTGACGAAGGCTGCGCGGATGTCCGGCATCGCCCTGGAGGGGCTGGCCGCTCACTACGCCGGTCCGCCAGATCGGCAGGGCCTGGTGCTGGGTTACGGCATGGCGCAGCCGCAGTCGATCGGTTCGGGACTGGCCGGAGTCGCCCGACTGGCGCGCCGATTCCTGACGCCGGCGGCCCACCTGTAGACCAAGGCGGCGGTGGCGACGCCCAGTGCCCACAGCACGTGCGGACCCGTCAGCCAGAGCACCGCCGTCACGCAGACGAACGAGAGGATCGCGCCCGGCGCCCCGAGCCGCGAGGCAGCAGCCGGATCGCCGAAGCCGTCCCGATCACGTAGACCAGGGTGAACGAGCCGGTCGCGAGCAACACCGAACTTTTCAGGTCCATCTCGGACACCGCTGCGACGAGCAAGGAGACGAGGCCGAGCCCTACGACGACCGTCAGCGACCTTCGGGGCACCTCACCGGCAATGCTTCCGCGCGCGAACCAAGCCGGCAAGGCGCCGCCCGGCCGAGCGCTGCACCGAGCTTCGCACCGCCGGCGAAGTAGGCGTTCATCGCGCCGATGGTCAGCAGTACCGCAAGCACGGTGGTGACCGCCCTCACCGGGCCGCCGAGGCCGACGGCCAGCAGATCGGCCAACGGGGCAGCGCTGCCGCCGGCCGCCGGACCCAGCACCAGAAGGGCGGCCGCCGCCACAGCCAGGTACAGGCTGCCGACCACCGCGACCGCGATCACGGTGGCTCGCGGGATGTCCCGCCGCGGGTTGCGGTACTCCGAGGACAGTGAGCTGACCGCCTCCCAGCCCGCGAACGCCCAGATCAGCAGGGCGGCGGCGGCCCCGAGCCCCGGCCAGCCGTGCGGCGCGAACGGCGTCAGATTGCTCAGTCGCGTGTGCGGCAGCGCAGCCACCACGGCCACCACCAACACCGAGGCGAGAACCCCGGCGAGGATCAGCTGCACTTTGCCCGAGATCCGGTCGATGGGGACCGAATGGTGGATGAGAGTTCGACTGTCTGGCGGCAGGTGGCTATCCGTCACCGCACCGACGGTAGAGAAGAATCGGCCCTCTCAGCGGGGCGAAACTGCGGGAGTTGAACCAGCCAATTCGGGCCTAGGGACGACCCAAGATGCATTTACTCGCTGTGCTCAGAACGGCACTTCGGTTGCCAGCAGGCCATCGACCGGCTGACGTCCGGAGATCGCCCGGCAGAAGCCTGCGACATCGAGTTGGAGCTGCGGGCCGCCGACCCCGACCGTCCACGAGCCGCCGGCCGGGCCGGCCAGGCGCAGGGTGAACGGCTGGCCATGGCGCTGGGCCCATTCCTGGACCAGGTCGTTGACGATGACGCCGTCATGCTCGGCGGTGACGATGTAGGGGGCGCCGGTAGCCAGGGTGATGTCAATGCGGTGCATCCACGGGTCCCGGGTCAAGATGACATCGACGAGGTAGCCGATGGTCCATGTCTCCAGTCGGCCGGCGACGGATTGGGGTTGCGGCATGGTGCGCCGCCGGATCAATCCTGGTGCCCACCTGCGGCCGCGCGCTGCCTTCGGCGCGACCTGGGCGAACCGCAGCATGATCTGTTCGGGCGTCATGTGGGCGTGATCGTCCACCTGCAGAGCGGTCAACGCGTCGATGAACACGCCGCCGCGTTTCTCGGCGGTCCTCATCTGGCGTGACTGTTCGCGGATGGACGCAGCCATTTCGGCCATCCCCAGGACGTGTGATGCCATCGCTCGCACGTCCCAAGCCGGGCAATCGGTGGGCTTGGTCCAGTCTTCGGGGTTCAGCGATCTGAACAGGTCGGCAACCCGCTGGTACTCGGTCGCGGCGAGCCGCATCGCCGTCGGACGTGCCAGAGCCGGCTTGCGGGGGCTGACGGGTCCCTGGGTGGTTGTGGTCATCTCTTGCTCCTCAGTCGTGGTCCGGGTAGTCCGGCTTCGTCGGCGAACATGTCCATCGCCCGCCGTAGTTGTTTGATCCAGCGATCCCCGCCGGGGTCGTTGGCGAGTTGGGCGTCGACGAGCCCACCGATGATCGCGACGCACAGGTCGACGTCGGCGTTGCTGCAGACACCGATGGCCACAAGTCGCTCCCGGAACAGTGACAGGACCCGCAGCGACGGTGCGTAGGACTGCGGTGTCGGCTCGAAGTCCACGACCATTCGCTGGTTCATCAACTGGAACCGGGCCTGGTCTGCCAGCGCGAAGTCGACGAACGTCTCGGCCATGGCCAGCAGCGCCTTGCGCGGCGGTTTCGGTATCGACGGTTCGAGAGCCAGGCAGATCCGCAGATACTCCGACCACGCCTGGCCGAACATGGCGTCGTAGATCGCGTTCTTCGACTCGAAGTGCGTGTACAGGGACGGGGACCTCATCCCGACTCGGGCCGCGACATCGCGCAGCGTCACCGCCGCCAGCCCGTCGCGTCTGGCGATCTCCCACGCGGCGTCGATGATCTCGCGCCGCGTCGCCTCTCGACGTTCGGCTTGCCTATCACGAGTAGGTGTAGCGCTCATAGTTAGGCACTGTGCACCCCTCGATGCGATCCTGTCAATGGCTCGCCGAGACGCGGAGTTCACCAAGAACTCATGGAGAGGCCGTTGCGGCCGCTGGCCTCGATAGGCTTGCGCCTCACTGATGCCAGCACGGCGAAATCTGGGACAACGAATCGGCAACCGGTCCCGGTAGGGAGTCGATGTTGTCGTTGGCAGTGTGCCGGCCCAACCCGATGCCGAGCATGCGCTCGCGTTTGAGACGACAAGCAGGAGACGATGGGGTTCATGAACTCCGAACCCATGGTGACGGGCGACCGCCCGAACCCGCAGCTGGCAGCGGTCAGCATCGTGGTGGGAGGCTGACGTGGCGAGCCGGGTGGCCGGATGGGTCAGCAGGCTCGACGATGCAGTCGGGGCGGCGCTGGAGGCCAGGATACGCCGTCACCACCGCCAGCGCCTGGCGAACCTCGGGCACGGCGGGATCTTGCAGCGCTCGCCGGCCCGGGGAGACCTCTGGATTCCGGGTCGGGCACCCCGGGCCGGCAACGCGATCGATGTGCTGATCGACGGTGAACATGCGCTGGCGGCGATCGCCGCGGCCATCGAGGATGCAACGTCGCACGTACACATCGCGGGATGGCACCTGTCCCCCGATTTCCGGCTCCGCCGGGACAACGGTTCGGCAACGCTGCGTGATCTTCTGGCAGCTGTCGCCGAACGAGTCGACGTCCGGGTGCTGCTGTGGGCCGGGCCGCCGTTGCCGATGTTTAGGCCCACCCGGTCGATGATGAAGACTGTGCGGCGGGAGCTGACCGAAGGCACCAACGTGCATTGTGCACTCGATGCCCGCGAGCGGACTCTGCACTGCCACCACGAGAAGATCGTGATCGTCGACGACGAGGTCGCCTTCGTCGGCGGCATCGACCTGTCCGATCTATCGGCCGATCGTTGGGACCAGACGCGTCACCGGCCGCGCGGGTCGACCGGCTGGCACGACGTCGCGACCAGGCTCCGTGGACCCATCGTCGCCGACGTAGCAGCGCACTTCCGCGATCGGTGGCAGGAGGTTGCGGATGCGGAGCTGCCGATCCCCGTCGCGCCGGCGCCGGTGGGCGACGTGGAGATCCAGCTTCTGCGCACGGTTCCTGAGGACACCTACCGCTTCGCGCCGCGAGGTGAGTTCAGCATTCTCGACGCATACCTACGCGCCCTGTCCTCGGCCAGCGAGTTCATCTATCTGGAGAACCAGTTCCTCTGGTCGACCGAAGTCGTCCGGGTGCTGGCCGACAAGCTGCGCCGACCCCCGCATCCGTCATTCCGCATCGTTTTGCTACTGCCCGCGCGACCCAGTTCGGGCGCCGACACCACCCGCGGTCAGCTCGGGTACCTGATCGACGCAGACAACGGGGCCGGTCGGTTGCTCGCGGCGACGGTCAACGCACACGCCGGATTGCGCACAAGTCCGCTGTACGTGCATGCCAAGGTGGGCATCATCGACGACCGTTGGCTCACTATCGGCTCGGCCAATCTGAACGAGCACTCGCTGTTCAACGACACCGAGATGAACGTCCTCACCCAGAACGCCGACCTGGCGAGGAACACCAGGCTCCGCCTGTGGGCCGAGCACCTGGAACGGCCGGTGGCCGATGTGGATGCCGACCCGGTCACCATCATCGACAGGCTGTGGAAACCACTGTCCGAGGAGCAGTTCGCCCGCAGCGTCAACGGCGATGCCCCCACCCATCGGCTGACCCGGCTGGCGGCCGTGTCCAGGCGCTCCGAACGCCTGGTCGGGCCGACTCGCGGCCTGCTGGTGGACGGTTGATCGACGTCGCGTCGTGAAAGCGTCTGCTCGCCCAGGCCGGCTAGTTGCCCGACTTGCCGGCCGACCCGAGCTGCTGCGCCGCCTCGACCACCCTGGCGGCCAGTCCGGCTTCTCCCAGCTTGAGGTAGGAACGCGGGTCGTAGGCCTTCTTGCTGCCGACCTCACCGTCGACCTTCAGCACCCCGTCGTAGTTGGTGAAGAAGTGGCCGACCAACGGCCGGGTGAAGGCGTACTGGGTGTCGGTGTCGATGTTCATCTTGACCACGCCGTAGGACACCGCCTCGGCGATCTCCTCGGCCGACGAACCGGACCCGCCGTGGAACACCAACGAGAACGGCTTCGACCCGGCCGGCTCCCCCAGGTGCGCCGCCAGTTCGTCCTGCCCGGCCTTGAGCACCTCCGGCCGGAGCCGCACATTGCCCGGCTTGTAAACGCCGTGGACGTTGCCGAAGGTGGCGGCGACGATGTAGTTGCCCTCCGGAGCGCCGAGCGCTTCGACGGTGGACACGAAATCGGCGGGCGCGGTGTACAGCTTGTCGTTGACGTCGTGGCTGACGCCGTCCTCTTCCCCTCCGACCACCCCGATCTCGATCTCCAGGACCACCTGAGCCGCCTTGCACAGCGGCAGCAGCTCCTTCGCGATCGCCAGGTTCTCGTCCAGGTCGATGGCCGAGCCGTCCCACATGTGTGACTGGAACAGCGGCTGCCCACCGACCTTGACCCTGTCGGCCGACGCCGCGAGCAGCGGCCTGACGAAACCGTCCAGTTTATCCTTCGGGCAGTGGTCGGTGTGCAGCGCAATGGTGACGTCGTACTTCTCTGCCACCACCCGAGCGAACTCGGCCAGAGCCGTCGCGCCGACCACCATGTCTTTGACGGCGGTGCCGGACGCGAAATCCGCGCCGCCGGTCGAGACCTGCAGGATGCCGTCGCTGCCGGCGTCGGCAAACCCCTTGATCGCTCCGTTGATGGTTTCCGACGAGGTGATGTTGATGGCCGGGTAGGCGAACCCGCCCGCCCGGGCCTGGCTGAGCATCGCGGTGTACGTCTCCGGAGTGGCGATGGGCATGGCGGTCCTTTCACGGAGTTGGCGTTCCCGATAGGGCAGCGAGAGGCATGTCCGGCCCGGCGGCGGGAATCCACCGGCGACGTCGCCGGTGCGGTGTCGAGTATCCCCTACCGGCCGATGACGGTCCGCGGCACCGGCGGCACCGGTTGTCAGGGAATCCGGCGCCGTTCGGCAATGCCTGGCAGGATCGGTCCGGTGGTCACAGATTCGGGGGGATCCCAGGCATCGAGCGAGGCGGTTGTCGAGCACACCCTCGGCGCCCTGCGGTCGCTGAACCCGGTCTCTCCGGTATTGCCGTCCGCCGTTCCGCTGACCATCGACGAGCTGTACCGATCGCATCGGATGGGGATGGTGCGGCTGGCGATCCTGTTGGTGGACGACATCTCCAGCGCCGAGGATGTGGTGCAGGAAGCATTCGCCGGGCTGTACAAGCAATGGGGTTCGCTGCGCGACACCGGCGCGGCGATCGGTTACCTGCGCACGGCGGTGGTGAACGGATCCCGGTCGATGCTGCGCCGCCGACGCACCGCCAGGGCCTACGTACCCCCGGATCCCGGAACCGCCAGGTCGGCGGAGTCGCTGGCCATCATGTCCGCCGAACACCGGGCAGTGGTGGAGGCGATGCGGGAGCTGGCGCCGCGCCAACGCGAGGTGCTGGTACTGCGCTACTACGGAGGCCTGTCCGAGGCGGAGATCGCCGCTGCGACCGGCTTGTCCAAGGGCACCGTGAAGTCGACGGCGAGTCGGGCGGTGGCCAAATTGGGCGACATCATGAAGTCGACGATGGGCTGACCGATGGCCAAGCAGGGGCCGCGACGGGCAGTGGCCGAGCAATCACATCCTGAGCGGATCCTCTCGCAGGCGCTGAGGGCGATGGCGGGGGGACGACCGGATTCACCGATGCACCCCGGCGCCGGAGTTTCGCATTCCCCGGCCGGGCGGGGTGCGGATCCAGCCATCCGACTGACCACTGTTCAGATGCTGTTGATCGCCGCCATCGTCGGCGTCGTGGTCGGCATGGGGGCCGGACTGGTGATGTTGATCGTGCGCTGATCGGGGGATTCCCTGAATTGACGAATCAGGGTCGCTCGGCAGCCGGAACGTCCTGTCCGGTCCCGCGGTGCCGGTAGCCTCGGGAAGCGTGACTGTGACCGATCTCGCGCTGCTCCCCGGTTGGCTCGACCCGTCCACTCTGATCACCACCCTCGGTTCATGGGCGGTGGTGGGCATCATGCTGATCCTGTTCGCGGAATGTGGTCTGCTGATCGGCTTCTTCCTGCCGGGCGACACCCTGCTGTTCATCGCCGGCTTGTTCGTCTCGACCGGCGCCCTCGGCATCGGCCTGTGGTGGCTCATCCCGCTGGAGATCGTGGCGGCGTTCGTGGGCAACATGGTCGGCTACGGCATCGGGCGCAAGGTCGGTCCAGCGGTCTTCAAACGCCCGGACGCCAAGTTCCTCAAGCCGGAATACATCGAGCGTTCGGCGCACTTCTTCGACAGGTACGGCAAGATCACCGTGGTGCTGGCCAGATTCGTGCCGGTGGTCCGCACGGTCGCGACGGTGATGGCCGGCGCCTCCCGGATGAACGCCAGGATCTACACCCTCTACTCGCTCATCGGCGGTGTGGGCTGGTGCACCGTCGTCACGCTGGCCGGCTTCTACCTCGGCAAGATCCAGTTCGTCCGGGACAACGTGGACCTGCTGGTGGTGCTGGCGATCGTGGTCGTGGTGCTCGTCACCGCGCTGCCCGCCCTCGTCCACTGGCGGAGCAGGCGCAGCGCCAGCAGGACAGGCGGGTCGCCCGTGCCCGAGCAGGCCCGTGATGCCTGACCGAGGACGAGCATCGCCGCGATGATGTTCCTCAGCGAATCCGCTTCGCAGACCGACCGGCCATCGTTCGCCCCGTCGAACGCCGCGACGCCGATCTCGCCGCAGCGGGGGTCACGTCGACCGTCCTGACCGATTCACGCTCGACCAGCTCGACGTCGACCACCACCGGCTCCGAGGGCACCTCCTGGCGCTCGATCTCGGCGAGCAGCATTCTGGCCGTCAGCTCTGTCTTGGCGACAATGTGCTGCGCGACGGTGGTGAGCTTCGGGGTGACGTAGCCGCTCATGTCGATGTTGTCGAAACCGACCACCGAGAAATCGTCCGGCACGCCGAAGCCCTCGAGCCGCAGACCCTCCATGACGCCGATGGCCAAGATATCGGCGGTGGCGAAGACGGCAGTCGCCTCAGGGTGAGCGCGCCGCAGACGCCGTCCGAACTCGACGCCCGATTCGTAGTCCGCGCCCACTGCTTCGACCCGTTCGGAGCTCCACGCAACACCGGCCTCCGCATGGGCCTTCCGGAATCCCTGCAGGCGTTGCTGCACCACACCGCTTCTGGCATGCGGTGGCCCGGCGAAGACGACGTGACGGTGTCCGCGATCGAGCAGATGCCGCCCGGCGAGCCGGCCGCCGGTCAGGTCGTCCGACCGTACGCCGGTGGTCAGCGGGTTGGCGGCGTAGCTGTCCAGGGCGACGATCGGCCCTCGACCCGTGACCGTGAACCCTTCGACATCGTCGTCGTTGAAGCCCAGCAGCACTGCGCCGTCGAGATTCCAGGACTGCACCGCTTCCATCACCTCGGCCGGGCGTGAGACTCCGCGCAGCAGCAGGTGATAGCCGTGTTTGCGCAATTGCCGTTCCAGCAAGCCGGACATGGCCATGTAGTGGGGGCTGACCAGCAGACTCTCCTCGTCCGCCGCCGGAACCAGCAGCCCGATCAGCCTGGAGGTGTTCGCCGCCAGGCTGCGCGCCGACGCGCTCGGGACGTATCCGCGGGCGTCGACGATCGCCTGCACCCTGTCGATGGTCTGTTGCGACACCCTGGCCCGATTCCCGTTGATGACGTTCGACACGGTCATCAGACTGACCCCGGCCTCGTCCGCTATGTCCTTCAGCGTGACGCGCACTGCGACCACCCTTCCTGTTGCGCGGACGGCTGGCACAACGGCTGCCGCTGCCGCTGCCGCCTGAAGAAGAACCTCGAGCCGGAGTCCGGCGTGCGGACGCGGAACAAAGTTTCCAGACGCTCTTGACAGCTCCGACCGATGGTCATACTGTCAGCAGCCATCCGAGTTTAGCGCTAAACCTACCACCTCGTGTCAGATCTCGCATCGTGTCCCCGCACTCCCCAGCACCACCGCCGGCTTCGATACCGAACGGGTCCTCAATGACGATCACCGCGCCGCGGTCCTGCACCTCACCCGGTCGCGCCGACGTCGAGGGACCTGACACCGACTGGTGGCGGTCAGCGATCATCTATCAGATCTACCTGCGCAGCTTCGCCGACGGCAACGGCGACGGTACCGGGGATCTGGCCGGAGTCCGCTCCCGCCTTCCGTACCTGCGCGACCTCGGCATCGACGCGATCTGGTTCACACCCTGGTATGTCTCTCCGCTCGCCGACGGCGGCTACGACGTCGCCGATTACCGCCAGATCGACCCGGCTTTCGGCACCCTGGAGCAGGCCGAGCAATTCATCACCGAAGCTCGCGCCCTCGGCATCCGCACCATCGTCGACATCGTCCCCAACCACGTGTCGGATCAACATGAGTGGTTCCGGCAAGCGGTGGCGGCCGGTCCCGGAAGCCCTGAGCGGGAACGCTTCTGGTTCCGGCCCGGCCTCGGGGTCGACGGGAACATCATGCCGACGGACTGGGTGTCCAGTTTCTCCGGAACCACCTGGACGCGCACCGCGAATCCGGACGGCACCGCGGGCGAGTGGTATCTGCACCTGTTCGACGAGAAGCAGCCGGATCTGAACTGGGAACATCCAGACGTCCGCCGTGAGCACGCTGCGATCCTGCGCTTCTGGTTCGACCGTGGAGTTGCCGGCATCCGCATCGACTCCGCCGCGTTCCTGGTCAAAGATCCTGCGTTGCCCCAGATCCCGGCGGATCCACCGCCCGGCGGCCATCCGCACATGGATCGCGACGAGCTGCACTCGATCTACCGCAGCTGGCGTCGGATCGCCGACGGATATGCCGAACCACGGATCCTGGCGGCGGAGATCTGGCTCGCCGACCCGGATCGATTCGCCAAGTACCTGCGCCCGAACGAGATCCACACCGCCTTCAACTTCGACTTCATGACCCAGCCCTGGGATGCCCGCGCCCTCCGCCGCGCCATCCAGGCGACCCTGGACAGTCATCTCCCTGTGGGCGCGCCACCGACCTGGGTGCTGTCCAATCACGACGTCACCCGCCCGGTCACCCGCTACGGGCGTGAGGACACCTCGTTCTCCTGGAGCCAGAAGCGATTCGGCGTCCCGACCGATCTGGATCGTGGCTACCGACGCTCACGGGCCGCGGCGTTGCTCACCGCGGCACTGCCCGGTGTGCTCTACATCTATCAGGGCGACGAACTAGGACTGCCGGAGGTCGAGGATCTGCCGACCACCGCACGGACCGACCCGATGCACATCCGCTCCAGCGGAACGGATCCCGGACGTGACGGCTGTCGGGTGCCACTGCCGTGGACGCCTTCCGGCACGTCGTTCGGATTCAGCCCGCCAACGTCCAGCGCCGCGGCATGGCTACCGCAACCGTCGAATTGGGCCACCCTCAGCGTCGAGGCCCAGCAGACCGATCCCACGTCGATGTTGGCGCTGTACCGGTCCATGTTGCGGCTCCGGCGCGCCGAACCGGCACTGCGCGACGGCGAGTTCGACTGGCGTGCGGCGCCCGGCGACCCGACCGGAGTCCTCGCCTTCTCCCGCGGACCACTGTTCAGCTGCCTGGTGAACCTCGGCGACGCGCAGTACCCACTCCCGGACGGCGCCGAGATCCTGCTGGCCAGTGGGTCGATCGACGAGGGTGCGCTCCCGTCGGACACCGCCGTCTGGCTTCGCGCACAGCCAGCCAGATCCCGGTCTTCATGAGCACCGCCCAGGTCCAGAAGGACGCCCACCACTGCCCCTCAACAAAGGAGTTGACCATGACATTCACCTCACGAACAGGTCCCGCGGTGATTGCCGCCGCCGTGCTGGCGGCCGGCTCACTGTCCGCCTGCGGGTCCGACAAGCCGGCCGCCGACGGCAAGACGTCCATCACGGTGGCCATCGACGCCGGGCTGGAGAAACCCGCGAAGGAGGCATTCGATGCCCAGGTCAAGCTGTTCCAAGAGAAATACCCGAACATCACCGTGAACTCTCGGGAATACACCTGGACTGCCACCACCTTCTCGGCGGAACTGGCCGGTGGCACCCTCCCGGACGTGTTCACTGTCCCGTTCACCGATGGCAAGTCGCTGATCCAGCAGAAGCAGATCGCGGACATCAGCGCACGTGTCGATGCGCTGCCGTACGCGAAGAAGTTCAACCCTTCGGTGGTGAAGAACGGCCAGGACGCAAACGGCAAGGTGCTCGCGGTACCGATCGCCGCCTACGGCCAGGCGTTGCACTACAACCGGACCCTGTTCACCCAGGCCGGGCTGGATCCGGACAAGCCGCCGACCACCTGGGACGAGGTCCGTAGCTACGCCAAGCAGATCGCCGAGAAGACCGGCAAGGCCGGCTACGCCACCATGACGCAGGGCAACACCGGCGGCTGGATCCTGACCACCCTGGCCTACGCTTTCGGCGGCCGCGCCCAGAGCATCGCCGGCGACAAGGCCATCGCGTCGGTGAACACCCCGCAGTACCAGAGGGCGCTCACTCTGATGAAGAACATGCGCTGGCAGGACAACTCGATGGGCGCCAACTTCCTCTACGACTGGAACGCCATCAACCAGGCGTTCGCCGCCGGGCAGATCGGGATGTACGTCAGTGGTGGCGGCAACTACGGTTCGCTGGTGTCGCAGAACGCCATCGAACCGAAGGACTACGGCGAGACGGTGCTGCCGTTGGACGGCAAGGACTCTGGGGCGCTGGGCGGGGGGACGCTGGCCGTCGTCAGTGCCAAGGCCAGCGACCAGGTGCAGGACGCCTCGGTGAAGTGGATCGATTTCTATTACATGTCAAAGCTTTTCGACAAGGATGCGGCGGTCCGTGATGCCAAGACCCAGTCCGAATCGAAGCAGCCGGTCGGCGCGCCGCAGGTCCCGGTCTTCGACCGGGCGACGTACGAGCAGACCCTGGAGTGGACGAAGAGCTACATCAACGTGCCGGTCGAGCAGATGAAGCCGTACACGTCGAAGGAGTTCGACCAGCAGATCCTGCCGGAGCCGGCCCGCAACACCCAGGAGCTGTACAAGGCGCTCGATCCTGTGGTGCAAGCTGTGCTCACCGACAAGAACGCCGATGTCACCGCTCTGCTCGCCGGCGCCAACGGCGACATCCAGAAGTTGCTGGACAGCAAGAAGTAATCCGTGACGACGACGATGACGGACCGGGTGGCCGTGCGCCGGCGGCGTTCGCACACACCGGTCACCTGGTTCCGTCGCGGCGGCCTGAGCACGCTGCTGTTCGGGCTGCCACTGATCGTCGTGTTCGGGTTGTTCTCCTGGTGGCCGATCGTTCGCGCGGCGATCATGAGCGTGCAGCAGACCAACCTGGTCATCGCCCCGGTGTTCGTCGGTATGGATAACTTCTCCCATGTGCTGAACGATCCGCTGCTCGGCACGGCGGTGCTGAACACGCTGTGGTTCGCGGTGCTGGCCCTGATCTTCGGATATCCGCTCCCGCTGATCATGGCGGTGCTGATGAGCGAGGTCCGGCGCGCCAAGGGACTGTTCAGCGCCCTGGCCTACCTGCCGGTGGTGGTGCCACCGGTGGTGGCGGTGCTGCTGTGGAAGTTCTTCTACGACGCCTCGCCCAACGGAGTGTTCAACACGATTCTGGGATGGGTGGGCATCCCGCCGCAGCCCTGGTTGCAGAACGCCGGCACGGCCATGCCGTCGCTGGTGCTGGAGGCAACCTGGGCCGCGGCCGGTGGCACGGTGATCATCTACCTGGCGGCACTGCTGAGTATCCCCGCTGATCTGTACGACGCCGCCGAGATGGACGGCGCCCGAATCTGGGGCAAGATCTGGCACGTCACGCTGCCACGCCTGCGCGGGGTACTGCTGATGACGTTCATCCTGCAGATCATCGGCACCGCGCAGGTTTTCCTGGAACCGTACCTGTTCACCGACGGCGGCCCCAACCATGCCACCCTGACCATCCTGTTGATGATCTACAACTACGCGTTCGGCAGCAGCACCGGCGGTGACTACGGCGCCGCCACTGCACTGAGCATCATGTTGGCGGTGGCCCTCGGGATACTGTCCGCGGTGTACTTCCGGCTCACCCGGCGCTGGAGTTCGGAATGACCACGATCCTCCCCCGCGCCCATGCCATCGAGCCTGGCCGACCGATCACCGCGGCCGATCCGCGGGCGGCGGCGGAACCCAGGTCCCGCCGCAGTTCCGCCGCGGCGGTGGATCGCGGCATCGTCTCGGCGTCGGACCGCCGGCGGCGCGGAGTCCGGGCGACGATGGCGTCAGTCAACGTGCTGCTGCTGATCGGATTGCTCTGCCTGGGCCTCGGGCCGATGCTCTGGCTGGCCAAGGCGGCACTGACCCCGACCCAGGACACCCTGCGGGCGCCGATGGCGGTGTTCCCGAACGGCATCGACTGGGCGAACCTGTCGGCGGCCTGGAACGACGTGCACATCGGGCGCTACTTCGCGAACACGGTCAAGATCGCCGCCGGATCCTGGCTGGCACAGATCCTGATCGCCACCACCGGCGGCTACCTGCTGGCGATCCTTCGACCCAGGTACGCAAAGGTGCTCGACGCCATGGTGCTGTCGACGCTGTTCATCCCCTCCGTGGTGTTGCTGGTGCCGCTGTACCTGACCATCCTTGACCCGCCGGCGGTCGGCAGCTCCCTGATCAACACCTACTGGGCTCTGTGGCTACCGGCCGGCGCCAACGCCTTCAACATCCTGCTGGTCAAGCGGTTCTTCGAGAACCTGCCCCGCGAGGTGCTGGAAGCGGCAGCGACCGACGGCGCAGGGCCGTTCCGACTGTTCTGGTCGGTGGTGCTGCCCATGTCGAAACCGATCATCGGGGTGGTCTCGGTGTTCGCGGTGATGAACTCCTGGAAGGATTTCCTCTGGCCGCTGCTGGTGCTGCCTGATCCTGACCTGCAGCCGGTGTCGGTGCGGCTGCCCGGCATCCAGTCCACCACCGAACTCGACGTGTTCCTGGCCGCGCTGGCCATCTCGACGCTGATCCCGGTACTGCTGTTCGTGGCGTTCCAGCGGATGTTCCTCCGAGGCGCCGGAGTCGGCGGAGCCGTCAAGGGCTGACCGCCAGGCTAAGTCAGCACCCATTGGACCCAGATTTCGTTCGGGTCGAGGTGTCATGTCGATGTGAGGACGTCCCGCACCGCTGCGGCGGCGTTCGACATGGCGGTGCTGCCGCGGCGTCGGCCGTGAATGGTGGCTATTACCCAGGGCTGGCTGACCACCCAGAGATCCGAACCCAAGGACCATCAGTCATGACGGCACGCATCTACATCATCGGCGCCGGCGAAATCGCCGCCGAACACATCAAGGCCATCCAACGTCTTCCCGACCCTGTCGATCTCGCCATCGCAGACCCGCTCCCGGTAGCCCGGAACCGCTTCGCCGACCGTGCCGGCGTCCGACTATTCGACGACACCACCCGCATGCTCGCCGAACCCGCCGGCACCAACGACATCGTCATCGTCGCCACTCCACCGTTCCTGCACAGCACCCACGCCGCGCTCGCCCTTCAGACCGGACGACACGTGCTGTGCGAAAAGCCGCACAAATCTCCCTATGGGACGAGCAGTCATGGCGAGAATTCGCCCTGCCCGAAGACGTCCACAGCCGGTTCGGACTCGACGTTACCGCCGTCTACACGATGGCCGACCTCACGACCCCCTCGGCGGATCATCGTCGCCTGCTGGACCTGCCGGCCAGAATGAGCGGAACAAGGGCATTTGGATCTTGCCCTCGCCGCCGGCCCGCTCGCCTCCTCCGATCCCACAGGAGACCAACCTGCGCTTCGGTTTCTCGACAGCCTGCTCGAGCAGGCCCAGCAGCACGACGTCACGGTGTCCCTGTACCCACACCACGCGGTCTGGCTGGAAAGCACCCACGATGCCGTTCGCCTGTGCCGGGCACTTCAGCATCCGAACCTTGGCATCACGCTGAGCGGCTACCACTGGTACCTACAACCCGACCCTTCCATGGACCGTGACATTCCCCCGATGGCACCCCATCTCCGATCGGTGAACATCTGCGGCGCGACACGGACCCCGGGGCACAGCCAACTTAGGTAGCTTCCGGTCTCCTCAGGGCTCACCCGTTGTTGTCCCTGCGGGCGTGAGGAGGACGCCGACATGCTGTTCGTTGGAGATGACTGGGCCGAGGATCACCATGATGTCGAGGTGGTCGACGAGCTCGGGAAGCGGCTGGTCAAGACGCGGGTTCCTGAGGGTGTCGCTGGTCTGGCGCAGCTTCATGGGTTGATCGCCGATCACCTGCCCGATGACGCCGAGGCAGCCGATGTGGTCGTCGGGATCGAAACCGATCGGGGCCCGTGGGTGCGGGCGCTACTGGCCGCCGGTTACACGGTGTTCGCGGTGAACCCGTTGCAGGCAGCCAGATACCGCGAACGCCACAGGGTGTCCGGGGCGAGGAGCGACCCGGGTGATGCGCATGTGCTGGCGGAGTTGGTGCGGCCGGACCGCGCCCATCACCGCTCGGTCGCGGGGGACAGTGATCTCGCCGAGCATGTGAAAGTACTGGCCCGCACCCATCAGGGTCTGATCTGGTCGCGGCAGCGGCAGGTGAACACGTTGCGGTCGATGCTGCGGGAGTTCTACCCCGCCGCCTTGGTCGCGTTCGCCGACGATCTGGCCGGCCGGGACGCCGTCGCCGTACTGGCGGCGGCGCCAAGCCCGGATCAGGGCCGCCGGCTGACCCCGGCCCGGGTGGCGGCGTGGCTGCGCCGCGGCGGCCGGCAACGCAACCTACAGACGACGGCGCAGCAGATCGTCCAGGCGTCGCGCGCCGAGCACCTCGCGGCCCGCCCGGCGGTCGTAGGGCCTACGCGGTCAGCACCGCAGCGTTGGTCGCCGTGATCGCTGCCCTGTCGACACAGGTCACGGCCCTGGCCGAGCAGGTGGCGGAATCTCTTGGCCGGCACGACTTCGGCGACGACCCCAACCGTTACGCCGACGCTAAAGCCCGCCGCAACTACTCGGGGTACGTCACCGATCACCAAAAACCTCCGGCAAGAGCCGGTCGTGCTGGCCCGCTACGCCCGCAACCGACGACTGGCCGACGCGCTGCATCAGCAGGCGTTCGCCGCACTGAACGCCTCATTGGGAGTCCGAGCGTTCTACGACGCCCGCCGCGCGAGATGCAACACCCACCACCAAGCCCTCCGCGTCTTGGGCAACAAACTCACTGGCGTCCTCCACGGTTGCCTGGACCACCACCAGCTCTACGACGAATTGATTGCCTGGGCCGGACAAACAGCCGCTGCCGCTGCTTGACAAGTTAGAACCGTGGGATGTCTAGACACCCGGATCTGCCAGATGATTACGCGTCAACAGATCGACTTTTAGCGGGTCCGGGTCGGATGCGCCCAGGTCGTGGCCCACCTGCGAGACCGCGATAGGCACGGACCGTCTCAGCGGACCGGAGCCAATCGCCGGCGCAACCCAGAGCCAGGGAGGGCGATGTGCGTGAGTGGGCCGGGGACCGCGCGCTGGTCAGTCACGTTCATTGACCCCTTGGATACTCCGGCGGCGGGGTTGGCTCGTGCGGTCGGGGCGTTCGCAGGTCACGGACGCCAGTGCGTTCAGCGTCTGGTCGAGCAGCTCGGTCAGGGGCCGGTCCTCTGTCTGGCGCAGCCAGCGGGTGACCGCGACGCGTAGCACGGTGACCGCGATGTCGGCGGTGAGCGTCGCTTCGAGTTCATCCGTGCCGCGATGGCGGAGCCCGTCGGCGATGGCCGCTGCCAGCGCCGCATATTTGCGCATCTCGCGTTCGACCAGGCCGGCGTCGGTGGAGATGACATGGTGACGGATCCGCAGGATGTCACGGTGACCGTCGAAACGCAGCACGGCCACGGCGTGCAGCCCGTCGGCGATGAGTTGCATCGGGCTCAGCGACGGTGGGGTCTGGGTCATCAGCCGGGCGACGATCTCGGGGAAATCGGCCTCGTGGGCGAACAGCACTTCGCGTTTGTCGACGAAGTGGCGGAAGAACGTTCGAGTGGTCAGCCCGGCTCGGGCGGTGATCTGCGGCACCGAGGTCTGCCCGAATCCCTGCTCGGTGAACAGCTCGAGGGCGGCCTGCTCCAGGCGTTCACGTGCGTGCGGTTCCCATCGGCTCACCCTGCTGAGCATAGTCGACGACACGTCGTGTCATGTCGCGCTATGGTGATGGCAGGCGATGTCATCCGAGACGTTGCGAGGGTCAGGAACAGGGAGTCAGTGATGAACGACCAGGTGTGGGTGATCGGCGCGACAGGCCGGACCGGGAAGGCGATCGCGACCCGATTGCACGCTGCCGGCGTTCCGCTCGTGCTGGTCGGGCGGAATCGGGAGCGCTTGGCCGCGGTGGCCGGTGAACTGGGCGGGGCACCTCGGTTGCTGGTCGGGTCGTTGGATGCGGTGCTGTCCGGATTGGCCGATGATCGCCCCGCGGTGGTGGTCAATGCGGTGGGCCCGTTCACGGTGACCGGACCGCAGGTCGCCCAGGCCTGCCCACCCGGTGTCCATTACGTGGACGTGGCCAACGAGTTGCCGGCCGTGGAGAAGATCCTCGCGCTGGACGCCCGCGCGACTGCGGCCGGGCAGACACTGGTCACGGGCGCTGGGTTCGGTGTGCTGGCCACCGAGAGCGTAGTGCTGCGGCTGTGTGGCGGGCAGCCGAGGCCGGCCCGGGTCCGGGTGGACGCGTTGGCATCGGTGGCGATCGAGGCGGGGGTGGTCGGGGCCGCTTTGGCCGCCACCATCGTCGAGATCGTCGCGTTGGGTGGGCGGCAGGTTCGGGGCGGTCGGTTGGTCAGGTCCCGGGCCGCCGGCGATTACGAGCGGTTGCGTACCCCCGACGGTGACGTACTGGGGACCGGGAGCGGCGCCAACGGTGAGTTGATCGCCGCCTGGCGGGCGAGCGGGGCGGACGCGGTCGTCGCCGCGTCGCCGGCGGCGCCGGCCAACCCGCTGGTCCGGGCGCTGCTCCCGGCGGTGGGTCCGATCTTCGCGTTACCCGGTGTGGGCCGGCTGACCGCGCGCCTGGTGGCCCGGATCCCGTTGAAAGCAGCGCAGCGTCCCCGGCCGTCGTCGTGGGGCCACGCCCGGGTGCAGTGGTCATCCGGTCGGGTCCGCGAGGGGTGGCTGCGCACCGGCGACGGCATGGACTTCACCGCCGCCGCGGCGGCCGAGGTAGCGATCCGGCTGCGTCGTGGACAGGGCCGCCCGGGCGCGTTCACCCCGGGTGCCCTGTTCGGGTTCGAGTTGGCCGAGGCGGCCGGCGGCGAACTGCAAGTCATCGACGAATCAATTCCTGCCGTATCAACTCCCACCGAGAAGATCGGATGACCGCAATGCCTACGAAACTGCCGAACACCGCCGCGTGGTTGCCGGCCAAAAAGACCCGCCTCGAGGTGGGCCCGGCTCCGTACCCACGTCCCGGGGCCGGGGAGATCGTGGTCCGCAACCGCGCGGTGGCGGTCAATCCCATCGACTGGATCATCCAACTTATCGGCGCCGTGGTGTTTCCCTGGATCAAGTACCCGTTCGTCCTGGGTTCCGACCTGGCCGGTGACGTGGTGCAGGTCGGGGCGGGGGTCACCCGGTTCCGGGTCGGTGACCGAGTGCTCGGACATGCCGTGGGCACCGACAAAAAGCGGAACTCCTCCGCCGAAGGGTCCTTCCAGGACCACACCGTGGTGTTGGCCCACCTGGCCGCCCCGATCCCGGCGGAGCTGTCCTACGAGCAGGCAGCAGTCCTACCGCTGGCATTGTCCACGGCGGGGTGCGGACTGTTCCAGTCCGACCACCTGGCGCTGGCGCATCCACGCGTGGACGCCACCCCCACCGGTCGGACCGTGCTGATCTGGGGCGGGTCGACCAGTGTGGGCGCCAACGCGATCCAGCTCGCCGTCGCCGCCGGATACGAGGTGATCACCACCGCGTCGCCGAAAAACTTCGACTACGTCCGCGGTCTCGGGGCCGGCCACGTCTTCGACTACCGCAGCGTGAGCGTCGTCGATGACATCATCGCCGCTTTCGCCGGCCGGACCAGCGCCGGGGCACTGGCCATCGGCGACGGATCGGCGCGGCAGTGCGTGAAAATAGTGCGGGCTGTAGGCGGGAACAAATTCATCTCCACGGCCACCGCGGGTTCCTTCGACGGCCTCCCCGACCGACCGAAATTTCTCACCCAGGTCGCGCCGCGGCTCCTACGAATACTGCTATCCGGGATTCGGGTGGGACACCAGATGCGCAGCAACCGGATCCGGTCCAAGGCCATCTTCGGTAGCACCCTGATGGACAACGAGGTGGGCCCGGCGATCTATGTCGATTTCCTTCCCGATGCGTTGGCGCAGGGCCGATACACCGCCGCTCCGCCCGCCCGGGTGGTCGGACATGGACTCGCGCAGCTCCAGCACGCGGTCGACCTGCAGAAAAAGGGCCTGTCCGCCGAGAAGATCGTGGTGTCGCTGTGAACCCGTCCGCGACCGCCCTGGTCGAGCAAACCCGCCGCGCCATCGGGCCGGTCGGGGTGTTTCTACCCTTCCCGACATCGCAGGCGCCGACGGCCCAAGATAGCTAAGGCGCCGATTCGGTTTTTACCCTGGGGCGGCGAGCAGGAAGGGACGGCGATGACACAAGTGGTGATCCAACCGTCGTTCGGCCCGGCCGCCTTCCGCCACTGGGCGGACACCCTCGACCGGAGCGTGCCCTTCGGCGCTTTCGCCGACGCGCTCACCGCCGCTGAGCTGACCGCGCTGTCCGACCTGCACACCTCGGGTGCGGCGCACTTCTGGGGCGCAACGGCCAAGCACGACACGCGGATGGGCCGGCTCACCACGGGCGACGTGGTGCTGCTTACCGGGCAGAAGCACGTGCTGGCGGTGGGCGAGATCGGGTATGTCTTCCACAATCCGGCCTTCGCGCGGGCCATCTGGCGACCGGATCCGGGCGCCTGCAACTGGGACAACGTGTACAGCCTGCGCGGACTGGTTCGGGCGCGGATCCCGTATCAGGCGGTGTGGGCGCTCCCGGGCTTCAACGCCGGCGACAACTTCATGGGATTGCGGCTGCTCGCCCCCGGAAAGGCGGACTCGGTGCTCGCCGGGCTCGGCATCACCACCGGAACCGCCGGTTCCGAGCTGGCTGTGGCAGCGGCCCGCTGACGGCGCATGGCGAGTCAGGCCTTGCCCATCACGTGCCGCAATGCCGCCTCCACACCAGGATGGCGGAACCGGTGGCCGGCCCCGGTGAGCACGCCGGGCACCACCCGCTGCGACGCCTCGGCAATCAAGGCGGCGCCTTCGGCGCCGAGCAGGATCTTCGGACCGAACGACGGCACCGGCAGCAGCGTCGGGCGATGCAGCACCCGGCCGAAGATCTTGGTGAACTCCGCGTTGCGCACCGGGTTCGGCGCCACCGCGTTCACCGGCCCGGACAGCGAACCGTCGGTGAGCACCCGCAGGTAGACCTCCAGCAGATCGTCGATGCCGATCCAGCTCAGCCACTGGTCGCCGGAACCCAGCCGCCCGCCGAGGCCGACCGCGAACATCGGCCGCAGTTGCTTGAGGAAACCGCCGCGGGGGGTCAGCACGATGCCGGTCCGCACCTGGGCCACCCTGATCGCCCCGGCACCGGAGGCGGCCACCGCCGCCGACTCGGCCTCCCAGTCGGTGACCAGGCCGGCAAGGAAGTCGTCGCCGGGCGCCGCCCGCTCGTCGAGCTGTTCGTCGCCGCGGTCGGCGCCGTAGATTCCGATCGCCGACGCACCAATGAAGACGCGGACACCGGCAGTCGCGGCGACCTCGGCGAGGCGGCGGGTCGGCCCGATCCGGGAGTCCCGCACCGCCTTCTTGTGGGCACCGGTGAACCGGCCGGCGATCGTCTCGCCGGCCAGATGCACCACCGCATCCACCCCGTCGAGCAGATCGGCGGCCGGCTCGTCCGGGTCCCACTGTCGCTCCGCGGGCGGGTGCCAGTTGCCGACGTCGGGCACCCCGCCGTCGACCGGATGCCGGACCAGGCGGATCACCCGATGCCCACCGGTGCCCAGCAGCGCGCTGAGCTGGGTGCCGATCAGCCCCGACGATCCGGTGACGGCAACCGTCAGCGGCTCGGTGGTGTACTCGGCGTGGGCCGCCAGATCGTCGGCGATCTGCCGGTGCCGGTAGACGAAGGTGGGCCGCAGGGCGAACGCCGGCACCGGAGTGGCCACCCGATCGGTGATCCGGGTGCCGCCGGTATCACCGTCGCCCGGCGTCTGGTCCGGTTCGACGACATGTTCGTGGCGCCACGGCGTGGCGACCCGTAGCGGCAACGATGTCAACTCGTCGACGAAACGCCGGCCCTCGACGTAGGCATCCGCCCGGTGCTGCGAGGTCCACGGCACGCCGGCCACCCGCAGCTTCGCCGTTCCGTCACGCAATGAGGATGCTTCCCGGATCACCGACATGGGCTGCCAGGGCGGGATCAGCCGATGGATCGCGCCGGGCCGGGCGAGCCAGGCCCAGACCGCATCGGGTGATGCGTCGAACCGTGCGGAGTACTCGATGCTCATGCTCCAACCTTTCCGATCTGCCGTTCGATCAGCGGTACCCGCGGCCAGAACCTGCGAACCGCAGTCAGCGAACGCGGGACACCAGCCCGCTCGGTGTTGGCTGCGGCGAACACCGTGCCAGAGTGGGGCATGCGGTTCAGCATCCACATCGACGCCGGCTATCTCTACGGCGCGCTGGCAACACGGGAGTCGGGCTCGTCGAACCGGGATGCGATCGACGTCGATGACGCTGCCCTGCTCGGTGACCTGGTGGAGCTGGCTGTGCAGGATTCGGGGGCGAGCCTGCTGCGAGTGCTGTGGTACGACGCTGGCCGCAACGGGCTCCCCGACGCCGCCCAGCGCCGGATCGGCATGTTGCCCGGGGTCAAGCTGCGAATGGGCAGGATCAATCCCTTCGGTGAGCAGAAGGGGGTCGACCTGCGGCTCGGACTCGACCTGATGTCGATGAGCATCACCCGCGCCGTCGGGGTGGCGTACGTCATTTCCGGCGACGACGATCTCACCGAGGCCGTTACCGACGCCCAGGACCAAGGTCTGCAGGTCAAGCTGATCACCGTGCCGACGGCAGCCGGTCATCCTCAGTCCGTCGCCGCGAACCTCCAACTCACCGCTGACGGCACCCTCACCATCCCGATCCGATCGCTCGACAAGTATGTCGCTCGCGCGAGCCGGCCAGAGCGCGGCACGGCAATACCTGCGGACGTGCCGAAGCTGCCGCCCGTGCTACCCGTCATCCCGCCGAAACCGCTCACCGGCGCGACCCGCGCTCCGACGGTCGTTCCGCCGGCACTGCCGCGGCCCGTGTACACCTCCACCTCCGGTGCTGTCAGCAGTCAGGATCACCTCGATCACGAGGACATCGCCGCGGTCGCGCGGTCCACCCTCGAGGTCTGGATCACCACCGCCAGCGCCGAGGAACGACAACAACTGGCCGCGGCCCGGCCGGTGATTCCTTCAGAGATCGACCGGCTGCTACTCACCGACCTGGTCAACAGGACCGGTGTCTACGACATCCCGACCTGGGCGAGATACGAACTCCGTGACCAGTTCTGGCAGGCAGTGACCACCCATCCCATGGGCAGCTGACCCCCGGCGGCGGTTCTCACGCAGCTGCCACCGGACGTTACCCCCGCATCCCGGGATGGACCGGCGGATTCAGGCGCAGGCGCGCCGGTGGGAGCATCAGCGCTCGCACCAACCGTCCGGCAGGGCGACGTCGACACCGAAGAAGGACGGCTCCGCTGTGCAGAGCTTGTCGCGCACCTCGTTGGCCCGGTCCTCGACGCTGCCACGTTGTTGCCAGACGACGAACACCACAATGGCAGCCAGCACCAGGGAGATGACCTTGCCGATGATCTTCTTGATGATGATGGCGAGCAGCAGGCCGATCACCACGAAGGCGACGATGCCCCAGGTCGCCAGATACTTGACGGTGTCCAGACCCACTCGATCACGGTACCGGCGGCCGGCACCCATCGGCCCAGGGCTCATCCCTGGGTCGACCCTGATTCATCGCCCGCGGTACTGATGCTCGGGACGGCCGGTGCTGCCGTATCGCAACGTCATGCTCGTCCTTCCCTCGTCGACCAAAGCGGCCAGGTAGCGCTGCGCGGTCGCCCGGGAGATGCCGAGTTCCTCGGCGACGGACGCGGCGGACACCGGACCGGTCGCCTTCCGCAGCACCTCGCCGATCAACCGAGCGGTGACGGGTGACTGACCCTTCGGCGCGCTCGGCCGGTCGCCGTCGTGCAGCGCGGCGATGGCCCCGTCGATCTGATCCTGGCTCAAGTCGCCGCCGGCCAGCCTGCCGCGGTAACGGGCGTAGGCCCGCAGTCGGGCGGACAGCTGCTCGCCGCTGAACGGTTTGATCAGATAGTTCAGCGCTCCGGCAGACAGTGCGGCCCTGATCGATTCCGCTGACCGGTCGGCGGTCACCATGATCACGTCGACGGCCCGGCCGGCCAGCTCGGCACACAACTGGATCCCGGCGCGATCGGGCAGGTAGTTGTCCAGCAGGACCAGATTCGGGTGCGATCGCTCGACCGTTGCCAGCGTGTCGGAGGCGTTGTGCACGGCACCCATCACCTGCATCCCGGTCACCATCGACACGAATGCGATATGCACCTGCGCAACTCAGCGGCTGGTCAACGCCTTCGTCAAGACCTTGAAGTTCATCACTTCCAGTGATGTGCAGGTGATCTCGGACAAGATGCCCAATGCTACAAGGGCAGTGATCCTTCGCTCTACGTCCAGGCGCTGACCGACTCCAAGGGGATGTTCACCGCCGACGGCGTGATGGACCCCGACGGCGCGAAGAACGTGCTGACCGTGCTGGGCTCGTCCTCCCCTTCGGTCAAGCCGATGAAGGACACGATCGATATCACCAAGACGTACACCACGAAGTTCGCCACGGCTGCCAGCGGCTGATCGCCCTCACCAGGCCATCTCCGGGTCGGCGTGCTGACGGATCCAGGCGTGCATGGCGATCCCGGCGGCCACGCCCGCGTTGATGGACCGGGTGGAGCCGAATTGGGCGATGGACACCGTCATGGTGGCGGCTCTCAGCGCCGGCGGGGACAGGCCGGCGGACTCTGATCCGAAGAGCAGCAGGCAGTTCCGGGGAAGCTGTGCCGTCTCCAGAGGTAGCGCACCAGCGGTGTTGTCGACGCCGACGATGAGCAGATCGTGCTCCGTGGCAAAGCTGGCGAGCGAGTCGACGGTGTCGTGATGGTGCAGATGCTGGTATCGGTCGGTGACCATCGCGCCCCTGCGGTTCCATCGACGTCGCCCGATGATGTGCACCGCTGCCACCGCGAAGGCATTCGCGGTCCGGACGATGGTACCGATGTTGTAGTCGTAGCCGAGGTTCTCGATGCCGACGTGCAGCGAGTGCCGCCTGCGGTCGAGGTCGGCGACGATGGCCTCCCGCCGCCAATAGCGGTAGCCATCGACGACATTGCGCCGGTCGCCGGCTGCGAGCAGCGCCGGGTCGTACCGCGGGTCGTCCGGCAGGGCCCCCGGCCACGGCCCGACCCCGACCGGCTGGCCCTGCACCCACTCGGTCGGGCCGGCCCCGACGGCCGCCTCCGCGGGCTCAATGGGCCCAATGGGCTCGGTGGGCTCGGTGGGCTCGGTGGGCTCGGTGGGCTCGGTGGGCTCAACGGCATCATCGGGTTCACCCGCATTCCGGTCGGCGCCCTCACTCATCGCCGGCAGCCGGCTCCACGGCGCGCCCGGTCACGCCAGGCCGAGGTCGTTCAGGTTCAGCAGGTAGCGGTACGCAAGGCGCTGCTCCCGGATCGCATCGGCAGCCCCGGTCGCCCTGTCGATCACCGTTGCCACCCCGATGACCTCGGCGCCGGCTTCTCGGAGCGCCGCCACCGCGGTCAACACCGAATCGCCGCTGGTGGAGGTGTCCTCCACCGCCAACACCTTGCGCCCCTTGACATCGGGGCCCTCGATGCGTTTGGCCATGCCGTGCGTTTTCGCCTGCTTGCGGACCACGAACGCGTCCAGGGGCCTGCCGGGGGCGTGCATCATGGCCATCGCCACCGGATCTGCGCCCAGCGTCAGACCACCGACTGCCGAGTAGTCCCAGTCCGCTGTCAGCTGCCGCATCAGGGTGCCGATCAACGGCGCGGCGTCGTGCTGCAGTGACGGTGACCTGCCGTCGATGTAGTAGTCGGCCTCCCGGCCGGAGGACAGCACCACCCGGCCGTGCACCACTCCCAGCTCCGACACGAGTGCCGCCAGCTTGGCCTTGGCCGCGCCGTCGGGCTCGGGTGGCAGGGCGGCCGCCGACCGGCCGGCGGTGTCCACGAATGCTCCGGACGGCTGCTCGTTCGTCACAGTCGCCAGCCTATGTCGACTCGCCAGCACCGATGCGTCAGGTTCGGGGCTTCGCGTCGACCCTGCCGGCGAAGGCCCGCACCAGGGAACGCGGTGCCAGCTTTGCCGCCCCGGCGATCACCCCATACAGCCGGCCGGGAATCGTCAGCGGGCGATTGCCGCGCAGGCCTTCGAGCGCGGTGGAGATCACCTCGTCGATGTCGACGTACATCCAGTCCCGCTTTGTCGACATGTCGATACCGGCCCGGTCGTGGAACTCGGTCCGGACGAACCCGGGACACAGCGCCTGCACCCGGACGCCGGACCCTTTGCAGGCAACCGACAGTCCCTCCGAGAAGGCGATCACCCACGCCTTCGACGCCGCGTACGTCGAGCCCCGTCCCGGCAGCAGGCCGGCGATCGACGCGACGTTGATGATGCCGCCGTGTCCGCGCTGCAGCATCGCCGGGAGCACAGCGTGGGTCAAGATCATCACCGCGGTGACGTTGAGTTCCAGTTGGTCGAGGATCTGCTCCTGCGTCGCCTCGACGAAACCCACGCCGATGGCCATGCCCGCGTTGTTCACCAGCAGGTCGATCGGCCGGGCTGGGTCGGCGAGCCGGTCGGCAACCCTGCGCCGGCCGGCCGGGTCGGTGAGATCGGCCGCCAGCACCTCGACCTCCGGTGCGCCCAGCGCGAGTAGCGTGGCCCGACGCTCGGCCAGCCTTGCGGTGTCGCGGGCGACGATGATGAGCCGGTATCCGTCGGAGGCGAGGTGCCGGCAGAATGCGGCGCCGATGCCGGCGGACGCGCCGGTGACGAGTGCGGTGGGCATGTCCGCGAGGCTACCGACCCGCGCTCGGCCCAGGCCCCACCGGACATCCCGGTCGCTGCGCACCGACTGCAGGCGAGCTCCGTGGCTGGAGATTGCCGCCGTTCACCGGCCGGGGCCGGATCGGCAACCGGCGTGCCCACAACAGGATCGCCCGCCAGCGGATGAGCACCGGAACCCGGAACGGCGCGCCGCGCACCCCCTTGGCCGCTCGGCGCATGCTCGCAGCGGACAGCCGTTCGACGCTACCGCCCACGGTTGCCGCGAGTACCAGCCGAGCACCCCGATGCAGGTTCACCGTCACCTGGACCCGCTCCGGGTCCAGCCGCAGCCGCACCCGGTACTCACCAGAGGTGTCGTTGAACGGCGAGACGTAGAACTCCTTGTCGACCCGGCTGCTGCCGGCGCCGGGCAGTACGTAGGCATGCCGCTCGCCGTAGGTGTTGTGCACCTCGAGCACCACGGCGAGCAGCCGGCTGCCCGGGCCGAAGCACCAGAACACCGACAGCGGATCGAAGACGTAGCCGTTGCTGCGCGGATGGGCCAGCATCAGCACCCGATGATCCGCTTCCAGCTGGACCCCTGCGGCTGCCAGCACGTCTGTCAGATCGCCGCGGAAGCCGTTGCCGGCCAGGTGGTCCGCCGCCCGCAGACCGTAGCGTCGGCGTCCGACCGAGATGTCCGGGAGCCGGTCGATGTCGACCAGCCAATGCAGGCTGCGGTAGCTGAAGTGATCGCTCTTTCCGACATGCCGGGTGTGCGTCACATGTCCGGCGACGACGGCGGGCACGTCCGGAACACCTCGGGTGCCCAGCGCCGGCCGCCCGAGCGGATCCTCGTTCACCACGTCACCCCGAACGCCTGCGCTGCCTGCACGCCGGACCGGCAGCCGTCCTCGTGAAAACCCCACCCGTGGTAGGCGCCGGCGAAGGCGGTGCGGTCGGTGGTGAGCGCCGGCAGGGCGGCCCTCGCCCTGCCGGATTCCAGGTCGTAGATCGGGTGCCGGTACTCCATCTCGGCGATCACCTTGCCGTCGTCGATGCGATCGCGGGCGTTGAGGGTGACCAGGTACTGGCGTAGGCCCGGCAGGCCCTGCAACCGGTTCATCCAGTAGGTGACGATCGGTGAGTCGTCGGAGCCGGGGCGGGAATCGCGGGGCACCAGGTAGTTCCAGGAGGCCTTCGCCCGGCCGGCAGCAGGCAGCAGCCGGGTGTCGGTGTGCAGAACGGTGTGATTGTTGGAGTACCGGAAGGCGCCGAGGGTCCGGTGCTCGGCTGCGGTCGGGTCCCCGAGCAGCGACAGTGCCTGGTCGGCGTGGGTGGCGATCACCACCTTGTCGAACGGCGAGCTGGTCCCCGTGTCGTCGGTGAGCAGGACGCCACCGGGCACCCGGCGGACCTGGGTCACCTTGCGTCCCTGCCGGATGTCGCCCAGCCGGCCGGCCACCGCGGTCACGTAGCTGGCCGACCCGCCCGGGACGGTGTACCACTGCGGCGATCCGGAGACCGACAGCATGCCGTGATGGTCCAGGAACCGGAACAGGAACCGCGCCGGGTACTCGAGCGCGACCCCGACGGCGCAGGACCAGACGCAGGACACCACGGGAACCGCGTACAGCTCACGGAAACTGTCCGAGAATCCCTCGGCCCTCAAGAACTCGCCGTAGCTGGTGACGTCGGAATCGTCGGTCCGGGCCAGGAATCGAGCGGCCGCCCGGTGGAAACGCTTGATCTGCACCAACAGATGCAGGAACTGCCCGGACAGCATCCGGCGTGGCTGCGCCAGCATGCCGCCGACGCCCTTCCCGCCCGCATATTCCAGGCCGGTCGCCTCGTGCCGGATGCTCATGCTCATCTCGGCCTTGCGGGTGCGGACACCAAGCTCGCCGAACAGCTTGCGCAGCAGCGGATACGTCCGGTCGTTGTGCACGATGAAACCGGAGTCGACACCGACCGTGCCGCCGGCGCCGTCATCCACCTGGTGGGTGTGCGCATGCCCGCCCAACCGGCTCTCCACCTCGAACAGGGTGACGGAGTGGGTACGCCGCAACAGATAGGCAGCCGTCAGTCCTGATACGCCGGCGCCCACCACGGCAACGGTCGGATGTCGATCGGTCGCGGTGGTCATGATGTCCTCGGTGGCAGTGGAAGGAACCCTGAGGTGCGCCGCACGTAGTCGGCGTATCCAGGCTTGGAACCGCTCATCCTCTTCTCGGTCAATGCCTTCCCCGTCTTGGCGACGAGCAGATATGTCATCAGCAGCGGCGACAGGACGGTCAGCCAGCCGGACCAGTGCCAGGCCACGGTCAAGAAGATTCCCCACCAGACGGTGGCGTCACCGAAGTAGTTGGGGTGACGGGTGTATCGCCAGAGCCCGGACCGCAACACCGTGCCCTTGCGGGCCGGATCGCGTTTGAAGGCGGCGAGCTGGGCATCTCCCACCGTCTCGAAGGTGATTCCCACCAGCCAGATCAGCGCGCCGAGCACCACACACCACCAGACCGGTCCGTCCAGCACCATCGCCAGCTGCACCGGGATGGAGACGAACCACATCGTCAAGCCTTGTGGTACCTGGACTTTGACGATGATCCGACTCGGGCCGTGGCCGGTCAGCATGTCGACGTACCGCGGATCCTCCGGCAGGCCGTGGTTGCGGGTCAGGATGTGCGCGCCCAGCCGGACGCCCCAGATCGTCACCATCGCGGCCAGCAGTCCGCGCAGCCCGCCGTCGCCGTGACCGGAGGTCGCCAGTAGCGACACCCAGGCGATGACGACGAAGCCCGGGCCCCAGACCGCGTCGATGATCGAGTACTTGCCGGTTGTCCGGCCGACCAGGAAGCTGAGACCCATGATCACCACCACCGCGACCGCGGTGGCCCACAGACTGGTCCACAGAGCCGTCACGACCGGTCCGCTCCCGATTCCCAGGCGGCTCGGCCGGGCGCGAGTTCGGTGCTGCCGTCGGCGTGCGGACGGGTGGCCAGGATCTGGTCGACGCCCATCCGGCCGCTACTGAAGGCCAGCGCTCCGCCCGCCAGGTAGAGCCGCCAGATGCGATCACCGACCTCACCGATCAGCTCGACGGCCTCGGCCCAGCGCGCATCCAGGGTGCGGGCCCAGGCGTTGACCGTCCAGGCGTAATGCTCGCGCATGGCCCGTACGTCGCGGACTTCCATGCCGGCGCTGGCGAGGTGGGACACGGTGGCGCCCAGGGGTTTCATGTGCATGTCCGGCGCAATGTAGGTCTCGATGAAGGCACCGCCGCCCGGCGCGTTCTGGCCGCGGGACATCTGCTGCACCAGGACCATCCCTCCCGGCCGGATCACGTCGTGCAGCAGCCCGGTGAATGCCGGGTACTCCTCGTCTCCGACGTGTTCGCCCATCTCGATGGTGGACACCGCGTCGAAGGTGCCGATCCGGCTTGCCAGGGCGCCCTCCCCGATTTCCCGGTAGTCGGCGTGCACCACCTCGACCCGATCGGCCAGTCCGCGGTCGGCGACCCGCTTGCTGACATACTCGAACTGCCGGCGGGACAGCGTCACTCCGACCGATCGGGTACCGAAATGTTCCGCGGCGTAACAGATCAGTGATCCCCAGCCGCAGCCGATGTCCAGGTGGGTACTGCCCTCGGCGAGCGCGAGCTTGCCGCAGATCAGCTCCAATTTGGCCTGCTGGGCATCCTCGAGCGATCCGGCAGGTCCCTGCCGGTAGTAGCCGCAGGAGTAGGCCATCGACTCGTCGAGCAGCAGTTCGTAGAACTCGTTGCCGACGTCGTAGTGGTGAGCGATCGCCGCCCGGTCCCGGTCCCGGGTATGACGCCGACCCGACAGCGACGCCGCCTGCCCAGGCCGCGGCGGCCGCCGGCCGGGAACACGCAGGCGCACGGCCGTGCCGATCAGCCTCGGCCAGTCACCGACGGCCGGACGCACGCGCAACCGCTGATCCGGCGACCAGACCGCGGCCAGCGCGGCCTGCAGATCGCCGTCCACATCGAGGTCGCCACTGATGTACGCCTCGGCCAGGCCCAGCTCACCCGGCGACCGGGCAAGACGTCGCAGCGCCCGCGGGTGCCGGAACACCAGGACCGGAGCATCGGCCGGGCCAGCGCCCTGGCTAGTGTCCGAGGCACCGCCTGGGCCGGTCTCCGAGCCGTCCCAGGCGCGCAGTCGTAACGCCAGCGGCCGCCCAAGAAGGGTCGCGGCAGCGCCGGCAAGCCGCTGGGCGGTGGTTGTCACGCCGGTGATTCGGAAGCGACGCTCAACGAGATTGCCGCGGTTCAGTGCGGCCACGGACGCCGGGCATGTGAGGATGGCGACTGCTCGCGACCATGGGCCCGCCTCCCGACACTGTGTTGCCCGGGAGCCTATCGTCCGGGCGTGCACGCCCTCCGCTCAGCCGGCCACCGGAACGGCCGGCTGTCTGGCGGCCTCGACGGTAAGCGTGTCGGAGCCGGCGTCCAGGTCCACCACAACGGCGTCTCCGTCGACGATCCGTCCGGCGAGCAGCGCCTTGGCCAGCTTGTCCCCGATAGCGGTTTGCACCAGCCGGCGCAGCGGCCTGGCTCCGTAGAGGGGATCGAACCCGTTGCGGGCCAGCCAGTTCCGGGCTCCCGTCGTCACCTCCAGGGCAAGTCGACGGACCGCCAATCGCTTACCGAGCTGGGCCACCTGGATGTCGACGATGGCGCCCAGTTCCTCCACCTCGAGCGAATCGAAGAACACCACGTCGTCCAGCCGGTTCAGGAACTCCGGTTTGAAGGCGCTGCGGACGACGGCCATCACCGTGTCGCGGCGCTGCTCCTCACTCAGCATCGGATCCGACAAGGCGGCCGAGCCCAAGTTGGAGGTGAGGATGAGCAGGGTGTTCCGGAAGTCGACGGTCCGACCCTGACCATCGGTTAACCGGCCGTCGTCCAGAACCTGCAACAGGATGTCGAACACGTCCGGGTGCGCCTTCTCGACCTCGTCCAGCAGGATGACGCTGTACGGACGGCGCCGGACCGCCTCGGTGAGCTGTCCGCCCTCCTCGTAACCGACGTAGCCGGGTGGGGCTCCGACCAGTCTGGCCACCGCGTGCTTCTCGGAGTACTCGCTCATGTCGATCCGCACCATCGCCCGCGGGTCGTCGAACAGGAAGTCCGCCAACGCCTTCGCCAGTTCGGTCTTCCCGACACCCGTCGGCCCCAGGAAAAGGAAGGATCCTGTCGGCCGGTCCGGGTCGGACACCCCGGCCCGTGCCCTGCGCACCGCGTCCGACACCGCGGTCACCGCCTGCTTCTGGCCGACGACGCTCTTGCCGAGTTCGGTCTCCATCCGCAGCAGCTTGCTGGTCTCGCCCTCCATCAACCGACCGGCCGGGATGCCGGTCCACGACGAGATCACCGTGGCGATGTCGTCCGGTGTCACCTCCTCGCTCACCATCGGCGCTTGCTCGGGCACGGATCCGGACATTTTCTCCTGTGCCTTCGCGGCCTCGGCGAGTTCGCGCTCCAACGCCGGAATCTGTCCGTACAGCAGCTCCGAGGCAGCGGCCAGGTCCCCGTCGCGCTGGGCCCGCTCAGCCTGTGAACGCAGGTCGTCGACCTGCTTCTTCAGTTCGCCCACCCGGTTCAGCCCGGACTTCTCCTGCTCCCAGCGGGCGGTCAGCGCCGCCAGTTGCTCGGACTTGTCCGCCAGCTCGATCTTCAGTCGTGACAACCGATCTCCGGACGCGGGGTCGGATTCCTTGGCCAGCGCCAGTTCTTCCATCCTCATCCGATCGACCTGGCGTTGCAGTTCGTCGATCTCTACTGGCTTGGAGTCGATCTCCATGCGCAGCCGGGACGCCGCCTCGTCGATCAGGTCGATGGCCTTGTCCGGCAGGAATCGGCTGGTGATGTAGCGGTCGGACAGAGTGGCGGCGGCCACCAGCGCCGAATCGGCGATCCGGACTCCGTGGTGCGCCTCGTATCTCTCCTTGATGCCGCGCAGAATGCCGATGGTGTCCTCCACCGACGGTTCGCCGACGAACACCTGCTGGAACCGCCGCTCGAGGGCCGCGTCCTTCTCGATGTGCTGGCGGTACTCGTCCAGGGTGGTGGCCCCGACCATCCTGAGTTCGCCGCGCGCCAGCATCGGCTTGAGCATGTTGCCGGCATCCATCGCACCCTCACCAGACGCCCCGGCGCCCACCACGGTGTGCAGCTCGTCGATGAAGGTGACGATCTGCCCGTTGCTGCCCTTGATCTCCTCGAGGACGGCCTTCAACCGCTCCTCGAACTCGCCGCGATACTTCGAGCCGGCGATCATGGCACCCAGATCCAGGGCCATCAACCGCTTGTCGCGCAAGGACTCGGGGACGTCGCCGTCGACGATCCGCTGGGCCAGCCCCTCGACGACGGCGGTCTTGCCGACGCCGGGCTCGCCGATCAGTACCGGATTGTTCTTGGTGCGCCTGGACAGCACCTGCACCACCCGGCGAATTTCCGAATCGCGGCCGATGACCGGGTCGATCTTGCCATCGCGGGCCCGGGTGGTGAGGTCGACGGCGTACTTCTCCAGCGCCTGATAGGTGCCCTCCGGGTCGGGGGTGGTGACCTTGCGGTCGCTGCCGCGAACCGCCGGGAAGGCCTCGACCAGGGCATCCCTGGTGGCACCCTTGGACACCAGCAGATTCCCCACGTCCGTACCCCGGTGGGCCAGCGCGGCCAGCAGGTGCTCGGTGGACACGTACTCGTCGCCGGCGCTGCTCATGATCTTCTCGGCGTCCGCCAGCAGATTCACCAGTTCGCGGCTCAGTTGCGGCTGCCCGACGGTGTGCCCCTTCACCGCCGGAAGTCGGGACAGCATTGTCCTGAGTTCGTTCGAGACGGCGATCGGATCGGCGCCGACGGCGCGCAGCAACCCGGGCGCGGTGGACCCATCGGTGGCCAGCAGGCCGAGCAGCAGGTGCGACGGTTCGACGGTGGCATTGCCGGCAGTGGTGGCGGCCTGGATGGCCTGGGCCAGCACTTCGCGGCTACGGGTGGTGAGGCGCTCGGTGTTCATGACTGGTCAGTGTTCTCCTCGGTCCGGCGTGGTGTGCTACCAGGCCAACGCCGGAAGAGTTGAGTCTGTTCCGCTCAACTTTCGCTGAGGGTCCCGTCACCGGCGTTCGGAATCGGCGGGTTCGTTCCGAGGTGCCGAAGGGGCTCGTTCCCGCACGCCGGGCGGGACGAAGGGATGCTGGCGGATCCTCAGCACCCGCGCCAATGGCCGGGGCAGCGTCCAGTTCGCCTCGCCGAGCACGGCGACCAGAGCCGGCGCCAGCAGTCCCCGGACGATGATGGCGTCGATGGCGATGCCGAGCGCCAACGTGGTGGCCAGGATCTTCACGTCGACGGACGGCACCGTCGACAGCGCCACGAACGACAGGAACAGGATCAAAGCGGCAGAGGTCACCAGGCGACCGGTGTTGGCGATCCCCTCGACGACGGCCCGTCGGGTGTCCCGGTGCTGATCGTAGGACTCCCGCATCCGGGACAGGATGAACACCTCGTAGTCCATCGACAGCCCGAACAGGAACGAGAACGCGGCGATCGGCACCCAGGTGGTGACGGCCCCGCTGGCGTCGGTACCGAACAGCAGCTGGGTTCCGACGCCGTGCTGCCAGATCAGCACCGTGACGCCGTACGCGGCGGCCAGCGAGATCGCGTTCAACACCAACGCCTTGATCGGCAACCAGAACGACCGGAGCGCGCGGGCCAGCAGGATGAAGGACACCACTATCACGGCGAGGGCGATCCACAGCGCGTCGCCGTACACCGCCTTGATGAAGTCGGCGTCCTCGGACGGGGTTCCACCGACCCGGCCGATCCCGGCGTCCCGGATCGTCTGCAACGTCGTCCGGCCCCGATCGGTGGCCGGGTCGTCTGCGGACCACACCTGCAGCAACTGCTCACTACCGGCCCGCCATCCCTCACCCGCCGGAGCGGCAGTGCCGGCCACGCCGTTCAGTCCTCGCAGCCTTTTCTGGGCGGCGCCGGAATCAACCGCCGGCACGATCACCTCGGTCGGCCGGAACACTCCGGGCGCGATACCCGCGTCGATGACGACCGCGGCGGTAGCCCCCGGACCTGCGCCGCCGGCCAGCGCGCCGACCTGCGGAGACCCGAGGGCGAGTCCGACGATCGGTGACGCCAGCCCGACCAGCGCGGCCAGGGTGGCGACGATGACGACCCATCGGCGGCGGACCACCCAGCCGGCGATCCGGCCCCAGACCCTGCTGGTCGGGGACCGGAACTGTTTCCGCGGCCACTGCAGCCGCGGTCCGACCGCCGACAACAGGGCCGGAACCAAGGTGGTAGCGGCCGCGACGCTCAGCAACGGGATGAGCAGGCCGCCCAGGCCGATGCTGCGCAGGAAGGGCAACGGCACCACGACCAGCGCCGCGAGCGACACCGCCACCGTCACCCCGCTGAACACCACCGATCGGCCCGCGGTCGCCATCGCGGTGCGGACCGCGGTGTCGTTGTCGGCGCCGCCGGCTCGTTCCTCCCGCCAGCGCATGACTATCAGCAACGAGTAGTCGATGGCCACGCCCAGCCCGATCAGCGCCACCAGGAACTGCACCACGAAGGACACGTCGGTCAGCGAAGCCAGACCGAGCAGGCACAGGAAAGTCCCGAGAATGGACACCGCGGCCACCAGCAACGGCACGCCGGCCAGCAGCGACCCGAACACCAGAACCAGGACCAGCAGCGCGCCCGCCCCGCCGACGATCACGTCGACCAACACGCCGCTGCCACTGCCGCTGCCGTCGGCGGAACCCTCGGCCAGCAGGGTGAAGCCCGTCAGCTCGATCCTGCCATCGCTGATACTGGCCCGGGCGGCGAGCTGCTCGAGCACTGGCACGGCCTTCGCATACGGATCCGGGCCCGGGACGGTCGGCGGGTAGATCACGGCCAGCTCCACCGAGCCGTCCGGCGCCGCCAGCGCGGTGGCATCCCGCGACGTCACCGTTCTGGTCCCTGGTAGCGCCCCGCCGAGCTGACCAATGGTGGCGGCGAACTGCTGACGGGCCTGCTCGCTGACCGTTGACGATCCCTCGGCCGGGCGCAGGACGAGCAGTAACGGGTCGTCCTGCCCGCCGGTGCCGCCGAACCGCTGCGCGATCTCCACGTTGTTCAGATACGCCGGTTGCCCGGGAAGGCTGAAGTCATAGCTGAGTTTGCCGACAGTGGTCGACGCGGTGGCCGCCCCGGCGGCGGCGATGATCAGCCAGGCCACGCCGACCCAGAGCCGGTGCCGCAGCATGAAGGACGTCCATCCGGACAACGGATACCCGCTTTCCCGTGGTCGAGTGGTGCTGTCGGTCGCTGCGCCACCAGCAGTCGGCCGGGATCAGCCGGGAGCTTCGTCCGGCCGGTCGCACTCACCCTAGCGGAAACCGCTAGACAATCTAGTGATTTTCTCGCCTACACTGCTCGGGTGGCTGGGCATGCAAGCAGCGACCACACCGCCGAGTCGGCTGACCAGACACGGCAGGTGGCGTCTGCGCTGCGGGCCCTGTTACGGGCCGGCCGGGACATGCACTTGGCGATGGCGGACCGGCTCGGCCTGGGTGACACGGACCTCACCGCCCTGGACGAACTGGTCCGCAGCCAGACCCCACTCGGTCCGGTCGAACTGGGCCAGCGGTTGGGTATCCGCTCCGCCTCCGCCACCGTCCTGGTGGATCGGCTGCAGGCCGCCGGGCACCTCGAACGACGACCGGACCCGGTGGATCGGCGTCGGGTCAGCCTGCATCCGACGGCGTCGGCGCTGGTCGACCTGCGGGAGCTGCTCACCCCGGTGATCGAGTCCGTCCGCCGGATCGCGGCGGATCTTTCACCCGAGCAGGTGCGGACGATCCTTCGATTCCTGACCGACGTCACCACAGCGATCCAGCGAGATACCGACAGCCCCGCGGGCGGCCCGCCACCTGCGGCGGACTAGAGCACCCGAGGCCAGACGTCACGCCGATCACCGGTAGGGAGGCGACGTTCAGCGCGGCCAGCCGGGCTCGCGCCGGGAATTGATCACCAGGTTCTGCACGAAGGCGTCCGGCGGAAGCGTCATCATGAATTCCACCGCGCTGGCCACCGTGTCCGGATCCATCATCACATCGTCAGTCAGATGCCACTGATCCATCATCGGGGTGTTCATCGCGCTCGGCATCAGTCCGTGAATGCGGGCCGGCCAACGATATTCGTGGGCCTCGCGTTGCATCACCCTGGTCAGCATGGCCAGCGCGGCCTTGGAGGAATTGTAGGCAGCGGCGTCGGGTCCCACGGTGATTGCCGATATCGAGATCACATTGACGACGTCCGCCGGGTATTCCCGATCGCCGGTGCCGATGGCGCGCAGGAACTCCCGGGTGAGATACAACGGACCGGTCTGATTGACCGCGACCACCTGCTCCCAATTCTCGTCGGTCAGCTCGAGGATCCCGGCTCCCCGATCTGTGCCGGCGTTGTTGACCAGGGCGTCGAAGCGGTCGCCGTGACGCCCGATGCTGGTTTCCACAGCCGATCGCACGCTGGCGACGTCGGTCACGTCCAGCTCCAACCACTCGGCGGAACCACCCGCGTTGCGGACGAGTTCGACTGTCTGCTGGGCACCGTCCACATCCAGGTCGCCGACCACCGGCTCAGCGCCGGCCTTCGCCACCCGGCGAGCGATCGCCCGGCCCAACCCGCTGCCGCCGCCGCTGATCAGCACCACTCGCCCTGCAAGCTCCCTCATAGCACTCCTTCGTCTGAAGCATTCCGGACCGGACCTAGCGTCGGTGCCCGGTGGGCCCCGTTGCACACACCTACCACCGGGGGATCGCGAGACGTGAGCACGACCCGGCACGCCGACGATCCGCTGCCGGCGGACCTCGCAGAAGCGACGTTGCGGGTCATACCTCGCGGTTCTCGCGCTCGAATCGAGAAAGAAGCGGTTCTACCCGGAGAAGCGGTTTGAACCAGCAGCGGCTCGGGCACTTCTCAGCCAGAGCAACGGTCATCGGCGCGGATGGCCAACACTGCGGAGCAGCACACCGCCGAGCGCCGTCGGGCACACAGCTGGTCGCAATTTGCCGCTGATCGACAAGCAATGGAGGAGGCAGGATGCGCCATTTCAGGCGTGCGATCGTCACCGGCGGGGCGGGTTTTCTCGGCTCCCACCTGTGTGAAAGCCTGCTGGCAGCCGGAACCGAAGTGCTCTGTATCGACAGCTTCCTCACCGGTGATCCGGAGAATGTCGCGCACCTGTTGTCGGACAACAATTTCCAGCTGACAGACGGGGACATCACCGAACACATCAGTGTGACCGGACCCGTGGACTTGGTGCTGCACTTCGCGTCTCCGGCCTCGCCCAGCGACTATCTGCGGCTGCCGATAGAGACGATGAAGGTGGGCAGCATCGGCACCCTGCACGCTCTCGGGCTGGCCAGGGCGAAGAAGGCACGGTTCGTGCTCGCCTCCACGTCGGAGGCATACGGCGATCCACAGGTTCATCCACAGCCCGAAACATATTGGGGACACGTCAATCCGGTCGGGCCGCGTGGTGTCTACGACGAGGCGAAGCGTTTCGCCGAGGCATTGACCATGGGATACCGGCGATCACACGCCGTCGACACGGCAATCGTCCGTATCTTCAACACCTATGGTCCGCGGATGCGCGGCGACGACGGGCGGGCGATTCCCACCTTCATCGGACAGGCGGTGGCCGGGAGCCCGCTGACGGTGGCCGGAGACGGCACCCAGACCCGGTCCATCTGCTACGTCGCGGACACCGTGCGCGGCGTCCTGGCGGTGGCCGGTAGCAGCCTGGACGGCCCGGTCAACATCGGCAGCCCGGACGAGATGACGGTGCTGGAGCTGGCCAGGCGGGTCATCGAACTCGCCCGATCCTGCTCAGAGATCGAGTTCGTCCCGCGGCCGGTCGACGATCCGATGCTCCGGCGCCCCGACATCGGTTTGATCGAACGAGAACTCGGCTGGTTCCCGCAAGTCGGCTGGCGGGAGGGACTCGCCTGGACCATCGCGTCGTTCCGTCAATCGTGCGCGGCATGACCTGACCCGCCGGCGAGCCCGGCGATCACGGTCCCAGGGCCTGCTCGCCCCCTGTGTCGGGCCACACCGGGCCGGCGAGGCAGGTGCGGGCGCCGCACCTGCACCACTGCGATCGATCACAGAGCATTGATCAGGAAGCATCAGGAGAGCGAGGTCGACGTGCGGATCCTCGGCATCAACGCGCTGTACCACGACCCGTCCGCCGCGATCTTGATCGACGGCACCACGGTGGCGGCCGCCGAGGAAGAGCGTTTCAGCCGGCGCAAACACGGCAAACGGCCGGTGCCGTTCGCCGCCTGGGAACTGCCGGAACTGGCGGCGCAGTGGTGCCTGCAGGAAGCCGGCATCCGCGCCGAGGACCTGGACGTGGTGACCTACTCGTTCGACCCGTCCCTGCGTCTGCCGCCCGAGCAGCTCGGGCTCCCGGATCCGTGGGATCACCTGCGGCAGGAGTACGCGGTCAGGGCGCCGGCATTCCTGGCAACCTCCCTACCCGGACTGGACCCGGCCAAGGTGCGTTTCATTCAGCACCACGTGGCGCATGCGGCGTCAGCGGGACTGGCGGCGCCGTTCGGCGGGGACTGTGCGGTCCTGGTGCTGGACGGAAGGGGCGAGCGGCACAGCCATCTGGCGGGACGATTCACCGACGGGAAGCTGGACATCCTGCACAGTCAGCAGCTACCCCACTCGCTGGGGCTGTTGTACGAGGAGGCAACCGAACATCTCGGCTTCCTGCGCAGCTCCGACGAGTTCAAGGTGATGGCGCTCGCCTCATACGGACGCCCCCGGCATCTGGACCACCTGCGCCAGTTCGTGCATGCCACAGGCGACGGCGGTTTCCGAGCCGCCGGCGTCGACTGGACAGACCTGGCCCCCGCCAGGACCGGCGAGGCGCCGTGGACCGCCCAGCACGCCGACCTGGCCGCCAGCCTGCAGGCGGTCCTGGAAGAGGTGTTGCTGGCGCTCGTGCAGTGGCTGTACGAGCAGACCGGGTCGAACAAGCTGGCGATGGCCGGTGGTGTGGCGTTGAACTGCGTCGCCAACACCAGGGTTTTCTCCGACAGCCCGTTCGCCGAAGTCTGGGTGCAGCCGGCGGCCGGTGATGCCGGAACAGCGCTGGGCGGGGCTCTGTACGCCGCCCAGGAACTGGCCGAGCCGCTGATCCCGTTCCCGGGCGCCGATCTCGGGCGAAACTGGACCGACGAGGAGCTGGAAGTTGTGCTGCGAACGGCCAGGGTGCCCTACGACCGTCCCGCCGACATCGCCGAGGCGGTCGCCGCCGAACTGGCCGGCGACGGCATCGTCGCCTGGTTCCAGGGCCGCAGCGAATTCGGGCCGCGTGCGCTCGGCCACCGCTCCCTGATGGCCCACCCGGGTCGGGAGGCGAACCTGCAGCGCCTCAACGATGTCAAGGGGCGCGAACAGTTCCGGCCGGTGGCCCCGATGGTGCTGGCCTCCCGATCGGCAGACCTGTTCAGCGGCGGCCCGCCCAGCTCGCCGTACATGCTGTTCGTCCACCACGTGGCGCCGGCCTGGCGGGAGCGCCTTCCTGCCGTCGTGCATGTCGACGGCACCGCCAGGATCCAGACGGTCGATCCGGCAGGCGAACCCCTGGTGGCGCGGATGCTGCAGCACTTCGAGCAGCTGACCGGCCTGCCGGTGGTGGTGAACACCAGCCTGAACACCGCCGGACGGCCGATGGTCGACTCGCCGCGGGACGCTCTCGAGTGCTTCGGCTGCACCCCGGTGGATCTGCTCGCGATCGGTCCGTTCGCGGTGCGCCGGCAACCGGCCGGGCAGCGATGATGGCGTTCGCCGGGCTCGCGGTCGTGGTGCCGACCATCGGGCGGCCGTCGCTGCGCGCCCTGCTGCTCAGCATCTCGGCATCGGCGCGGCACACCGGAATCCAGCCGCCGCATATCTGGGTGGTCGACGACCGGCCGCAGCCGGCCGGCGCCGATCTCGGGATCGATGGCATCGATCTGCCGGCGGTGTCCGTCGTCGGTAGCGGCGGCCGCGGTCCGGCGGCCGCCCGCAACACCGGTTGGCGGCGGGCCCGCGGGCAGTGGGTCGCCTTCCTGGACGACGACGTACTGGTGACCCCCGACTGGTTACGGGACCTGGCCGCTGACCTGGAGGCCGCGGACGCGTCGATCGGCGGCATCCAGGGCAGGATCACCGTGCCGCTGCCGGCAGAGCGCCGGCCGACCGACTGGGAACGCGGAACGGCCGATCTGCAGACTGCCCGGTGGATCACCGCCGACATGGTCTATCGCCGCACCGCGCTGATCAGCGCCGGCGGGTTCGACGAACGATTCCCCCGCGCTTTCCGGGAGGATGCCGACCTGGCACTGCGGGTGCAGGACAACGGCTTCCGGCTGATCGGCGGTATCCGCGAGACCACACATCCGGTCCGGCCGGCCGGTTGGTGGGCCAGCGTCGCCCAGCAACGCGGGAACGCCGACGACGTGCTGATGGGACGGCTGCACGGGCCGGATTGGCGTCTGCGGGCACAGGCCCCGATGGGTCGCCGGCGCCGCCATGCGGTCACCACCGCCGTCGGCCTGCTGGCCGCCGCCAATGCGCTGGCGCGGCGCCCCCGGCCGGCGGCACTCGGGGCAGCCGGCTGGGCGGCGATGACGGCGGAGTTCGCCTGGCGCCGGATCAGCCCGGGGCCCAGGGGCCGGCAGGAGGTGCTGAAGATGGTCACCACCAGTTGCGTCATTCCGGCTGCTGCCTGCTGGCACTGGCTCCGCGGACTTGTCCGGCCGCCGACTGCGTTGCCGGCCACCGACCCCGACCTGGCGGCCGGGTTGCCGGCGGCGGTGCTGCTGGACCGGGACGGAACCATCGTCACAGACGTTCCCTACAACGGAGATCCCGACCTGGTGGAGCCGATGCCGGGCGCCAGACAAGCGCTGGAGAAGTTGCGCGCTGCCGGCATTCCGATCGCCGTGATCAGCAACCAGTCGGGCATCGGTCGCGGCCTGGTCTCACCGACGTCGGTGGCCGCGGTCAATGCCCGGATCGACGAGCTGCTGGGCCCCTTCCAGGCGTGGCTGGTCTGCCCGCATCTCGACGACGATCACTGCGACTGCCGGAAACCCAAGCCCGGCATGGTGTTCAGGGCCGCCGAGCGACTCGGGGTGCCCGCCGACCGGTGCGTGGTGATCGGCGACATCGGCGCCGACATGGGATCGGCGCAGGCGGCCGGGGCCTGCGGGATCATGGTTCCGACCGCCCAGACCAGATCCGAAGAGGTGACCGCGGCCCCGCTGTCGGCGGCCTCGCTCGCAGACGCCGTCGACATGGTGCTGGCCGGGGTTGTCGACCGATGACCGGGCACCGGCTGGTGGTCAGGATGGACAGCATGGGCGACATGCTGGCCGCCGGCCCGGCCATCCGGGCGGTGGCGACCGGATCGGACCGGGTGACCGTGCTGGCCGGTCCGCTGGGCGCCGAGGCTGCCCGGTTGCTGCCGGGGGTCGATGCGGTGCAGGTGTGGTCATGCCCGTGGATCCTGAGTCCGGCGCCACCGGTCGATGGCGGCGACATCCTCGAGATGGTCGGGCGGATCCGCGATCTGCGGATCGACGAGGCAGTGATCCTGACGTCCTTCCACCAATCGCCACTGCCCACCGCGCTGTTGCTGAGAATGGCCGGCGTCACCCGCATCGCGGCCAGCAGCGAGGACTATCCGGGATCACTGCTGGATCTGCGGTTGCCGGTGGCAGCGGATGCTCCGGAGCCGCGAAGAATGCTGGCCGCCGTCGGGGCCGCCGGCTACCAACTGCCGCCGGGTGACGACAGCCGGCTGGCAGTCCGGCGGCCGCTGCCGCCGGTCGACCTGGGGATCGGACCGCGATACCTGGTGGCGCATCCAGGGACCAGCGCCCCGGCCAGGGCTTACCCGCCGCGGCTGTGGCGGCAGGCCATCACCGAACTCAGCGGCGCTGGATGGCCGATAGCAGTCACCGGCGGGCCGTCCGAGCGTGAACTGACCGGGGATATCGCCGGGCACGGGGCGGCCGGCGCGCCGGTGGTGGATCTCGGCGGGGTTCTCGATCTGCCGGAGCTGGCAGGGGTCCTGGACCGGGCAGCGGTCGTCGTGGTGGCGAACACCGGGCCGGCCCACCTGGCCGCAGCCGTTGGCACGCCGGTGGTGTCGCTGTTCGCCCCCGTCGTGCCGGCGGTCCGGTGGGCACCTTACGGCGTGCCGGTGATCATTCTCGGTGATCAGCAAGCGGAATGCCGCGACAGTCGCCGGCAGCTCTGTCCGATCCCCGGGCACCCGTGCCTGTCGACGGTGACCGCCGCTGAGATCCGCGGCGCCGTCGAAACACTGGCCCCGGTGGCCGGTCAGACATCGACGTCCGTACCGGCGGTGACCGGATGAGGATCCTGCTGTGGCACGTCCACGGGAGCTGGACCACCGCCTTCGTCCAGGGCTCCCACGAGTACGTGGTTCCGGTTCTGCCCGGCCGCGGCCCGGACGGTCTGGGCCGGGCCCGCACCTGGGCCTGGCCGGCATCCGTGTCCGAGTTGAATCCGGAAGCGTTGGCGGGCACAGACTTCGACGTCGTCATCCTGCAGCGTCCGATCGAGATCGATCTGATATCCCGCTGGCTGGGGCGCACGCCCGGCACCGACATCCCCGCTGTCTACCTGGAGCACAACACCCCCGACCGGATGCCCTGCAGCCAACGGCATCCGCTCGCCGACCGCACCGACATCCCGATCGCCCACGTCACGCATTTCAACGAACTGTTCTGGGACAACGGATCCGCCCCGACCACCGTGATCGAGCACGGAATCATCGATCCGGGAGCCAGGTACAGCGGCGAGATCGGTGCGGGTGCCATAGTGGTGAACGAACCGGCACGGCGCGGCAGGATCGTCGGTGCCGACCTGTTGCCGAGGTTCGCAACGGCCGGCCCGCTGGACGTGTTCGGCATGCAGGCGGCCTCCGTCGCAGCCTGGGACGAGGCCGGCGGGGACGGGGTCGGCGGCGGCCGCATCACCGGGTTCGAGGATCTGGCAACCCAGGACCAGATGCACAGCCAGATCGCCCGGCGGCGGGTGTACCTGCACCCGATGCGGTGGACGTCGCTCGGTCTGTCGCTGATCGAGGCCATGCAGCTGGCCATGCCGGTGATCGCGCTGGCCACCACCGAAGCAGGCGAAGCGGTGCCGCCGGATGCCGGAGCGGTCAGCACCAACGTCTCCCGCCTGGTCGAGGCGTTCCGGATGTTCCTCAACGATCCGGCGGCGGCCACCGAATGCGGAGCAAGGGCTCGGGAAGCGGGATTGCGCCGCTACGGGCTGGCTCGTTTCCTGGCCGACTGGGACCGACTGCTCACCCGAACGATCCAGCAGAGATGAGGCGAATTCGATGAAGATCGCGATGGTGTCGGAGCACGCCAACCCACTGGCCACCGTCGGTGGTGTCGATGCCGGCGGGCAGAACGTTCACGTGGCCGCGCTGGCGACCGCCCTCGCCGGGCGCGGGCACCAGGTGGTCATCCACACCAGGTCCGACCGGCCGGGCCAACCGACCCGCCTCGCGATGACGCGGGGTGTCGAAGTGGAGCACGTGACCGCCGGGCCGGCCACCGACGTGCCGAAGGACGACCTGCTGCCGTACATGGACGCCTTCGCGCGCGAGTTGGCCGTGAGCTGGCGGGCCGATCCCCCCGACATCGTGCACGCCCATTTCTGGATGAGTGGGATGGCAGCGGTCGCGGCGACGGCGGCCTGCCTCTGCGCCGGCGGAACCGGCATCCCTGTGGTGCAGACCTTCCACGCTCTCGGAACGGTGAAGCGGCGCTGGCAGGGAGCCGCCGACACCAGTCCCGCCGAACGCATCGCCGTCGAGGCCCGGCTGGCGCGCCGGGTGGATCGGATCATTGCCACCTGCCGGGACGAGGTCGCCGAACTGAGGGCGATGGGCGCGGGGGACAACCGGATCGAGGTGGTGCCGTGCGGCGTCGACATCGACCTGTTCAGCCGCCGGCCGCCCGCGCCTGGCCGCGGATCCGCCGCCCGGCTGTTGACCATCGGTCGGCTGGTGCCGCGGAAGGGTGTCGACGACATCATCCGGGCACTTGCGATGCTCGACGCCGCCGAACTGCTCGTGGTGGGAGGCCCGAGCCCCGAGGAACTTCAGTTCGACCCCGAGGTGACGCGCCTGCAGGATCTGGCCGCCAGGCATCGGGTGCGCGGTCGGGTGAACTTCGCCGGCCGGGTTGACCACGATCGACTTCCGTCGATCATCTCCGCCGCCGATCTGGTGGTGGCCGTACCGATCTACGAGCCGTTCGGCATCGTCCCACTGGAGGCGATGGCTTGCGGAGTACCGGTCGTCGGCAGCGCCGTCGGCGGCCTGCTGGACACCGTGGTGGACGGGGTCACCGGGCTGCTGGTCGAAGCCGGGAACCCGCCTGCCCTGGCCGCCGGCATCAAAGACCTGCTCACTGATCCCCGCCGGAGGGAGGCGATGGGGGCAGCCGGAGCCGAGCGGGTGCGCGCCCACTTCGGCTGGGACCGGGTGGCGCTGCGGACCGAGGACGTCTACCGCCGCACTCTGCTGGGGCGCGAGCAGCCGACCCTGACGGCCGGTGCGGTGCGATGACCGACATGGTGACATCGGTCCCCGGCGCTCACCTCGGCTCGCTGGCGAAGGCGCTCGACGGCTTCGGTCCGTCCGCGGAGCTGGCAGTGTCGTGGGGCAGGCAACTGGCAGCCGCGTTGGTCGGCGGCAGCCGGTTGCTGGTGGCCGGGAACGGCGGAAGCGCGGCCCAGGCGCAGCATCTCAGCGCCGAGATCGTCGGACGCTACCGCGAGGACCGGCAGCCGTTCTCGGCAGTCGCCCTGCACTCCGAGCCGTCGGCGCTGACCGCGATCGTCAACGACTACGGCGGTGAGGAAATGTTCGCCCGGCAACTGCAGGCGCACGGCCGACCCGGCGACATCTGTGTGCTGATGTCCACCTCTGGCCGGAGCCGGAACCTGGTGGTCGCGGCCGAACGGGCTCGGCGGTGCGGTGTGCTCACGTGGGCGATGACGGGGCGCGGCCCGAACCCGCTTGCCGCGGCCTGCGACGAGTGGCTGTCGGTCGATTCCGCCTCCACCGCCACCGTTCAGGAGCTGCACCTGGTGGCCCTGCATCTGATGTGCGAGGCAATGGACACCGAACTCCCACTGCTGCCGGGAACTCCGGGGCGGCCCAGTTGCCCAGCCGTCGCCGCCACCCGGGCCACCGCCGCGGTGCAGGCCCGATCGTGACCGGGGCGATCGTCGTCATCGGCGATGCCATCCTGGACATCGACCGGTGCGGCGAATCGGAACGGCTCTCTCCGGAAGCCCCGGTCCCGGTGCTGCATCACCTCTTCGAGCGCCGTCGGGCCGGTGGCGCCGCGCTGGCGGCACAGCTGGCCGCCGGTGACGGCTCCGTCCCGGTGGTGCTCGTCACCCCGCTTGCCGACGACGACGCGGCTGCCGAGCTCCGGGAGCTGTTGCGGAGCACGGTGACGGTGATCGCCCTGCCGTGGACCGGTACCACACCGGTGAAGACCCGGCTGCTGGTCGGCAGCCACCCGGTGGCCAGGATCGACGAAGGCGGCGAGCCCGGAACGATCACCTCGATCGCCGGTGAACTGCCCGCGGTGCTCGGCGAGGCGGCGGCGATCCTGGTTTCCGACTACGGACGCGGAGCCGCGGCCGATGATGTGCTGCGCCGGATGATCACCGCCGTTGTCGGCAGGATCCCGGTGATCTGGGATCCCCACCCCAAGGGGCCGAAGGCGATCCCCGGGGTGTCGCTGGTCACCCCGAACGAATCGGAGCTGCGGCAGCTGGTCAACCTGCCCGACGATCACCGACCCGGCGACGGTCCGATGCCCCGGCGGGTCCGGGCGGCGCAACAGCTGGCGCGGCAGTGGCGGGCCAGAGGGGTCTGCGTGACGCTGGGCCGCCGCGGCGCGATGTTGTGCCTGGGCGACAACCCGCCGTTGATGGTCCCGGCGGAAGAGGTCACCGGGGCGGACACCTGCGGCGCCGGTGACAGTTTCGCCGCCTCGGTCGCCTGTGCGATCGCCAGGGGCGCGCTGCCCAGCGAGGCGGTCACGATGGCGACCGCCTCCGCCGGTCGGTTCGTGGCTTCCGGCGGCGCGGCCGGTTTCGATCCCGCGGCGCATCTGCGTGTGCAGTCGCGCGGGTCGAGCGTCGCGGATCTGCTCGACCGGGTGCGCCGCAACGACGGCGTGGTGGTCGCCACCGGAGGATGCTTCGATCTGCTGCATGCCGGCCACGTCGCCACCCTCGAAGCGGCCCGGGCGCTGGGCGATTGCCTGATCGTCTGCCTCAATTCCGACGAATCGGTGCGCCGGCTCAAGGGTCCACCGCGTCCGCTGCAGCCGGCCGCCGACCGGGCACGGGTGCTCTGCGCGCTGGCCGCGGTCGATGCGGTTGTCGTCTTCGGTGACGACACCCCGAGCGAAGTGCTGCGCACCATCACGCCGGATCTGTGGGTGAAGGGCGGGGACTATTCCGGTCTGGAGCTGCCGGAGCAGGCGGTACTGGCCGAGTGGGGCGGCCAGGTCGTCACCGTGCCGTATCTGCCGGGTCGATCGACGTCCGCGCTGGTCGAACTGGCCGCGCCCGCCGGCTCCTCGTGACCCGCCCGGTTGCGCTGGCGCTGAGGGCGCTCGGGCTGGGCGATTTCGTCACCGGGGTGCCTGCCTTGAACCTTCTCCGCCAGACGCTGCCACGGCACAGTCTGATCCTCGCCGCACCCGCGCGGCTGGCGCCGCTGGTGACGCTGGTACCCGCCGTGGACTGCCTGCTGCCGCGTGGCGAACTCGAGGCGTTGACCGGCGTCCGCGGCCCGATCGAGGTGGCGGTGGATCTGCACGGGATGGGCAGGCGGAGCCGTCAGCTGCTGGTCGATCTGCATCCGTCCAGGGTTGTCGGGTTCGCCGACCCGTCCGCGGGTCTGCCCGGCCCCGAGTGGCGCCGCGACGAACATGAGGTCGCCAGGTGGCTGCGCCTGATCGTCGAGGGATTCAGCGTGTCCGGCTACGCATCCGGAGCCGACGCCGCATCCGCGCTCGCCGGTTCGATGGCGCTGCCGCCGGTGTCCGCCCCGATCGGGCTGACGGTGATCCACCCTGGCGCGGCGGCTGCGGCCCGCAGGTGGCCGGCCGAGAGGTTCGCCGCCGTCGCGCACTCGTTGATCTCCGACGGGCATCGGGTGGTGCTCACCGGCACGGGGGCAGAGGCAGACCTGGTCGGCTGGGTCTCCGCCCGGTCCGGCGCCGCACCGCTGCTCGACCTCCCGTTGCTGGACCTGACCGCGACGATCGCCGGCGCCCGGCTGGTGATCTGCGGTGACACCGGCGTCGCGCATCTGGCGTCGGCCTACCGCGTTCCCTCGGTGGTGCTGTTCGGTCCGGTGTCACCCAGACAATGGGGTCCCCCGCCCGACCCCCGGCATCAGGTGTTGTGGCACGGCGATGGCACCGGTGACCCGCACGCCGGGGTCATCGATCCAGCATTGGTGGAGATCTCGATCCCTGAAGTGCTGGCCGCCGTCGAGCGGATCGGTGGATCACGCTGATCATCCGCCGCCGGATGGCGTGGCCGCAGGAGCTTGTGGGTGCCGTCGCAGAAGGGGGCGATCGCGGTCTTCCCGCAGCGGCACAGCGCCACGGTGGATCGGCGCAGCGGTATCACCGTGCCGTCGGCATCTCGCATCTCCACCGGCCCACGGACCAGCATCGGCCCTCCCGGGCACAGGGTGATCACCGTCGGGGTGGCGGAGGAGTTAGCTGCCCGGTCAGTCATCGGTCGGTCCTTCCGGTCCGAAGCCGGCGATGGCCGGTCGCGGCGGGTGAACGGGTCGGCCGGCGTGCCGCAGCTGCTGACCGCGGTACCGGATTCCGCCCCGCATTCGAGCGAAGATGGCCGGCCAGACGCACACCGCACGCTCGATCGCCCACACCGGCGCCCACAGGGCCGCCGTTCGGGGGAATACCGCTGCTCCGCCGGCCCTGCGTCTGCCGTACTCGGCCACCGCGGTGAGCGTGCAGGCCGCGGCCAGCAGCCGGACCGGCTTCCTGGCGGCAGCCAGCACCGACAGCGGCAGCATTGCCGCTTCGACCACCAGCCGTGCGGGCTGGGCGAAATCGTCGTACGCCTGCCGGACCCGTTGCTGCATGAACCGCGCCGTCGATGGTGGACGCCTGGCGACATAGAAGCCGGGCAGCCTGCGCTCCCGGCCGCCGGCGGCGCGCACCGTGCGGATCAACTGCAGGTTCTCGAACAGCACGTCACCGTGATAGCCACCCATCGCCAGGAAGGTGCTGCGCCGCAGCAAGAAGGTGCCAGGATAGTCGGCACCGACGGCCCGGTTGATCAGCGATCGCGCGGTGTCCCACCGGGCATGCCAGGGCGTGGGCAGGAAGAAGTTCTGCGGTCGCACCAGGTCCGCGCCGTCCAACTCGCCGGCCAGTTCCCTCAGTTGGGTGGCGCTGTACCGGACGTCGTCGTCGGCGATCACCACTGTCTCGTGTCGGGCTGCGCGCACCCCGGTCACCACGCCACCGACCTTGCCGTTGCGGCCGGGCCACGGTTGCGGAGGCAGATGCCGGACGGCCGGGGTCCACCGCTGCGCGTGCGCGTCGAAGATGGTGGCGGGCGACCCGTCCACCACCGTGACGTCGACCGCCGGGGTCAGCGTGTCCAGGTATGCCGTGAACTCCTCGAACTCGGTCTGATCATGCTGCTCCCAGCACAGCGGAATCACGTACTCCAACGGCGGTGGCCGATTCCCTGTGGTGTCGCGTAGGTCCGACGTCAACGAATTTCTCGCAGCGAACTGAGCTGGTTCTGCCAGGCGCTGAGTAGATGCCGGCTGGCCACCTCGTCCAGCGCCAGACACGCCGCAGCCCCGAAGAGCACGTCGGCCCGGCGCTCGGGCTGCTGCGCCACCAGACCCCCGGCCAGGTCACGACCGGCGATCTGCTCGTGCACGGCATCGGCCGCCACGTGCTCGTCGAAGAACATGGTGGCTTCCGGCCCGTATCCCAGGCGCCGCAATCCGTTGCCGTACATCCGGTTCGGCAGCGACGATGTCATCTCGAAGGCAGCCAGGTGCCCGACGATCGCCCCCAGCAGGCGTCGGTTGAGCCCGAACATGGACATTGCGTTCACCGTCGCGAGCGTCACCGCCGGCACCTGGTCGACCAGCGCACCGTATGAGTCGTCGAGTCCCAGTTCCCGCATGGTCTGTGCGAACAGCGCGCTGTGCATCTGGTCGGCGCGGCCACCCCCGTACTCGTCGATCTGCACTTCGACCAGGGCCGCTTTCACCGTTCCGGCCAGTCGCGGGATGGCCCACGTGTGCGGGTCGGCCTCCTTGAGTTGGTACACCGACCGGTGGGTGAGGAACTCGAGCACCTGTTCCTTGGTGGCTCGTGCCGCCACGTACCTGGACAGGCTCGGACCCCGGGTGGGCGCCGTCATGTCGAACAGGACTTCCGCCACGTCTCCACCGGGGTCGGCGAACTGGGCCAGCTCCCGAAGCTCGGACTCGAACCGGCGCTCCATCAGGCGACGGCAGGTGAGCAGGTCGGTGTCCCACTCCCAGTCCTCCGGAGCGCCGGCCAGGCCGCGATAATGCAGCTCGTAGAGCATCAGCAGGCTGATCTGGGCGTCCTCGCCGGAGTGGATCGGCTCGTCAGCCTCCGCGAGCCTGCGGGCCGCAGCGACCGCGGCAGAGGCGTCCAGCCGCAGATCCCGCACCGCGCCGACGATCAGCCCACTGAGTTCACCGCGCGCCGCAGGCACCGGCATGCCGGCATACCCCGTCAACACCGACGAACTGGACAAGACCGACACTCTCCCTGACGCAACAGCCGCGGCCGATCTGCTCCAGCCGATTCACTGGTACCCAGGGCGCCGGATCCCGAAACGGCGCCTACCTCCGGTCCGCCGACCATCCGGTCCACCGCAGGACGTCGGCCGCCACCACCGTCCCGGTCGGCCGGCGCTGTCGATACTGCTGATACTTGCAGGCCAGGACATCCAGAGCGGCGCTTCGCTGCGGTCCGCCGTTCAGCACCAGGGCCATCGCATCCGCGCGTACCCACCACAGCCGGGTCCAGTCGTCGTCGTACTCGTCGGCCAGAAAGCTCACCCGTGGCTCGGCGGCGATGTTCGCCAGGCGGCGCAACGAGTGGGTGGTCTTCGGCTTGTGATCGACGGCGAAGACGATCCGGTCGTCGATGACGGCGCAGGTGACGGGGACCAGGTGCGGAGCACCTTCCGCCGTCACCGTCGCCAGCCGGACCACCCTGGCGGCGGCGAACCGGGCCCGGCAGTGTTCGGCGTCCATCGGGTGAATGATCCTCCTCGGAGGCGGCTGTTCGCGGAAACGCCGTTGCGCCAGGCGGTTCTGCCGTACCGTTCCACCGACCGGGCATCCGCCGCGGTGACCCAGGCACCAGGAGGACAGTCATGATCGCATCCGGTTGCCCGCTCTTCACGGGCATGTTGATCGGCTCCATCGCACTGCTCGGCAAACTGGGACGCCGGACGGCTAGGCGGGTTTTCTGAGGCTCGGCGGCGAATCCACTCCCGTTCTGTCGATGCGGAAGTTGGCGACTCAACGTCGACGCGAGCGCCCAGGGCCGCGGAGTGGGCCGTTTCGCGGTGTACACCATGCTGACTGAGCCGGGGTGATCATCTGCGCTGAGTCACTCTACGGACGAAACCACGGCCGATCCTGGTGTACGCCCAGGTTCGACAGTTCTTGATCTCAGCGCCGGCCGTAGACCGATACGTGGGACATACAATCGCCGTCGAACGGGCGCCGATCCCACCAGCCGAACCGGTCTATCAGGTGCATGCCAGCGATCCGAGCCATCAGGTCGAGCTCACCCGGCCGGGCAACGCGCTGAACGATCGGGCCCATCCGGATGCCGTCCGGACTGATCGTCACGTGGTTCTCCTCGAGGATCTGGGTGGCCCGGTCGAATCGGTTCACGTCGAGGGTGACGGTGTCCGCCCCGACGTACTCGGCATCAACGAAGTTGCTGCGGTTCGTGCTCCACCGTTGCCTTCTTGTGAGCAAACGTGAGCATGCTCTTCATCGGGCAGCCGTCCCTTGCAAGACGACGGTCCCCGTCTGACCCAGCTGCTGCTGGTGCGGAGTTGACGTTTCCCAGCCTGCTGCCTCGACCACTTGCGTGGTGTTGGTCTTCTGCGTGGCTCCACGTCCTGCCACCGGGCCACTCCCGGCGGGACTCGATTCACCCGACAGATGGGTCTCGCCGAGACGTGCGAGGTTGATAGCTGCGTTGCGATCCCGGTCCAGGACCAGGCCGCAGTGTTCGCACACGTAGGTCCGGTCGGCGAGCGTCAGGTTTGGCTTTCGCCCACCGAACGCCGAACAGGTCTTGCTGGAGGGATACCACCGGTCTGCTTGCACCAGGGTGGAGTCGTACCAGTGGGTCTTGTACGTCAGCATCCGTCGGATCTCGGCCAGCGCGGCGTCGGCCAGTGCCCGGTTCAGCCCATGCTTCCGGGCACCGCCAGCCGACCTCATGCCCGAGGCGTTCAAGGTCTCGACCACAACCACCTGGTGCTGCTGGGCGAGCCGGGTGGTGGCCTTGTCCAGCACGTCGCGGCGAACGTTCGCCGCACGGGAATGGGTCTTGGCGACCCTGGTCTGGGTGCGTTGCCACCGGCGAGAGGGCTCCCGTTTGGACTTGGTGAGCGAGTCGTACGGGCCAAGTTGCCGGGCAGCTTTGCGCTGTAACGCCCGCAGTTTGTTCTGCGCGTGAGTGAGAGATTTCGGTGCCGGGATGCGGTCAACCTCCGTGCCGTCCGGTGCCGCAACAACCATCAGGTCCTTCACGCCGACATCAACACCCACCACCGGATGCTCGGACTTCCCAGCGTGCGCTGGGCTTCTGCGCGCGCGTTGTACCAGCGTCTGGAACGAGACCACCCACCGACCACGTGAATATGACAGGGTTGCCGACAGAATGCGGGCGGTGCCGTTCTCCAACCGGCGGGCCAGCTTCCGAGTCGACTCGAACGCCTTGATCCTGCCGAGCCTGGGAAGCGTCACATGGTGCCGGCCGGCCTCAACGCGGATGATGCCGGTGGTGAACCGCACGCTCCGACGCGAGTGCCGGTTCTTGAACCTTGGGAACCCGACCGGCCCGCCCGCCCGGCCTCCACTCCTGGACTCCGACCAGTTCCCCAATGCCCGGGCCAGGGAGTCGAGGCCGGTGTTGTACGCCTCCTTGGAGTTCTCCGGCCACCACGGCGCAGCCCTGTCCTTGACCTGGTTCCACGTCCTGCGTAGAGCCGGCAGTGACCATCCCTGCGCAGGCGTCAGAGCGTCATCGGCGATGCCGTAGGTGCGTTCCGCGGCCCGCTGATCCATCACCGCCTTCACCCGCGCCAGCATCCGGTTGTAGGCGAACTTCGCCGCACCTGCATGAGAGGCACACGCCCGTCCCTGAGTCGGAGAGACGTCAAGGGCGAACTGGTACGCCTGAGCAGTCCACCCGTCCGGCACCGCGAACCTAGCCATTTACTTACTCGAACTCTTCGTCGGTGGATCGCCAAACCACGACGCCGGAAGACACCTCGACCACCCGCACCTCATCAACCGAGGGATCATCTACACCCTCGATCGCGGTCGCAACTGCCACACTTCGAGAGTCGTACTCCACATTGAATGCCGCCACCGGGAGCCAATCACTGGACAGTTCCACGTCGCTATCAATCCGGTAGGTCATCCCTGGGTCGCCCTTTCGGCATCGTGTCTGGCGGCCGTGACCGCGCGCATCGCTCGGTTCCGGGCCCCACGCCGGCCGTAGAGCCGGGCACACATCGAGGTGAGTACCTCGATCATGTCCCGCACCAAATCGTCGGTGGTCTCTCCGGGATCAGCCACGATGATCCGACGCCCCTGCGCGGCCAGCGCAGCTTCCAGGTGCTCCACGCCGAACCTGGCTAGACGATCTCGGTGTTCCACAACCACCACGGTCGCAGACGGGTCCGACAAGATCCTCCGCAGCTTCGGCCGCTTCCCGCTCAGCCCGGACCCGACTTCGCACACCACCTCACTGATCGCATGACCATCCCCGGTTGCCCACTCGCTCAGCCGGGCCACCTGCCGGTCCAAGTCGGACCGCTGATCATGCGCGGACACCCGCGCGTACAGCACCACCCGGCCGGAGGCGAGTACCGGCACGGCCTCGACCCAGATCGTTCCCGACTTCAGCCGCCGAGCAGGCACCGGCATCCGGTCCTCACGGAACCACCGATACGCCGTCTGCGGATGCACACCCTGCAACCGCGCCCACTCAGCCAACTTCACATCGCTAAAAGAATCACACATTCGCTCACGTTTGCTCACGAACCATTGAACAGTTCGCAGCCCTGCCGCCGGCCCCCCACGACGCCGCGCTGCGCCGATCGTCGGCCGAAACGGCTGTCGAGGAGCCACTTTCTTGCAGGGCCGTCCCGCTAGCCTCCTACCATGAACAAGCTATCGGAACCATCGGACGCCCCACCGGTGCCGCCGGAAGACCCTGGCGGCGCCCAGCCGGAGGTCGGTGCCGACGCCCAGCTGAAGGTCGGTGGCCAGCCGGAGGTTGGTGGCGGCCCGCCGGCACAAGGCACGCAGCGGCCGGAGCGACTGAGCCCGGATCCGCAGCATCTCCCCTACTCACTCGTGGTGGCGGCCGGCTGGTCGTGGCGACTGTTGGCGGTGATCGCAGTGGTAGCGCTGCTGGTGATCGCGCTGCAGACGCTGAGCGTGGTGGTCGTGCCGCTGGCCGTCGCGATGCTGCTCACTGCGCTGTTGGCCCCGTTCGCGAAGCTGCTGCGCGACCGACTGCATTTCCCGAACGCGCTGGCCACCTTCACCTCGGTGATCCTGTTCATCGCGCTGATCGCCGGTCTGCTGACCTTCGCCGGCTCCCAGATCGCCTCCGGCATGTCCGGGATGCTCGATCAGGCCAGGGGCGGGCTGGACAAGATCATCGCCTGGGCGCGCCAGGGCCCGCTCCACCTGTCGGAAGCCCAGGTGCAGTCCTACATCGACAAGGCCAAGGCCGCCTTCAGCGGCGGCGGTTCGTCCAGCTGGATCGCCAGGGGCACCGCATGGGCGGGATCCGCCGGGCACTTCCTGGCCGGCATCCTGATCGCGCTGTTCGCGACGTTCTTCTTCCTGTCCCAGGGCAAACAGATCTGGGTGTTCTTGACCAGCCTGATGCCCCGCAGCGCGCGGGAGCCTACCTACCAGGCCGGACGTCGCGGCTGGGTCAGCCTGACCTCCTACATCAGGGTTCAGGTGCTGGTCGCCGCGATCGATGCGATCGGAATCGGGATCGGCGCCCTGGTCCTGCGGCTGCCGTTCGTCGTCGCGCTGGCGCTGCTGGTGTTCATCACCTCGTTCATCCCGATCGTCGGTGCCATCGCATCCGGGGCGGTGGCGGTGCTGGTCGCACTGGTCACCCACGGCCCGGTGTCCGCGTTGGTGATGCTCGGTGTGGTGCTGCTGGTGCAGCAGGTGGAATCGCATGTGCTGCAGCCCTTCCTGATGGGCCGGGCGGTGTCACTGCACCCATTGGCGGTACTGCTCGCGGTGGTGATCGGTTCGTCCCTGCTGGGCATCGTCGGCGCTCTGTTCGCTGTTCCGGTGCTCGCGGTGGCCAACAGCATGATCCGCCACTACTACGGCAACGATCCGTTCCCCGAACTGGGCACCGAACCGATGCCCGGAGCCGGGCCGGGCCGGCAAGGTGGGGTTGCCGGCCGGTCCGCACAAGGCGGTGGCCGAATAGCCGCAGTGGCCGAATAGCCGCAGTGGCCTTACCCGGACCCGTAACCGGTGTGGCCAACGGCTGGCGGCGCGCGCGCAGTCCGTGGCAGACACGGTCTCCGCCGACGACAACGACGACTGTGATCGGGCACGCCTTCCGCCATTCGGGTTGATATGGAGGGCGGCACTTGTTATTCCACCCGGAATCGGAAACACTCGCCGGGGTTGATGTAAGCGCTTACAGTGAGGTGGCGGTCATCGATGGCGATGTCGAAGCACCCCTCCCCGGTGACGATCTACGCCGTCGCCGAGGCTGCGGGTGTCTCGATCGCGACCGTTTCCAGGGTGCTGTCCCGTCCCGACGTGGTGGCCGCCCACACCCGCGCAAGAGTGCGGTCCGCGATCGCCGATCTGGACTACGTCCCCGCGGGTTCGGCCCGATCGCTCGCGGTGCGTCAGAACGAGGCACACGGTCTGGTCCTCCCCGAACTCTCGGGTCCGTACTACTCCGAACTCCTGACGGGGTACGAGGCGGCGGCCGCCGATGCGGGCCAGAGCGTCGTACTGATGCTCGCGTTCGGCAAGACCGACCTCGTTCGCGCCGTCCGGAACCTGGCGGCCAAGGTCGACGGGATCGCCGTCCTCGGTTCTATCGGCTTGCCGGGGCCGGTCCTCGCCGGCCTCGTCCGCAGCACCCCGGTGATGGTGATCGCGGGAGATCCGGCCGACGGGATCGAGGCTGTCAATGCCGAGAACCGCAGTAGCACCATGGCTCTCACCCGACACCTGATGGATCACGGCCGATCCAAGCTGCTGTTTCTCGGTGATCCGCAGTCGGCTCCGGACGTCCGCGACCGGTACGCCGGCTTCGTCGATGCGTACGCCGCCGACGCCCGCGTCGGTGGCCGGCGATCCCGCGCATCCGATCGTGCACCGGCCCCCATCGCGATGGCGTTCGTCGAATCGGAGGGCGCCCGCATCGCCGACGAGATCGCCACCGGTCGGCTCGATGCTGACGCGCTGGTCTGCGCCAACGACGAGGTAGCGCTGGCGGTGATCCATCGACTCAAGCAGTTGGGGCTACGGGTCCCGGCCGATGTCGCCGTGGTCGGATTCGACGATCTGATGGCCGCCCGCTACGTCGAACCGGGGCTGACCACCGTCCGGCAGCCGGTCCGCGAACTCGGCTCGCTGATCGCCACCCGACTGCACGACCGGATCGGCGGCGCCCCGGCCCGATCGGCTCCTACCGTCCTGCCGACGGAACTGGTGATCCGGCAATCCTGCGGATGCCCAGCGCCCGACATCCGGCAACCGGCGGACGCAGCGTCCGCCCCACTTGCTGACCCGAACAGACGTACCCGCCCGATCACTGTCCAACACGAAGGAGTGACCCCATGAGAACGTCACGAACCGCGGTAGCCGTGACAGCTGTTGCCCTGCTGGCGCTGTCGGCCTGTGGCCGCGACGCCCCGCCCGCCGCGGGCGGCAGCGGGAACACGAGTGCAAGCGCCAACACCAGCAAGATCGGCGACGCCAAGGCCGGCGGAACGATCACCGTCTGGGCGATGGGCACCGAAGGGGAGAAGCTCGGCGCGCTGGCCAAGAACTTCGAAGCGGCCAACCCTGGGGTTAAGGTCCAGGTCACTCCGGTGCCGTGGAGCGCTGCCCACGACAAGTTCACCAACGCCATCACCGCCGGCACCACCCCCGATGCCGCCATGGTCGGCACCACCTGGATGGGTGAGTTCGTCGGGCTGGATGCGCTGGACCCCACCCCGTCGGACATCGACAAGTCGGTTTTCTTCGACGGCGCGCAGAAGACCACGGAGGTCGGCGGCGCTTCCTACGGCGTGCCCTGGTACGTCGAGACCCGGCTCATCTACTACCGCACCGACCTGGCGAAGAAGGCCGGCATCACCGAGCCGCCGAAGGACTGGGACAGCCTGAAGGCGATGGCGAAAGCCATGCAGGACAAGGCCGGCGCCAAGTTCGGCCTCGGCCTGCAGCCGGGTAAGGCCGGCTCGTGGCAGACCATCATGCCCCTAGCCTGGTCCAACGGGGCGCAGGTGACCGACGACAAGGGCGGCTACACCTTCGACACCCCGCAGATGGCCGAGGCCGTCAAGTACTACCAGAGCTACTTCACCGACGGGATCGCGGACAAGGCGCAGCCTGAGGGCCAGGCCGAGGCCAGCTTCGCCGACGGATCGGTACCGATGCTCGTCTCGGGGCCGTGGACGATGAAGGCCGTCGAAGAGGTCGGTGGGGCCGGCTTCGCCGACAAGTACGACGTGATGCCGTTGCCGAAGAAGGTGTCGTCGACGTCATTCGTCGGCGGATCCAATTTCGCGGTCTTCAAGGCCAGCAAGAACAAGGCTACGGCCTGGAAGTTCGTCCAGTACCTGTCGGATCCGAAGACCCAGGTCACCTGGTACCAGCAGTCGACCGACCTGCCCAGCATCAAGTCCGCCTGGGACGACCCGGCGTTGAAGGGTGACGCCAAGCTGGCGAAGTTCGGCGCCGCGCTCGAGACCGCCAAGGCCCCACCGGCATTCGCCACCTGGGAAGAGGTGGCCGGCGCCTTCGACTCCGAGATGGAGAAGGTGATGAAGACCGGCGAGGACCCGGCCGCAGCGCTGAAGGCGGTGCAGGCCAAGGCACAGTCGATCGGGACCGGGAAGTAATTCCGATGTCCACCACCGAGTCGATCTCCACGTCCGACGTGGTCGCTGCGACCGGGCCGGAGCCGGACACCGGTCGCCGGAAGAGCTGGCGGCTGCGGGAAGCACCGGCCGCCTGGGTGCTCGCGCTGCCGTTCTGCCTGTTGTTCCTCGGGCTCACCCTGTGGCCGGTGATCCAGTCGTTGTTCATGAGTTTCACCGACACCAGCCGACGGGATCTACGGCGCCCGTTCTCGGTGAACGTAGTGGGGTTCGACAATTATGCGGCGGCCCTGAGGGATCCGACATTTCTGCATGCTGCCCGCAACACCGCCTACTTCGTGGTTGCCGGAGTGCCCCTGACGTTGATCGCCGGGTTGGCCGCCGCGCTCGCGCTGGACAAGGGCATCACCAGGCTGCGGTCGTTCTTCCGGCTCGGCTTCTACACGCCCGTGGTCACCTCGATCGTCGCCATCGCCGTCGTATGGCGGTTCGTGTTGCAGCCCGACGGTCTGCTGAACACTGTGCTCGGCTGGGTCGGTATCACCGGACCGAACTGGCTGCAGTCCTCGACCTGGTCCATGCCGGCGCTGATCATGATGGCGATCTGGCGCAACTTCGGCACCGCCATGATCATCTTCCTGGCCGGCCTGCAGAGCGTTCCGACGTCGCTGCAGGAAGCCGCGTCCATCGACGGAGCCAACGCCTGGCAACGGTTCCGCAGCATCACCCTGCCGCTGTTGCGTCCGACGGTGTTGTTCGTCTCCGTCACCACGGGCATCGGCTACCTGCAGTTCTTCGAGGAACCGTTCGTCATGACCCAGGGTGGTCCGCTGGACAGCACCATCTCCGTCTCGATGTACACCTATCAACAGTTCGGTTACGGCAAGTACGGGCTGGCATCCGCGATGAGCTACCTGCTGTTCGTCGTCATCGCGATCGTCACAGCGCTGCAATTCCGACTGCTCCGCAAGGCGGACTGAGCGATGACGACCACCCAGCAGACCCGGCCCTTCAACCGCTGGCTGCTCTACCTGATTCTCAGCGTTGGTCTGATCGTGGTCATCGCTCCGTTCGTCTGGATGGTGCTCGGCAGCTTCAAGGACAACGGCGAGCTGCGACGCGTTCCGCCGACATTCCTGCCGCAGAGCGGGTCGCTGGACAACTACACACGGTTGTTCTCCGGCCTGAACTTCGATCAGTACTTCCTCAACTCGGTGATCGTCGCGGTGTTCGTGACAGTGGGCAACCTGGTGTTCTGCTCGATGCTCGGTTATGCCCTGGCGATGCTGGAGTTCCGCGGCAAGAAGGCGCTTTTCGGGCTGGTGCTCGGCACCCTGATGATTCCCGGCGTCGTCACCTTCGTGCCGTTGTTCGTGCTGGTCGTCAACGCCGGCCTGGCCGACAGCCTGCCGGGCCTGATCCTTCCGTTCCTGGTGAGCCCGTTCGGGGTGTTCCTGATGCGCCAGTTCATCTCCGGGCTGCCGAAGGACCTGATGGACGCCGGGCGGGTCGACGGTGCCGGCGAGCTGAAGATCTTCAGCCGGATCTACCTCCCACTGTGCAGCCCCGCGCTGGCCACCCTGGGGATCCTGACCTTCCTGGGCAGCTGGAACAACTTCCTGTGGCCCCTGGTGGTCGCCCAGAACGAGAAGTCCTACACCTTGCCGGTAGCGCTCGCCCTGTACTCCACCGGGCAGAACCAGACCCAGTACGGACTGCTGCTGGCCGGCGCGACGGTGGTCACCGTGCCGATCCTGGTGGTCTTCATGCTCTTCCAGCGGCGCTTCATCGAAGGCATCGCCACCACCGGCATCAAGTAGTCCCGCTCATCGCCTGCCATAACCCGAACGCCCTGCCACGAAAGGACTTCATCATGACGCTCATTGACCGTCGATCGTTCATCGCCGCCGGACTTGCCACCACCGCCGCCGGCCTGTTGTCGGCCCAGCCGGCAGCGGCAGCCGCCCCCGCCGCCGCTGCTTCGTCGCCGGCGCCGGGGTCGCCGAGCTGGGTCGCCCGGCCGGGTCGCGAGTCCTCGGCGGACCGCGGACGGCGGTGGGCTCGGGACACCTGGACATCCTTGGTGGCGATGACGGATCGGCACACCGGACTGCCGGCCGACAACATCGACGGCTCCCTGGCCGCCGCCGATCGCAGCGGATACACCTCCCCGACCAATATCGGTGGCTACCTGTGGAGCGCGGTCGCGGCGCAGCAGCTCCGATTGATCAGCCGCGGAGAATGCGCGCAGCGGGTCCGGCGAACGCTGAACACCCTGGCCAAGATGGACCATCATCGGCCCAGCGGCATGTTCTACAACTGGTACGACGAGTCGTCCGGCGAGGTGTTGACCAGCTGGCCGGGCACCGGTGATCGGGTCTACCCGTTCGCCTCCAGCGTCGACAACGGTTGGCTGGGCGCGGCTCTGATGGTCGTCAGGGAAGCGGTTCCAGCGGCCGCGAAGCTCGCCGGGCAGCTCTTCGACCGGATGCGCTGGGACATGTTCTACGACCGGGAGGCCGCCCTGCCCGGCGGGCTGATCCACGGCGGCTTCTACGACGCACCGCCGCCGCCGGGGTCCAGCACGTTCACCGGTAACCACATCGGGATCGGTCCCGACGTCTGGTACACCAACCACCACTACGACACCACGGTGTCGGAGACCAGGATCACCAGCTATCTGGGGATCATCGTCGGGCAGATACCTCCGCGTCAGTATTTCGCGATGTGGCGGACCTTCCCGGCCGGCTGCGACTGGTCGTGGCAGGAGAGCCAACCGGCTGGGGTGACCCGCACCTACCTCGGGCTGAACGTCTACGAGGGGGCCTACAGCTACCGGGGGATGCACATCGTCCCCGGTTGGGGTGGCTCGATGTTCGAAGAGTTGATGCCGGACGTCTTCGTGCCCGAGGCTTCCTGGGCGCCGCGCTCCTGGGGACGCAACCATCCATTGCATGTTCGCGCCCAGCGGGAACACGGGATGATCGAGGCGGGATACGGCTACTGGGGATTTTCACCGGCCAGCGATCCGTTCGCCGGCTACCGGGAATACGGGGTGGACGCACTGGGTCTCAATCCGGACGGCTACTTCTCCGATCGGGAGAAGACCAACTACGACTCCGGTTTCGGCGACTGCCGGCCGGCGACGAACCCCACACCGGCCTACGGCGACGGGGTGGTGACGCCGCACGCGTCGTTCCTTGGCATGATGTACGAGCCCGCGGCGGCGGTGGCCAACCTGACCAGGATCGAACGCGAACTCGGCGCATACGGCGACGGCGGGTTCTTCGATGCCGTCGCTGTCGGGTCGGGAACGATCGCCAGCCGCTATCTGTCTCTGGACCAGGCGATGATCATGGGATCGCTAGGAAACGTGATGGGCGGCAACGTCATCCGCAGGTCTTTCGCCACTCGCCAGGTCCGCCGTCGGCTGCAACCGGTGATCGGCATGGAAGAGTTCGGTGCATCAGCGCGCTAGAGCAGCCGCCGGCGCAGGCACCGAGCACCGTCGAGGGACAGCACATGCAACCCAGCCGACTCACCTCCGAGGACGGCATCGAATTCCGGGACCTCAACGGCAACGGAACGATGGAGCCGTACGAGAATCCGACGCTGTCGGTGCCGGCCAGAGTGGCCGACCTGCTGGGCCGACTGTCGCTGCCGGAGAAGGCCGGGCTGATGTTCCACACGGTGATCGAAGCCGGCACCGACGGCACGGTACTGGAGGCAGCGGGCGCGATCAGCAAATCGCCGACGTCAGATGTGGTACTCGGCAAGTACATCAACCATTTCAACGTGCACGTGCTGACGGATCCGGGGGCGGCCGCCCGCTGGCACAACGACCTGCAGGCCATCGCCGAACGCAGTCCGCACGGCATTCCGGTGACCATCTCGACCGATCCTCGGCACGCCTTCATCGAGAACGTCGGGGTATCCTTCACTGCCGGCGCATTCTCCCAGTGGCCCGAGTCGTTGGGTCTGGCAGCGCTACGAGATCCGTCGTTGGTCACGGAGTTCGCCGACATCGTTCGCCAGGAGTACCTGGCCGTGGGGATCCGGGCCGCGCTGCACCCGTCGCTCGATCTGGCCAGCGAGCCGCGGTGGGCACGGCAGGCCGGAACCTTCGGGCAGGACTCTTCTCTGGTCGCCGAACTGGGTGTCGCCTACCTGGCCGGGCTACAACGCGGCACTGTCGGACCGCAGAGCGTTGCCTGCACCAGCAAGCACTTTCCCGGTGCAGGGCCGCAGGCCGACGGCGAGGACGCCCACTTCCCCTACGGCCGTGAGCAGCGATACACCGGCGGGCGCTTCGCCGATCATCTGGCGCCGTTCGGACCGATGATCGAGGCCGGAACTAGCGCCATGATGCCGTACTACGGCATGCCGGTGGGTCTGGAGATCGACGGCGAACCGATCAGCGAGATCGGCTTCGCCTTCAATCGACAGATCGTCACCGACCTGCTGCGGTCCAGGATGGGCTTCGACGGGGTGGTCCTGACCGACTGGGAACTGATCAACGACAACTGGGTCGGCGATCAGGTGCTGCCGGCCAGGGCATGGGGTGTCGAGCAGCTGGGCCCGGCCGCCCGGATGGAGCTGATCATCGAGGCCGGTGCGGATCAGTTCGGCGGCGAGGAATGCGTCGACGTGCTGCTGGAGCTGGTCCGCGCCGGCCGGGTCACCGTGCGGCGGATCGATGCGTCGGTCCGCCGGCTGCTCACGGTCAAGTTCCAACTGGGGCTGTTCGACAACCCCTTCGTCGACGCCGCGGCGGCCACCACCGTCGTCGGGCGGCCCGAGTTCAGGGAGAAGGGCCATCTCGCCCAAGCCCGATCGGTGACCGTGCTGACGAACGCCGATCCGGCGATCCTGCCGTTGCGGGCGGGAGCCACCATCTATCTGGAGAACGTCGACCCCGGCGCCGTGCTCGACATGGCGGTGGTCGACGACCCGGCGGCGGCCGAGGTGGCGCTGGTCCGCCTACCGGCACCGTTCGAGCCACGATCGGATCTGTTCCTCGAGTCGTATTTCCACCAGGGTTCGCTCGACTTCCGGCCCGGGCTGGTGTCCCGGATGGCCAGGATCGCGGACCAGGTTCCGCTGGTGATCGACGTGACGCTGGACCGGCCGGCGATCCTCACTCCGCTGGTCGACATCGCTGCGGCGTTGGTGGTGAGCTACGGCAGCTCGGATCGGGCCGTGCTGGACGCGCTCACCGGCCGGATTCCGCCACAGGGTCGGCTCCCCGTCGACATCCCGCGCAGCATGGAGGCTGTGCGGATCACCCCCGAGGACGAGCCGGGCTCCCGGGATCCGCTGTTCTCATTCGGTCACGGGCTTGCCCTGCGGGACGGCTCGGGCGATCTCGATCGATCCCGCGGGGTTGGCGCGGCGCGCACCGCGGGGTAGACAGCAGTATGGCCAACGGCACGGTGCCCCCACCCCCGAGCACCGTCACACCCGGGTTCCATCTCGGGATGGATGCCCAGGCCGGGCTTCCGGATCCTAGGATGCCGCCATCGACTGAGCCTGCGACGCCAGAATTTCATCTGGAGGTCGAGACCAAGCTCGAGGTGGACACCGGGGCTACGCTGCCGGACCCTCTGCAGCACAAGGCTGTTCGCAGAGCCGGCCTGGTAGGCCTCACAGCGCCGGTGGTTCACCAGCTGGACGCGACCTACTTCGACACCGACCGTCTGGATCTGCTGCGCGCGAAGATCACCCTGCGCAGGCGGACGGGCGGTGACGACGCCGGGTGGCATCTGAAACTGCCTGCCGACACAGCCGGCGGGGCGGGAGCGAGGACCGAGGTCAGGATGCCGTTGGGACGGGGCGACCGGATCCCCGATCAACTGGCGGAGTTGGTGCTGGGCACTGCTCGTGGTCGAGCGCTGAAGCCGGTCGCCCGGCTGCAGAACCAGCGGACGGTCATCCGGCTGCTCGATGCCGACGGCAACGCTGCGGTGGAGATCGCCGACGATGCCGTCACCGCGACCCGGCCGGACAGCGACCAGATCGACCGCTGGCGAGAGATCGAGGTCGAGTTGATCAACGGCAACACCGCGCAGTGGGAGGCGACCGTCCAGGCATTGACCGACGCAGGCGCCCGGCCGGCCGGCCGAGCCTCCAAGTTGGCTCGGGCGCTGCCGCTGCCGGCCGCCACCCCAGCCAAGGGTGGCGGCTCGGGGAAGTCGGCCGCCGCCGCTGTCCTGACCTCGCTGGCCCGCTATCGGGACAAGCTGATCGCTTCCGAACGCCGGCTCCGGCAGGGCGCCGACGGCGCCGTCCACGATGTGCGGGCCGATGCCCGCAGGATCCGCTCGGTACTGCGGGCCTTCGAGGGACTGTTCGCGGACGAGCCCACCCGTGCCCTTCGGGACCATCTGCGCGGCCTCGGCGGGATTCTCGGCGCCGCAAGGGATGTCGAGATTGTCAAGTCCCGGCTCGCGGCTGGACCGGCCGACGAACCGGGGGCCCGAGGTCGCGCGGCCGAAGCGTTGATCCACCTCGAGCTCGGCCGGAGGTCGACGACCGCGATGGCCGACCTGCAGCGGCATCTGAACTCCGCCGAGCATCTGCAGCTGCTTCGCGACCTGGACAGCTTCCTCGATGACCCTCCGCTCACCCGGCGGGCGTCGAAGGCGGCCGCCACCGAACTGCCGGTCCAGCTGGGGCGCTCATGGCGTCGATTACGGGCCAAGGCCGATGCGGCCCTCGGCGACCCGACCGATTCCCCCGCGCTGCACGACGTCCGCAAAGCCGCCAAGACCATGCGGTACGCGGCGGAATCCACCATCGCCGTCCTGGGTGAGGAGGCAGTGCTCTTCGCCGCCGCGCTGGAGGAGGTGCAGGAGGTGCTGGGCGAGTTCCGCGACGCGCAGCTCACCGCGCGTCTGCTGATTGACCTGGCCGACCACGAGAACACTGACGGTGCTTCGGGTTTCATCTTCGGCCGGCTGAACGCGGCGGAGACCGCGACCGCGCTCGGTGTGATCGATGATTTCGCCGATGCCTGGGACCGGGTGGAAGACGCCGACCTGGCCACCGCACTGGCGCAGGACTGACCCGGAGCCAACTGTTCGGCAATCCCGTCGTGAGCTATCTGTCGTCGGGGGGGTGGTCTGGTTCAGTGCAAGGTTCAGGGTCAGCGCGGATCGCTAGAGCCTGGTGGACTCCGGATGCACCGGCTGGCCTGGTGGGGTGGCCGGCGGCCAGCGGCGGACGAGTTGCACAGACGTGCCTATCCGGTAGGCGCCGGCGGTGGCCAGTAACTTTTCCGATGCGTCGTTGGTGGCGTCGACCTCTGCGCTCACCTCGGCTACCTGCTGTTCGTGGAGCGCAGCGAACGCTGCGCCGAGCAGGGTCCGAGCCAAGCCCTGCCGCCGATAGGGTCGCGTTACTGCGATCAGCCCCAGCCGTGGGCGCCGGCCGGGATGATTCCAGATGCGGACCAGCCCTGCGAACGCCTCGTTCGCGTCGTCGACGGCCACCAGATGGGTCGCCGGATCGTAGCTTCTCTCGGCGAATGTGTACTCCCGGAACTCTTGCGGATCGTTGACCCAGCCATCGGAACCGGGCACGTCTTCGCGTAACTCTTCGTCCAGCATCCGAAGTCGATCCTCGTCGACTGCGTCCGCGGGGATCAGGGCGATGCCCGGTGGCACAGTGCCTTCCGGAAGGCCGGTCACCGCGGGATCGGTAGGGATCAGGACCTCATGCTCGCGTCGCTCGACCGTAAACCCGTGACTGAGCCAGCGACGTGCCAATGCCGTGTCCGACTCCTCCACCATGGTGTGCAGGTCCTGACGAAGGTCGTCGACCATCGCGTCGACGAGCTCGTCGACGTAGTGCTCGTCCCAGGTGTCCACCGAGACGAACCATCGGCGATCCGGCCGGAGCATGGCCTCGGCGGTGGCCTCGACACGGCTTCCATAGACGACCCGCCAGGTCGCGCTTCGAGATGGCCTGACCAGTCGCGTCTCGGGAGTGATCATCGATGCCTGACGGTAATGACGCTCGCGCCTTCCCGCACCTCCTTTTCCGTCGACCGATTTCGCGATCTCGCCTATCCCCTCGACGGAATTACCGGCCGGCTACTGATCGGCGGTACCGGCCAGTTCTGCGGCGCGCCGTTCGAACAACCGTCGTTCAGGTTCGTTGCGAGTCAGCCGCGCGGCGACGCGGAACTGTTCGGCGGCTTGCGCAGTGCGGCCCTTCCTGGCGAGCAGGTCGCCCCGGACAGCAGCCAGCTGGGGGTAGTCGGCAAGCACCCCGGGTGCCAACCGGTCGGACAGCTGGTCGAGGCCGGCCTGCGGTCCGCTGGCCATTCCGACAGCCATCGCCCGATTCACTTCCACCACGGGCGAGGGCCACACCTGTGCCAGGATTCCGTACAGCTCGGCGATCCGCTGCCAATCGGTGTCTCCCAAGCTGTGTGCCGTCGCATGACAGGCGGCGATCGCCGCCTGCAGCGTGAAAACGCCCGCTGGGTCCCCCGATCGATGCGCCTTGTCCAGCGCCGCGAGACCACGCCTTATCAGCAGCCAGTCCCAGCGGCGTCGGTCCTGGTCCGCCAGCAGCACCGGTTCGCCGTCGGGGCCGGTGCGAGCCGGCTGCCTGGACGCGGTCAGCTCCATCAGCGCGACCAGCCCGTTGGTCTCGGCACGCTTCGGCATCAGTTCGGCCACCAGCCGTCCGAGCCGCATCGCCTCCTGCATGAGCGCCGGACGCATCCAGTCGTCACCGGCGGTGGCGCTGTACCCCTCGTTGAATACCAGGTAGATCACCTCCAGGACGGCAGCCAACCGGTCCTGTAGCTCCTGCGGTGCCGGCATCTCGAACGCGATGCCCTTGTCCTTGAGGACCTTCTTCGCTCGAGATATACGTTGCCCAGCAACGGATTCGGCGACCAGAAAGGCTCTGCCGATCTCGTCGGTGCGCAGCCCGGCCAGGCAGCGCAGGGTGAGCGCCACCCGTGAGTCGAGCGGCAGCACCGGATGGCAGGCGGCGAAAAGCAGCCGCAGGACCTCGTCGCCGATCGGATCGTCCAGCGCCTCGTCGACGAGTTCGCGGTGGTCCATCACCTCGGACGCCTCGCGGCCGATCGTCGTCATGGCCTTGCGGTGCACGGCCTGCCGGCGGAAGGTGTCGATCGCGCGATTCTTCGCGGTCGTCATCAGCCACCCGGCCGGGTTCGGCGGTATGCCGTCGCGCGGCCACCCTTCAAGTGCGGCGACCAGCGCGTCCTGGGCGAGTTCCTCGGCCAGGCCGACGTCCCCGGTGAGCCGGGCCAGCCCGGCGACCAATCGGGCGGATTCGATGCGCCACACGGCTTCCACGGCGCGATGGCCGTCGTCCTGGCCCGGCCGGGGGCGGGCACGTGTGGTCATGACACCGATCCAAGCACCGCGGCGACGAACCACCACCTTCGCGGCACATCACAGCCACGACGGCAGCCCCTGCATGACCTCACAGCCCCGCCCGTCACCCGCGGCCCGCGGCGACACGGCCGACGTACTGGCCGGACGGGCCCGGCTAGCTGAGCGCGTCCGCGCAGGCATTGAGATCGGCGCGGAGAGCAGCGCGTCGTTCGAAGGACAGCGGCGCGAGCATCTGTTCCTCGATCTGGGCGACGGCATGTGATGCCGCAGCCAGGAGCGTGGATCCGTGGGCGGTGAGGGCAAGGCGCTGATCCCGACCGGTGCCGTGGATCTCGATGAGCCCCGACCCTCTCAGACCCGAGAGCAGCTGGTGCGTTGCCTGGCGAGAGACAAAGACTCCTCGGGCGAGGTCGGCGTTGGACAGGCCGGGCCGTTGCGCGAGTAGCTCTAGGCAGGCGTATTGGGGGACGCTGAGATCGAACTCCCGTAGTCGAGCATCCATCGCCCCCCGCAACGCCCAGGTGACTCGCTTGAGGGAGTAACCGACCGAGGTGCTGACATCCACTTGACTCACGTCAACATCTTGACATACCGTGGCCCTCGTCAAGATCTTGACGAACCGAAGGGATGAGATATGAGCACCACCGCCGTCACCGGACCGAGCTTCCTCGCGCTGCAGGTGCGCGACCTCGACAGCGCAGCCGCCTTCTATGAGGCGAAACTCGGCCTCACCCGCGCTCCGCAGTCGCCGCCCGGCGCGATCGTTTTCACCACGTCGCCGATCGCTTTCGCAGTGCGCGAGCCTCTGCCCGGCACAGACCTGGACAGCGGTCAGCCCGGGCTTGGGGTGGCGCTCTGGCTCGCCGCCAAGAACGCCGCGGACCTGCACGCCCGCCTCGACGCTGACGGCGTTCCCATCGTCACCGAGCCATTCGACGGACCCTTCGGCCTGACGTTCGTCTTCCGCGACCCGGACGGCTACGCCGTCACCGTCCACGAAGCCACCGGATGACCTTCACGCTTCCCGCTCCAGCTGGCTTCTCTCTCCGCGCGGCAGCCGACTTCGCCCGCGAGTTCCCCGGCACCCGAATCGGGAACGACCACACCGACGCCATGAGCTTTGCCTGGACGCTGGATGGCGACTGGCGCACCGCCAGTGTGGTCCTGCGCCAGCTCGACAACGAGATCAGCGGCGAGATCGACGGACCGGACACAGGTGGATTCACCGCGAAGGTTCGCCGCGACGTCGAAAGAATCCTCTGCCTCGACATCGACGCGACCGACTTCCCCGCGCTCGGCCGACACGATCCCGTCGTCGAAGCACTCCAGAAAAGATTCGCCGGGCTACGACCCGTGCTCTTCTACACCCCCTACGAAGCCGCAGCCTGGTGCATCATCGGCCAACGCATCCAGATGACTCAGGCAGCGACCATCAAGCAACGCCTCGCTGACGACTACGGTGATCGCGGTGCCTTTCCCCCACCCGCCCGATTGGGTGAGCTCTCGTCACCTCAGCGCGGACTCACCGACAAGAAGATCGACCAACTCCACCACCTGGCATCAGCCGCGCTCGACGGCGCACTGGATCGCGACCGGCTCCGAACCCAGAGCTACGACGACGCCGAACAGCAACTGCAGCAGCTCCCAGGCATCGGGCCCTTCTCGGCCGAACTCATCCTCATCCGTGGCGTCGGCGCGCCCGACGCACTCCCCCGCCACGAGAAGAGGCTGATAGCTGCCACCCGGCAGGCGTACCAACTGCCCGCGAACGCGGACATCGACCCCGTCGCGGACCACTGGCGGCCCTACCGCAGCTGGATCGCGCTTCTGCTGCGGGCGGCCCAGTGACTGACAACGAGACCGCAGGCTCGGTGCGGCTCGATCGGCACCGGGCGAAAGCCGCTTGGCTGAGTCGTGGGCTAATCAGCCGCGACCCAATCGGTGGCCCTGCAATGGAGCAGGGCTTGCCTGACGGCCCCGGCCGGGATGTTCAGCACCTGACCAAGGCGGCGCTCGACACCGCTTTGAACGAGACAGCGCTGAGCACCTGGGCCACGAGACGCACGACCCGGCCGGCGCAGTTCGGGCGACGTCCGTACGGCACCGGTGGAAATACGGCGCCTCACCGAAGTCGGTGCTCCTGCCGGCTGATCGATTTCAAGGTGCTATCAGGGCCGGTGTGCCACAGGGCTTCTGGGCGGGGCCAGTGTCGGTGGGCGTTCGTAGCATTGTCGGTATGAGTGGGGCAGGTATTGGGCCGGGGGATCGGCGGAGCATGGCGCAGCTACGGGAGTCGGTGGCTGCGACTGTTGCTGCGCTGAAGGGAATCTCGGGGGTTGTGCATCAGACGCCGAGCGGCGAGTTGGCCGATGTGGTGGGTGAGCTGGATCAGTTGCGGGCGTTGGCGGAGGCCGGGCTGATCGTGGCGGCGGCGGAGGCCGAGCAGCGGGGCGTGATCGAGCAGTCCCAGTGTGCGTCGACGGCCGGGTGGGTGCGGGACTGCGCCTGGCATCTGCAGACCGGCGGGTCGGCGGTGGTCGCGAAGTGTGTGGCGATTCTTCTGCGGCGCCCGGACCTGGGTGTGCTGGCGGATGCGGTGCGGTCCACGGATGTGACCCCGGCGGTGGCGGTGACGATCGCGGCCGAGTTCGACAAGATCGCGCCGGAGTTGGCGGACGGCGCGGGTGATGCGGTGCTGGACCTGATGATCGGGGTGGGCGCCGAGCAGGGCTCCGGTACGGTGCGGGAGCTGCGGGAGTTGCTGCTCACCCGGTACGGCAGGGACGGCGCCTTCCAGGACGAACAGGACTCCCGCCGCCGGTTCGTGAACTTGTCGCCGGCCCGGGAGGATGCCGGGATCTTCCGTTACGAGTTGACGGTGGATGCGGAGGGCCGGGCGGTGTTGGAGGCGGCGATCGGGCCGCTGTCCGCACCCGCGCCCGGCCCGGACGGTGAACACGACGTGCGGCCGGTGGGGCGCCGGCGGGGTGAGGCGCTGATCGAGGTGTGCCGGCGGGCCACCGCCGCCGGCGGCCTGGTTCCGGCCGCGACGAAGGCAGCGGTGTACGTGACGATGACCCTGCAGGACCTCAAGAACACCAGCGGCGCCGGCTGCATCCTGGGGTCGGTGGATTCCGGCGCCCTGCTGGGCCCGGAAACCGTCCGGAAGCTCGCGTGTGATGCCGGGATCATCCCGGTGGTGCTGGGCGGGCCCAGCGAGATCCTGGATGTGGGCCGCACCCAGCGGCTGTTCACCGCCGGTCAGGTCAAGGCGCTGTGGCTGCGGGACAAACAGTGCACCTTCCCGCGCTGCGAAGCGCCGAGCCATTGGTGCGACGCGCATCACCTGAAGCACTGGGTCGACGGCGGCCCCACCGATCTCGGCAACGCGGCGCTGTTGTGCGGGCGGCACCACACCATCGTGCACCGCGACCAGTTGGCCGCCGCCATCATCGACGGGCAAGTGCTGTGGGACCGAAAACCCGGCTCCAACCAACGACAATCAACCGCCGCCGCGTGACCCTGCGCGCCCCCAGTCGATGCGCGGAGCCCGGGGCGGACCCAGCATCCCGGGCGTCACCTTCACCCTGGTGGACAGCTGCGCGGCGCATAGCGGCGGTCACGACATCAGCGATGGCCGTCGGGCAGCACGTTCATCGGCGGGAGCACCGGTGTGGGGTCGAATACCGACCCCGCGGGGGGGCGAGCAGCCCACACCCGGCGACGAGCGCCGGAGCGGGTGGCTCCGGCGCTCGTCGGGTGCTGTCGGGTACTCAGGCTCAGGCCCGGGTCGGGAAGTCCTCAGGGCCGAAGACCTTGAGCACCCTGGCCTCCCCCTCCCAACCGGGCCACAGATCAGCGTTCAGCCGCATGAACCGACTGGTCCATTCGATGGCCTCCTCCTTGCTGCTGACCTCGTACAGCGCGTAGCTGATCATCTCCTTGGACTCGGCGAACGGTCCGTCGATGACGCTCAGCTCACCTCCGGCGACAACCACCTTCGCGCCCATGGCACTCGGGGAGAGGCCGGCGTTGTCCAGCAGGGCGCCGGATCGGGTGGCTTCTTCGCCGAGTTGAGAGATGCCGGTCATCAGGTCCGGTGGCGGAGGGCCGGCGGGGTTGGTGCCTTCCAGAAGAACGATGTAACGCATGGTTCTGCCTTTCTGTCTTGGCTGCGCATCGGTGTTGCGCGGCACGTGTTTTCCTGCTCGTCTGCTCACGTTTAATGGACGGCAATGCTGCGGTAGCGATCCACCGCGACGGCGGCGGTCCAGCCGCACACCAGCACCACCCCGGCGGTGAAGGCGAGCGTCGCCGCCGAGCTGCCGGCGCCGGATGCGACTGCGGCGAAGCCGGCCAGGAAGGCCGCGCCGACGATCCGGGAGGCCACCGCCCAAGGCTTACGTGCCTCCTCGGCGTACCGGCGAGCAACAGCGAAGCAGCCGATCGTCAGCGCGGTGAAGCCGACAGCACCCGCGGAGAAGTGGACCGTGCCATGCCAACTCACCCCGCCCTGGCCCGGCGGGGTCCCGACCGGGAAGCCGAGCGTCGGGTCGGCACGGAAGATCCCCGCCACGATCAGACTCGCGCCGTAGACGCCGATCAGTCGAGGTGCCCAGACGGCGCCAGCACCCGATCCGAGACAGCGCCGCAGGCCCGCGGCGAAGGCGATCGTCATCAGGCCGGTGAGAATCAGGTTGCCGATCTGGATCCAGCCCGGTGCGCCCAGCGCCAGCAGACTCCAGGCGTGCCTGGACGGGTCGAACCCGTCCCTGGCGAGAGCCTGGGACAACGCGACGACGACGTACAGCGGCCCGGCGATGACGCCGTAGCCCAACAGCGATTTCGTGATCCGGGACTCGGGTGTGCACCCGGCCCGCTCAGGTCGAACGGCCCGATCATTCCGGACGGCCCAATCATTCCGGACGGCCCAATCATTCCGGACGGCCGCCTGCTGAATGCTGGTCATGGTCCTATCCCTTCGGTTCGAGGGCCACCGATGCGGCCCTGTTCACCGACACCACGAGCAGCAAGTCCCGATCTTGCCGGTCCGCCCGAAGTTTCTTGCCAAGTCTTCTTTCTGAGCGCATCACTGAGCGCATCACCGCCCAGGCGGGTGAAGGGTGTCGCTGGTGGGTGGTCAGCCCCGACGCCAGCGCACTACGGCGTTACCGGGGGCGGTGAAGGGCACCAGATCCCTGCGCAGGCCGGCCACCGCCTCGGAGGCGGCCACCGTGGCGACCGTCGATGCCTGGGTGCGCAGCGCAGCGACCTCGGCGAACAATGCAGCGTTCTCGCGTTGCATCTCCGCCAGTCTGCTGCGCAGTGCCCCGACCTGCGACTCGAGTTCGATGATCCGCCGGATGCCGGCCCGGTTCACACCGTCGGCCTGGCTCAACCGCTGAACCTCGCGCAACAGTTCGATGTCGTGCCGCGAGTAGCGCCGACCGCCGCCGGCGCTACGGCCGGGCGACACCAGACCCTCGCGGTCGTAGGAACGCAGCGTCTGGGCGTGCATGCCGGCCAGTTGGGCAGCCACCGAGATGACGAAGAGCGGCGCCTGGGGGTCGAACCCCTGGGGGTCTGCGTCGCCGGCGCGTCCGTCCCCAGTTGCGGAGCGACGGTCACCGATCATGACGAGCTACCCGCCTTGCTCGCCACCGCTCGGGTGATCGCCGCGCGGGGATCCTCGGGTGAAGCCGCGGCGAACTGCGACAACGCTTCGGTCGCCTCCGCCGAGATGCGTTGCGGGATGGACACTTCCACGCTGACGATCAGGTCGCCTATGTGCGACTTACGGGTCACCCCGGCGCCCTTCACCCGGAACTTCCGGCCCGACGCGGTCCCCGGCGGCACCTTGAGCGAGACGGCGCCGGTCAGCGTCGGTACCTTCAGGGTGGTGCCCCGCACCAACTCGGCGAAGGTCACCGGCACGGTCAGGGTCAGGTTGTCGCCGCTGCGGCCGAACAGTTCGTGCCGGGCAACATGCACCACGACGTAGAGGTCGCCGGCCGGGCCACCACCCAGTCCTGGCTCCCCACGGCCGGCCAGCTTGATCCGCTGACCATCCGACACCCCGGCCGGGATACGGGTTCTCAGCGTGCGGGACTTGACCACGGTCCGCTCGCCGTGGCAGGTCGGACACGGATCGTCGATCACGCTGCCGGTGCCGGAACAGTTGGCGCACGGTTCGGAAAACGCGAACGAGCCCTGGTTGCGGGTGACCAGACCCGACCCCTGGCACACCTCACAGGTGCGTGGGCTGGTACCCGGGCGGGCGCCGGTGCCGTGGCAGGTGTCGCAACTGCCACGTTCGGTGATCCGCAACGGCACCATCACTCCGGAGATCGAGTCCTCGAACGACAGCGTCACCTCGGTCTCAAGATCGGCGCCCCGCCTGGCCCGCGTGCGGCCCCCACCACCGCTCCCCCGGTTGAACAGCCCTCCGAACAGGTCGCCGATGCCGCCGGCACCACCGCCGCCCGCCCCGGAATTGCGCAGCAGATCGCCCAGATCGAACGAGCCTGGCCCGGCGCTCGTCCCGCCCGGGAAGCCGCCCCCAGGGAAGCCGCGGAAGGCACCTGAGGCCGCAAGATCGCGGGCCTCGTCGTACTCCTTGCGTTTGCTCGGGTCGGAGAGCACGTCGTGGGCCTCGGACACCGCCTTGAACTTGTCCTCGGACTGCTTGTTGCCGGGGTTCTTGTCCGGGTGCAGATCGCGGGCCAGCTTGCGGTAGGCCCGCTTGATCTCGACTGGGGAGGCCGTCTTCGTCACACCAAGTTCGGCGTAGTAGTCCTTTTCGTAGTAGTCCTGGACGGCCATCTCAGCCTCCTCTCCACTTGTCAGTGACCCTGGTCGGGATCCTCTGTCCGGTCCACCTGCGGCTGTTCTGCCTGCTCTTGATCTGCCTGCTCTTGATCTGCCTGCTCTTGATCTGCCTGCTCTTGATCTGCCTGCTCTTGATCTGCCTGCTCTTGATCTGCGACGTCGGACGATCCGGCCCGGCTCACCGGGCTCAGCACGGCGTCCACCTGAGATTCGCCGGACGCATCGCCGACGGCGCCGGACTCGGCGTCCGCTTCATGCTCCGGACCGGTCACCACCACCACCGCCGGGCGCACCAAGCGCTCGGAGATGGAGTAGCCGTGCCGCAGCACCTCGGTCACCGTCGGCTCCGCCACCTCGCTCGAGGTGGCGAACTGCACCGCCTCGTGCAGCGCCGGGTCGAACGGATCGCCGTCGGCACCGACTTGTTCCAGGCCCAGTTTGCGCAGCACGCCGGAGAGTTTCTCGGCCACCGTCTTGAAGGCGCCGGTCAGATCGCCGTGCGCCGCCGCCCGATCCACGTCGTCCAGGACCGGCAGCATCTCGGTGAGCACCGCCGCCTTGGCGGCCAGCACCACCTGCTGCCGGTCCCGATCCACCCGCTTGCGGTAGTTGGCGTATTCGGCCGTCACCCGCTGCAGATCCGCCGTTCGCTCCGCCGCCTCCTGGTGCGCTGCTTCGAGTTCCGGAGCGGTCGCCTCCGCGGAGATCGGCTGAGCGGCGTTGGCCGGGTTGCCCGGATCGGCAGCCGCACCGGTCGGCCCGAACGGCGACCCGCCGCGACCGAACGATCCGCCGCCCCCGCCGTCGACCCCGCCTGTCCGGCGGCCCGCATCGCCGGGCGCCGGATCACGGCGCGCGCCGGTCTCCGGGTCGAAGCGCCGCCGGTCGGTGAAGTGGAACGGCTTGTCGGCGCCGGCCTCCCGATCGGCATCTGGTCCGCTCACTGGCCCGCGTCCTTCTTCACGTCATCGGCGCCGACAGCATCCTCCACAATCTCGGCGTCGACGATGTCGTCGTCGGAGCCGGGGGAACCGGCACCCGCGGCCGTCCCACCGTCGGTGGACGAACCATCGGTCTGGTTCTGCGCGTAGAGCGCAGCGCCCAGCTGCTGCGATTCGTTCGCCAACTCCTCGACGGCCGTCTTCAGCGCCGCGATGTCGGTACCGGCCAGCGCCTCGTTCACCTTGGCAATGGACTGGGTGACCCGCTGCTTCGGCTCGTCCGGCAGCTTCTCGTCGTTGTCCTTGACGAACTTCTCGGTCTGGTGGACCAGCTGCTCGGCAGAGTTGCGGATCTCGGCCTCCTCGCGGCGGGCCTTGTCCTCCTCCGCGTGCACCTCGGCTTCCTTGACCATCCGGTCGATGTCGTCCTTCGGCAGGGCGGACCCACCGGTGATCGTCATCGACTGCTCCTTGCCGGTGCCCTTGTCGGTCGCCGTCACGTGCACGATGCCGTTCGCGTCGATGTCGAAGGTGACCTCGATCTGCGGGATGTTGCGCGGCGCCGGCGGCAGGCCGGTGAGTTCGAACATGCCGAGCTTCTTGTTGTAGGCAGCGATCTCCCGCTCGCCCTGGAACACCTGGATCTGGACGGACGGCTGGTTGTCCTCGGCCGTGGTGAAGATTTCGCTCCGCTTGGTCGGGATGGTGGTGTTCCGCTCGATCAGCTTGGTCATGATGCCGCCCTTGGTCTCGATACCCAGGGACAGCGGGGTGACGTCCAGCAACAGCACGTCCTTCACCTCGCCGCGCAGCACACCTGCCTGCAGGGCGGCTCCGACGGCCACCACTTCGTCCGGGTTGACGCCCTTGTTCGGTTCCTTGCCGCCGGTCAGTTCCTTGACCAGGTCGCTGACCGCCGGCATCCGGGTCGAGCCGCCGACCAGCACCACGTGGTCGATGTCGGACACCTTGATTCCGGCGTCCTTGATCACCTGGTGGAACGGGTTACGGGTGCGGTCGAGCAGATCGGAGGTGACCTTCTGGAACTCCGCCCTGGACAGCGATTCGTCCAGGAACAGCGGGTTCTTCTCGGCATCCACGGTGATGTACGGCAGGTTGATCGAGGTCTGCTGGCTGGAGCTCAGCTCGATCTTTGCCTTCTCCGCCGCCTCCCGGATGCGCTGCATCGCCATCTTGTCCTTGGTCAGGTCGATGCCGTTGGCCTTCTTGAACTTTTCCACCAGCCAGCCGACGACCCGCTCGTCCCAGTCGTCACCGCCGAGCCGGTTGTCGCCGGCGGTGGAGCGCACCTCGACCACCCCGTCGCCGATCTCCAGCAGGGACACGTCGAAGGTGCCGCCGCCGAGGTCGAAGACCAGGATGGTCTGTTCCTTCTCGCCCTTGTCCAGGCCGTAGGCCAGCGCGGCTGCGGTCGGCTCGTTGACGATGCGCAGCACGTTCAGCCCGGCGATCTCCCCGGCCTCCTTGGTGGCCTGCCGCTCGGCGTCGTTGAAGTACGCGGGGACGGTGATGACCGCGTCGTTGACCGGCTCGCCGAGGTAGGACTCCGCGTCCCGCTTGAGCTTGCCGAGCACCCGGGCGCTGATCTCCTGCGCGGTGTATTTCTTGCCGTCGATGTCCACCGACCAGGTGGTGCCCATGTGCCGCTTGACCGACCGGATGGTGCGGTCGACGTTGGTGACGGCCTGCCGTTTGGCGACCTCGCCGACCAGCACCTCACCGTTCTTGGCGAACGCGACGATCGACGGGGTGGTGCGTGATCCTTCGGCATTGGCGATCACCGTGGGCTCGCCGCCCTCCAGGACCGACACCACCGAGTTGGTGGTGCCGAGGTCGATTCCAACTGCTCGTGACATGCCAATTCCTCCTCATGTGGACAGACTCGGCGGCCTGTCGCACCCTGAACATCCTGGGCCCGTTCGGCGTGGTTGAGCCATTCGCGACTCGCAGCCTGTTCCCACAGTGCCGGTGAATCACCGGCATGGCAACCTGCCTTGAGTTGAGTGCACTCAACTTTGCTGATCGTGTCAACTCACGAAACGGCGCCGGTGTTCCCGGCCTGCGGGAACCCGGCGCCGAGGCGTGGGTCACATCCAGTGGTCGTCCGACCGAGGCCTGCTGGGCCTTGTCACTTCCGGGCGCGGCTCCTGCTGGCGCGGATCGCCTTGCTGGCGGCTTCGCCTTCCGAACCGGCGCCGGCGTCGGCCAGCGTTCCGCCGGAGTTCTCCAGGTGCGCCCGGACGAACCAATGGAACTGCTCCAGCGAGCGCAGGTGACCGATCAACATGTCGTTGGTGACAGGATCCGGCTCCTCGGTCTCCTCGGCAGCCTTCCGATGGTCGGCGATCACCCCCTGATAAACCTGGTCGAGGGCGCCGAGGTGGGCGAGGGTGTCGGCGCGCCCGATAGAGTAGTCGTCCCAGGTCCGGGCGGCCACCAGCGCTCCAGGTGTGCCCTGCACCCCGACGCCGAGGGTGGCGATCCGCTCGGCGGTCTCGTCGACGAAACCGCGCACGTCCTCGATCTGCGGGTCCAGCATCTCGTGAACGCCGATGAAGTGCGCCCCCACCACGTTCCAGTGCACATGCTTGAGAGTCAGCGCCAGATCGTTCAGCGCATGCAGCCGCATCTGCAGGACGGCCGCCACCTCGGCGCCTTCCTGCAGCGACATTCCCGGAACGGTGAACTTGGGGTTCTTCGCCATGATGCCTCCTGTGAGTGGTGCGGAGTTGACCATGCGGTACCCGATGTCCCCCTTCCTACACACGGGCAGCGGATGCCGGCCGGCCGATAGACTGACCACAGTTCCCACCTTCGGCCACTCCAGCGGGTCGTCCAACCAACCGGATGGTGCACGCGTGCAGGTGGTCACGCCCGACGGATTCCCGCCCGATCTCTGGCGGACCGTCATCGACCAGGCGCCCGTACTGACGGTGCGCGATCTGGCACCGGACCATGGCGGCCATCTGGTGGTTCTCGGCGCCCACCCGGATGACGAGACGATCGGGGCCGGGCGGCTGATCGCCCATTGGGCGCGCACCATCGGACCCGTCACCATCGTGTCGATGTCCGCGGGCGAGGCGTGCCTTGACCACCTCGGGGTGCGGATCCCCCAGCTCGGGCAGATCCGCCGTCGCGAACTCGCGGCGGCGGGCCGGACCCTGGGCGCCCGGCGAACTCTGTGCTGTTCCATCCCGGACGGCAAGATCGACGTCGGGTTCTCCGCGGTCCGCCGGCAGTTCGACCGGCTGGTGCGAGTTGCCGCGATGGTGGCCGTGCCGTGGCGGTTCGACCCGCACCCCGACCACGCCGCGCTCGGCGCCGCCGCAGCACGAGGCTGTGCGCAACTGCCCACACCGCTGCTCGAGTACCCCATCTGGTCGAGCTTCTGGCAGCGGCCGTCCATCCTGCAGGACACCGGCTACGAAGTCTTCAGAGTGGCCACCGACCAGCCAGACGACGCTGCCCGTGAGCGAGCGCTGGCCGGCTATCGCAGTCAGCGCGAGCCGCTGCGGGCGGACCTGACGCCGGTACTGCCGGCACCGATGCTGGCTCACCACGATCAACAGTTCGTGTTGCGCCCCAAGGACTCACGCCGGTGATGACACCGGGCCATTTCGACCGCATGTACGCTGCCGATTCCGATCCCTTCCGGGTCGGAGCGACCTGGTACGAACGCCGGAAGATCGACGTGGTGTTGGCCTGCCTGGCGCAGCAGCGCTATCGCCGGGCATGGGACGCGGCCTGTGGCACCGGGCACCTTGCCGCCGCCGTCGCCGAACGCTGCGACCGGCTGCTGGCCACCGATGCGTCGGCTGAGGCGTGCCGGATCGCAGCGGACCGGCTGGAGCGGGTGCCCAACACCCAGGTGGCGGTGCACGAGCTCCCCGCGGCGCCGGCCCACGCCGGGGGGTTCGACCTCGTGCTGCTCTCCGAGGTGGTCTACTACTTACCCGCCCCGGCTCTCGACGCGCTGGCCCCGATGCTGCAGCAGGAGACCGTGACAGATGCGCCCGCCGAGATAGTGGTGGTGAACTGGCGGCACCATCCCTCGGACGCACACTTCTCCGGCACCGGCGCCGTCGGGCGGTTGGCCGCGCCTCTGCAACAGCTGGGCTGGCAGTCAGTGGTGCGGCACGACGACGAGGAATTCCTGCTGCACAGCTGGAAACGTCCGATCCGGCCCGGGCGATGACGATGCCCGGCGATCGCCCTCGCCACCAGGAATGGAGCGCGCTGGCACCAGTGCCGGCCGGGTTGTCCGGTGCCCGCGAGCTGATCAGGCGTTCGGCGGTTGTTCGATCCGCGGGCGGCGACAGCGCCTCGATCGAGGCGGATCGCCGGGCGCTGACGGCGATGCTCGGAGACCGGCAGTGGGCGGCGCTTGAATGGCCGGAGCTGCTCGACGGGCTGACCGCGCTGGGGCGCACCGACATCCCGTTCGCCCGGTTGGCCGAGGGACACATCGACGCGCTACGCATCTTGCGGCAGGCGGGTCGGGACCCGGTGCCCGGTGCGCTGTACGGGGTATGGGCCTCCCGATCGGGCGGGGGCGGATTGTCCGCGAGCGAGGAGATCGGCGAATGGAGACTTTCCGGTTCCGTTCCCTTCGCCTCCGGATCCGGCCTGCTGGACCGGGCGTTGGTGACGGCGACTCTTCAGCCGCCGACGCCGCAGCGGGCGCGGCCGGCCGAACCGTCCCCCGCGGCCCCGGAGGCACCGAAACCTGCTGCGGCACAACCGATCCAACTGCTGCTGGATGTCAGCGTACGAGACTGGTCGCCGGATCCGGCCAGCTGGCCCACCACCGCGATGGCGGCCAGCCGCTCGTTCACCGTAGAGGTACCCGACCGTTCGGTACCGGCCGATGCCCAGGTCGGTCCGCCCGATTTCTACCTGGGACGCCCCGGCTTCTTCCCCGGAGGCGTTGGAGTGGCGGCAGTCTGGGCCGGCGGGGGCGCTAGGGTGGCCGATCTGGTCGCGTGTTTCATCTGTGCCTCACCGAAGGATCCTGATCAGACCACCCGGAACCAGCTGGGCCGGCTTAGCATCGAGGTGGCTGCCGCGAATTCGCTGGTGGTGTTCGGCGGACTCCGGCTGGCGGGTCTGCACGCTGCGGTCAGCCAGGACCGGAACGCTCTGCAGCGCTTGTCGACCGAGGTGCGTGCGGGGGTCGGCGCTGCGGTGCGGCGGCTGCTGGAGATCGCGCGTGGGCTCGCGGGTCCGGCCGGGCTTGGGCACGACGGTGAACTCAGCAGTGCCATCGCAGATCTGGATCTGTATGTGCGGCAACAACACTCCGACCGCGACGCCGAATACCTGGGCCTGCCGTGAGCACCACAGTGATGGTCTGCATACCGGCCCACGACGAGCAGGAGACGATCGCGGACTGCATCGCCGCGGTGTGGCGATCGGTGAGCATCGCGGTGCGAGCCGGCCGGGTGTCCCGCGCGCTGGTGACGGTGGCCGCCCATCGCTGCCGGGATGCCACGGCCGGTTATGCGGGGCCCGCTCTGGCGGCCGGGGCAGCGCGCTTCCCCGGTGTCGCCACCGGGCTGCTGCGGATCGACAACAGCTCCCGGACGGTGGGAGAGGTCAGGGCAGCGCTGGCCGCCGAAGCGGGCGAGCGATTGCCGGCCGGCCCCGACTGCTGGCTGTTCAACACCGACGCGGATTCGCTGGTTCCGGTGGAGTGGATCGTCGACATCCTCGATCACGCTGCCTCGGCGAACGCAGTGGCCGTCGCGGGTCTGGTGGACATCGCCGATTGGCGGACGACCGATCTGGCCCGGCGCCGGTACGACGCAATCATCCGGTCCGGGTTGACGCCCACCGGACACCGCCATGTCTACGGCGCCAACCTGGCGGTGCGCTGGGACGCCTACCGATCGGTCGGCGGGTTCGGATCTTTCGCCCACGGCGAGGACAGCGGTCTGGTGGCCGCTCTGCGGATGGCCGGTCAGCCGGTGGCGTCGGTGTTCAGTCCGGTGGTCAGCACCTCCAGCCGGATGCCCGGAAGAGCCCAACATGGTCTGGGAAGTCTGCTCGGGAGCCTGACGAACGGTGGGATAGCGTCATCGGAATGCGCCGCGTCCTCAAGCGCCTGATCCCGGGTCCGCCCGACCAGCCCCCTGGGAGGCAGTCATGAGCACCGGTCCGCTCGCCGAGAAGCACGGCAGCGCCAAACATCCCGAGCGGCAGCCATTCCACCCGCGTCCGGCCGGCGTTGACGATGCCACCGTCGAAGCGCTGGGCAAGTTGTCCGAGGCCCTGGAAGTGGTCGAGCATGCCCGCGGGCTGCTGTACGGCTTCCACCGGTTGTGCGGCACCGCCGACCTCACCCTGCAGGAAGCCATCGAGATGCTCCGCCAGGCCGGTCACCAGGCGCTGGCCGACGACATCGACAACACCCTCGTCGGCCGGGACATCGCGTTGGAAACGTGGAGTTTCCAACTCGTCGAGGCCTACGACGCGGGCTACTGGGACGTCTTCCGCGACGTCGAACGGCACGCCAGGCAAGAGCTGGGCGTGCCCTCAAGGCATGTCTACGAAGCGGAGATGAAGGTGGGCGAACAAAGCCCCGGGCAATGAGTGGCGATTGCCCGCAAATCGGCGGCCGGCACGGGCCGGAAAACGTCAGGCGTCAGACTAGAGTGTTCGGTATGATTTCGCCGATATGAGGGATCTGGTACTTTGTCAAGCGTTATAGGCCATGCCATTGGTTCGAATTCCGGATGGAACATGCAATGATGCATGCAACTAGCGCGAGCTGAGTCAATGACGAACGCGCTACGTCGTCTCGTGGTGGCGTGTTGTCTCGCCGGCATAACATTGTCCGGTTCGTGCCAGACCACCGGACCCAACACCATCCCATAGGGAGTGGCGGCGCAATCGGATCGTGCCGCCTTCAGGAATGCTGGGCGACTTTGTACCGCAGATGGGTGGCCGTTGAACCCTCGACCACGCCGATGATCTCCAACGCGATGTGTTCGTCGCCGATGTCGTCGAACAAGCGGGTTCCAGCGCCGAACAGCACGGGCACCAAGTGGATACGGATCTCGTTGATGTGGCCGGCGGAGAGCAGCTGGCCGCCGATATCGGCGCTGAAGATTTCCACGTCCTTGTCACCGGCGGCGGCGATCGCTCCGGTCAGGGCTTCCTCCGGACTGGCCGCGAAGGTGTACACGCCACCCTCGGGAACGTCCTCGGGTGCACGGTGCGACACGATGAAGGTCGGTGTCCGCAGTGCACCGCCCGGGCCGTCGGCGCCCCACGCTGCCGTCCGGGGACTGGACGGGTACGTCGCCGTTGTTGTACCAGTCGGACAACGCGCCTGCTTCGTCGTTGGGATAGGCGACGAACCCGTCCAATGACATCGACAGGTCGGTGATGACGGTGGCCATGTGCACTCCTTTGTGGGCTGGGTTCGTTCAGGTGCCTGCTGAGGCGGGGCTGGGCGCGGTCGCAGTTGCGGCTGATTCGGCATGCTCGGCCATCGGGGGGACACGTTTGAGAGTGGCCACCGCGACCATGGCCAGCGCAAGTAAGGCGACGGCACACACGGTGGCCGTGGTGTTCAGCCCGTAGGTGAAGGCTTCCCGGGCGGAGGACAGCAGCGCCCGGCCGGTCACCGTGGGCAGATCCGCCGCGACAGCCACGGCACCTGCGAGTGTCTCGTGCGCCGCTTGACCAGCGGCACTGCCGGCAATGTCGGCCGGCACCTGAATGTGGCCGCGGTAGACGGCGGTACCGATGCTGCCGAGTAGCGCGATGCCCAACGCAATGCCCAGTTCACCGCTGGTGGACTTGCAATGAGGATGCCGATCCCGCCTTTTCGGGTGGAGCGGCCGGCACGATCAGTTGGCTGACCAGCGCGGCGACCGGGCTGGCGCCGACGTAGACGACGGTCACTCCGGCTATGACCGCGCCCAAGGCGGAGGTTGCGTCGATCCGGGTGAGCACCACCATCCCGCCGCGGCCAGCACCAGGCCGGCGGCGATGACATACGCCGGCCGCATCTTCTGCCCAAGGCCTTGACTGATCATGATTCCGGCGAGCAGCGCCACCGTCGGCACCAGTAGCCAGAGCCCGGCGCGCAGCGGGGTCAGGCCGTGTACCGACTGCAGGTACTGAGAGACGAAGAATTCGCTACCGCCCTGCAATGCCGCGGCGAACAAGCCGACCACGAGCGCTCCGCCGACCGCGGGGATCACGAACAACCGCAGGTCCAGTAGCGGGTTGGGTAGTTTCCGTTGCCTCATCGCGAAGATCAGTCCGAACAGCACGCCGGCGAGCGTGACAGTCACCCACCGTGTTTCCCACCCGTTCTTGGCCAACTCCTTGAGTCCGTAGATGAACAGCAGCATCGACGCCAACGACAGCGCCACGCTGAGCGCGTCGATCCGTCCGGCCTGCGGCGCCTTGGCCTCCGGGAGCAGCCGCGGTCCGGCAATCAGCAGGACGGCCATCACCGGCACACTGATCAGGAACACCGACCCCGACCAGAACCTGTGCAGAAGCAGACCGCCCTCGACGGGGCCGATAGCGACACCTGCGGTGAGCGCGGACACCCACACACCGATGGCCAGGGCGAGCTGTCGAGGGCTGCGGAATATGCCGTTGATCAGCGCCAGCGTCGAGGGCAGGATCGTCGCTCCGGCATGCCCAGGAGCGCACGGCAAGCGATCAGCATCTGCGGTGTCTGGGCGAAAGCCGCCATCACGGACAGCATCCCGAATGCGGCGCCACCTGTCAGCAGCACCCGCTTGCGCCCGAATCGGTCGGCGAGGGTGCCCATGGTGACCAGGAATCCCGCGATCAGGAATCCGTAGATGTCGCTGATCCATAGCTGTTGCGTGGAACCGGCATTCAGATCGGCGCTGAGAGATGGCAATGCCAGGAACAACACGCTGATGTCCAGCGTGGTCAACATGGTGGGCAGGCCAAGTACCGCGAGCGCGATCCACTCCCGGCAGCCAGCCAGCGGCGAGGTGGTGTTCCCCTGTCATGGCTAAGTGGTCCTTGTCTTTCGCAGCGCCCATGAGATGCGACTGATCGAGTCCCAGTGTCGATGGGGCCCGGCTCCGGGCCGGGCATCGCCACTGTTCCGCGGCCGCGGGCCGGCGGGTAGACGCCGATGTCCGCAATGAGCAATGACGAACGTCATCACCGTCGGTACCGACAGGCACTTCGCGGCGACACTCGCTCGGAAGCTCAGAGCCAGCCGGCGTCTCGGGCGATGCGGATTGCGTCGATGCGGTTGCGGGCGTTCAGCTTTGTGAGGGCGTTGGACAGGCAGTTGCGGACTGTCGCCGGCGACAGGAACAGCGTTGTCGCGATGGCTTCGGTGGACGCGCCGCTGGCCGCGGTGCGCAGGACGTCGGTCTCGCGTGACGTCAGCGGGCTGATGCCGGTGTCGAGCGCGGCGGCGAGGAGTTCGGGGTCGATGACGCGCTGGCCAGCCGACACTCGTCGGATCGCGTCATTCAGGTCGGCAGTGGGTGCGTCCTTGCGGATGAAGCCGCGCACATGCAGTTGCAGCGCGCGCAGCACGTGACTGGGCTGGCTCAGTCCGGTCAGGATGAGGCATTGGCATCCGGGCAGCGCACCGTGCAAGCTCTCGGCCGCGGTCAACCCGTCCATGCCGGGTAGATCGATGTCGAGGACTGCGACGTCGGGACGAGTGCGCCGGGCCGCGGCCAGGATCTGGTCGCCGCGCTCGACGTCGGCGACGACCTGCATGTCCGGCTGGAGGTCGATGAGCGCCTTGATCGCCGCCCGGATGACGTGCTGGTCCTCGGCGATCAGCACCGTGATCATGGTCCGGCCCGCAGCACGATCACCCGGACGCGGAACTTGTCACGGTCGACTGAGCCGGCCTCGACGGTGCCGTTCAGGGCGCGGGCCCGCTCAGCGAGTCCCGCGAGGCCACCGAGCCGGCCGGACTGCCGCCGGACGCCGTCGTTGACTATCTCCAGATGCGCCGTCGACCCGACCCGTCGCCTGATGACCCGGCACCAGGTCGCGTCGCTGTGCTGCAACAGGTTGCTGGCGGCCTCGCGGACCGCCCAGCCGAACAGCCGATCAGTGAGCGGGTCGAGACCGCGCCGCTCGTCCTCGACATCGGTGCTGACACCGGCGGTGCGCAAGAACGCGACCGCGCGCGAGATCTCGTCGGCGAGCGAGACATCCTGACGGTCGAGCGCGACCGCGTCCAACTCGTCCGCCGCCCCTTTCGCGATGGCGGCGATCTCGGCGATCTCCCGCGCGGCGTCGTCCGGGCGGGCCGTCAGCAGAGCCAGCGCCAAGTCACCCTTGATCGACACCGCCGACAGACCTTGGCCCAGCGTGTCGTGCAGATCTCGGCCGGCCCGCTGCCGCTCCGCCCGGGACGCGAGGTCGGCCAATGCCGCCCTGGACGCGGACAGCTCGGAGACGACTTGCACCACGCGGGTCGCGCCGACCAGGCACCCGGCGCCGAGCATGAAGATCGCGATTTCATACGCCACCGTGAACGAGACCAAAGTCGCTCCATACTCCGACTGCGCGACGATTGCCGTTGCGGCACTGCCGAGGACCGGGGCCAGGAAGGCCACAATCCGCGCGGCTCCGGTGAAAACCATTGCACCGCTTGCCGATACAAACCACGCGACGGCCTGCCATCGCGCGTCGACCCACAGGACGGGCACCGCGGCCAGCACAACGATGGCCGCGTACAGCGCAAACCGTTCCGTTCCGCTCCGGGCATCGGCCGTCCGCATGCTCAGGATCAGCTGCACTCCGCCGATCGCGGCGGCGATGAATGCGTCCAGCACGCTGTGCGGATCGGCCGGGTCCACGCCCAGTCCGGTCAGGCACACCAAGACGAGGAAGCCCGCCTCGGCAGGTGCAGCAGCACGAGCACCCGTCGTGATCGTCGGACGGTGGCCAGCGTCAGGATGGGGCTGGCCAGCGACACCGGCGCGGTCACCGACGCGTCTCCCCGACCTGGTCGGGCAAGACGAACGATCCGCGGTCGCGCGCGTCGCGCACCATGTCCGCGTCGATGCCCGCACCGCTGAGCAGCGCGGCCGCGGCGTGCAGTTCGGTGCGGGCGGACACCCGTTGGTAGGCGTCAACCAATTGCTTGACCTCGTACAGGGTCGAGCGCGACTCACCGATCAGCTCTTTCACCGCGAGCGCTGTGTCCGGGCTACGGCCGGCTGCGCGTTGATCGGCTAGCTCAGCGAGCTCAGCGATCCGGGCGAGCCGGCTGCCGAGTTGTTGGTGCAGATCGGCCCGCAGCTGCACCTGCTCGTCGCGCACTGCCGCGTCGGCCAGCACGCCTCGAAGCTCGCCCAGCCGTCGCGAGGTGGCTACCAGCCAGACCACAACGAACAGGCAGGTGCTGCGGAACAACACAGCCAGGCTCAGGAACTGCCCGCTGTAGGGGGCAGTATCTGACAGCGGCAACAACCAGCCATAGACCAGCGGCGAGAGGACAACGAGGGCCGCTGCGACAGCAGCCACTCGGATCGGCAGCGTGCACAGCACCGACACGGTCAGCGAGGCGAACATGAACAGCCACTGCTGCCCGACCAAAGCCCACGCGCCGACCACCACAGCCGCCATCAACGCCAGTGTCGGGACCGCCGCCGCCGGCCGTCGACCTTGCAATCCGTAGGAGACGTGGCGTAGGTGCAGCGGGAGATACAACAGAGTCGCAAGCGCTGCGAACACGAACGCTCTAGTCTCGCCGAACACGCCGATGCGCCACAGCTCGATCGCCGGAACCAGCACGCTGAAACCCAGCGCCGCCTTCGCCGCGAGATCCGGCGATGAGGCGCCCGTCACCGTCGATACCGCGCCCACCGGCCGCCGCATGGCCCGACCATAGATCGCTGCGCGGTACCGGCGCAGAAATCAATGACGTTTGTCATCGGTCGCGATGGACATCGGTGTCTACCCGCCGAACAGGACGGTCCAGAAGATTCGATGCAGCACGTAGCTCGCTTCCATCCTCGGAAAGGACGCTCGCCATGTACAGCACCCACACCACCGCAGACACCACAGCCACGCAGGGGCAACCCGGCGGCGGCCCATCCGCGCGGCCGGCCTCGTCGACGCGTCGCATGCTCGCCGCCGGCGCGACGGCGGGCCCGTTGTTCGCCGTCGTCAGCTGGCTGCAGGTCGCCGCCACGAACGGCTTCGACATCACCAGGCATGCCCTGAGCCAGCTCAGCCTCGGCCAACACGGCTGGGTCCAGACCGGAACCTTCATCGTCTGCGGCACCATGTTCCTTCTCGGCGCCGCGGGCCTGCATCGCGTCCTAGCCGGGACGCGGAGCGGCAGATGGGCGCCGCGCCTGCTCGGCGGTTTCGCCGTCAGTTTCATCATCGCCGGCATGTTCCCCACCGATCCGGCCCACGGCTACCCCGTCGGCACCGTCAACGGCAGCGATCCGACCTGGCACGGGATCGTCCACGCCACCGCGGGAGGTCTCGGCATTGTGCTCGCCGCCGTGGCGTGCCTGCTGTTCGCCCGCCTGTTCGTCACCGAACATCGGCGTGGTCCGGCGATTGCCAGCGTGATCGTCGCTCTGCTGATGTTCATGCCCGATGCATACCCCGGACCGGCTGGTGCCGGGTACAGCCTCGCCCTCGCGGTTACCGGCACCCTCGGCTTCATCTGGTGCTCGCTGGTGGCCGCGGACCGGTTGCACCTCGCCAAGTGACCCAACCCGTATCAGCACTACCCGCCCGCATCATCACCGCACGACCCAACAGAAGGGAACACCGTCATGACCGAGACTTCCGAAAGCTACGCGCCACCCGCCCCCGCCGACGACCTTGCAGATCTCAACCGACTGGTCGGCAGCTGGCGACTCGGTGGTGACACCGAAGGGACCATCACCTACGAATGGATGGACGGCGGATACTTCCTCATCCAGCACGTCGACATGGTCCAAGACGGTCACCCGGTGAAATGCATCGAGATCATCGGTCACCACCGACCCTTCGGAGCAGAACCGAGCCCGGAAATTCGCTCCCGCGCCTACGACAGCATCGGCAACACGCTCGACTACGTCTACGAGATGGACGGCGACACGCTCATCATCTGGGGCGGCGAGAAAGGGTCCCCGGCCTACTTCCGCGGCACCTTCAACACCGACGGCACCCACAACGACGGAGCCTGGGTCTACCCAGGCGGGGGTGGCTACAACTCCACCATGACCCGGATTACATGACAGCTGGATCGTGAGGTCACCCAGCTCCGACGGAGGGCTGACAATCGACAGGCCCAGTGAGGAGACTATGAGACTGTGCCCAACATCAACAAGAATGCCGATTACGTGACGTTCATCAACACCTTCCGATGCCGGCCCGAGAATCAGGACGAAGTGGTCCGGATCAACGCGGAGATCATCGATCAGGTGGCGATGGGGCGCCCGGGCTTCATTTCAGCAAGCGTCCACCGCTCGTCCCACGGCACCCGTGTGTTCAACGACCAGGAGTGGGAAACGGCCGATGATCTCACGAGAATGCAGGAGTCGACCGAGTTCCGGGGGACCGCGGGCCGCTTCGCCGGGAAGATCGAGTTCGAGCCACACCACTGCGAGGTCGTCCACATCGGTGAGCGGTGACGGACACTAACGCATCGCCGGCCGGCGGTCGACGTCGCCGGATGTGGTTGGCGATCCGGATCATCGTGACCGCTGGGGTGGCCGCAGCGGCAGGGCTGGCCGTGCTGTTGGGGACCGCTCACTTCACCCCGCAACCGGCGGCGTTCCTCTCGGTCGGTTTCGCGGGGTTCTTGAGCTCGGCAGCGGCGGGGATCTGGCTGGTCACTCGCAGAGTGGTCGACGGCCGCGCCCAGCTGAGGACGATCAGCCTGATCGGCACCGTGGCTATCGGAGTGCCGACCTTCGTCCTCACCACCCTGGTCCCCACGACGGAACCATCCACGATCGAATCTGTTGCCGGGCAACAAGTATGGCACCTACTGACGGGGTCGCAGCTCGCCTACGTTCGGATCCCCGCGGTCGGATCACCGCAGCAGACTCCGATCATTTTCCTGCACGGCGGCCCAGGAACGCCGGACATGCCAGCGGACCGCTCGTACTTCGGGCAGCTGGCCGGCGACGGGTTCGATGTGTACGTCTACGACCAGCTGGGGTCCGGTCGGTCCTCTCGGCTGGCCGACCCCCGCGGCTACACGGTGGCCCGCGACGTCACCGACCTGGAACAGATCCAGGCCACCATCGGGGCGAGGAAAGTCGTGCTGATCGGCCATTCCTACGGAGCCCAGGTGGCCGCCGCTTATCTGGCCGCCCACCCGGACAGGGTCGATCGGGTGGTGTTCTCCTCACCCGGCTCTCTGGACCTGGCCGATACCAGCGGCGGTAACCTGACCAGTCGGCTCCCGCTCGAGACCAGGATGAGGCTGTACGGGCGACTGATGTGGCCGCGGAACCTGTTGCCGTACCTGCTGTTGCAGGTCAACCCGAATGCCGCCCACCGTTTCGCCGGGGACAGCGAGATGGACGCCCGCAACGACCGAGTCTACGCCACCTCCGAACCGGCGCTGCACTGTGCCGACAGCCAGCCGCACACGCCGGTGCCGACCGGGATGGGTTTCTACCGGCTGCAGTACCCGCAGTCCGCCCCAGCGCCACCCGAACCGGACGTCCGGCCCGCGCTGACGCACATCGACACGCCTGCGTTGGTGATCAAGGGATCCTGCGACTACCAGTCCTGGTCATCGGCGACGAGTTATCTGCAGACTCTTCGGAATGCGCGGCTGGTGTACTTGCACGGCGGCCACAACACCTATCAGGACAATCCCGAGCAGTACCTGGCCACGGTGCGTGCGTTCCTGACCGGGCGCCCGCTGCCGGTGACGCCATGGCGCGGGCCATCGATCCCGCCGGGCTTCCAGGGCCCGGCCTGAATCCGGTCGGCTGCCCGGGACGACCGGCCGTCAACCCTGAGCGGGATAGTTGTTCCCGCGCAGTACCCGCGCGAGATGCACGGCGTTCGAGACGGCCAGCGCGGTGGCCGATGCGGTCTGCTCCGGGGTGTCGTCCAGATCCTGGTAGTCGGTGGTGTGCATGGCCTCGCCATTCCAGTAGGTGACGGCCTGTGCCGGGATGGTGAATCCGACATCGTTCAGCACCTGGAACAGATCCGCGGTGATCCGGTGGGCTCCGTCCTCATTGCCGACGATCACGGCCACGGCCACCCTGGGATAGACCCGGAGCCGTCCCTGGTCGTCGGTTTCGGAGAGTTCGGCATCCAACCGCTCCAGCACCCGCATGCAGACGCTGCTGTGCTGCCCCATCCAGGTCGGGGTGGCCAGCACCAGGATGTCGGCGGCAATGATCTGCTCGCGGATCCCTGGCCAGGCGTCGCCGTTGCCCATGTCGAGTTCGACGCCTGGTTTCACATCGTGATCTACCACTCTGACCAGCGAACCGCTGACGCCGTGCGCCTGCATCTGATCCAACACCTGCCGGGCGAGCAGCTCGGTGCTCGACCGAGCCGGTGAGGGTTTCAGCGAACACACCAGCGCCAGCGCTGTCAGCCCGTCGCCCGGCGCGCCAACGCTGTCGGGGCCGGCGTCACTGGTCGAGCCGGTCGTCATGCGCACTCTCCGATGGGGCGGACCGGGCCATCGCTGCCGCCCCGCGTCGCTCTCGATGCCATCACGGTCTCCTGCGCCGAGCGCCGACGCATCCGTCGGCGCGAACTCCGTTGTCTGTCGAACCATGCCCGCCACCGAACCTGCTCAAACCGCAGGCCCCGGCCGCCGCCCCATCACTGGCCACTGACAGCCCCGACCCGATCGCCGGTTTCGACGGTGAGCCCGGTGAACAGGTCGTCGGCGCCGGGCGGGAACGGAGTTCCGGCCGCGAGCCGATAGCACTCGGACCACAGCGGCCCGGCCGGCGAGCCCTCCATGGCGAAGAAGAACTCGTCCGGGCGGATCTGGGTAGCGTGCGCTCGCAGGGCGGCGAACCGCTGGGCCGCATACGGAAAGCCGTCGATCCGCACCGCGACGTCGGCATCCCTGGTGCTCATCGGCGGCAGCTCACCGGATTCCAGATCGAAGGACGAGAAGAACTCCTCCCCCGCCCCGGACTCCCGCATCCCCGCGATCATCGTGCGCATGTGGCTCTCCGGGATTGCCATCCACAGCACGCGCTCCACCTGCCACGGCTCGCCGAGATCCTGGCGATACGAGGACACCGCCGCCAGCTGCACGGCGTAGGTCGCCACCCGATGCGCCTGCACATGATCGGGGTGACCGTAGAGGCCCACCTCGTCGTAGGTGATCATGATCTGGGGACGGCGATCCCTGATCAGCACCACCAACTCGTTGGCTGCCTCCAGCAGGTCGGCGCGCCAGAAACTGTCGGCGTGCACCTCGTCGGCGGGGACGGCCATCCCCCGATCGTCGGTGGCCATACCCGAGTCCCGCCACCGGCCGTCGCCGCCGAGCCGGACGAAGTCGGTGACGCCCAATTCCGCCATCGCCCGCTCGAGTTCGACGATCCGGACGGGAGCCAGCGCATCGTCCCTGTCGTACCGCAGGTGTTCCAGTTCGGGCGCGACCACGTCGCCCATCTCGCCGAGGGTGCACGTCACCAGGGTGACGCCTGCCCCTTCGGCGGCGTATCTGGCCATGGTCGCACCTGTACCGGACGACTCGTCGTCCGGGTGTGCATGCACCAACATCAGTCTGCGGTCGGGGTATTCGCTCACCGGGATACGTTATGCGACGCCACTGACGGTGGGCCACCGGGGTGAGAAACCGTCAGCCGGGCGGGACGCCTTCGGCCTCAAGCAGCCGCCAGGCGGTGCGTGCCTCCTCCAGGTGAGCGTTCATCGCTTCTTCTGCACCCTTCTCGTCGTGTTGTTTGATGCGGTCGAGGATCAACCCGTGGGCAATCACTGCATCCGCTGGGCGGCCGGGAATGCCGAGGGTGCGGCGCCGGATCTCGAGCAGGATCGGTTCGATGGAATCGAGCATCAACACGAACAGTGGGTTGTGCACGCTGATGGCGATGGTCCGATGGAACTCGACGTCCAGCTTTGATGCGCCCTCGGGTTCGGCTTGACGAGCGCAGAAATCCAGGTGGATCTGGGTCAGTTTGGCGATGTCGAGATCGGTGGCAGTGCCGGCTGCCAGCCGTGCGACCTTCGCTTCGATCATTGCGCGGACGTCGTTGATTTGCTCGTAGGTGACGCCGTCGATGCCGACGCTTAAGCCCTGCACATATAGCCGCAGAGCTTCCCCGGCGCGCTCAGCGTTCACCCTGGCGACAGTCGCGGGGCTGCCGCTGCGGATCTCCAGCACGCCCTTCGCCGCCAGCGACCGCATCGCTTCGCGCACGACGGTCCGGGAGACGTTGAATTGCTGTCCGAGCTCACGTTCGGATGGCAGCCGATCGCCGGGCTTGAGCGCGGCCTGGGCGATGTGGTCGAGCACCGCTGTCGTCACCCGGTCAGACAGTGTGGACGGGCGGTCGAGGGCCTTGAAAGATCGCGACCGGTCGTCTCTCGCATCAACCATCGAACCGGTGCCTCCCGTCCTGCGAGGTGGTATCCGGTATGCCACCAGCCGTCAGGATGGCACACTCGACCTGCGGCCGCACGGCGCGGACTACCCGATGCGGCCGTGGGGGGCGCAGCGCAACAAGTGACGGGATCCAGGAGCCGAGGCCGCCGGTCGGCTGTGTGCATTGCGGCCGCAGACATCTCCACCTGTCGCCAGACCTTCTCCATTCATTCAAGCCCCCTCGACATCCGCCGACCCTTGCGTACCCAAGAGCTCGCAGACGACCGCCAGGGTGTCGTCGTCCCCGACGTTGCCGGGCACCACCACCTGCGGCATCACCCGGCCGTCCGCGCAGCGCACCTGAAACAGCGATACGCCGGTCAGCAACTGCCCGCGGACGAAGGCGCTGCTTCCGCCGAGCCCGTTGGTGGCCACCTCGGCCGAAGTTATCCCGCCCTTAGTAACCACAGCGCTCACATGCCCGGACAGTGCGGACACCACTTGCGTCAGGCGGTTCATGACTCGCGCCCCGTGGTCCAGAGAGTGGTTCTCGGGAAGCCGTAAGCGCTCGGTGGCGAGGATGGCCAGCCCACGGGTGTCAAGGTCCCCGATTGCTGCGGCGACGATGTCGGCCACCACGGCTTCGGCGGCGCAACACCCGGCCAGCAACTCCGCGGTCGGCAAGGTGCGGACCGGCAGCCCGTCCCCAGCGAGGCGGTGTAGTTGGCGGCTCGCCGCGGCGGTGTGCGAACCGCACACCACCAACGTCTTTGCGGCGGCCAGCTCGACGTTCCTCAGAATCCGTCCCGGTCGTTTCGCGATCGTCGCAGCCAGCGGCGCTGCACATCGGGTAATCACCCTCAGGCCGGCGTCGACTGCTCGCCAGAACCCGGCAGCAATCATGTCGACGTCTGCGTTCGTCTCGACATCCGGAACCACCACGGCGCCGAGCGGCGCCCGGGCGAGATGGCCAGCCAGTGCAGCAGGGCCGCCTCTGCGTAGTTCCGGCAGACCAACACCGATCACTTGTTCTGTGGTTCCGCTGTCCCGTATCCAATCCGCCATGGTGCGCGCAACGAATCCGAAGACGGGGTCACCGGCGAACTCGGTGTCGGCCACGTTGGTACGGACGTCGCCGGACTGTAAGTAATGCACGCCGCCGACGGTCACTCGTCCGGCCGCTGGGTACGCCGGTACGATAAGCCCGACCCCGCGCGCCAGGCCGAGCTCGTGCATCTCTGTTGCGATGTGCCCGCGCAAGGTGGAGTCACCGCGTAGCACGAACACCGCCGGAAGATCGGTCCGGCCGGCGAACCCTGCCATGACCCCACGGACGGTTGCGGCCGCGGCTTGGGCGTTCATCGCCCTGGTATTGGTCAACACGTACAACGCGGTGTCGTCAAACGCGGCCAGCGCTGCCGGATGCGGGTCCAGTGCGACGGTCACTGCGGACGCGCACTGGGTGCCGGTCGGGTCGTCATCAAGCACGACGACGCGCGCCTTCATCGTCGTGGGCGGTGACCCGGAGCGGTGACGTCTCCGGTCCTCATGCCTTCACCCCAAAGCGGTCGTAGACGGCTGCCCGATCGTCCGCGGTCCACAGCAGGTCGCTGACCAACGGGGGGGGATCACGGCGGTCCAGAAGTCGGCGGCCGACGGTGGCTATGCCGGCTGGATCGAGCCCGTAGTACCGGTACAGCCGGCTCGGCGGCCCCACCAAGGCGTACTCGTCGCGCAGCCCGTGCTTGAACACCGGGGTGCGCACACCATTTTCCGCCAGTCCCTCCACTGTCATCGTGCCAAGGCCGCCCTCGACTGTGTGTTCCTCGACAGTCACCACTGCCGCGTGCCGGTCGGCCAGCTCGGCCAGGAACACACCGGGGAACGGTTTGATCGTGTGCACGTCGACCACGGTCGTCGACGTTCCATCGGCCGCCAGTTCTTCAGCAGCCGCCAGCGCCTCTTGAACCATGACGCCGGTGGCCACCAGCAGCAGATCGCGGCCTTCCTTGAGTACCGAGGCGGTACCCTCTGCGAAGACGGGCTCGGACTCGTAGACCGCCCGTTCCCGGCCGCGGCCGATGCGGAAATACACCGGTCCCGGTTCCTCGACCGTCGACCTGATAAGCGATGCGGTACTGGCCGGGTCGCAGGGCGAGACGATCCGCAGCCCGGCCACTGCACGTAGCGCCGCCAGATCTTCGGTGGCGTGGTGCGACGTACCGAAAAATCCCATCGAGATCCCGGCATGTGTTGCCAGGATGCGCACCGGCATCCCCGGATACGCCAAGTCGGTGCGGATGTTCTCATAGCCAAGGATCGCCGAGAAACTGGCGAACGTGCACACATACGGGATGAGGCCGGTGGTGGCTAGTCCGGCGGCCGCGCCGAGCATGTTTCGTTCGCTGATGCCGTAGTAGAAGAACCGCTCCGGGTGTCGAGCCCCGAAGATGGCCAGCCGGGTGACGTAGGTCAGATCGGCGCAGCCAGCAACAATCCGTGGGTCGGAATCCGCAAGGTCGGCAAGCACAGCGCCGGCGGCGAAGTTCGCACCCTCGTCCCGCCCGACATGGTCGAAGGAACCCTGATCATGTAGGTCAGCCTGCGTCCGCGCAGTGTCGGGCGCGATCCTCATAGCAATGCGCATGTCAGCTCTCCTTCCCTGCGTCGGCGGCCGATCGGACAGCAGCCACCGGATCGACGTCGTCGAACATGGCGTGGATCGACTTCACTGCCCGTTCCTTGTCGATGCCGCCGAGATAGCCCACGTGCCACTCGGCCATCCCTTCGATGAACTCGATTCCCTTGCCGGCCACTGTGTCCGCAACAATCGCCGTCGGTCTAGCTTCCGGATCGCGCCGGCGTCGATCGAACCGGTGGTATGCGGCACGCAGCGCCGACAGGTCATGTCCATCCACCCGTTCGATCTCCCATCCGAACGCCGCGAAGCGGCCTTCGATGGGCTCGGAGTCGAGCAGCTCGGCGGTGAACCCGTCGACGGTCACCTTGTTCACATCGATGATGGCCAGCAGGTTGCCGAGCCGGCGGTGAGCCGCATAGCCGGCCGCCTCCCAGATCTGACCTTCGTTCAGCTCACCATCACCGAGCATGATCACCACCCGGGAATCGTGCCCGGCGAGTCGGACACCGTCCGCCATTCCGGTCCCGATGGACAGCGCATGCCCGAGCGAGCCACTCGAGAAGTCCGCTCCCGCAACCTTCTTCATGTCCGGGTGATCACCCAGTTTGCTGCCCAGCATGGTGAAGGTAGCCAGATCGGAACGGGGGAAGTAGCCGAGGTCGGCCAAAATCGGGTACAGAGCGGAGATCGCGTGGCCCTTTCCCATCACGAAGCGGTCGCGGGCTGGCCACTTCGGTTCTGACGGACGGATTCGCAGGTACCCGTAATAGAGCGAAATCAAGATCTCCATACAAGAGAAGCTCGGGCCGTAATGACCGGATCCGGCAACCTCCACCTCAGCCAGGTTCGCCAATCGCATCTCGATGGCCTTGCGCTGCAACTGTTCGACCGAGTAGCTGCGATCGGCAGCGCTGGGGGCACCGTTCATCAGATCTCCTTCATCGTTGGGTCATCCCGCCGTCGACGCAGAACGTGGCGCCGGTCGCGTATCGCGACTCGTCCGAGGCCAAGAACACCGCGATGCCGACCAGATCCTGCGGGGTACCTAGTCGTCCGATCGGTGTCCCGGCCAGCAGGCGTTCCCGCACACCGGGTTCGGCGAGCAAGCTGTCGATCAGCGGTGTCACCGTCGTGCCCGGGACGATGACATTCGCCCGCACACCTGCTGGTGCGTAGTCGGCCGCCACAGTGCGGGCGAGGGACATCATCCCGGCCTTCGACGCCGAGTACGCGGTGTATCCGGCGCCGCTTAGCGTGATCCCGGTGGGCGACCCGCACAGAAGCAGCGATCCGGAGTCGGCGGCGGACAGCAACTCGATGCCGTACTTGATGGACAGGAACGCACCGGTCAGATTGACGTCGATGGTGTGCTGCCAGGTCTGCAGCGACACCACCCCGACCGGTCCGTCTGCGTCATGCAGCTGGCGACCGGCACAGAGGTAGAGGAAGTCCGCACGGCCCCACAGGTCGGTCCAGATCCGCATGGCGCTTGCAACTTCGGCTTCGGCAGTGACGTCGGCAGGTAGGGCTGTTGAACACTCGCTGAGTTCCTCCGCCAGCGACTCCAGAGCCGGGCTCGGGCGATCGAGCAGGCCGACGACCGCGCCCTCGGCGACGAACGCCCCGGCGGCGGCCCGACCGATCCCGCCGGCGGCTCCGGTGATGATGCCGACCTTGCCCGCGAGTCGACCAGCAAGCTGCTGCGAAGAGCCCGGCATTGGTTCACGCCCCCGTCGCGATAGGTCGGACATGCAGCCGCACAACAGATCTGGGCGGGATCGGAGCCCCGGGGTCGATAGATATCGGTCCGGTGGGCGGTGAGCCGGAGTCGCCGGCGACTTCCTGCCCGCCGACCAGCGACGCAGCTCTGACGATCCTCATCCCCGGCATTTCCAACCGCCGGTCCATCGCGCCGCGATTGGTGATCATCAGCACTTGCTCGCCGTCGGCACGGATCGGGCAGGCCAACGCAACGATCTCCACCCCGCCACTAGTCACCGGCCGTGCCGGGAGGCCGGTCAACTCGGCGAATGCGGCGAACACCGTTGCAGCAGCGCTGATGTTTCCGTCTACCGAGACGATGCCCCGTGGCCCGACAGTGCGGAAGATGGTCACCGCAGCCGCGCCGACCAGAGCCGTGAGCGCACCAGCCAAGTACACGCCGGAGATCGTCTGGTGTTGCCGCGGGTCAATGTCCGGCGCATCACCTTCTGGCTTTGGCAGCGAGTCGGGAGCACCGATACTGGCATTGAACCTCGGCCGCAGCGTCACCGGTCCGACAACAACCGGCAGCCCACCACCGATTTCGAGTGCCTGCCTGATCCCGTCGCTGACTGCAGGGATAGTGCCAAGGATCGCCCTGTCGTCGGTGTGGTGCACCTGTGGTGTCAGCCCGTAGGTAACGAAATCCCAGCTCCCGCAGTCAAAGTCGCCCCGGTTCAGTTCTGCCAGGTGCGCGCGGCTTCCGCCACCGACGTTCGCGCTTCTGCCGGTGCGGGCCAATGCCCTCCGCACCCGCTTCACGGCGCCGGCGTCGGTGGTGTGCCGGACGGGGGAAAACACCGATACTCGGCCCAATCGGTTCCCGACGATCTTCCCCGCCGCGGCCGCCATCTCTTCGGCGCCCTCTACGGGCACGACGATCGCCACGTCGACCGGGACATCAAGGATTACTGCCTCCGCGACCGCTCGTTGCAGCGCAACCTCCCAGTCACCATCGTGCTCCAGCTCGACGTGTAGGTGGGACAGCCCCGAAGGCGGCAGTATCCGGTGCAGCGCCTCGAGGGCCGATCGGCTGTCGGGCAGTCCGGAGGCGCCCAGCCCCACCGATGGCCATCGGTTGCCATCATCGGCGCCGACTCGCAGCTGCACGGGGCCTGAGGAGGGTGCCGCCGGCTGGGGCTGCCGGGCAAAGCGCCTATGCGAGGGGCCTGCTGCGCTTCCCCGTGAATGCGCCGAGAGTTCGACCGACTGACGGACACGGTGTCCTGGCCACTGATGTACCGGTATCGGCTGGGACAGGGGTGAGCAATACGTCTTCCACCCGGCATCGCTCCAGTTCCGATGATCCTCCATCTCGAACAGCTCACCGGACAACGCGATCTGCAGGTCGTCGTAGTCCGAGACGCTGTACGTCATCAGGTCGAAGTTCGTGTACGGCTGGCGCGGGTTGATCGAGACCGGAAACCTCCCCTTCGACTCACCGCTCGGGCCACGGACACGTAAGCTGTTGCCGCGCAATGCCTGTGGGTGCAGAAGACACAGCCCGATCCGGTTCGCGTCGAACTCCGATTCGGCCTCTCCGTCCACCTCGAACCTCAGCCGACCGGGCCGCGACTCGATCCGGCCGTGCCAGCGGAACGAGATCCCGCCCAGTTGATGCCGCACCTCCCACTCGACGGCATCCAGGACATCGTCCGGGCAGTAGACAGTGCGTGGCACACCGGTGATCTGAGCTGGGACAGTGCGCCACTCGGCATCGCGAACGGTGACGTACACGGCATCCAACGCCGGGTGTCCGCTGATCGTCACGTCTCGGAGGTCGGCACCCTCGAGGACCGCGGACAGCGCGCCTGCCGTCAGCTTGGACATCATCATGCCCATCCGGCGACGATCGGGTTGCGCAGCATCCCAACGCCTTCCACCTCGACGTCGACTACATCGCCGGGACGTAGCCAGAGCGGCGGATCGCGGAAGGTGCCGCAACCGGCAGGTGTTCCGGTGGTGATCAGGTCGCCGGGCTCCAGGGTGATGTTCTGGGAGGCGTGCGATATCAGTGTGGCGACGTCGAACACCATGTCTCCCACTTTGGCGTTCTGCCGAAGTTCTCCGTTGACTGTGCTGCGGACCGTGCAGGAACTCAGGTCGGCGATCTCGTCCGGGGTGACCAGCGCCGGGCCCATAGGACAGAAGCTGTCGAAACCCTTGCCCAGTACCTTCTGCTCCGGCCGGAATTGCACGCCGCGATCGCTGACGTCGTTGATCACCGTATAGCCGAAGATGTGAGCTGGCGCCATGTCCCGTTCGATGTCGCGACCGGGACGACCGATCACCACTGCCAGTTCGACCTCGTAGTCGACCATGGATCCAGGCGTCGCCAGCCGGACCGGGTCGCCCGGTCCACATACCGAACTGGGGAACTTGCTGAAGAACCCCGGTTCTTTCGGCATAACGGCCTCCGGATTCTCCTCCCGATGGCTGGCATAGTTGATGCCGCTGCCGAAGATCTTTCCCGGCCTGGGCACCGGTGCCAGCAGCCGGAAGTCGGAGATCGCCGGGCCGGTCACATCGGGGACGCGACCGGAAGCGATCACCCCGAACATGTCGGTCTGCGCCGTTGGTAGGACGCCGCGTGCCGTCAGCAGGCCAACAGTCGGCCCGCTGGCCGCCGTTTCATAGCGGACCAGTCTCATGGCGGGTCCAACCGATGGCGGTCACCGTCGATCACTAGGGTCTGGCCGGGCCGTAGTGCCAGGGGTACCCGTTGCCCGGTGCTGTCGTACTGCGGGACTGCGGACAGGAACTCCCGGACATCCGGATGGTCGGTGTCGTCGTAGTGCGTCGCGACGGCATACCGCACGCCGAGCATCTCGGCGGCCAGCGCGGCCTCGCTAGGGGACATCTCGCCCGTGATCACCTCACCGCCGCCCGGCTTCACCAGCGACCATGGCTGGGTGACGCCAAGCAGCCCGACCGTCGGGCGGTGCAACACACCGATCAGTTCCATCTCTTTCGTCACTGCGCTGTCGCCGAAGTGGTACACGCTGACGCCAGGTTCGGTCTGCACCACGAACCCCATCGGCATTCCGGTGACGATCCGACCGTCGGCCATAGTGGCCTGTGACCAGTGGGCACAAAAGACCGGCGCAATCACGATGTCGCGGACCCTCACCCGGATCCCCCATATGCTCCTGCGAATCTGGCTCTCCGGAACACCGGCCTCCCTCAGCAGCAGCGCGGTGTCGGAGCCGCAGATAACCGGCGCGCCGGTACGCAGCGCAACCGGCGCGGCGTCCTGCATGTGATCCCAAGCTGCGTGGGAGACCAGGATCACGTCGGGGTCGCCAACCTCGTCCGGACCGACATCGGCAGTCGGGCTGCCGGTAAGGAACGGGTCCATCAGGACCCGGCCCCGCTCCGATTCGATGAGATAGCAGGAGATCCCGTGGAAGGTGATCCGAGTGCTCATGACAGGTAGCTCCGTTCAATACCGTGCACCAGCGCGACCATGGCTCTGTTCAGTGGAACGGCGATTCCCAACCGGTCGCCGATCCCGACCACCGCGCCGTTGACCGTCTCGATCTCGGTCTTGCGGTTGGCGAGCACGTCCTGCAACATCGACGCCTTACCGTCACCGGCCCGATCCAGCAGACCGTGGATAGCATGCAACCGCTCTGGCAGTGCGACACTCAGCCCCTGGGCCGCTGCGACTGCCACCGCCTCGGCGGCGATCGCGTCCACAACATCGCGCACCTCGCCGGGTTCGCCGAGTGCCCCGGCGTTCAGCCGAGATAGCGCTGCGGTCGGGAGCGTCGCGCAGTTCAGCACCAGCTTCTTCCATATTTCCGTGCGTACCTCTGTGGTGACCTGGGCCAACCAGCCGGAGCTGTTCAGCAGCTCGGCGACGACGTTCGCGAACGTCAGATCGGTGTCCTGATAGGGCCCAGTCACGGTGTCGCCGCGTCCGCTGTGCACCACCTGACCCGGACCGCTCGAGGTACACGAGTTGTAGGTGACTCCAATGACGAGCTGCTCCGCCGGAACAGCGGAAGCCAGCCGATCCGCGTTGCCCCAACCGTTCTGCAGGGTGGCAACAGCGGTCTTCGGACCGATCATCGGAGTAACCGAGCGAGTTGCTGCCTCCGTGTGTTGCGCCTTGACGAAGAACACGATCACGTCAACCACACCGACGTCCGACGGATCGAGCGTGGCTGCGACGGCTGCCGTAAACGTTCCTTCCGGCGCCTGCACCTGAATGCCGCCGTGTTGTATTTGCAGGACCACATCCGCGGACACGTCGACCACAGTGACGTCGTGCCCGGCCCGCGCAGCATGTGCGGCAAGCGACCCACCCATCGCTCCGGCTCCTACGACGGCCAACTTCATGACTCTTGTCCCCCCACTTCGATGACAACCTTTTCAACGTCCTGCGGATGAGTCATTGCAAATTCGATCGCCTCCGGAACGCGACTCAACGGAAATGTGTGGGTCACCAGCTGTGCCACCCTTTCGGCGTGCCGCCGGACCAGCTCGATGGCGTCGGGGAACAACCCTGTGTTGTTTCGCGAGCCGAGAAGGTTGATCTCCTTGCGGGAGAAGAGACTTACCGGAATTGACACCCGGTCATCGGAGATCCCGACGATCACAACCGAGCCGGAATGGGCGACGACCTCCGTGGCCGCGTTGACCAGCATCGGAACGCCGGTGGCTTCCACCACGACCGCGGCACCGTCACCGTTGGTGAATCGCTCGACGGCGGCAGCGAAGTCTTCGGTGGAGGTGTCAATCACTTCTTCGGCCCCGACTAGTCGCGCGCGGTGCAGCCGGCTCGCCAAGCGGTCAGCTACCAGTACCCGGGCGCCACGATCAACCGCTCCTAGCGTTGCGGCCAGCCCGATAGGACCGGCGCCGGTCACCACAACGGCGTCCGAGGACCGAACGTTGGCCCGGACGATGCACTGCAGACCGATGGTCATTGGCTCGACCAGAATCGCGGTGAGCACTGGGAGGTCACCAACTGGATGCAGATGGTCCACCGGAACGGTCAAGTACTCGCGGAGGCCACCGGGGATGTGGGCACCCATCACTTCGAGCGTCGTGCAGCAGTTCGCCCGGCCGCGCCTACAGGCAAAGCAGTGCCGGCACGCGAAGAACGGCTCGATGGCCACCCTGGTGCCGACTTGCATCGGGCCGGAGTGCCCGAAGCCGAAACCGGCAACCCGACCTATGATCTCGTGTCCCTGGATCTGCGGGAACGTCGAGTAAGGATGATCTCCGGTGTACAGATGGAAATCCGACCCACACAGACCGACGGCCTCGACGGCTATCAGCGCCTCATCCCTCATCGGTTTCGGTCGCTCGGCATCTCGGATCTCTATCGAGCCGGGACCAGTGGTCACTGCGACGAGCATGTCAGCTCCCCTCCATTGTGCTGGCATGGACCGGAATGGTTGGGATGGCGGGTATCTCGGTGAACTCGATCAGCACGCCGTGCGGCTGTTCGGACAGGAAGGCGCAGGGTCGGCCGCGGCCACCACTGAAGATCGCCACGTCTGGCTGGGGCCGGCCGGCATGCCGCAGCGCACGCTCGATGTCGGTGGTGCGGAAGCAGACGTGGTGCAGGCCCTCACCGTGTCCGGACAGAAAGTCTGCCACCCTGCCGGGCGCGATCGGTTGTACCAGCTGAAGCGTCGTCGGCGCTTCCGCGATCGTATCCTCGACCTGGTCGGGCGCCAGGTAAACCAAGCGCACTCCGGCAGCTTCGACCTGCTCGTCACCGACGACCCGATAGCCGAGCAGTGCCTGGAAGCCTACTGCGGCGCGGTCGGCATCGGTGACCGCGACCGCCAGGTGATCGATCACGCCGATTATTCTTGGGCTGCTGGTGATATCACTCATTGCGTTTTGCTCCGACCAACAGCAACACGAGGATTATCAACGCGCCCTTGACGATGTTCTGCACTGCGACGCTGGCGCCGATGGTATCCAGGAAAGTCAAGAGCAGCAGCAGGAACAGGCTGCTGCCCCAGATTCCCGTAACGTTCGACCTGCCACCAGCGATCAACGAGCCACCCAGCACGACAACGGCGATCGAGTTGAGCAGGTACGGCTGACCGAGGTCGAGATTGGGCGTGCTGAACGCACCGAGCAGCACTCCGGCGACGGCGGCGAATACCGACGAAATCAGATAGCTCGAGACGATAACCCTGGCAACAGGGATGCCGGTCAGCCTGGCCGCCTGGATCTTCTGCCCGATCGCCTGCACCGATCGGCCGTAGGATGTACGGAATAGGACGAAGCCGGCGGCCACAGCCATCACAACGCAGATCAACCCGAGCAGGGACAGGCCTAACACTCGGAACCGGGTGAACGCAACGACATCGGGATCTACGGTTGCCTGCAAACCGCTGGAATAGATCAGTACGGCACTCTGCAGCATCAATCCGACCGACAGCGTCGCAACGATCGGCGGAATCCTGAGCAGCAGGATCAGCGCTGAGTTGACAGCGCCGATCAGCAATGCGATAAGGACGGGAAACAGGAAGCCCAGCAGGGTCGATCCATTGCCGCCGTTCATCGTTCCCGTCGACACGAAGGCTGCCAAGGTGAGCGTGTTGGGCAGCGACAGGTCGATGTTGCCGTCGCCGAGAGTGATGACGACCATCTGCCCGATCCCCACCAGCACTAGGAACGGCACCAACCCGAAGGTTGAGGTGATCGTGCCGATCCAGCCGCGGCCAGCGATCACGCTGATCGCCACCCAGGCGAGCAGCGCGGCCAGGAACGACCAGATCCACGGCCGTTCCGCCGCCCAGGCTCCCACCCCACCGGCCCGCTCGGCGGGTCGGGATCCGGTCGGCAGCAGCGGCGTGCCCTCCTTGCTGGCACTCACGGCTGGCTCCGATCGGTGACGACCCGGCCTGCGAGTACCAGAATCAGCACCAGGCCCTGAACCCCGGTCTGATAGCTGGACGGTACGTCCAGTAACGACAGCATCGAGGTGACCAAGGAGATCGCCAGTGCACCGATGACAGCACCGAACGGTACCGCTCGTCCGCCGGAGAATTGGCCGCCCCCGAGGATGACGGCCGCCACAGCCAGCAGCGTGTAGTTTGCCGTGGTTGTCACGTCGCCTGCGGATATCTGACCGGACAGCGCAACACCGGACAGAATGGCGAACAATGCCGCCAGCCCGTACCCGGTCATCCGCGCCTTCAGCACCGACCAGCCAGCTCGGCGTACGGCGTCAGGATTCGATCCGGCTGCCCGAATGATCGCGCCGTAGGGCAGCTTGATCGTGATCAGGTAGGCGATCAGGCCGATCAACGTCGCGAAGATCAGCGACATCGGTATCGGTAGCTCGTAGTTCGTGGTCTCCGGAACCTGCAGATTCATCAGGCTGATCAACCACGCAGGCGCTACCCCGCCGGGGATAGGCAGGATCGCCAGCCCCACTCCGAGCCAGATGAACGACGCACCGAGGGTGACGATGATCGACGGGATGCCGCGCAATTGTACGAGCGCCGCCTGACCGACGTACAGCGCCGCGATCCCGCACAAGATCAGAACCGCGATCAGCGGCCGGTCGTTCAGGTAGACCGCAGTCACAGCGGTGACCAGGCCGACCAACGCACCGTTGCCGAGGTCGATGTCGCCGAGCGTGATGATGAACATCTGGGACATCGACGCCAGCATCAGCGGAACGGCGGGAGACAGCAGCAGGGCCAAGCCGTTCAGCGTCAACACGTCCGGCTGCAGCACCGCGCAGACGATGAAGATGGCGAGTAAAGCGATCAGTGGCAGTCCCCGACCCAGCAATGGAAGTGGGCTGAGATTGACCCCCCTGGACTTCTCCGACGGGGCGATCGTCACCGGCGACCCAGGTGATCGTTCAGATTCGGTGGTCACGTCATCCCCTTTCGAACGATGAGGCGATCACTGCTTCTTCGGTGATGTCGTCGCCGGCGAGTTCGGCGCTGATCCGTCCAGCCGTCATCACGTAGACCCGATCGCACTGGCTGAGTTCCGCGTTCTCTGTGGTGAACCACAGGAAGCTGCGTCCCTTGGCTGCTTCTTCGCGCATTATTTGGTGCACCTGTTGCTTGGTCTCGACATCGACGCCCCGGAACGGATCGTCGAGCAACACCACCCGAGCAGAAGCCGCCAACGCTCTGGCGATCAGCGCCTTCTGCTGATTGCCGCCGGACAGATCGGTGATTGGTGTCACGGCCGTTCCGCGTACCGCCAGCCTCGACATCCAGCGGTCGACAACCGCACGTTCCCTGCCCCTCTGCGAAACGCCGTGCGCGGACTCCTGACGCATAATGCCTGCGGAGATGTTCTGACCAACTGACCACAGCGGGAATACCCCCGAGGTCACGCGGTCCCCGGTGACGAAGGAAGCACCTCCGCGCAGGCGGATGCCACGGGATGATCTCCGGTGACGCCAGATGTAACGCAGCAAGTGCTGTTGACCTTGACCGTCCAATCCGGACAGGCCGACGATCTCGCCGGCTCTGACCGCGATGCTTACGCCGTTCAGCCGCGCATCCCGAACGTTCGTTGCCGCCAGCAATTCCTCGCCGGCGGCAGGGGATTCCGCTCTTGCCCGTACTGCTGCACTGGTGCTGACGCCGCCCATTACGGTGACGATGCGATCGTGGTCAAGTTCAGCGGTCGCCTGCTCGGAGACGACCGCGCCGTCGCGCATGACCACCACCCGATCTGTGTGCCCGAGTATCTCGTGCAATCTGTGCGAAATCAGCACGGTGGAAATGCCTCGGGACTTGAGCTTGTCCAGATGCCGGAACAAGTTCGCCGCCTGGGCCGGGGCGAGCGCCGAGGTCGGCTCATCGAGGATCAGGAGCGAGAAGGAATCACCGACTTCCAGGATGGCGGCTGTGATCTCGAGCATCTGCTGCTGGGCCAGCGAGAGCCGATGGACCGGCGCCCTGAGCGGAATGCGATTCTCGGGGAAGATCTCGTCGAGCGCCCGCCTGAGCACTTCCTGGCTGCGCTTCTGCCAGCCCCATCCGGCCACTGCGGGCGCGTTCACCAGGACGTTCTCGAAGACCTTGAGCTCTGGCGCCAGCGACAGTTCCTGGTAGGCGATGCGGATTCCAAGGGCGCGCGAGGCTTGCATCGTGTACCGGGCGCCGACGTCCTCGCCTTCGAACCGTAGTCCACCGCTGTCGGGCTTGGCGAGCCCAACGATGACCCGCATCAGGGTGCTCTTCCCGGCTCCGTTGTGCCCGATCAGCCCGACGATCTCGCCGCGCCCGATCGACAGTGACACGCCATCCAGAGCCTTCGTAACGCCGTACTGCTTGCGAATGTCGGCCAGCTCCAGCAATATGCCCTGGCTTGAATCAGCGGTCGTCATTGGCCCTCCTTGCGCAGCGCTAAGGAGCTGTGGCGGGAATGGCCGGTTCGGGCATCGGTTTGCCGGCGTTCTGGGCATCGATGGCGGCGTTAGCCTCGGCCTGCGTCCACTGCCAAGCCGCCGTTGCCGTCTCCGGTGTGACCTTCGCCCACTTGTCGAAGGTCTCGTCCGTGATCACCACGTTCGGCGAGGTGGTGTCCTTGGGCACCGGCTTTCCGGCGAGGATGTCGAGCGCCATCCAGAAGGCAAGCGCGGACTGTCCCGGATCAGGGCGCACCGAGGTTGCACTGAACGACGGCTCCTTGGCTTTCAACTGCTTCCACAGCGCCAAGTCGGTGCCATCATTGGAGAAATTGCCGAATGGCGCCGGCTTGCCGGCAGACTGGAAAGCTTGCAACGCACCGTAAGTACTACCACCGGTGATCACGCCTTGGACATCGGGCAGGCTGGGCAGAGCCGCCTGGACAACCTGCTGGGTGGTCGAGTTGCTGGCCTCTCCCTGCAGCTCGGCGACCACCTTGACCCCAGGGTTCTTCCTGATCTCCGCCATCTGCGCGTCGTAAATGGTCTTCTCCGGGGCTGAGCCAACCACGCCGCGGACCACGATGATGTTTCCCTTACCGTTCAGCGACTTCAGCACGCCTTGGGCGCCGAGCGCGCCGAACTTCGTCAGGTCGGCCTGCTCCTTGTAGGCGCACTGCGCTCCAGCCACCGAATCGAAGGTGATGACGATGATCCCGGCGTTGCAGGCCTGAGTGATCACCGGATCGAGCGCCGTAGGTGACGCGGAGTTGATGAGGATGGCACTGGGCTTTTTCAGGATGAGGGCCTTGATCTGAGCAATCTGCTCGGTGGCCGTGTTCTGCGAGGTGTTGTTCACCGAGTAGTCCTTGATCAGGCCGTCGGCCTTGGCTTTCGCGGCGGTCTTCTCAAAGATCTTCACCATCGACTGGCGCCAGGTGTTGCCGATGAACGAATTGGACAGTGCGATGGTGATGGCACCCGGAGCAGTGACATTCCCGCCGCCGGCGGCACCCGCGCCGGCCGATCCCGACGGACCGGCAGGAGTGCTCCCACCGGTGTTGGCCTCTTTGGCGCATGCGGTCAGCGCGAGACAGGCCGCCGTCGCCATCACCAATAGTCGACATCGTTGTTGCCGCAGATGACCGTTGATGTCCATGCCGCTCACTCCTCGTCGAGGTCGGGGGTAGTTCGGTCTACCGTAGACCGTATGCTGGCATACCAGCATCGGTCAAGACAGTTGCCGAATACGAAAGTGAGGGCGTTGGCAGGGACTTTCCCATCCCCGGGCTGTTCCGGTGACTACCCTGTTGCGGACCAATTGTCGAACGTAGGATGGCGGCTGGCCACCCGGTTCACGACGGTCAGGTGCCCTCCGAGATAGCCCGCCAGCCCGGTCAGCGAATTGCCGGCAAGCGCCAGCACGGTCCCCGTGGTGCGGCTACCTCGGCGGCGGGCCAGGTAGGACAGCAGCATCAGGGTGCTCGCGCCGGTATTGGCCGCGGCATGCGCCAGACCGACCCGACGGGGCCCTCCCGCGGTGGGTCGCCATTCGGCGAGTCCGGTCGCCACAGCGGACGGCGTCGCCAGCAGCCCGATACCCAGCAACCTCCGAGCTGCCGGTCCCGCGGACGGTCCGCCCACCAGATCCAGCGCCGTGGTCGCGCTCCACATGCCCACCGGCGTCTGCACCAGCACCGGGTGCAGGGCGTGACCGAGCCAGCGTCCGGTCAGGAACCGGTCACGGGCTGCGTCCCGCGGCCCCGCCATCACCTCGGCCAACGGGCGATACAGGGCGGCCAGCCGATCCGGCCAGTGGCTGGCTTCCAGGCCGCGCATCCACCGGACCGGCGCGGGTGGTGACCCGAGAACGGCAGTGCCGCTGCCTTCGGTGGGTGGGTGATCGGAGTCTGGGGGATCGATCGAGCTGGCCATGTATCTCTCGTACCCCGCCGGCGGCACTTCATGCCGCCGACTATCCGGCTGGACCGCGGCCCACTCGTCCCGCGGTCCACTCCCACTCGTCCGGCCGACCGGCGCCCGGGTACGTTGACCAGCATGGACGATCTCCGACACCCGTCAGGCGGTTCAGGCGAACGGCGCCCTCCAGATGGCCGCCGGTGGGTTGCTCGCCCTTGGCCGGCTGCCCAGGCTCTCGGCGCTGGCGCTGGCCGGCAGTCTGGTCCCGACAACGCTTGCCGGCCACCGCTTCTGGTCCGAGACGGATCCCGCGAAACGCTCGATGCAGCAGATCCAGTTCTTCAAGAACGTCAGCATGCTCGGCGGTCTGCTGCTGGCCGCTGTCGACACCTCCGGTAAACCGTCCATCGGCTGGCGCGCCCGGCACGCCATCGCCGCGGCCAAGGACAAGGTCACCGGCGACTGAGTCAGCCGCCCAGGCCGATCGGCTTCTACACGTCGCATCAGAGAGTCCATCCGGCCGCGAATCACCGCGTGCAGCACAATCGTGACCATGCTCGATGAAGAAGAGATCATCCCGGCGGACTCGACCTTCCCGGCGATCTCGGACTACGCGTTCCTGTCCGACTGCGAGACCAACTGCCTGATCGCCCCGGACGGGTCGGTGGAGTGGATGTGCATCCCGCGCCCCGATTCCCCGAGTGCTTTCGCCGCGCTGCTGGACCGCGGCGCCGGGGCCTTCCGGGTGGGCCCGATGGGGGTCAGCGTGCCGAGCGCCCGCCGGTACCTCCCGGGAACGCTGGTGCTGGAGACCACCTGGCAGACACCGACCGGCTGGCTGGTGGTGCGCGACGCACTGGTGATCGGGAAGTGGCACGACGTCGAGCACCGTTCGGATATCCACCGGCGTGCTCCCACCGACGACGATGCCCGGCATTGCCTGCTCCGAATGGTGCAGTGCACGTACGGCACCGTCGATCTGTCCGTGGACTGCGAGCCGATGTTCGGTTACGCCAGGCGCGCCCCTGCCTGGGAGTACGCCCAAGAGGGCTACGACGAGCTGTGGGCAACCGGCGGAACCGACAACGGTCCCGGAGAGCCGAAGGATCCGAAGGTCCGGCTGGTCTCGTCGCTGCGTTTCGGCATCGAGGGTCGGTCGGCGATCGCCCGCACCAAGATGAACGCCGGGGACCGTCACTTCGTGGCGATGTCGTTCTCAGAGTTGTCGGTGCCGCACACGCTCGACGAGGCTGAGAACCGGATGGCGCATACCGAGAGTTTCTGGCGGGAGTGGCTCACCCAGGGCAGTTTCCCGGATCATCCGTGGCGCAGCTTCCTCCAGACATCGGCGCTGGCGCTCAAGGGCCTCACGTACTCACCGACCGGCGCGCTGATCGCCGCTGCCACCACCTCGTTGCCGGAAAGCCCAGGTGGGGAACGCAACTGGGACTATCGCTATTCGTGGATCCGCGACACGACGTTCGCCCTGTGGGGTCTGTACACGCTGGGTTTCGATCGGGAGGCGGACGACTTCTTCTACTTCATCCATGACGTCAGCAAGGACAAACCCGAATCGCTGCAGATCATGTACGGGATCGGCGGCGAGCGCACACTGACCGAATCGACCCTTGACCACCTGACCGGTTACATGGGCGCCCGGCCGGTGCGTATCGGCAACGACGCCTTCGACCAGAAGCAACACGACGTGTGGGGCGCGCTGCTGGATTCCATCTACCTGCACAGCCGTTCCCGGAAGCGGCCGCCGGAGGAGTTGTGGCCCATCGTGGTGGCCCAGGTGCAGTCGGCCATCGACCACTGGGCGGAGCCAGATTCCGGGATGTGGGAGATCCGCGGCGAGCCACAGCATTTCGTCTCTTCGAAGGTGATGTGCTGGGTGGCGCTGGATCGAGGGGTGCGGCTCGCTAAGGTGCGCGGGGCGGCCGACGAGGCCGAGCAGTGGCAGAAGATCGCCGATGAGATCCACGCCGACGTACTGGCCAACGGCCTGGACAAGCGCGGGGTGTTCGTGCAGCGCTACGGTTCTGACGCGCTGGACGCTTCGGTGCTGCTGATGCCTTTGGTCCGGTTCCTGCCCCCCGATGACGACCGGATCCGGGCGACTGTGCTGGCCATCGCCGATGAACTGACAGAGGACAACATGGTGCTGCGGTACCGCACCCAGGAGACCGACGACGGCATGCGCGGTGTGGAGGGCGCTTTCACCATCTGTTCCTTCTGGATGGTGTCCGCGTTGGTGGAGATCGGCCAGATCGGCAGGGCCGAGCGACTCTGCCGGCGGCTGCTGTCACACGCCTCTCCACTCGGGTTGTACGGCGAGGAGATCGAGCCGCACACCGGTCGTCACCTCGGCAACTTTCCGCAGGCCTTCACCCACCTGGCGCTGATCAACGCCGTGACCCACGTCATCGGCGCGTTCCGGCCGGGTGACGGGGGATCCCGCTTCCGCCCGGCCAACCAACGGGGCTAGCCGCCTGAGAGAGCCGTCTCAGCTCTGGGAGGTGCCGCCGTCGACCTGGCGCCGGAGTTCGGCCAGCTTCTCCTTCGCCAGCCGTTCCCGATCTTGCGCCGCCTGACTTTGCTGCTCAGCCGTGTCGCCGGTGCCCGCAAGGTCGGCGCTCCCGAGCGCCGTCCCCAACCGGTTCTCGATCTTGTCGCGGACGTAGTTCAGCGTTGGCACGCCCTGGTCGGTGTAGTCGAAGGCGGGCGCCGGCGCCGGTCCCGTCAACCCGGACGATGCTCCGGAGGCGGGCGACCCGGCGGCCGCGCCGCTCTCGACGGTCCCGCTCTCTCGGGCTTCCTTGTGCTCCGGATCGGCGTGATCGTCGTCAGTCGGGGCTTGGTCGGTGTCGTCCGTGTCGTCTGTGTCGGCCACTTCGTCCGTGTCGGCGGGAGTGCCGTCGGTGTCGGCGGGAGCGTCGTCGGTGTCGGCGGGAGCGTCGTCGACCAGTTCCCCGTCGACCACCTCATCGGCGGACCGATCGGTTCCGGACGGTCGGGAGCCACCCGTCGCATCGTCGGGGTTGTTCATGCCCGACACCGTACTTCCGATGCCTGGGCGATCGCAGCCGGCCGGCCGGTTGTCGGTCGATGCCGCGCTGCGGGGTCCGGCGCTGCGGGCGCGGATGGCGATCGAGGCGGATCGGATCGCCGTATCCGGGATCGGCACCGCGAAGAAGCTCGGCTTCGCCGATGGGTTCGCCAACAAAGCGCCGCGAGCACTCGGCCGATCTCGACCGGAAGCCTTCGCGCAGCCGATCGGGCAAACCTGGCGCAGTGGTGGGAGCGACGCCGCGAACGGGACGCGTTAGTCAGGTGTTGCGATCACCGTGAGAACCCAGGAAAAAGGATGGTCACACGGGCGCCTGTGGAGGTCGCGTTAGGTCGGCGTGTGGCTTGGAAGTGTCGCGGTGCTTAGCGCGGCGGGCCCCGGTCAGCAGCAGCGCGCTTGCGATCAGGAGGATCAGCCCTTGCCCATGCCCCGGCCCGAGGACCACGGTATCGACCACGATCCAGATCGCCAGCGACCATGCGATGAACGGCGGAGGCGTGATGCCGCGGCGGTCCAGCCACAGCACCGTCAGGCCGACCACGATGAGCGGCACGCCGAAGCTGTCCACACTCAGCCAGTACGCGCTATTGGCCGGGCTCATATTGGCGAGGTCCTCCCCCCACAACTCCCCGCTGAACCACGCCCCGGCGTGGCGTGCCGCGCCCTCCACCGTCAGGGCGCCGAGCGTGTGCGCCGCTCCGAATAGCACGATGAGCCAGCCAGCCCACTTGATCATCTGAACTCTCCATTCGTGTCGCGGAGCCGCACGACGCGGCTCATCGCGGTTGGGTGACCCCTGGCTGGACCACGGCTATCTCGGGGTATCGGGCCGCGCTGGCGGTGTGGTGCTCGCGCCGGATCCGGAGTGCCTATCCCGGTTCCGCCACGCGCGTTCCCATTGCCGGGTCATCGCCGGATAGACGATCAGGTACCGAAACGGCTTGATCGCGGCCATGTATACACGTCCGAACAGGCCGTTGAGTTTGACCAGGGCTGCCATCCGCAGCTCGAACTCACCGTCGTCGGTCGGTACCCAGCCCAGATGGCAGATGTCGTGGACGGTCTTGTTAGCCAGCTCGATGGCGCATTCGTTGTGCAGCTCGTACACCATGGTGAACGGGGTGTTCGGCACCGCCGCCCCGGCCGCGTCCTGGCGTAAGTCACGCGGCAGCCGGTCGCACAGCGACTCCACCCGCCTCACGAAGCCCTGCTCGGGCTTGTCCCAGCCGAGTAGGGCGCCGATCTTCCATCGCACGGCGAACAGGAACCGGACCAGCGGGGGGTTCTCGTTGAGACCTCCGGCCGCCCGCAGCGCGGCTAGCATGGCGGGGAAGTCGTCCCGCCCGGCGCCGGGCGTGCGGAATGCCCACACGTCCTCCACCTGGAAATCGGGCGCGATCTCGTGGATCCGCCACGGGCGCGCGGTGTGCTCGGTGTCGGGGACCCTCATCGACACCACAGCCTCACCGTCACCGAGACAGGGGTACGTGAACGTGGCGGGCCTCCCAGGTCGTGGGACGTCGGCCTGACGAACTCCTCGACATGCCCTGCGAGCCTGGTTGGCTTGCCCACCTCAGCGTGGGCGTTGACCTCGAGGCGGGCCCGCTGCCCCTTGAAGACAGGTGCCTGCGACGGGCCGCTGGCTTGTCCGTGGAGCGATGACTGATGGCGGGTTACCAGCGAGTCTGGTCGCGGACTCGCTGCGGCACCGTCGGCAGTAACGCCGATGACGAGAATTACCGTCGCGGTCACACCCCAGACCGCCGCAAGCAGCCTCCGCCGTAACGTGTCCTTGGTTTACGCATCACTTGTTCTTTCATAGACGGGTCTGACTCAACAGCCTCCGCCTGCGCGGGTTGTCCGATTGCCGGACGAGTCGGGTCATGGCGGGGAACCAACATTGCTCGCCGAGTTCGAACGTCTTGAGGAGGGAGCGCCATCGCTGAGGTGTGCACGACGACTCCTTTCCTCATCGTCAACGCTTCACGTGTCCCGGGCCCCAGCGCTTCGGCCTCAGGTCGCGAACCCGTCATCCGCAGGAATTGCACTGCTGTGCCGCTCACGGCCGGCTGCCGCCAGGATCACGACAGCGGAAGGGTCATGCCTTCCTCGGCATGCAGGTACCTGTCCAAAGACTCGCCCGGAAACCTGGCGACGGTGGTGGAGGGTGCACCGCATGGCGAACACGAGATCAGCCACGTCTCCTCCCCTGGGCGACGTGCCGTGGCGAAGGTCGTGGGCGAAGGTCGTGTAGACCGGGGCGACGTTCACGGCTGGTGTCGGCAGGCCGGCGACCTCAGGGGTGACAACCGGTACGGGCATCCAATCAGGGGTGCCGCGAGATGCCTGGTAGAGCTCGTTCGGGCTGGATCTGTAGCTGGGCGGCCCAGGGGTCTGGCTCCGGCGCCGACACCATTGCGAGATCGCCGTCGGTGCCGGTGATCTCGTCGCGCGGGCGCGGTCGTGACGACTCGCCGTCGTGGAGGTGGATCGATACGACGGCGCCTTTGTCGAGTTCTGCCGTGGCCAGCAGGTGGTCAGGGGAAGTGAAGCTGGGAGCGACTCGCGCATCCAGGGGCGTTTCGGAATGCCACTGGTACTGCTATCCCTGCATTAACTGGTGGTGGTCTCACCCACCGGGAGGTCCAGCGCGGGCCGTGAGGTCCGATCAGGTGCGGTGGGTCGGCGCGGGCACGCCGGCGAAGGTCGTGGGCGTGCGCGCCGACCAGAGCGTTTCCGCCGTCGATCGTTGGCTGCGTGCGCGTCAAGCCACCCGTCCCCCTGTGCGCGGTGCCCCAGTACGCGGATCGGCCGGGTCCCGGAGTGGTGCCTCGAGGTAGACGGAAACCTTCACTTGCCGGGGCGCCAGGTGGCTGCGGTCCCACGCTCCCGGGCTCGGCGCGGAGAGGTGATCGGCGCACCGCGAATCGCCCCCCTGGGTCGATTCGCCCGATCGCGCACCAGCAGCCGACCCCGCCCGCGATAGTGGACCTGCGCATGCCGACCGCCCGCCCGGGATCGGCTCGACGGAACTCCAGGAGGCAGGGTGCTGCATCGAGGTGCGGCCGCGATCCTGGTCTGCGCGACGGCACTGTTGTGTCCGGCGCTGCAGTATCAACCGGCGCTGCAGTATCAACCGGCGCTGCAGTATCAACCGGCGCTGCAGTATCAACCGGCGCTGCAGTATCAACCGGCGCTGCAG